>ERZ772764.101-NODE-101-length-58144-cov-3.917454_pt1 | contig 58144 bp, 77 predicted proteins | sample MGYA00512163_ERZ772764 | MGnify/ENA primary metagenome ERZ772764 (study PRJEB29015, sample SAMEA2737903) | human oral metagenome | biome: human oral; feature: human-associated habitat; material: dental | place: China | collected 2094 ... | reverse complement strand
GGGTAGGTTTCTTACGATTACTCCCTTCCCTCCTGTCTCTCCCGTCCAGGGGTTTACAGTCTCCTCCCAGACCCGAAGGGTCTGATCTACGACTGACCTTTCGAACGGTGGACACAGGAAACATGAAACCAGTAGATAGACTGGTCTACCTCCGTCTCCCTTCGGTCGACTACGGAGACCAGTCTATCTACTCCTTTCTGCCCGATTACGTCCCGTTCCCAGGGAGACAGTCTGTTCCACGAATTCTCCGTGGTTTCACCACAGGAGAAGAAAAAAAACTCGGGGAATCCCCGAGTTCTCATCAATCCCTCTTCTTTCCACGACCTAACCAAGCTACCAGGATCCAGGCTAGGGTCAACAGGATAACCTCTATCATGTTTCTACCGGAAACCTGGGCTCCCTGAACCCTCCACGTATCCATTGTAGGTCTCGTCCTCGGGCTATCCGGGAACACATGTTTTCCTCCGGATCCGTCCCGTCGGACGGGATTATCCGGATAGGACAGTACCCGAGGGACACTCGGAGACGATCCGCGATCCCCTTCGATTTCTCGGTGTCGTCCATCCAGACAAGGATGGAGTCGGGGACGAACTCACGAATCTGGAGGAGCTGGTAGTCCGAGACACTCGACCCGAGGACTGCCACCGGCGTTCGACCGGGGGCCTGGATCATGGCGGCGATGGCATCATAGATTCCCTCCACCACGATCAGGTCCTTCCCGGTCCCGATGGGCTCAGGGGTTGTCCACACCGGTTTCTGATCGACTGGCGGGAAGAAGTACCGAATCCTGGCTTTCGGGTCTGAGAACCTGATCTGGTAGTAGATCAGTTCGGACTTCCACCAGAACGGCATTACCACATTCCCTTCCCAGAACTTGAACCCGAGAATCTTCCAGAGTGGGTCCATGAACTGGTGTCTCCCCATGAGGTACCTGACACCCTTCTCGGAGTACTCGTCGAATTCTTTCCAGTACCGATCGAGGGCCCACTTCGGGTCCTTGATTGTCGGCTTGAACCATTCCCTGAGACGTGGGGTCAGGAAGGATGGCGGTCGATATTCGACCTTGACCTCGTCCGTCACGTTCACATAGGACCGGGTACAGACGAAGCAGTGCCCGACTGTCAAGTCGGACTTCAGGTAGAGCTTATGTTTTCTGTGACCCTCTGCCCGACAGAACGGGCAGTGGATCACGAACTCCCCGGAGGGTTCTCGATAGCGTTCGGCAGCCTCCAGGCTGGGAACCCCCAGAGCTTCCGTCAGGAGTTCTTCGAAGTTACAGAATACAATCCGTTTTCCGTCGGACTTAACAACTTCTTGATGTTTCATTACATTACTAAGGAAGATAAAGCCTCGTCTCCGAGGCTTTATCCAGGGGAACTCCCTATTTCTTAGACTTCTTCTTAGTCTCAGGGGTTTTCTCGACAGGAACCTCCTCGGAAGGGGCCTTTTCAGGCTCGCTGACGGCCTTGGGGGCCTCAGGAGTAGCTTCCTCCGTCTCTTCAGCCTTGGGGGCCTCAGTGGGCGGATTAAGGGGGTCCTTGACGTTAGCATCGTTCTTCATGCCCACCCCGGCGGGAACATCGACCGCAAAGCGTTCGAGGGCCTCCTCGAGGGAGTTCACCACGAACCCGGCGCAGCAGGGGGTCTCGGAGCACATTGTCATCTCGATGGGACCGGTAACGATCAGGGCGAGTTCGTCATAGTCGAAGCTCGTCACAATGAGAGACAAGATCTTGGGGTTAGGCATGAAACTGGCACTGGTACCGTGACCAGGCACAACGATCTTTTCGGTTGCAGTCAGTGGGATACTGATCTGCGAAGTTCTGGAGTTATAGATTCTCATAAGTACTTATAATAGATGAGTTCACTGTTAAGTGTCTTGGGGGCTACAGGTTCCGGAAAAACACATTCCAACCGTCACCACCGATCCGTTCCGAGACTACCAGGATGTACTCGGTTCTCCGTTTCCACGGCCGCCAGCGGTCCTTCACGGAGATCCTGAACCCCGGGCCAGTCCGGGAGAGGCGCCATGACCACCTACGTCCGGAGTAGATCTCCGAGAGCCTGGCCATCACCAGGTACCGGTAGTACGCCGGAACCTCTTCGACCCAGGCTGTCCCGGCGGCACCCCGGATTCCGTACATGATGTCAAGGGTAGTCCCGAGGATATTGTCGGCCTCCGTCAGGTTCTCCAGGTCCAGTACCGGTATATGCTCGAGGGACGGCGAAGTACTGATTAGGAGCTCCCCGTCCGTCAGGTAGTCCCCGCGGTCATTCCGGAATACATGGTTTTTCCCGGAGATACTCACTTCCGAGTAGGTATAGACTCGGCGGGTCCAGGTATTCCCTGGGCCGACCGGGAGTATCTCTCGGTCCGGCACATACACCGTCGGGTCGGACTCGCCACCCCCGTTCACGAGGTCCTCGAGAGTTCTCGCTAGTACCATCTCGTTCTCCAGGTTGGCTTTCGAGGAGATCACGACGATGTCGGCAATACTTCCGGCATAGCGGGCCAAGAACTGGATACCATAGGTCCCGAGGAGCTCAGGGGCCCCACCCTGGCCCCCTAGGATCTCGTAACCGATGATCTTCGTACCATCGGCCCTGGCGGCATCGATGACGGACTTCCGGTATTCCTTCGGGTTCACTGGGAGACTGATCCAGGGGACTGGAGTCCCGTAGCGTTCCTTCCAGTCCTTCAGGGACTCGACAGTCAGGCCGGTCCCAAACATCCCGACCGTTTCCGCCAGTCCCTCGAACCTGTCCAGGTCGGGCGGAAGTCCGGCCCGATCGAGGAGTAGGATGTCCGCCTTCGGTCGGCCCAGGTATCTGAGGTGATTCCGGAGGAGATACTCCGGGTCACTCGAGTCATGGAGGCGGACAATCAGCTTGGTGTCCTTCGATAAGGCCGGACCAACCAGGTAGTCATTGTTGTATTCGACTGCCGTCTCGACGTATTCGCCGAGACCAGTCAGGAGATCCCCGAATCCGGTCGGGAGGTCACGCGTCCCGACAGCTACTGCCGAGACCTTAAATTTTCTTTCTTCATTCATAACACACTAATACAGATAGTTCGGCCGGACCGTCCGATAGGACCGGGCGTCCAGGTGAACTTGGCAGGAGCCGGGTGTTGGCCCATCGACCGGACCTCCGACCGGAGTACCACATGATCGTCGAACCAGGGGACACCCTTCCGGACCTCCCCCCAGATCGACCAGAATACATCCGAGGCCTCCGGGTCCCGGAGGATCATGGCTTTCACGATTGCCCCCGTTATTCCGGTGAGCTCTCCGATCTCTGTCTCGGGGTCCATCGGGTCGACCACCCGGAATATCGACTTCGTCCATGGCCAGTCCCGGTTATTCCAGAACCGGTAGCAGGTATCGGTCCCGGAGATCCGGATACGCTTCGTATTCCGAGAGCTCTTCGTCAGGTTCGGGTTCAGGATGCTATACCGGGCGTGGTGCCGGAGATCGTAGCTGGTAACCTCGGGGAACAGAACCCGGACCGGTGTCCGGGTCACGGGGACCTCGAACTGGATCCAGGCCCCCGGGACTCTCTCGATCCCTGGCACCGGGACCTTGGTCACCCGGACCCCGGCCTTGTTCCGTTCCGAGATCTCCGGGGGGAATCCTGGCTTAGTTCCGACTATCAGGATATCGGTGTCCTCGGCGGGCCCCGATACAGACTTCACAATGGAGGCCGCCCCTTGGAGGTTTCTGTCCAGGACGTTCTCTAGGGCGCTCTCGGACACCAGGAGTGCCCTTAGCCAAGGGTCCGATCGGACAGCCCCGGGAATCCCGTCGAGAACCGTCCCCGGCTTCCAGGCGATCCCTACCCCTGGATCCCACACCGACAAGTCACGTCCCGACCACTCGACCCCGAGGTATTCCCATGGTCCCATGTGGTGGGAGTCCCTGAGGTGCCTGCGGAAGTCTGGGACCTCGGTGGCTCCACAGATCTTACATTCCATCCAGCACCTCCTCCCAATAGTCGGCTCCATCGGAACCGAGGAGACATAGGCCGATCCCAAACAGGTAGACCTGGATGAAGGGCGGAAAACGTAGGATTACCTCCCCGAGGGGTCCTCGATCCAGCTTGGCATCCTGCGACATCACTGAGAAGGACGACGGGTTGATACTGGGGTCCAGGAAGACACTACACCGGAACTTCGGTGGTCTCACTCTCCGGCGGGCCTTCCACCATGTCCGGAGAGGATTCTCGAATCTTATCATAACCAATCTTTTTGACCGTTCTCGAGGGCTTCCCTACGGTATTCCCGGAGTTCCTCAATAAACTTGGCCCGATTACAGTAGCCACAGCACTCGAGCTCCGGGCAGAACCCTCGGTAGACACACTCAGGGACCATCTTGGAGGCCATCACGGGGTCGACCCCTCGGACCGCCTCCTTGACTCCCTCCCAGGCCTCCCTGGTTTCGGGGGATGCCTTCCGGCAGAGCCGTTTCCGGGAGATCGTAATCAGGGATTGTGCGTTGGCCGCGAACCTGGCGTCATTCAGGGATCCCTGTGGTAAGGCATCCCGATCGGTGACCCCAGCGTTCCGGTCGGCCCTCTGTGTCCCGACGAAGGGGATCCAGCCGATCCAGTGCCGAACGAGGTGCCCTAGGACCCACGTCCGGACACGCTCTATCAGGATATCGTACTCGACAAGCCTGATCGGGGAGTGTTCGGCAAGCAACATCTTCGCTTTCCACCGATCCCCTGGCTCCTTCGGCTCGCGTTTCTTCCCGACAGTCGCGAGGGCCGCTGTCAATGCTCTAGCCCAGGTCGTAACCTGAGCAACAATAATTTTCGGCTTCATCGTTTTCATACATCACTAAGGTCTACCGCCCGTCTGACCACCCCACAGACCCTTATATATGTGAAATTATTAATCCTTAAAAAATCAAAACAAAATGGGAAAAGTAAGCAAAGCGGACAGCAAGAAGCTGTCGAAACTCGGAGTGGAATTCTATTCCGAGGTCTTATCCTCAGACACAATCTGGGGATGCACTGGACGCACTGCGTCCGTGACTGGCCGTCAGATATTATCGGTGGCCAAGAAAAATGGAGCCTCACTCGTTCCGAGTGAGGTGAATGCCCATGCGGTGATTGATCTATTCGTAGAGCGTGGGCTAATCCAGAAAGGACGGGGATCCGAATATTCCCCCGTCCCAGGCTGGGAGTCAAGGCTTGACCTTGAGTTCCCGGCAGAAGTCTCCGAGAACCTGGGGACCCCCGAGGAGTCGGTACCCGTTGTGGAACCTGACCCCCAACCCGAGGACACGACGAGTACCGTCAAGTCCACGAAAGAAGAAGTCCGGACTCTCCGAGACTTCTATCGATACTATCTCACCGGATATCAGGGAGATAAAACCCGGCAACAGATAATCGGGGAGATGGTGAATCTCCTTGCCGACCTGACCGGAGTGAAGATCAACCCAATCTGGGGCAGATCAAGAGTCGAATTCCTGGAGAGATCCGGGATCCTGGTAGGAATTGGGGACCCTAAAACAGGGGTCCGTCATTATCTGCTTGAGGACTCATGGAGTTCAATCCTGTCATCGGCCAAGAGGCTTGACAGGGAACTCCCGACAGCACAGGATAATACCCCATCCGCCACCGAGAAACCGGTGGTGGTCGAGGAATCCGTGGTATCCCCGACCAGAATAAAGGTGAGGGGATGTTACCTGAACACCGAGGCCCCGTCCGGACTTGACCTGGTCGGTGAGCCTGTGTTCACCGACGATACCTATACGATCGTCGATTTCGAACTCTCTACCGAACTGGTAGAGGCCCCGACATCAGTCCTCCTGGACAACGAGTCGGCCGAGAAAGTCCGTGGACTATTCGAGGAAGAGATTCGGATATGCCAGGCTAAGATAAAGGCCTACAGTAGGCTCACCGCCGGACTGATGATGCAATAAAAATAATCACTCCCCTTCCTGGGGGGAGTGATTATTTTTTTTTCTAGGCCCGGTTCCCGATCTTCCGGAACTGAACCTTGTACTCGGAGGTGTCCATTACCATCGAACAGCCACCTTCCTTCAGGAATCGCTCTGTCCGGTCGGTCACGTAGTGTGAGACGATCTGGTCCCTCGGGATATCGGTCTCGACTATGAGACTGGATTCCGTGTCGATCTTCCGGAGCACCCCATTGATCACGTGGGCGCTCGCCTTCATCTCGATCAGGTCCGGGGCCAGGTGCTTCACCTCGGCGGCACTCTGATAGGCCGGTCCGATGAGGAGATCGAACAGGAACGGTGAGTCGACTCGACGGGGATCCGAGCAGTACCCGGTGAAGTTCGTATCGTACTGCGACCGTAGGTCGAAGAGACGATCGATTGGGAAGTAGTTCGTATTCGAGTCGTGCACAACGATAATCGGGACAAGCCAGGTTCCCCCGAGGCGTCCCTGGATGATGTTGTTGTAGAACCCGGCGGCCAGGGTGAGGGCAGAGGCCGACTGGATCAACCAGTTGATTCCATGCCGTTGTACCTCAAAGTCTTTGTAGGTATCGATGGAACCGTCGGACCGGGTCCGGTACCGCCAGGACCTGGACCGGAGGGTATCCCCGTAGACCTGGTTGATATAACCGTTGTGTTGTCCCGGCCATGCCATCGATCGGTCGATGAAGTCCTTGAGGACCTTGAATTCACCCATCATCGTGTCAACGAGGAGTTGGGCAAGGGCCAGGTCAACCCCCAGCCGCTTGGCGAGACTCGGAACGCCCATTCCGTACATCACCCCGAGGAGAATCGTCTTGAATGACTTACGCCACTTGGCTTTCTCGGGGCCATCCATGTGTTCCCATTGCTCCCGAAAATGGAGCTTGGCGGCATGAATGTAGAGGTCCTGGCCAGTCTCGAAGAGGTGAATCATGACCGGATCCTTCGCCCGATAGGCGGCAGCCCGGACTTCGGCGCTCGAGATGTCAAAGTATGCCAGCAGATACCCTGGGGGTGCGGCGATGACATCCTTCACGTCGGAGTGTGAGATGATAGTGTGATAGCCAGAGCTCCACCGCTTCGTCTCCTTCTTCATGACCTCGTAGTGCGGGAACATCTTGGTCACCGCCCCTGGTTCCCCCGGGAATGCCTCCCGGAGGGGCATCATCGTGGCAGGATCAATGATCACCTGTCGGTCTGTCGCACAGAACATGGCGGGCTTGTCGTCCGGCATCCCGGAGGAACCGGAGGCGACGTAGGCTGTCCGGAGTTTCCGGTATTTCTTGTACATCATCACCATCCCCACCAGCTTCCGGGCCTGATCGAAGGTGTCCGTCTGCCAGTCGGCTTCCGAGTAGGGGGCCCCGATATGTTTCCAGTCCTCCCCGAACTCGAAGTAGGTCAACTGTTTCAGGTATCCATCGAAGGATTCCCAGGTGGTCTTCAAGTCATCATCGGGAGTCTTCCCAGGGCCGATCGTGTTCCAGTACCGGTAGGCGTCGGGCCAGATCTCGGCCGGGAACACACACTGATAGCCGGCGGGCCAGGAGGTGATCCCGGATTTCCCGGTGTTCTCCCACCACACCTTCCACTCTGCCATGAACAGATTGTAGGCCGACCGGGGGTCCGTTATCCCTCGGTTCTTGAAGAACCGTTTCCCGTCCGGCAGCTTATTGATCCCGGCGTACACGGTTGTCAGGAACACCGACTCGGTGGGGTACATCCCGAGGAGTTCCTTCGTCAACTCGAGGGCTTCGATAGGGGAGCTACACTTGAAGTAGGTCTCCATGACGTACTTCGTGTATTCCTCCCGCCTCATCCGGGTTCCCATGAACTCGAACTCGGTCGGAACGTTGTCGAGAGTTAGGCCGGAATCCCAGATCCGGAGAAACTCTGTGTACGCTTTCTTGTACCACAGGTATTTCTCCAGTTCCGCATGCTTCGGACCCAGAGTCTCTGGGAGTCCCAGGTATTCAACCAGGTCGGTCGCCAGGAGTCCGATGATTTTCTTCTTCCGGACAATCGTCTCGTCGATCTTCCCCTTGAACTTGACCTCCTTCATGCGCTCGGCCAGTCGGTCCCGCAGGAATACCGCAAAGTCTTCCCCATAGTCCATCATGAAGGAGCCCTCGTCAAAGCCGGTGTCGTAGGCTTCCGACACGTACGACCCGAGGAGTCCTTTGACGATATCGATGGGGCGTCCCCCGTAGAACTTGTCACGGTCCATCAGGGTCAGCCAGTCCTTGTTGTATCGCTTCGGGTCGCCGGCCTTCGACTTATGTTCGGCCATCTTCCAGTAACACCTGGCGGTAGCGCAGTAGGTGATCGCGTAGGCCTCGGACCACCTACATTCTTCCTCGTAGGCCGCCCGGAATGGTTCGTCCTTGAACATTCCGCCACGGTGGAGGAGAGCCCCCAGCTTGATGTTGTACCCGAATACCTCGTGACAGATCTCCGAGTACCGCTTGGAATGCTCGGTTCTCGCCTTGAGGGTATAGAAGGCATCCAGACAACAGTAGTACCCCAGGATGTCCGTCGGGATATTCAGGAAGGGTCGACCGAAGTATCGGCCGATCAGGGTCCTGAACTCCTCGACGTACCCCGGGTATCTCTGACAGATCTCGGCCCACTCCGGGGTATTCTCCCAGTCGGACTCAGTGACCTTCAGTACTTTCCGGGTGGCCTTCCGACCTTTCGCCACCGGCTCCTCCAGGTAGTACATCCGATCGAGGAGATCGGAGAGTCTGTCGAAGTCGGTGTCCCAGGGAACGATGCCACCCTTGTCCCACACCGAGTAGTCTGAGATCCCCGGGGTCTGGACGTCGCCACCCCCGAGGAGTCTCTGGATAGTCCACTTCAGGGAATAGTTCTTGGAATGGAGACCGTCAAGGACATTGTAGACCCCCGTATCCGGGAATCCGGCTTCCACTCCGAACTCACGCCAGGAAACCTGTTGTTCGTACTGGGTGTTGAATGTCCAGACGTGGTCGGCATGTTTCCGGAGGATCCTGGCGAACTGCTCGGATACTCTCCGGCTTCCCTCCGGGTCCTCTCGGATATCGGTGAACCCGAAGTAGACGACCGAGTCTCCGACCGCCACCGCTGCCCCCGTCACGATCAGGTCAGCATCCAGGGACATCCCGGAGGTCTCATAGTCGAAACCGAACTCGGTCCCCACCGGGAGACCCTCCAGGTAGTCCAGGAACGGGAATGCCTCGGCAGCCGTCTTGACGATTCGCCATGTGTACCCGGGGAATTCCCGGACCCGCCCGAATGCCGGGGACACAAAGAATTCGAAGTCCCCCGGTCTCGGCTGGTCATTCTCGTGATAGACCTTCACGAAGGCCCCAGAGTCAAGGCCCAGCCGTCGGAGGAGGGAGCAATCGAAGTAGTTCTCACCACGTATCCCGGCATGATACCGGGTCCGGATCAGTCCGAATGCCCCGGGGCCCACCAGGATAGCCCCATCGCCGGGCCCAAGTCGTAGGACTTCCTCCTGTTCCCCCTCTGGCATCCGGGAGATCCCGGATACCGTGTAGTATTCTTTGACGAGCCCCGAGCTCCACTGGAGAGGTTGTATCTCCAGGCCCGGGTCGTCGTCGATAATAATGATACGTCTGTTCTTTGTCATACTTATCATGTTTGTACTAGTTCATATCTAAGGGACTAGGACCCTCGGGGTATATCCTGGGGCCCCACCTCTTTAATGATGTATGAGCAACAAAAGTATAACGTACCTACCGATTAGTCAAACAATCGAATCCCTCCTTAAGGAGGGTCTAATTACTGAGCATGACGTTAAGGATCTCGACCAGGGAACCGGGGTTCTCCGGGTAGACCGGGGAGGAATCAGACGGGCGGTAACGAGAGTGACGCGAGAGGACTTAGCACCCACCTGGTTTTGACCGACCCCGACTTCTTCAATCGACTGAGTCAGTGCTCGGTGGCATCTTCCCCGGAAGATGCTGAGATTACCGTCCGAACTTCCCTGATTGGTCTCCATCATATTTTCCTGAGGGATAACGATAACGCCATCGGGGACCGATGGCGTTATGAGCTCCGTGGTACTATCCTGTTGACAGGAGTAGATGATATCCTGCGGATCGACGGAACTCTCCGGACCTCCCACGGGTACCCGCAATACATTGTCGAGGCCGGGAGTACCCGGGAGATTGCGTATGACCCGATCTTCTGGAATACTCCATTACCGTGTCCGGGGGCCATCGGGGCTGAGTACCTATCGAGGGTACTCTTCTCCCTTACCACCGAGTCGGTGGCCGACGTCCTGAGCCCTGAGGGTAACGTCCCAGAGCGCTTCCGGATGTCTCAGTCGGGGGAACTTCTCCGGCTGACCGATCATCTGGCGGGGCGAGGAGAGAGGACGATCGTCTGCGTTCACCCGACTTGGCCAGCGAGGCTCGGGGGCTCTGAGAAATTCTATTACTTTGGGGGATAACTCCGATGAAAAATGAATGACCGTGGCATACATCACTGAACCGATGAACCTGGAAAAGGCTCTTTTCCTAGTGGGTCTCCAGGATACGATTGATCCCGGAACCTCTCTAATCGGACTCCGACATATTTTCTTGGGGACCACTCTGGGGGACCAGTGCTACGAATTCAGGGAGACTGTACTGATAACAGGAGCAGATGTCTTAGCGGCTAGTAAAGATCTGTGGGCCCCTTATAAGTACCCGCAGTTCCTGGTCAAGAGAAAAGAGGAGAGTAAGGTCGAGTACAACCCGGATTACTGGAACAATCCGTTGCCGAGGACCGGAGTCTTAGGGGCTAAGTATCTGACGATCATTCTCTCCCTTACCACCAGGTCGGTGGTCGATGTCCTGAGCCCGCAAGGTACTATTCCTGAGCGCTTCCAGATGTTCGACCCCGGGGAACTCCTTCGTCTCACTGATCACCTGGCGAGTCGTGGGGAGAAGACCGTCATCTGTGTTCACTCAGGGGGCCCGGAAAACAGGGGCTACCGATTCTATTACCTTGGATAAAACAATCATCAATAAAATGTATACAGCACACATCAATGCTCCTGCCGAACCGGTGGGACTGAAAAAGGATCGCCCCTGGATTTTCCTTGGGGGTCCATGTCAAGGAGCCCCAGACTGGCAACTCGAATTCGTTAATTCCTGGAGAGGACCGGAGGAGGTCTATTTCCTGGATCCTCGTCGACGTAACGGAGTCCGTGGTGACGACGAGTACCTGAAGCAGGTCGACTGGGAAACCAGGTACCTGGGGTGCTCCGATCTCCGTGTGTTCTGGTTCCCGAGGCCCGCCGAGGATCCCGGGCCCGGTCGATGCTACGGTCAGACGACCAGGACTGAGATTGGGGAATGGCTCGGCCATGGCTCCATCGAGGCTATGACCCTGGTGGGAATCGAGCCTGGGGTTCCCGGGGAGAGATACCTTCGGACTCGTCTCGAGGCCGCCGGGATACCCGTCTACGACTCCTTCCAGGATCTCCTCCGGACTACCGAGGACCGGATCCGCGGGTACCACGAGGATCCGGTCATCAGTTTTTGGACCTCCGACACCCACTTCGGGTCCGCTCGGACCCTCGAGTTCTCCCGTCGACCCTTCCGAGGGGTCACCGAGATGGACGATTACCTGATCCGGGTATGGAACCGGACTGTCCGTCCGAGGGATATCGTATATCACCTTGGGGACTTCGGTGATCCCGGGGCCCTCCGATTCCTGAATGGCCGGATCCGACTGATCCCCGGGAACTACGAGGAACGGGACGGTACCCGGGGCCTCAAGGATGCAGGGGTTGAGGTCTTGGGGAAGACCGAAGTGATCCGGGTTGGCTCCCGCCGAATCGGGATGTGCCACTACCCGAGTATTGCCAAAGGTCTCGACGCAGACTTCGCTTTGTTCGGACACACCCATGGCCGACAGACTATCAAGAATTGGCCCGGACTGGACGTCGGAACGGACGCCCATCACTTCCGGCCGATCTCCGAGGCGCAACTCCTGGGGTGGTACACCTCCATCCAGGGGCACTACGACGAAGAAAACTTCGTGTGAGACAAAAAAAAAGACCGGGAACACCGGTCTTTTTTTTTCAGAGCATGTCGGCGAGCGCGATTATTACCTGGAGTGTCTTCTCTGGGAATCGGCCGGACTTCTCTAGCCACTCCAGTTCGGCCCTCACTCCCCCAAGGTTCCCAGTCCTGACGTGCTCCAGGGCCGCCGATCGGTGAAGGTCATATTCCCGGCGCCCTAGGATCCCACGAGTCACTTCGATCTGTGACTTCAGGGACTTCACCCACCTCGGGGCCTCCTTGACCTCGGAGAGCAGTGACTCGGCTTTCTTGAACAACCGGGCGGCGGCCTCTGGGGACTTCTCGGAGAGTGCCTCGTTGAGGTACCGGAGAATCCCCTCCCGTTTCCCCAGGTTAGTGTTGGGGACAGAGGCAGAGGTGACGTGGTAACAACAGCATTCCTGGCAGTAGTAGGCCCGGACGGGGGCCTTCCCGGATTCCCTCCGGATTTCCCCCGAGTTCCACCGGATATACGATTCGGCCTTCCGGAGGCTCTCGAATTGTAGTTTAGACCGGCTAGCCCCTGGGCACCAGATCAGTCTGGACTCCCGAGGGGGCCTAGACCGGGGGTCACCGATGATTTCCCAGGATACTCTTGACATAGTCCTCGACTCCCTCGGGCGACCCCTTCGTGTCCCAGTAGACCTCCAGGAGTCCCTTCAGGGCTTCCCACTCGGGGCCCCTGGAACCGATGGGGCACCATACGACCAGGTCGCGGAGGATCTCCCGCCGACTCCTGATCCAGGGGACTGTCGTCCCGGAGACCAGGGATTCCTGGAGTTCCGACATGACTCGTGGGAGGGTCTTCGATAGGTATTCCACCGAATAATCGGCCCCGGCCGGCCTCTGTTCATTGAATAACCGGCCGGAGGCTTCCCGATCGGCCTCTTGTTTCTCCCGGCGGACCTCCGTCCGCGCCTTCCGGGCAGCCACCTTCTTGAGATGACGAGCCTGGGACTTCGTGATCCTGGCCTGCCCCCTTCTTTTCAGTATATCTTCATAAATCTCACGTTTACGTGTGCTGTCTATTTTCATACACGATTAAGGGGGTTAGCCGGGCCGATCACCTTAGGGATGTATGATGAGTAATACGAAGAAACGTAGGGTACTATATATTGTACTAGAGGGTGTCCTGGCAGACACCCTGGCAGGATCCTCGATCCCGAAGGACCTCACCGATCTCAGGGTGAGGACGGAGGTCATCGAGGACATAATCAAGGAGCCGGTGACTGACGTCGTCGTCTTCTCTAATCAGACATGGATCTACCGTGCCCCCGGGATTCGAGGGGGAGAGAAATTTTATGCCCGCTACCGGTATGTCACTGAGTGCCTCCGGGAGGCCTACAATACAGTTAGCGGGCAGGATCCTCGGATAGTCGGGGACTGGAGTATCCGGTTCCCGTGGGTCCACGGACTCCAGTACGACGGGCCGACTCTCCTGGAGTGGACCTGGTCTGGGGACCCAGGGCTTGCCGAGGCTGAGAGTATCGGATTTATGTGTCGCCCCATCCGGTTCGACACCGACTTCGCCGGTCGATACGGACTCCGAACAATAACGGTTCCTCAGGGATGCACAAACTCCTAGGACTCCCAGAACCACCGGACCCAGAACTCTATCAGGGAACCCCGTGGGAGCCCTGGATCAGGCCATGGTATGAGCCCCGTCAATTTCTCGACGGGGATCTGGCCAAGCGATTGACGGAAGAGCGAGGATCCTTCGCCTGGACAGGTCGCCCGGGGCATCCTGTGGTGCCGGAGGAAGTCCGGGTGATCCTGGAAGCCTATCGGACTCCTCAGTATCGTCAGTATATCCGAGGGCTCTGTGGGAGTTTCATGGTCCCGGCGTCCGCTCTATTCCCTGTCCGTTCGGTAGGCGGTAACGAAGGGTCCATCGAGTGTGCCCTCTGCGGGAAGGGACTACTCTACTGGTCAACCTGGAAATCGATGCTCCAGGTGCTCCCGGAGTCCGAGCCGAAAGAACGGTCCCACCTCGCCTACGGGGCCCCAGGGACCCGGAAAGTTTTGTGCCTCGACTGCCTCATGCAGCTCCGCACCTTCTCCGAGTTCCTTAACGGCATTGAGGGGGACGACGAGGTCTGAGATCCTTAGCTATGATAAAGTAAAAGACAGGCGGCTTCGCCTGTCTGTTTTTTGTAACCCCACATAATAATCACACTAGGATGGATAGGATTGACGAGATTTCCTTGAACTCAGTATCAACGACTCGCCTCGAGGGCGGTAAGCCCGTTCGCGATTGGGAAGCCAACCAGCCGACTGCCGATTTCGGGACTGGCATGGTAAACGAGTCGGCGAACGCTACTCTCCCCGCTAAGACGGACTACGAAGTCGTAGCGGAAGCCAAGAAGGCAGAAGCCGAGGAAGCCAAGAAGAAGGCTCAACAGGGCGGCGTTCCCTCACAGAGCGGCCACAGTTAACCTAAGACAGAGGCAGGGACAGAGTTTCCCTCGCCTCTGTCTATTTCTTTTCATAGAGTATGGCAGCAAAGAAACCTGACTACACTGAGACATTCGTGTTCCCGGGGATAGATGTAGTGTACCCCGTCTACGTACTCACCGAATCCGGGAGACCAATCAACTTCAAGTCGGTGGCCTACCCGAATCCGAGGAGCATCAAGCGGTACACCCGTCAGAAGCAACTCCGGAAGAGGTCCCTCCAGGCAAAGATCTTCGATGCGATCATTGAGGTCGGCTACTTCGATCCCTTGACGGTCTGGAAAGAGTTTCCGGTGGTGATCCAGAATTCCCGGCGTCTCCCAGGGCAATCCGGGACCTACTACTACCTCGACTACTACTTCCCGGAACTCAGGGTGGCGGTCGAACTGGACTCTGACTATCACGACCCCGCCAAGGACCGGATCCGGGATAACTACCTCCGGGGACTCGGGATAGAGACCTTCCGGATAGAGGGCCTCGACAGGAAGGACGTCCAGCGGAAGGACTTTCGGAAGCTGGCCGAGTTCCTCCGGTCCCGAGGGGTCCTGGGGAGGCTCCAGTTCGACTTCTCGGCCGACATCCGGGTCTACTCCCAGACCCACCGATCCCCTTAATGGCGTATGAATACCCTAAACATTGTTTATGTATGATAAAAATTAAACAAGAATTCGACCCGAGTACTTCAGAAGTAGTCGTGAATCTCCAGACAGTCCTCGTCCACGAGTACCCTGGGGTCTTAGAGGAGACCTGGAAAGCCTCAGGGATCCCTGAATCGAGGTACCTAGTCAAGGCTCCGGGGGAAATAGAACTCCGGGTCAAGGCTAATTCCCTGTCTTCCTCCACCGAAAGATCGCTGGTGTCGATGTCGAAGGATGCCGACCAGGCTATCCTCCGGTTCCTGCTGGAATTTGTCAGTAAGTCGATCAGGGAGAAAGTGTTGGGTCTCGAAATTATACCACTCACCGGGTATCCGGTGGAGGATATACAGGGGGATGTCAAGAAGGCAGTCGAGGCTCATCGGTCACTGTGTGTGATAAGTGACTACCAGGATTACCTGGAATCGGCGGACAAGAATCCGTTGCTGGTGAGATACAACCAGGTCATTCTGCCCTACGGGACCGACGAGTACTGTAATGCTGTCCTCTCCTGTGTCAGCGGAGACCTAGAGGGCCTCAAGGAGCAGGTCTCCGGAAAACTACGGGTTTCCGGTTGGTCCTGATAACCCCCCCCCCGGCTTCACGGCCGGGATTTTTTTTTCGTCCCCCTATCGGGGACCGGGGAGACTTGCCCCTTCTCCCTCTTAGAAGTGTAATGAAACAACAACACCGACTAATGTTAATAGAATCTTTTTTTGATGAAAGGGAAACACGGAAAGGAGGTCTGTGGTGATACGATACACCGATATCCAGGCAAGACTCCTGTCCAACCCGGAGCCCCAGGAGGTGAAGGACCTCCGGGCTTCCGTCGTATCGACGTTCAAGGACCTCGAATTCTTTGAGGGTCCCCACAAGTACTACCTCACCCGAGACGGAGCCCGCCTGGAGCTCCCTAGTGTGACGGGGGTAGTCCATCAGTTCGAACCACCCACCGACTGGGATGCCATCCGGGTCCGGAAGGCCGCCCGCCTGGGAATATCCCCGGAGGATCTTGCCCGGCAATGGCGGGAGACGAATCTCCTGAGTACCTCGAATGGTACCAAGACCCATACCTACATGGAAAACCTCATGAATCTCTGGATCTATGGGGAATCCGGGCTGGACCCGGATATCCGGCGGACTCAGTATGAGGATGGATTCCTGGTTCCCTATGGTCCGAAGGAGAGGGCAGGCTCCGAATTCTTCAAGATGGTCCTCGCCAAGAACGACATCTACCCGGTAATGCCGGAGGCCCGTGTTCACTCCGGGGCCCCCGGGGGATCCCTGGAGGTCCGGAAGGATTTCTGCGGAACCTTCGATGCTCTCATGACCAAGCGTCTCCCCGATGGAACCTTTGAACCATTCCTGATGGACTGGAAGGGTTTCCCCCTCGACACCCCAATCCTGACAGTCACCGGGTGGAAGGTGATAGGGGAGCTGACCACCGAGGATCGTGTCTACGATTGGACCGGGAGACCCACGGATGTCACCGGGATCTCCGAGACTCACTACAACCCCTGTTACCGGATGACTCTCGAGACCGGTGAGACCTGGACCCCCGACGAGGACCATCGATGGGTAGTCGGTCGCCCCGGGGATCCGGGGGACCCGAAGAAAGTGAAGACAACCAAGGAAATCTATGAGGCTCTGTCGGAGGGATCCGAGGTATGGATCCCAGTCGCATGGCCCCTCCAGTTCCCGGAACGCCCCACCCTTCCGCTCGACCCCTATACCTTGGGGGCATGGCTAGGGGCCGGAATCCCAGGGTCCGGGAAGCTGTGTGCCTCCCCGGATGTCTTCCGGGAGATCAGGGAACGCGGCTCCGGGATTGGTCGAGAGTCGGGGGATACCCGGAAGGGTGTTCTCCAGACCCGCCCCGTGGTCGGTCTCCGGGCAGGTCTCGGGGAGACTAGGGTATCGAAGACCCACCGGATTCCGCGGACCTACCTATCGTCGGGTCTACGCCAGAGAATGGACCTTCTCCGGGGAATCTGTGATACCGCCGGGGAGATCAGCCCCGACAATCGAGTCGTCACGATCACTGTCCTCCCCTGGGCTCCCCTCGAGGATATCCACGAACTCGTGTCCGGACTCGGGTACAAGGTGAAGGCCCTGAACCCGGGGTTCCGGAAGATCTCCTTCAACGTCTCTGGGAGGTCCAGGAATCCCTTCGGGGTAGCCGGACATGTACCGGTAACCGAACCGGTCGATCAGTGGGTACAGGTCACATCGGTCACCGAGTATCCAGTGATCGTCCCGACCCGGTGTATCGAGGTCGCGGCCCCCTCGAAGACCTACCTGATAGATCGTGGACTCAGGGTCACTCACAACACGAACAAGGTCCTGACTAACGACTACAGCCGGTCCCACCGGAAGATGCTGTTGCCGCCGTTCCAGGACCTCTATGACGAGCCCCTGTCCGTGTATACGCTCCAACTCTGCCTGTACCAGCTCCTGACGGAGCAACTGCCGGGGGTCCGGATTGGTTCTCGGATTGTCGTCTGGTTGAAGGAGGATGGAACCTATGAGATGCACTGTGTCCCCGACCTGACCGATCGGTTACGCTTGATACTATGAAGACAGAACTTAGTGATGCTCGCCTACGGAAGCTCATGAACAAGGTCAGGGGGACTCGGAAACGGGTCCTCCTTGACCACTCCGGGGACCCAGTCGGTCGAGCCCTGGCCTTGGGCCGTCTACTCCGGGCGGTGATCCGGACACAGAGGTCCTGGGTACTCAACGGATATTCCCGGGAGACCCTCGGACAGGTTACCGAAGTACTCCGGTCGGACATCCGTTCGGTACTCCCCGAGACCCTTAGTTATGACAATATTGTCAATAACCATAAAAAATTGAAAAAGTATGAAGAAAATAACGTACGACCTGGACGAAATACGGTCCAGGTATCGTAAGCTCCTCGAGGAACAAGAATTAAAGAGCCTCGAGGATGACAAAACCACCGACAAGGCTTCCCCCACGGAAGCTCATGTCCATAATCGTGAATGGTCCCCATTCAATGATATCGCCCGAGAACTCCTCGAAGGATATCCGATGGGAGTCCACGAACAAGACCTAGTGTCGGGCCTCAAAGAGAAGGGCCTGACAATGAAGCCTAGGGACTTATTATCAGTCCCAGGGGTTGTCCGGATCGGCGAATCATGGTTCCTCCGGGAACTGACCGCCCGGACAGTTTACATCAAGTACTCCGGTTCTCTTTCCGGGCGCCCCGAATTCGAAGTGGTAGCCCCCGGGATCTGGAGAACTGAGGTCGGAGATCATCTCCTCGACCTCTACAAGGGATTCGGAGAGAATGACATGATTCTCGATGACTCAGTGAAATCCTTCCTCGACCGCCTATACAGTCCGGCCGAGAGAGAAAAAAAGGAGATCCTGGAAGACCTAGAGGGTCTATTCAGGTAATCCCCACAAATCCCCCGTTCGGGGGATTTTTTTTGGGCCGCCGCCCGACCGCGGAGACCCTTAAGTATGTGAAAAAACCATTAAAAACATGAATAATATGGCAAAGACAAAGAACAACTCTGCCGAGTGGCAGAAGGCTGCGACCATCCTGGTGGGTGTTCGCAACAGCATCAAGGTCTTCGACCTCGAGTCGGAGGCCCACGCGGCTCTTGCCGCGGTGAAAGAAGGAGAGCCGATCTCCTTCGAAGAAACCCGGTTTTTCCTGGAACTCCTTGGGAGGGCCGGTATAACCGAAGTGTCGGGGGAGGATGTATACCTCTATCCCGACAAGATCCAGGACCTTCGGGTCCCGGTATCATGCGACGAGGCTGAACCCCTCGTCTTCCCGGTATTGTTCCGGGTTGACACGGAGAAAGACTTCTCCCGTCGAGCTCTCCCGGTATTCAAGTCCGGGACCCTTCAGGTCTATCGTTTTGACCTGAAGTCCAATAATACATCAGACTTCTTTAACCTCATCAAGGACCTCGTCTCTGAGGGCGTCGAGTATCACTTCGACTCCCGGACCGACAACAGAGTCCTTGGGCTTGCCTCCAGAATTAAGGAGGTCTACGAGAAAGAGAAGGAGTCCTGACCACGCCTCACCGATACATACGTGTATCGGTGAGTTTTTTTGTCGTCGCCTCAAAACCGCCCAATTCCTTATAGATGTGAGTAAAACGATGTAGTTTTTAATACCTACAGTCTACCAGCTAACAGGGAATCCCGGCAGGGACCTCTGTTAGTGAGGCGGCATTCTCTAAAAGGTACCAAGAGTGCGGGAATGCTAGCCGAGGAGGAGAGGTCCTCCCGGGTGGGAACCCATTCAGTAGACTTAGGCAGTTTGTGCCAACTGCGTCGGTCGAGACCCCAGCGGGGAATCGGAACTCATTTTTTTTTCGTCCCTAGGGGGACCGGGGCGGCCTGACCTCCTTATCCGTGATACGAACAATAAGATTGTAGTAATATGAAAAAACCGAACGAAGACAACGAAGTAGAAAAACTTTTTGATGAACTAATGGAAGAGGTCGAGGCAGAGGTATCCTCTGAGGACTCGGAGGACGATGAAGATTTTCCCTGCCTGACCGTCCAGAGAATGTACATAGAACCACACCCCTTCGGTGTTACCCTCACCAAGAGGGCTGTCAGAGGTCTTCTGACGAGTCTTGGTTACGAGATAGACTCGGAGGACTTGGTGACAGGTCATGACCTAGGGGAACCGACTGAGATGTTCGACGTTTACCGTTGGGTTGCCGAGAAATGGGCAGTCGCTCGGTTGACCGCCGAGATCAAGGAATATGGAATTCTCCCAGGACTTACTGACTAAGCACGCGGTAGCCATCGAGGCCGCCCGGAAATACTGGGTTCTCTGTGAACCCACCGGCATGTCCGACCGAGGGTTCGATGAACTTGAGTCGGCAGCCCGCCTGGATGGCCTGGAACTCAGGGACTATGTGTGCCAGGAGATCCAGGGGACTCGGACCCAGAACGCCCCGTACATCGGGAAAGTCCCGAAGACTCATGTCCAGGGATCCATGATCGAGGCAGTCCGGGAGTTCGAGGCTGTCCATGGCCCTGTCTGGTGGGTCCCCAAGTATGACGGGTCCAGCCTAGCCGCCTACTATGACCCGGAGACGGGTCGAGTGGTCCGGGTAGTGACCGTCGGGGGAAGTAACCTAGGGGACCTAGGGATCGACCAGACTGAGAAGCTGGCCGGATTTTTCCCGAGTCTCCCCGGGACTGGCGTTCAGGCGATTCAGGGCGAGTTCCTGGTTCCCCTGGAATCCGGCTATGGCGAATCCAGTCGCCAGAAGGCAAACGGCCTCATCAATGCCTCCTACAACCCGATCCCCCGGGCAGAATGGCTCACCGGTTCGACCGTGAGCACCCGGACGGATGCCGGTTACGAGAAGTATCTCGCCGAACATGCGATCGGTAAGGAAGCGGTCCGGGCCGAGATCGAGCGGATCCCTGTGATCCGCGGCTTCCGATACTTCATCGCCCCCGGCTGGGACGCCCCGGCCGACTACCGAGAGGTAATGAGGTCCGGATTTGGGGAACCTGTCCGGTCCGGTCTCGGTCTCCCACGCTTCGCGGGGGCCCTGGTAATGGACCGGGCCGGCCTGGAAGCAATGGGGGACAAGGTCGAGTCGGATGTCTGGGAAACCGGGACCGGGACTTTCCTGGTCGACGGACTGGTAGCCTACTCGAAAGACGGACAGGTTATCGGGGCCCTCAAGTATAGGGGTGCCGGAACCGGAGAAGCGACGACAGTCGTGGGAATCCGGTGGAATGACCAGTCCGCGAAGGGTAAGGACTCCTGGAGTGCCAATGCCCTGATTGAGCCCGTCCGCCTGAGGGGCTCGGTAATCACAAAACCGTCAGTCGGGTCTGTCCGACGGATGATGGATACCGGCCTAAGCCGTGGGGCCAAGGTAACACTGGTCCTCGCTGGCTCCACTATCCCGACGGTCGACCGCGTCCTGAAGCCGGGGAACCTCGACTTCGAGTGGCCGACCTGTCAGTGTGGTTACACCCTCGGACCGGCCGATGTGTACGGGTCTCTCCTGAAATGTGGGAACCAGGGGTGCACGTCCAGGCGGGCAAGGATGGAGAAGTATCTCGCCCAGGTACCGGACCTTGCCAGGCTAGACCTAGATCGACTCCTGGTGATCGACCGGACAAAGATCTGGGGACTCCTCAATCGAGGGGAGACTCTGTCCCGGATCAAGGACGGACTGAGGACAGGGACCCTGAATCTCAGGGAGATCCTGTCTGGAATAGCAACTACCCCCTTGCGGACTCGGAACCTTGAACTGGTGTCCGGGCTAGCCGAGGAGGTACTAACCGAATGGTGGAATGGACTACATGACTGAACTTAAGAGAGAACTCGGGGAGAGAATCCTCGAGTCCTACGGATTCGAGGTGAAGATCCCAGGGGCCCTGACAGGGCTTATCACGGGGCCACTCCCGGTTCCCACCGAACCGGCCGGATCCCCCAACCGAGGGTACTGGATCAGGGCACTTGTCGAGTCCCTGTTCAGATCCAAGACCCCCACCGAAGTCTACCCACTCCTGTGGCCACTCTATCGGAACCCGGCGATCGTAGTATCGGCTTCCCAGGACCCGGGGATCCCCGGGACATGGTCTGTCCGGGTGGGGATCCTAGGGAAGACCCTGATACTCAGGGGCGCCGACCCCGAGTGGATCTGGAAGAACCATGGGGTGGTCACGGAATTCATGTCCGACGACTATCAGCCCTATCAGGATCTGCTGGGGCTCGCCTGGAGACTAAACAAAGAACTTAGTAATATCGAATTATAGTAATGATTGAAGTAAACCTTTTTTCGATCAGCAGCGCTGACCCCAGTAACTCAATGACTGGTCGCTGCATTGCCCGTAGCCGTTTCAGTAAGGAAGGCATGGGAGTAAGTGTTCTCGAGTATGTCAAGGATTTCCTCCGGGATAACCTGGACACTCTCGAAAGTGCTATCGGGAATGCTGACCTTGTCAGCATCATCCAGTCCGACCGGACTCTGACGACCAAGGATTTCTACAGCATCCAGTATTACCTAGGGGACCTTGGGTATACCGTGAAGATCTGGAATGTGGCCGAAGACGAAGTTAACGCACTGTCGGTCCCCGAGGAATCCGGAATCGAGTGGAATGTGGTGGACCGTGGATTTATCCAGTACGACTATCCCACGGCTACCAAGATCGTTCCCAAGCCCTCCGATAGCATTGTCGATACGCTTGCCACGATCGTCGAACAGTCCGGTCTTTTCGACCCCGACAAGTTCAATGGAATCAAGAATCCCTTCACGGTTCTCCTGAACAACCTGAAGCAGGAACAGAAGAACAGTGGAAACGTGAACTCTGCGCTCTGCACTCGTATCTACGCTCTCCTGAGCCAGCTCGGGATCGATGTATTCTGCGCATCCCCTGAACACTAAGGTATGTCTAGACTACAGGACGATCTTCTCGAGGTCTACAATAACCTCGTTGAGCTGTCTGAGGTAGTCCTAGGAGACACCCCATGCCCGGTGGCCGTCGAATTCGACCAAGGCATGGGGTGTCTCTCCTTTAAGGTCCCGTCAAGGGGAATCTACCTCAGGGCCCTGAACAATTATATCATTCGACCGGACCTTGTCCCGGTGACCTGGCTTCTCCCGAGGGACTTTGATGCCCTCATGTCAGGACTCTCCCGGGTTATCCGGTCAGGGAAACTGTTGCAGGAACGAGTCTGCCTGTCCCCCGGAACTGCCGGATTCGAGTTATTCCTGGCTGACCCCCGGAACCTGATGAAAGGGGCGATGTCCCTCGGGACATTCCGGTTCTGGTCCGGGGAAGGACCCTGGTTCAGGTGGAGAGTTTCCCGGAAATATAGGGGGGTACTAAGATAATGAGGATCAAGAACTTATCTGGGAACCCGGATCCAGTGCCCGCCCATCCCTGGGATGCCGGAGCAGACCTCCGGGCATATCTCCCGGACGGACCGGTGACGCTGGCCCCTGGGCAATACAAGGTTATCCCGACAGGTCTCTGGCTGGAAACTCTGGAGCCGGGCTTAGAACTACAGGTCAGACCAAGATCCGGCCTGGCAGCGAAACACGGGATTACTGTCCTAAATTCCCCGGGGACAATCGACGCCGGATATACCGGGGAGATCAGGGTAATCCTGATAAATCATGGATCCTGTGTGTTCACTGTGAACAATGGTGATCGGATCGCCCAGCTTGTGCCGGGGTACGTGGCAAACGTCGACTGGGGAATCCCGGTCACCCTCGTCCCCGAAAGAGGCTCCTCCGGTTTCGGAAGTACCGGGACCGATTAACTAAAAGAACATGTATTTTTATGGTAAACGAACTTATTGAAAGATTGAGAGAAGAGGTGACCCTTAGTCATCCTTCAGTGGATATTGTAGCCCCGCGAGTAGACCTGCTGACCGGGACTGTGTGTGTCAAAGTCAGGGTTGGGAGCGAACCCTTCCTGGGGATTATTGCGGAAGTCGGGACTGGCCATTACGAGCTATTCTACGACTTCGATGGGGCTCCCTCTGGGGTCACCACCCGTGATCTCGACAGGGTACTGGAGACTATCAAGGAAGCTCTGACAGGCCCTGAATTCGGGGCAATCGTGTCGGAGATCGATTCTATGGTTACCAGTGGCAACACCTAAGAAGAAAGTCGCCGAGGCCCCTGCCAGAGTCCCCGTCCGTATCCACGGATGGGGCTCCCCGGAGCAGGTCGCCTACGACATCTCTGGGGGACTCCACGATAGACTTCTGCAGGGACACTTCGTCTTTGCCGCCCGGCCTGTGTCCGGGGAGGTGAAGGAACTGGTTGTCTCCCGCAGAGGTCCCGACACATGGATGTACGGGATAGTGACTACCGGCTGGACTGGCCTGATCCCTGGGATCGGGAGGGACGGAATCATGGGAACCCTAGTTCCCATGCTGGAATCGAAGAAAGTCGGGGCCGACATTATACAAGACCTAATACACTACATTAATGAGTGACCAAAAAATTCTATCGATAGACCTCGGCTTCAGCGGGGTCAAGTGTTGTTTCCAGGACCCCGTGTCTGGGGAACTGGTGCTAGACAACTTTATCAGCGCCACCGCTAAACTCCCGGAACGCCCGGATGAGGTGGACTCGGAGAGTGCCTTCCAGCTCCAGGAGAACTACTACGTGCTGGGACCACAGGCCCTCAAGCTTCCCCGCCAATTCTTGCTCCCCCTGAAGGACTATGAGACCCTCAAGGTCGTTACCCCCATCTGGATTAGCTTCCTGATCGGGAAATATCAGAAACAGTACGGGATCGTATTCGACAAGATATGTATCGGCCTGAGCCTCGTCTACAAGGACAAGGCCGACGACCTCCTGTCGTACATCTCAGAGATCCTGATGGTAGACTCGGGGATGTTCATGTGTCTCCCACAGGGGACGGCAGCCAAGGTGGCTCTCCAGAAGTATGGACTTTCCCTGGACCCCGCCAAGCGGACCCAGTTCAAGTTCGACAACTTCCTCCTGTTCGACATCGGCTCTAACAGCATCGATGTGGCCCTGATCATCGGGTCCATGAGTTCGACAGCCTCCAGTCTCGGTCTCGAGAACCATGGAGTCTGTAAGGTACTCTATGACATCATCGACTATATCTATAAAACGTCGGGAGTCCAGATCTCCCGAGATGAGGCCAAGGTCGTCCTGGACACTGGGGTCTGGAAGAGACGTGGACGGAATTACGATCTGTCCGGGGTCGTCAAGGAACTCACCCTGAAGTACCTGGTGTCCCTGATCGATCTCCCGGATACCAACCAAGCCCTCGGGGCAATGGTTGAGAATGTCCAGAAAATCATTATCATCGGAGGTGGTGGTGTCCTGTTCAAGGCCTACTACGACGAACTGGTGCCAGTCCTTGAGAAAAAAGGATGGGCCCCCGGGTTCTGGACTTTCCCTGAGAAAGACTCCGAGTACTTCAATGCGATCTCCTATTACCTGATAGGGGATTCCAAGCTTAACAACCGATAGAAACTTCCCTCCCTCGATTCGTCATGAGTCGAGGGAGGGAATCTATTTTTATACTCTATGCCTGTACTACAGCGAACTATCAAGGGGCAGCCTTACCTAGATGGCAGTACCCTCAGGCAGGATCAGATCCTGCTCATCACCTCCGACGGGAAGCGCGTCCAGGAGGCTTCCGGGACCATCACCTTGGTCCCCGATATCTGGATAGATCTCAAGAAATCCTCCGGGGGATCCTGGAAGAGGCGGAAAAACTATTTCTACTGGGAAGTCGACGTCACCGATACCTCCGATGACAGTATGTCCGGGACTATCAAGGTCGAATACGAGTGCCCTCGGCCTACCCCCGAGTTCTTCGGTTACGATTACACAAGTAACCCTGGGGACTCGGAGTGGATGAAGTACTGGAAGACCCGGTTCCAGACCACAGCCCAGAGCCCCTACGTCGGATCTGGGGCTATGTTCCGGCGGGAGGTGATTCTGCCGGGAACCAAGTACATCAAGTTCGGACGAGCCCTCCATCGCGGGCAAGACGAGGCGATCCAGGATCCCGACGGTAACTGGACCTCCGAGGAGATCAAGGTCCCTGAGGCCAAAGTCGACCTCGATGATACAATGAATCTCCTGTCCGCCACCCGTCCCGGCGAATCGGCAGGTGACCTAGGGGACCTGGCAGGACTCCTAGGGGGAATGCTCTGATAACCTTATCCATGTAATGAAAACATTCGAACTTAGCGAGACACACAAGGACTTATACGTTATGGGGGATATCCATGGCGAATTCGGGGATTTCTTCTTCGATACCTTGACCCGCTACCGCATCGAGGGGGCCACGATCGTGATCGCGGGGGATGTCGGGGTCGGGTTCGAGAAACCGGGGTATTACGACAGAGTCTACTCGAAATATGGACCCCGCCTAGAGAAGGCACAGGTTCAAGTATTGTGCCTCCGGGGGAACCATGACGACCCGGAGTACTTCGGGGGATCGCTGACCCTCGACTATCCACTCCTGAAGTGCCTCCCCGATTATACGGTACTCCAGGATCCGGACGGCCGGAAAGTCCTACTGGTAGGGGGAGCAATCAGCATCGATCGTGAGTCCCGGAAGGAGTCCCGGAAGACAGTCTGGTGGCCGGGTGAGGCCCCGGAATACCTGGACGAGGAGGGACTCTTGGGACTCCCCGGGAATGGGATTGACTGCGTGATCTCCCATGAGGCCCCCATCAGCTTTCCGCCCATCCTGACACGTCCGGGGCAGGATACGACGGGGGAACTCTGGAAGGATATCCTTGGGTCACGGGAATACCTCGACAAGGTACTCTGGCGAACGAGACCGGCCCGCTGGTACTATGGGCACCACCACTCCTCCTGGTCCGGGACCAATGGGGTGACCATGTATAGGGGACTGGGGATCAAGGAGATAGCTCCTGTGTTTCCGACCACTTCCTTAAGGGTGTATGAAGATAACGAAACTGAAGCAAACGTATAAATTAGGATGTGGACGTGGAATCGGGATCTCCCCAGAGACCCCTGGACTCCTAGAGATGCTAGAGAAAGTGATCGACCCGGCCGGTTCGGTCTACCAGGGGGACCCCGAGAAGAAGTCCCTCAAGGAAGGCGATGTGTTTGCACCAGAGGTCCTGACCGATGGGGAGGACAGCTATAGTGCCGTCTTCGCTATCGAGACGGGATCTCGGCTGGTTGCAGTCTCCGGGTCTGGCTTCGGAACCCCCGGGCGCTGGATAAAGGAATCCCTGACCCCAGAGTACAACCTCCGAGTCTACCCAGGATTTCCGATACCCTTCCGGTATCGGATAAGCCCCCTCGAGGGGACTCCTGAGGACACCAGTACCGTGAAGTGGGAGTATCGGAAGGAGTTCAGAATCTGGCGAGAGGACTGGGAGTCCAGGGAGGGTACGAAGATGTCCCCGACGGACTACTACCGGCTCTCGGTAGAGATCGGCCCAGGCCTGATTACCTTGGAGGCTGTATTCGGGAAGTACGGGTTCCTGAAGAGCCCGGAGCTGGACGATCAGGGGAAGGAGTTACTCCTGGCAGTCCTCTCGAAGGACCTCGTTACCGCCGGGAAGGGGTAAAAAAAAAGACTAGCCTTGGAGCTAGTCTTTTTTTTTTCGTACGGAATCAGTACCACCAGGTACGACTCCGTTCGTAGCGTAGTCTGTAATAGAGGTGTTCGGCTTTCCTCCGGTAAAGCTCATTCAGGAGCTCCCCTCGGATCCATTCCTTGGTCTCCGGGTTGTTATAGGACCGTTCCCACTGGTCGGCCTCGGACTGGCACATGTACCTCCGGAGTGTCCTCCAATTTACGTGTCTCAACCGGGTAGCACTGCCGGTGTTCCCCGGGGTGTCTACCGACGAATAGATACCGTCCGGTCCCTCAACGAAGGTAAATCGTGGGGCTTCCGTCCGGACTGGCTCGGTCCCGGGGTCTTCCATGAAGATCGCCATCAGCCGGCAAGCAAGCCGGAGGTCACGGGTCACTATGTGGTGATCGGCGATAACTTCCCGACCCTCCCTCTCTATTCGCTCCCAGTGATCTCTCATTTGCTCCAGTCTCTTTCTCTCGTGATTGAGAACGAACCGGAAATCCCATTCTTTGTCCTCCCAGAGGACCGGAATCCATTCCAGGACCCGCTTAGTCTTTTTCCACATATAACAAGTTTTTCTGTTTCGTACTTATCCCGATGAAGGTACCGGGAATGTGTCCCCTCAGGATCCAACCCCCGTTCGGGACGGACACAATCTTTTCGCCCGTCGGCCCCAGAACATACGTATCCCCGGTATCTCCGGTCCCCGTATCCAGGACTGGCCACTTCGTGATCTCCCGGATACGGGCGTAGTCGGTGAGCCACTCTGGGGGCCGGGTGTAGGGGGAATACTTCCAGTAATCCCGGGTCTCGACCGGGAACCCTGGGTTATACCCGATCTGTACCAATCTTGACATCGCTTGGGGTCATATTAAGGATTAGCTCCGGATCCCGGAGTCGGACTGTCAGGGACCCCAGAAAATCGGGGATCCGGGGGAAGGTCTCTCGGTACCCTGGCTTACCCATCAGGAACTCTTGTATCTCCTGATGTAGTTCCGGGCGATATAGGAGGAGACCCTCCGGCTGCTCGATGGTGTGGGTGGTGTAGGTTCCTACCCTGTCCACCGGTTTCCACCAGGATCCCGACTTCAGATAGGAAGCCGCCAAGGCCTCCGCCGAGAGCCGCTGGACCTTGAACACTGATCGCCGGAGAACTTCCGAGTTCTCGATAAACCGGCGGACAGTGTCTGGACTAGTCCCACGGACTTGACCCGGCAGGATCACGAAGTAATACAGGTGTTGCCCCTGGAACAGTTCACGATCGTAGTCGACTGTCCATAAGAGACCCTGGATTCCCGTCGGATCGGTGGACACCGTATATCCGGTGGCTGACCAGGCTTCCGAGAATTTCTTGGGGTCTATCCGAGGGGTTGCCTTCGGGAGGAACAGGAAGTGGAGGTCTGTCAGTTTCTCCAGTTCATCCAGAACATCCGATTCCCCCTGATCCAGGGGTTCCGGGGAGTCGACCAGAACGATCGCTTGGGTAATGTGCGAGTGTTCTCGGAGAACATAGGTTCGGTTACATGGTTTTATCATTTTCTCTGAGTTTACCTAGTACATAATAATTGGGGGTGTCGTCGGGGTTCCAGGGACAAGTTTCCCAGGGGTGGTCCCACCGGGACTTGACGTACCGAACGATAGCTTGTGATCTCGACCGACCGGCCACGCAGTGGACATAGAGTCCCCGACCGGGTTCTGCCTCCCAGGACTCCAGGAACCGGACTAGCTTGAGGGCCTGTGAGTCAGTGATGGCCCCAGGGTCCCCTGGAGAGGTTACGTCGGCAAAGTCGATGTTCAGGGTCTCCCACTCCTTGGGAGGGAGAGGGTGCCCGGAGGCCGGTCCGTCCGGGTCCCCGATGGAGATCAGGGAAGTCCCGGCCGGGAGACCTCTCGATAGGACCCGGGTCGCCTCCTGGAGAGACATACACCACAGGAGTCTACTCGTCGCCATCGTTGTCACTGGCCTTGAAACAGTGGACTGCCACCAGGAGACAGACAAGTCCTACCCAAGGTTTCCGGCGGACTGTATTTACTGCCCCGGCGGCGGTCATGACTGCCCCCGCCAGGAGATGACCGATCCGTTTCCTCCTAGTATTCATGAGTACTTCCTTTCTTCTCGATCCCGTCGGCCCCTTTCAGGCTATATCGGCCGTCGGATACGATGATACTCTCACCGTTCGTCAGAGACAGGGTTCCCATGGTAGACTCTGGGGTCCAGGAGAGAGTCACGGAGGTTATCTTTCCCTCCCGAATCCACCGGTTCACCTGGATACCGCCGAATACCGACCGTACCAGGTCCCCTTGGAGAGTCCGGAATCGCCCTTCGGCGACCGCCGGATCCCAGGAATCAGTGTTCCCGGAGAGCACAGGCTCCCCGAACACTCGGACCTCGTACTTGTTGTCTACCCATTGCAGGCTGGCGGTCCCCCGATCCTTCCAGGTCCACACGAACTCCCCGGAGGGAAGTTCTTCGAATACGTCGTAATCCCCCAGGACCTCCCGGAAGATACGTTTAAGGTCTTCTGTAATTTTTCGGTTCATAACTGTAATTGTTGTTCATACATCACTAAGGTCAAGGCCGGATCGGGGGACCAAAAAAAAGATCTCTACCCGTGTGACGAGTAGAGATTTTACACTACAAGAGTCGACGAACCTCCTTATCGGCCAGTCCACGGGCCGCCGCCGAGGAGATACTGGAGTCCTTAGAGGCTGTCCCGATAGCTTCGAACTTCCAGAGACCGTCTCCGGTTCTCCGGAAAACTCCGATAACCATCGTGGTCTTGCCGGAGTATTCCGGACAGTTTTCCAGGGCAAGGTCCGCGAAGACTTTGTCCTTGTCGTAGATCCGGAACCGAATGCAGGGAACCTCGTCGAAGGTTTCCCCGGAGTACGAATTCAGGATGACAGCCAGGAACTTGACTCTCTCCTTGACTTTTCCTAAGTCCACTCGGATGGTCTCGTTGTCGCCATCCTCTCCTTGCGCATTACTCCCGGTCCGGTCATCCCCTAGGTGATGAATCGAGCCATCCCCAGAGTAACGATTACCGAAGTACACGGTCTCGACTACTTTTCCTGCCGAGTCGTACATAGCGACCGCTGAGTCCAGGTCGATGTCTCGACCGGAAACTACCTTTTTCTTAGGCTCCGAGTTTCCGAAGAGCTTCCGGAGTTTTCCGATTACCCCGGTATCCTCGGTTACTACGACTTTCTGGGTTCCCCAGGAAAGGCCGACCTTGATGAGTCCCAGCGGTTCGCCGGTCTCAGTGGCGGTCTTGGTCAGAAGAAGGGTCTTACCCTTCGTCAGACAGATTTTTTTAGTGTTATCCATTTCCATTGATATTGTTAGTGTATTTCCCTAGGTTCGTGGCCAGGTCGTTGATCGACCCGGTCCCGACCGGGACAACTTCCCAGCCGGTGGCCCCACGAGTAATCTCGAGGAGCTCGAGATACCTGGATCTTCCGTAGTCCTCGTCCGGTCGATAGACCAGGCGTGGAACATCGGCGGACCCTTCTTTGAGGGTAATCTCGATAGATCGACAGTCCCCGAAGGACTGCCCCGACTTATGGGCCTCGTAGATGTTCACTACGAACAGGAGGGACTTGGTGTCCGGGGACACCTTAGTCAGGTCGACCTCCATGAATTCCATGTTCTCCGACTCCGTTCCCCGGGAATCCCCGGAGTACTGAACCGATCGGTCGTCCGTCGACAGAAGACCTGTCTCCGGATCACGGTAGGTTGTGTTATAGAACAGAATGTCGGAGAGTCTCCGGCCCCGGTCGAGCTGGATACAGATCAGGTCGACATCTATCGATTGTCTGTTCTTAGGGGCCCAGGCGGTTTCGACCGTAAACCGAGTGGCCCCTTTCCGGAGATCCACCCGTTTACCTTTCGACAGTTCGATAGTCTTCATATCAGAGATATTTATCGATTGTGGCCGACAGATCTGAGACACCTTCCCCGATTGCCTCTAGGGTCCAGTCGGATAGTCCGGTTCGCTTCAGTGAAGCTACCTCGACTACCGATGACCCGGGGAAGCTCTCATCGAGAGCATACGTCAGGTCGGGGACGTCCGTGGTCTCTCCGCGATACACGGAGACGACAGGGACACCAACGTCCTTGAATGTGCCGGGGGTATAGATTGATACCACCAGCCGAATCTCGGAGACTGTCGCAGGCACACGAGCCAGATCGACATCGATCACCTCGTCGTCACCCTCGGTGGTGGTTCCGGTGCGGAGGTCCCCATGATGGAGAACCGATCCAGCCGGATCCTTGAAGCCAAGGCCCCCGGTGGGGGTAGTCCAGGTGATCTTGTCACGACCGTCTCGGCCAGGGTCGCCACTGGGGTAGCCGACAATGTAGTCGATATCCCCGGAAGGTAGCTTCCCGTTGGCCCCTAGGCAGATAGCCAGGGCATCCAGGTCGGCGTCCCGTCCATTCTTGAGATCCCAGGCAAGACCGAAGCGATACTTCGTGATCCCGGGATTGCGCTTGGTGAGATTGATTGTCCCACCTTTCGATAAGTTTAACTTTTTTTCCATGATATAATTAGAGTTTATCAAAGTCTGTCATGTATTCGGAGGAAACGGATCCCGTTCTCTCCTCGTCGGCTGCCCCGGAAATCCAGGATTCAGCCTCAATCCGTGCGTTCTGTTCACGGAGTTTACCGGCGGTCTCTTCTTTGAGACTCCGGATGAGACTCATCGACTGTTCGAACTTGGCGCCACTGATCGAACCGATCATCATCTCAAGTTCCGACCGGAGGTCGTCAAGTTCCATTTTTCTCGACTCATAGGTCATCTTCGTCTCGTCGATTGTGAAGTCGATGTTCTGAAGATACCCTGTGGCCTTGTCGATGCGCTCTAGGGCTTTCGCGCGGAAGGCCAAGAAACCGCAGCCTTGCTGCTTATATTTCTCAGCCATCTCCCGAGTGCGGCCAGGGTTCGGGTTCCCGGGCTCTTCCGCCTTATCCAGGTATTCCTGGTATTTCCGTTTGGCTTCCTGAGCTTTTCCATTGTAGTAGCCGGGTTTCTTGCGAAGCCCAGGCAAGATCTTTTCGGCCAGGTTGGCCTTAGTCTGCAGGATAGCCGTCAGTTCGGTCTGATAGGCGGTATTGAGCTCCCTGATCGCATCGGAGCACCTCTGAAGACCCTCTTCCCGAGAAACCTCGGGAGTCCGTAGTGTCGCAGCCGTCTCGGCGAGATTCCGTCGGGACAGCGTGAACAGGGTTACCAGGATAGTCTCGAGGGAGCTCCTGGACTCGGGGGTCTTTCTGGCGGCCGCGCGGGCCTTGAGCCAGGCTAGTAATAGTAGAGCGATTGCTACAATAATTACTGTTGTCATAGTTTTTTGGGTTTGATGTTAATACTCACTGATAAGGTACTTGGCCGGCCACAGATCCACGAGACCCTTATAGATATAGTATAAAAACCAAGGATTATGAAAAGATTAATCATTGCCACCCTGATCGGGTGGCTCCTTGTGGCCCTGCCCGGGGCCGCACAGACACCGGAACAGGCAGCATCCTGCCACGCCGGGATTAAGAAGGAACCCGGGGGTCGATGGACCTTCTGGATCAAGAACACCTGCGGGTGGCCAGTGACGGTGAAAGCCGTGGTGCTGGAGAATAAACCGACCGGACTTACCCTGCATACCTACCGGGATGCATTCAAGTATAGGTCCGGGGAGACTGCCGAATTTACGGTCCGGCAGCCGAAACTAGGGATGACTCGGTATCTTCGGGTCATCTGGACAGTCACGACCTACCACGCCGGTAGGCCGACCAAGAAGTTCGAAGTATACTCGGACTACGGGAAACCGAGTTTCTGGTCCCCGCTCTACGATAGTGCAGGCGGGTCCCCAGAGGACTGGTGATATTCCCGCCTCCCTGGGGTAACCCCAGGGAGATTTTTTTTTACCGTCCGTCGGTCCTTGAGACCCTTATTAATAGTTAATAACCAATAAATAAAACAAACAATGGAAAATGAATTGACCCGTGCTCTCGGACAGAGAGCCAGAAACCAGGCAATCGGCACAGCCATCGGGCTAGGCCTGAGCCTGGGTGCTGTAGTCCTTGCCGGACTGTGGCATAGAAACAAGATTAAGGGATGTATGAAGAAGACCGAAGAAGCGGAGTCTTCTAAGTAACATCCCCCGCCTCCCCGGACTAGTCCGGGGAGTTTTTTTTTGACCGCCCTGGATCCATGGAAACCCTTATTTATGTATGAACTTTAGAGCCCACCGGCTGTCGTGAGATGTGAGTCTCACCTGAAGAAGGGGAAACCCTGAAACAGTATCCGACGGTCACTAAAGTTGATCTTTTTTTTTTCGCCCTCCCGTCAGGCCCTTATCCGTGTATGACAATAAAGAAGAAATATCTGTATCGACTGAGTATAACCGAGCATATCGTTGGCCGCCCGGACGGCACCAAGGCTAGGTGCCTTAAGAAGGCCTGGCCAGATCAGGTCCTACAGGGATCCGGGGTCCTCGAACTGGTGGAGTCCTACCTGGCAGGTATCCTGGAGAGCTTCCCAGGGTTCTCCCCGATCGTCCGGAGGTATCCGGAGGAGTACCGGTATCGGATCGTGCCCGGTCCGGGGTCGCCCTGGGAATGGGTCGAGGTAACTATCGGGGCGGAACCGATTTATATTGTAACCCGGCCCGGGGGAAGGCCCTCGAAACCCTTATAAGAGATGAACAAACAAAGTATTAACCTCTTAAAAATTAATGACTTATGATTAAGATCTGCGAGCAGTCAATTCGTGACTGCGTGAAGCACATTGAACGCGTCCGCGAGACCGAGGGTTTTAAGACCTTCGGCGAAGCGGCCGCCCGCGTAGTAATTGCCACCGGCAATGAGCGTGAGTCAACCTTCTTCCAGAAGGGACTCGAGGCAGGGACTCGAAAGGGTGTCTTGTCCGGAATAGTCATCGGCCTTGGGGTCGCTTCTGCGACATACCTGGCCGGAAAAGCCATCAAGGGTCTCATGAAGAAAGAAGACCCTGACGGCGAAAAAGAGTAGTAAGGGTTTCCCCTCCGAGCACCGGTTCGGAGGGGAGATTTTTTTTCCTCCTGGGAATCCCGGAAACCCTTATATATGTTATAAATAACTAAAATTGATAAAACAATGGAAAAACAACGTAGAAACAACAAGGCGTTCCAGGAACGCCTCAAGGCCGCCCGTCAACGGGAGGCCAACCGTAAGAATAATCTCCGTCGAGGACGGCGGAGAGAAAACGTTAAGACCCTAACTCTTCTCATAGTAGGGTTTGTGCTGAGCATCATCGGCGGATTCTTGATCCGCCGTGCTCGGCGACTTATGTAGTGATAGATCCCCCCAGAAGTTTTCTGGGGGGATCACTCTTTTTTTTTCGGACAACCGGAGAGGTACCCTGAAACCCTTATAGGTGGATAAAACCAATAAATACACAGTATGAGTAAACGTAACTTAATCCTGATTGCCGTCACACTAATGACCTCTGCGGTTCGACCTGCATGGATCGAGGTGTCTCGGCACCCTCGATCGTCCGAAAGGACGGAGGAGACACGAGAAAGAACAGAAAACGTCCGGACACACCGAGTACGCGCAACGTACTATAACCCGGTTCCCGGACAATGCCAGGGTAATCCCCTGGTAACGGCTGACAACAGTCGAATCGATCATTCCTCCCTGGCTTCCGGGGAGCTTAAGTGGATAGCAATATCCAGAGACCTTCGGGCCGAGTATCCGTATGGAACTAAGGTCCGCCTAGTCTCGGTGGATGCCCCAGAGATTAATGGGGTATACGAGGTCCATGACTGCATGGCCCCACGGTTCAGGTATTCGATAGATATCCTGACCCCCATCGGGACACGACCGGGCTGGGAACCCCACCTGGTCGAACTTGTCAAGGTCTGAAAAATATCCCGGGTCTCCCCGGGATATTTTTTTTTCGAGGGCCCGAAAAAAAAACTCCTCCCGTAGTCACGGGAGGAGACTCGTTGTGTACACCTGGCGGGATTCAAACCCACAACCGTCTGGACCGGAACCAGATACTCTGTTCAGTTGAGCTACAGGTGCTTGTTACACCTATAAGAACCTGGGGGGATCACAGATCCCGGCTACCCATCGACCGCCCGGGGAACCCCGAGATCCTTATATATGTATTAGTATAGTTATGTTATTTTACCTGAAGACCCGGACCGATCGAGTGCGATCGGAACCCGGGTCTTCTTCTCTAAAAAACAAATAGATTATGAGCAATCACAAAATTCTCATGACGGCCCTCTATCGAACCGTCATGTTCTTTATGACGGTCTTTATGGCCATTCCCGTCGTCTACTGGACGGCAACGTACGCCCTCTCCCCCGAGCTCGCTGAGCCCTGGGAGAAATGGGCTTTCATCGGATACACCCTCGTGGCGTACCCGAGCGTGATGTGGAGCTACCGGAGCCTTCTCCGGTGGATGCTCCTGAGATAGAACCGATCTCCCCTTGACGATGTCAAGGGGAGATTTTTTTTTACCGGCCGGTACTACTCGAGATCCTTATGTATGTAGGGAAACGATTCCTTACACTAAAATGGATAAAACATGGAAGAAGACATCGAGAAGATCAAAGAAAGACGTCTCTCGGAGGTAAAGTCTCTCCGAGAGAAATTAGAAAGAATCCTTCTCCTCGGGGAAAAGGTGCCCGCCGAAGAACCCTCGGTGGACGACCAAGCCCGGCAATTTGAAGAGGCCGGTAAACGTGAACTCTCCCGGATTGAACGGGAGAGTCAGGAAAAATTTTTCGAGTCTGTCGCCGTAATAGCGAGCGTCCTCGGATTATTCACCTTAATAGGGGCTATACTAGCGGCAGTCCTGAAGAAATGATCCCTCCCCTGGCTTCAGCCAGGGGAGGTTTTTTTTTCACCGCCCTTGGTTCCCTTAGAGCCTTAATTATGTAGGGAAACGTCTTCCTACACTAAAATGAATAAAACATGGAAAAAGACCTCCAGAAATCAGAGTATCTCGCGGAAGTGGATCGCCTCCTCAAGAAGCACAGAGAAATCTTCCTCCGTGAGGAGAAGAAGTCGTCTACCGATGAACCCTTGGTGAACGAACAGGCCCGGTCATTCGAAGAAGCCGGTAAACGTGAGCTCTCCCGGGTCGACCGGGAGAGCAAAGAAAGGTTCCGACAGACCGCCATCGTAACGGCGGGTATCCTCGGGGCCACGACAATTCTTGGGGCCGCCTTAGTGATAGTCCTGAAGAAATGACCCCATTCCCCCTCCGGAAACCCCGGAGGGGAGTTTTCTTTTGTTCTCCCCTGAGATCCTTATGAGTAACAAGACGTAGGGCCTCACAACATGTGTAATCATGAGAAAAAAGGCCAAAAAATTAATGTACCGGATCGTCCGTCTAGAGAAGACGGATGACGGTAAAACCTTGATCCGTGGGGTCACCCCGAGGATCAGTGAATGGGCGGCACCGTTCGTCCTTCAGATGGTGAAGAAAAATTTTCCCTGGAACGCACACAAGTTCCGGATCTACCGGCATGACTGGTAGAAAAACTATTATCCCCTGGACGACCAACGTCCAGGGTCTTTTTTTTTACCCCCCCCCTCTGTTTTCCCCTGAGATCCTTATAGATGTAAACATTTATTAACACCAAAACAACGAGATCATGAAGATCAAAGAAAACCTGAAACTGGTCGGCGCATTCGGCGCCGGCCTCGCAACCGGCGTCATTGGCGCCACAGTCTATAACAAGTTCTTCGCTGGCAAAGCGGCCCAACAACTGGACCAGCCGGTGGAAGAAAAGAAAAAGAAGAAGACGGAGAAAGGGGAAAAAGACCAGTAACAAACTGAGTCCCCCTACGTCTCTCCCCCGAGCACACGTGCTCGGGGTTCCTTTTTTCGTCCTCAGGCTCCGCCCATGGCCCCTGAAACTCTTAAGTATGGAAACACGAAAATACTCTAGCTACGGCCTGGGTATTTTCTTTTTATTCGAAAATCGCATATGTTACCTAACACTCCACGGTTCCTACGGGGACCACTAAAGATATACAAGCCTGACACAATCCACCGGGATTGTATATTTTTCTGTACCAGCAACGCCAGAATCTACGTAAACGGAAGACGGTATGATGGCGGTGAGGATCTCCCGACGGACACCGATGTTGTGACGGGACTGACTGCCACCCCGGACGGTCTCCAGGTTACCTTCATGGAACTTGGGAAGACAAAGACCGTCCGGCTCGTCGAGGAGGGGGACCCCTTCTTGGAGTACACCGAAGGGGGTACCAAGAGCATGGTCGGGCTGGGGTCCGACCCGGGGACTGGTAAGGTCTGGCTCACCGGAGTCGCCGGGACCCCTGTCTCAGAGGTCCCAGTTTCTACCTACTCCCCTGGGGTCCCTGGGATTTCTACTTCCGAGGTTACCCCTGGCCTGACGGCATCCGACCTGACCGGTCTCTCGATCTCGAAGATCCTCGATCGCGTCCTGTTCAAGGAAACTCGGCCAGTTCCCGGGCCCAATCCGGTGGTAACCGGGAAAGCGACCGGATACCCGGGCGGACTCCTGGAGGCCGGTACGGTCGTCCCAGAACCGGGTCCCTGGCTGAGCTATGAGCTGGTGGCCCACGACCAGAGGACGGGACATGATATCGGAGTAACCTGGGAGACCTCGGTTACCCCTGGGACTATTGTGAGGCCCGGTCAGACCTATGTCTGGGCCCCGGTGGTGAAGGTAGCGGCGGGCCAGGATCTTCTGAGTTCCCACGGATCCTTGGTGTCCCCTGGCCGACCAGCCGGAACTATCACCGGGTCCCCCGTGGTGCTGACCGGGGAAAACCCGGCTTGGTCGGGGTCCACAAAACTGGAACTCGGGGCCACCACGGGAATCGTGAACCCCGGGGACACTCTCGAACTGGGGCCTGAGATCGTGGGGGTCCTCGAATACCCCGGCCTCGGGGCCTCCCAGGTCGACGGGTTGTGGGAGAGAACTACCCAGGCCCCTATCCATGGTCAAGGACTGGTTGTCTGGAGACGAATGGTTCCCGTCGGGATCCCGGTTACTGTTAAGCTAGTGAAGACATGAAGAAATATATCAACAAGGCTATCCCGGTTACGACCGGGCTAGAGGTGGCCTCCCCGGTCCCCCTCGACCCTAGGACCGTGGTCCCCCGGATGGCGGACCTCCTGTCCCCAGGGACCTGGGAGACCGGGGGAGTCCTGACTGTCTACCAGGGAATGACCGTGGTAGTCACAGAGACCGCCGAGTCCTTCTTGTTCCTCCCGGAAACCGCGACCCCCGAGAACATTGCAGACTCCGCTTCGTGGAAGCCGATTGGGACAGGAGCCCTGGCGGGAGTCGGGGGAGATACCACCGGGGCCAGTGATAACGTTCGGGTGACGATTGTCCAGGAGGCAGGCCGGATCCGGGTAGTCCGGGTGACCGAGAAGCACGCCGTGATCGACTCGTCCGACCTGTCGGTGACCGACGGTATCCTTACCGGTCCCGCAGTGACTCCGGTGATCCAGAAACTGAAAGACCTTGAAGCCCGGACGTCCGGGTGGAAAGAATATTAACCTATCATAACAACTCAGCATGGCTAAAGAGACTAAAGAGAAGATCCATGTGAAGACGAGGGCAACTTTCGACGCCCTCCTGGCCAACGGCACGATTGGCCCCGAACACCTAGTGTTTATCCAGGACACCAATGAGATCTGGACTCACGGTCAATTCTATTCCGGGAACTCCTTTCGGACGATCACCGACGGTACGAACCAGGTGAGCTCGAATACCAGTGACGGTACGCTGAACCTGAAGGGCACCGGCTCGATCAGTATCGGCATCGGGACCGCCGGGACCGTGACAATCAACGGGAAATCGAGTGTAAGCCCCGGCGAGAACCCCGGGGAACTCTGTGTCGACGGCCAGACTGTCAAGGTCCCCGGTCTCGGGACAGCCGCCTACACGAACACCGACCGCTATGCGACCGCCGAGCAGGGGGCGAAGGCTGAGACCGCCCTTCAACCTAACCAGGCTATCGCTGGGGGTACGAAGACGAAGATCACCTACGACTCGAATGGTCTCGTCTTGGCGGGTGCCGACCTGGAGGCTTCCGACATCCCCGTGTTGCCCGCCGAGAAGGTCAGTGGTCTCGGGGACGCCGCCAAGGCTGGGGTTCACGCCGAGGCTCTCACTGACGATACTACCGGGGACGGCCTGGTGACCGCCGGCCGGGTAGTCAAGTATGTCAAGGACTCGCTAGCCGGTCTCACTGGGGTCATGCACTTCCTTGGGGCCCTCGACGAGGCCCCGGAGGGTGCAGAAGTAACGGTGGCCGGTAAAAAGGTGACTGCGGTCGCCGGTGACCTGGTAATCGTGTCCGGGACCAGCAAGGAATATGTATTCGATGGTACCCGCTGGGTAGAACTCGGGGACGAGGAACGGTATGTTTCCAAGTCCACCACCGTGGCTGGCCTCGAGCTGGGGTCCGGGATTGAGGCAGAGGCCCTCCGAAAGGCCATCGGGGCTGTCAAGGATGCCGGCGTCACCGGGATCACCCTGAATGGGGCCGAAGTTCCTGTGAACTCCGGGCGTGTCGAGCTGACCACGGCGACTGCCGAGCAGGGAATGCGCGCCGATAGTGCTCTCCAAGCGATCACCGGTACCACTGAGGGCCTCGCTAAGGTTACCATATCCCCCGTGACCGGTCAGGCCGGCGCCAAGACTCAAGAGATCTCCGTCAGCCTGACTACCGCCACCATCGCCTCTCAAGAAGTCCCTGGGGCAACCGATGGTCTTGTGTTGGCCTCCGACCTGGGGGCTACCCTGAGTACCCTGAAGAGTGGTCTGGAGAACAGCATTACCGAAGTAAAGAATGGGCTAGCCGGGATCTCTACCGGGTGGTCCGAATTCGAGTAATACATGATTACGCATAAACATTTTAAGACTAAGTCCGGCTTCCAGGCAGCCCTGGGGGCCGGACAGGTCCTAGACACCGACCTGTGCTTCGTGAAGGAGACAGGCGAGATCTGGACCCATGGCCGATTCTTCGGCTCCCAAGGGGTGATCACCAAGGATACCCTCGGGCTGGGAGCAGTCGACAATACGGCGGATATCGACAAACCGATGTCTAAGGCCGTCAAGGAGGTAATCGAGGCTAACGAAGAGGTGGTAGCGATCGCTCTCCGGGCTATCCAGGGAGCAATCGGACTCACCGGGACCTTCGAAGTCCCGACGGACTTCGGGTCAGGGACCCTGATTCAGGCAATCAAGGACTCCCGGAAGGGAGTCTCACTGAAGTACCCCGGTCAGGGTAGCAATGGGAAGTTGACGCTGGGCCCTGGGGACCTGAATGTGTTTTCGACTCCCCTGACAGGGGCCCTCGAGCTTTCTCTTCTCCCTTGGTCCGCCTCCAGTCCGAAGCCCTTCCGGGCAAGGTTCAAGGCCGGCACTGGGTTTGACCTGACTCTCCCCACCTATCTCTGGTGGATTGGCGAGAAGCCAGTGTTCGAAGTCGGCAGCACGTACTTCCTGGAAGCCTGGGGAGACATGGTACGGGTAACAAAACTTACTAAGTAATGAAACATCTATTACTATACAAGAACCGAGGGGCTGTCCCGTCGGCCACCGAACTTGATGCCCTTGGCCTACCGAAGGGTGTGATTATTGCGGTCTCGGAGGAGTCCAAGATCATCGACTACTCGGCGGCCATCCGGTTTGAGTCGGCGGTAATCGGGCAGGCTATGGCGAAGGCCTTCGGGTCCGGTGGCCGGTTGACCTATGAACAGGCCGCCGCTGTTACGAACGAACAGTTCCGGGAGGCTAACCACCGGCTCCCCGGCAGTAGCGTCCTTCTCTTCCAGACATTCGGGCAGGGGAACTTCAATGAGTTCCAGTACTTCACTGGGATCACTGAGATCCTGGCCATTGAGAGCCGTGAGGGTTCGGGGGAGAGTTACTGGACCGGTGGATTTTTCAAGGCCGTCATCGGGGAGATCACACTTCCCCCGAGTCTCGTCAAGGTTAGCGGGAAGGCCTTCAGTGGCTCGACTGTCCGGAAGATCAATGTCACGAATCCGGCCGGATTCCCTGAGATGACTGGGAGTTCTGCGTTCGAGGAGTGCACCAGCCTTAGTGGTACTATCGATCTGTCGGGGGCCAACCAAGTCCCGGCCCGCTCTTTCGCGGGCATCCATGGTGGTTCCGGGACCAGGTTCACTCTCCGGGCCGGGGTCGAGACCGAACCGGAGGCATTCAAGGACACGGAGTGGGCCGATTTCGAAGGCCCGGAGTCCGGGCCTGTCGGTCGACTGGGGAACACAGAGAACTCAGCGTTCGAAAATTCCGGGATCACCGGCGTTTCCTCTATCGAGGGGACTCGAGTCGGGGATAATGCCTTCAAGGGTTCCAAGATCTCCGGGAACCTGACGGTCAGTGTCGACCATGTCGGGTCCGGAGCCTTCTCCGGGACCGGTCAGCTGGAGAGTCTCCAGTTCCCCAAGAACACTCAGTTCGGGACTAGGGCCCTGGCAAACGGGGCACGGGAGGCCGGCGGATGGTACGCCGACAACCTACGGGAGATCCGGTTCGGGGCGAACCAAGGCGCGTCCGGCCTGAACAATTCCCTGATCCAGGGTCGACTCAAGGCTAGGGTCGAGGTAGACCCTGCGAACACGGAGCTCAGGAAAGAAGGGAACGGTGTCTATGACCGGGCCAACAGTACTCTGATCATGGTAGACCCGATCACTACCGACCTCCAGGTTGCCCCCGGGACCACCCGGATCGGTCGGACGGCTGCCCTTGGGGCACTCAGGCTGAAGACCGTCACGATCCCGGCATCTGTCCAGAGTCTCGACCAGGGGGCTCTCCTGATCGGGGTCGACTCTTTCGAGGTCGTGTCAGGCGGAAAGGTGACTACCGCTATTCCCGAGGGCTACCAGTGGCCCTCTATGACCTTCGGGATCTCGGTAATGGCCGAGTCGCCGGAAGTCAAGGCCGCCCTGGTGCACCCCGGGAATACAGACCCAGGCTCCCCGGACTTTACACTGACTCCCGGGGACGGTTGGACACGGAAGATCGCAACCTTCGAGGCCCCCGGCAGGGAGGTCGGGATAAAGGTCTTCAGTGGAAAGCTCAAGATCTCCTGCGCCACCCTGTCTCTCGGACGGACGGAGGCTCGTCGTTTTCCGGTTCCCGTGGAACCTGGGGCCATCGTGGCGGCCGCCAGGTCAGCCAGGCTATTCGGGAGCTCCCACGTCGAAGTCCCGGTGATCCGCGGAGAGGTTGGTGGTGGCCCTGGGAGGCCGGTCGAGACGGATTCGGGGGCAGATCTCTGGGCTCACATCCGGTACTCGGCCGACGCCGGTCGAAGCTTTACCCAGGCGAACCCCGGACAGGTGGCCACCGATCTCAGGCGAAGGCTCCAGTCCGGGGAGACCGGGATAAACCTGGTTCCCTCGCTCACCGAATTCGGTTCACGACCCTTCACGTGGGTTCTCCAGGGTAATCCCAGTAGGACTTCCCTTCGGCCTCAGGATCTCCCGGCAGGGGCCACTGGGGGTATCGAGTTCAGCGGTTCCGCCAGGCTCGCGTACTACTTCAACCCCTCCCTGGAGAGGCTAGATCCAGGGCGTCCCTATACCCTTAGCTTCTGGATGTCCGGGAGAGGGGCCAGCGGTCCGATGGTACGCGCCGGATTCTTCCAGGGACCCCCTGATTCTCAGGCCTACACCACGACCCTGACGGGTGACTGGTCGAAGCATACCGTCACCCTGGTGGCGAACGGCCCCGGTTCTTCTTCGGCTCTGACGTTTATGATCCAAGGGTACGGTGGCCCTGTCTGGATTGCCGACATCAAACTGGAGACCGGCACAACGGCTACCCCCTGGTCGGAGAGCCCCAAGTCGGCTGGGTCAGGGACCGATCGTAGTTCCCGGTACATCGGTGTAGCCCTGAGCGGGTCCAAGGTAGCCCCTGGGTCCCCTGAGTACTACGGATGGTTCAGGAACGACTACCCGGCAGGCCCTGGGGCCCCTGATTTCCCACTCTCATTCCCCTACAGTATCCTCGAGAGGGACTTACGGTGGAACCCTGTGGGTGCTGAGGTTCAGAGGTTCCCCGGGGTAGATCCCGCCTACCGCGTCCTCCAGGACACCGGAGAGACCTTGTCGATCGGACTACTTCCCTCCTCCGGGGGGTCCAGGAAGATCGAGGTGTTTACCAAGGAAGGCTACCTGACCGAGACTATCCAGAGGACCCCGATCCAGGTCAAGTTCGAAGGTCTCCCACCCAGCGGCGATCCCATGACTACCCTGGTCGATAACGGGAATCCCCAGAATGTCGAGATCCTTGTCCGCCCAGAACACCTGGCGGTCTTCCGTAGTCAATGGCCCGGTCTCGCCGATCGGATCAAGAGTTTCTGAGGACCCCTGAGACTCTTAGGTATGGAGATATATGAAACCCACACCCACGTTTGGCATATACGCGCAAGTATCGCTAAAGTCGAGAAACGTAAGTGGGCGAATCTCAGGCAACCCAGCGGGATGCGTTAAGGAATTTTCCTTGACGTAAAACTCGAGGAAAGCCTTCACGTATCACGACTGTACTCGCCTGCGGAGGAGTACTGGAGAGTGAAGTTATGGTGACTCCATAGTGATAAAAAAGACTATATGATATCCCCCCGGCCGAAGCCGGGGGGATTTTTTTTTGACGGCCCGGAACCCGGGAAATCCTTATTAGTGTGTGTATCAGTGGGTACCACATCGGACATTCAAATTACGTTATGTCCCCCGGCGCCTGTGAAGGTCCCGGGGGACACCATTTTTTTTTTTACCGCCTGACAGTCCTCGAGAACCTTATGTATGTAGGGAAACGGTTCCCTACACTAAATTGAAAAAGTATGAATTATCTACTTAACGCGTTCTCGCTCCAGATGGTGAGCGAGAACGGAGGCTTCACTGTAAAGGTGGAGCCGGTTGACCAGCTCCCCCAGGGGCTGGTATCGGCTGTCGGTCATGCCGACACGGCCGCAGTTCTGGGCGTTAAGCCCAACCGCGTGAACGTCTCCCTCTCCAAGGGGGACACCGCGTATGTCGCCCAACTTATGGGAGGGCGACTCCCGGAAGGGTCAACAACCCTCCCGCCCGGATTCAAGTTCCGGTACTTCCGCGTCACCATAGAATGACGCGGGCTAACTACACCCCTAGGGGTGTAGTTATTTTTTTTTTCTCCCCGGAGAGCCTTATAGGTGTATGAGACAAATAAACTATGTCGACTATCAGAGCCTCGACAGTACATTACGCGAGGTTCTCGAGAAAACAACGTTTCCCGACTCGTTGTCGGGACCCTTCCGGTACCCACTGAAAGCTGCCTACTTCGGAGAACTAGTTCGTGGACGCCGGATGCACGACCTGAAGAGGAATCATGCCCTAGGAATGAGGAGTGGCTCTAAGAACCCGGAATACTACGAGATCCTGGGGATCCTGGCGGACCTGGATCGATGGTACATCCAGGAATTCCCTATCCCGATTGTCGATCGTGACTACTACCGGATGCTCTCCGGATCGGCAAACCCTGGGAAAGCCTGTTTCCGGATCGACTTTCTGGTAAGCCCTGGGGTGGCTCTGGAACTAGACGACTCCTCTCACAACTCCTGGGCATCTCGGGTAGAGGACCAGGCCAGGGACGAGTACCTGCTCCGGATGTACGGCATCAAGACCGTCCGTGTCAGGGGATCGTCCCCGGAGCTGGTAGAGCTCCTGAAGGGACTCCCAGAGCTTCGACCAGACAATGTTCCGCTGTTTCGCGACAACAATGCCGCCCTGTGGTGTTGGAGGTACCCTCTGCAGATCGAATTCCTGTTCCAGTACATGCGACATACCGGGAAGCCGGTGGAAGAGATTGAGGTCATCCATTACTACGACGTCCAGTCCATCATGAGAGGACAGGTTCCAGGGGTATTCGATACTCCCGGGCCTTGGAAATATGAGGCTGACGAGTCTGTGTTTCTACGAGGACTTAGGGACCTCCTCAAGTCCCTGACCGGGAAGACCGTCTCCTTTGTCTAGGAACTGAGAACCCCTCAGGTTCTTATGAGTGTAAGGGAGTTACTAAACTCCTACCAGCCTTTCCGAGTAATGGCCAATGAGCAGCAAACGGCCACGGCGACACTGGGTAGGGCCCGGAGACCAGGGAAGACCGTTTTTCTGAGAGGGTCCCGGTAGAGTGGACCTGAGTATCCCCAATGGGGGTACAATAGTGGTCCACCCCTATTTTTTTTGTCCCCTCGGATCCCCTGAATGCCTTATGTATGATGACTATTTTAGTTCACTCAGAAGCGGGACGCAGTGGCGTCCCTAGGGAAAACAAGTAATCCTTTCCCCGGGACTCTCGCGAGAGTCCCGGGGTTTTTTTTTTTCGACCGCCAGGCGGACCGGGAGATCCTTATATATGAAGGGTACTCAGTGGAGTATCCGTGGCCGGTGACCTCTCTCCTTTCTCCGTTCATTCATCTCGTAAACTATTGGGGGTCACCGGCTTTTTTTTTTCGTCCCCTAGGAAAGACCGAAACCCTTATACATGAAGAAAACCGGTTACGATGGTAACTTCATGGTAAGATGATAATGGTTCCCCCAGCCCTCGTGAGAGTCCTGGGGGAGTTTTTTTTCGATCCCCTCAGGTCCTTACATGTAGCGTAATGCTTGAGGGAGAGAGACCCCTCAGTGATTATTATTGATTGTTTCCCCTCCATCTCGATGGAGGGGTTTTCTTTCCCGGCCACCTCCTTAATCGTGAAAAACATAATGTTATGATTGGACTTATAGCAATAGCTACCCTGATTATTATCGGAATGATTTATGTGCTAATCACCAACTGGACCATCTGTCGGAAGTGTGGGTCCAGGATGGACATGAAGGTGGATCCGGAGACAGGCTACAATGTCTATACCTGCCGGAAATGTGGCCGACGGGTGACCATAATCGGGTGATCCCCTGAGATCCTTAACAGTGTATAACGAATCTCCCTGTACCTCAGAGGGTACACGGAGAACCGATCTCTCGAGGCGTCCCTCGAGAACATATAAACCCCGCCTTGGTATTTTCCAAAGGCGGGGACCTCTTTTTTACCCCGGCCATCCCCTTATCCGTGTTATGAGAAAAATACTGTTTATCGACCTAGACGGTACACTTATTGAGACAAAGTCCGGAAAGACTTTCCCTGAATCCCCGGGGGACTGGAAGATCAAGGAGGGGGTTCCCGAGGCTATCACCGGGTATGCCCCAGATCGAGTTCACATCGTGACGAATCAGGGTGGAATCGCCTCCGGGTTCGTGACCCGAGAGGAGATCGAAGGGAAGCTGGAGGATGTCCTCGAGGCATATTCCGCCCTATGTCCTGGAATCCGTGAATGGACCTACGACTACTGTCCCTCCATGGACTCCTGGGATCCCGACCGAAAGCCGAATCCTGGGATGATTCGGAAGGTCCTCGACACGGAGAAGCCCTCGGCTCTCTGCCTGATGGTAGGGGATATGTCGGACCCGGACTGGAGAGGAACCGACCGGCTGGCTGCCGAGGCTGCCGGAGTATCCTACCGAGATATCAAGGAATTCGTGAGCGCCTGGCGGAGACCCGGATGATTGAGTATATCAAGCGGGTCATAGAGGAACACCCGAAGGCCTCCGACGAGTTATGTCGACTGGCCTGGTCGGGGGAACTAGGACGAGGTCTGCCGGAGATCACAGCCCTGGACGACGTTCGGGAGATCGGAGACCCGGGGGATTCCCACAAGAATAACTTCTACCACTCCCTCCAGGTCCTCGACAACATCAGCCCGGACCAGGGCCCACTCCTGAGATGGTCGGCACTCCTACATGACGTCGGGAAACCGGGGACCAGGCAATATAGTCCGGGGACCGGATGGACCTTCCACGGCCACCCGGAGCTTGGGGCTTCGATGGTCCCGGGGATCCTGACCCGGTTCGGGTACACCGATCGCCGATTCATCGGGTCCGTCGAGAGACTGGTGGAGCTCCACATGAGGCCCTCCCTGATCACGGGAGAGCCGGGGGGACCCTCCGAGACCGCCGCCCGACACCTAATCCGGGACGCCGGACCCCTCCTCGGGTCTCTCCTGACCCTGGCGGAGGCTGATACCACCGGCCGATCGGCTGACCTGAAGCGGGCCAGGATACAGAGACTGGCCCGGGTCATAGAAGAGGTCCGGGCGAAGGATGCCTGGAACTCCCTGAACCCGGTACTGAACGGGACGTGGCTCCTCGAGCACTACGAATTCCCGGATCCCAGCCAGATCGGGACCATCAAGGACGCCCTGAAGAGGGCGATCATGGACCAGGGGGTCCCGAATACCCCGGAGGCCCTGTTACCGCTGGTAACCGGCCTGGCTACTGAGCTCGGGCTCAGGGAGTTATGAAAAAAAAAGACCACGTGTGATAACGTGGTCTTTTTTTTTTTCTAGATCCAGGTAGCTCCCCCTCGGACGGCCTCCTGATAGACCGATAACCGTGGGGACCCTGGATCGATGCAAGCCATGCCATCCTTGAACAGGGAAACACGCTCGGTCAGTCCTAGGTGGATGAGATCCGAGAGGACCTCGGCAACACAGTAGTCCATAGCGAATCCGGCAAGCACGATCCGGTCGTACCCCGGGAGGTCCTCGGTACCCTCTCGTGGGGTCATCACGGTCTGCCCGGAGAGCGTCACGCTCTGCAGGATTCCGTACGACTCGTAGGCTTCCTCAAGGCCCTTCGGGATGACCTTGATGGTCCGGCCGAGGGCCTCGTACTCCTTGACTACTTCGCCCAACACGGTGGGAGCCTGAGATCCCCATGTCCCAGCCACGCAGTGGACCGGCCACAGGGTGACGGGGGCTGTGTCGAGATCGGCGGCCACCCGCCTATCCCCGTGGTACCCGGAGAGCTGGCTGGGATCCCATGTCCCCGGTTTTCTCGGACGATTCCAGGCTTCAGCGAACCGGGAGTGAACCCGGGGATGTTGATCCTGTGTCAGGAACAGATCCCCTTGGTGGGTCTCACGAAGGTACCGGACAATCCGGCGAAGGGCCAGGGAGGCCCCAGGGACGGGGAGACTGCCAGTCACAAAGTCGTTTTGGGCGTCTACCAGTAAGAAGAGATCCTTCATTCTCCCACCTCCTTTCTTGCGATCGACCGGATATAGTCAAGTCTCGTTCGGGGATCGACTGGCCCGTCATCGACGACTAGGTCAGCCGACCGGGCATCGGTCCGGGATGCGAACACGACCTTGGCTCCGTCCTTGATTTTCCGATCCGACCCGACCCACTCTACGTAGATCCCGGCTACCTCATCGACGTACTCCGGGAGATAATCGTGGACGCCCGGACATACGGCGGACCCCGGCGGGAGCCTGAGTTCCTCGTAGAGCTTGGGGTCGGAGACAACTATTCGGTCCGGCCTCCGTACTCGAAGGGACCCCAGGGAAACTCCCCCCGGGACATCCCAGAGGCGTTTCATGTTCCAAGCCTCTCCGAATACCGCCGGGGCATCGGGGGAACAGGACCGCTTGAACTGTGACCCCGACAGCCGATCGATGAGACGTTCCCACTGATCGACTACCTCCGCCACAGTGGTCCCGGGTCGGAGAATCCTAGTCCACCAGACCGCTTCTGCCACAATCCGGTCGGGGCTCAGGATCCCCTCCAGGAGATAGTACAGGAAGTAGTCGGTGAGGTTGTAGGGCCCCAGGATCTTCTCGGTTTCCTGAGTACCCCCGGGGACTAGCTCTGGGGATACTGGGGTCCCCAGGATGTCCTTGAGGACCTCCCGGACCGGGGTTCCCGACTCGGAGGACTTCCAGTCCAGCATCCGCCGGATGACTGTCTTCGGAATACACCCATTCGGGTTATACGAACTGAGGTGGTCGCCCCCGTAGGTACACCAGCCGAGGGCGATCTCAGAGAGGTCGCCGGTCCCGATTACCAAAGCACCCTCCCGGTTGGCGATGTCGAACAGTCGGGTAGTCCGGATTCTGGCCTGAGCGTTCTCGAATGCCAGGTCAGGGGTTGTCCCGTCGTGACCAATCCCGGCAAGGTGGATTGCCACTTCCTCGGTAATCGGGGATTCCCGGAAATCGGCCCCTAGGGCCTCCGACAGGGTCCGGGCGTTCGCCCGGGTTCTCTCGGTAGTCCCAGGGCCAGGCATACTGACAGCAATCAGGTCAGTGGTCGACCGGCCGAGCTCTCGGAGTGCCTGGAGAGCCGGGAACATCGCCCAGGCGGAATCGGAACCTCCGGAGATCCCGAGGACCAGCTTCTTGAGCCCGGTCTCCTTGAGTCTCTGCCGGATCCCGAGGGTCTGTCCGAGGAGAATGGTCCTAGAACCTGCCAGGCCCCGCCAGGGGTCCGACAGAATCCCAGGGCCATCCGAACGGCTGCCGGGATCTAGTGGAGGCTCTGTCCGAACCTGAACCACTGGCCACCCCGGATCGCCTGCCTTCCGGTAGGCCCCAATGAGTACACTGACTCCCCACCAGCCGTCACCGAACCTGGCAGAGAAGGCCTCCGACTTGGCATGGACACCATTGAGCCAGACCCCAGAGAGTCCAGACCAGAGTGGTCCTGCCGAAGGTTCCCCGGGTCCCGGGCTGACATAGATCACATTTGTACCGATAGACCTGGACTTGGCTTCGGCCATGTCCCGTTCTATGTTTACAACCTCGGTGGCCCCGAAGACGAGGTTGAGGTCAACCCCTGGGTCTACTTCGGAGAGTGACCAACCGATCCCGACCGACACTCGACCGGTTCCATCGTCGAGCCAGAAACGGGAGTCTACCTTCGAATCATCGGTTCCCACCGAGCTTATCAGGTACACCTGGTCCGGGGTAGTCCCCAGAACGATGGTCGATGCGCTCTTTTCCCGGGACGACCACGACTCGAGGTACTCGATGGCCCTCTCAGTTTCTTCTTTCAGCTCGGACCGGTCGGCCAAGGTTCCGGTCCCGAATCCCGTCAGTGAGCCTGCCGGGAATACGATGAGGTCCCATGAGTTAGGTCCGGCGCAGAGATCTGCGATCCGGCGTGCATTGGCCATCGGATCCCCAGGGACCACTATAAATTCTGGGATCAGGACCTTGATATGTGAACTAGCGAGTTTCATACGGATACTTTTTTCTCCAAGGAACCCCGAGGAGAGCCTCGTAGGCCTTGATGATTACTGGATCCCCGGTAGCTTTGCCGGAGTCACAACTGAGTTTAACACAGGGGAGCCATTCACGGCCTGGGGTGATCTTGACGGCCACCGCCTTGATCACAATCCCCAGCGGCTTCACCTTGACGCTGACGGGGTCACAGGTGATCTTCGTACCGATGCCGTAGGTATCGATCATGTCCCCGTTCACCTCGGCATGCAGACAGGCAGCCCCGGGCAGGTCAAGACCGTTCGAGAAGACAATGCCCCTCGTCCTCGGGTCGACCCCCAGTCGGGAATAGGCATCCCGGGCCTTCCGGAATTCGGTCAGGTTGTCCCCGGAGTCGATCCGGATCGATTCCCAGTTCTTGGCGTCCTCCCGGCTGAAGTTCCGGTAGAATGCGTCGGTCCCCAGGCAGTCCGGGAGGTAGCATCCCAGGTGACCATGGTAGGTACGGTACCACAGCTTCATGGCCACCTTGTTAGCCTCGACGGGCCCATAGAATGAGGCCACCATCGAAATGTACTGGTGGCTCATTGTGCCGATGCACTTCAGGCCGGGGACTTGGGAAGCGAGCCAGAGATTACTGGTCCCGAAGAAGGACTGCCGCTCCGGATCTGCTTCGGCCATCGCCTTCACAACGGCCACGTGGTGGTCGCGGGAGAGTCGACGCCGGGTTCCCATGTCACAGAACCGGACCCCCAGGTCGGTGGCCCACCGGACGCGGCGGGCAGCCTCGGTGGTCTCGGCCTCGACCGAGTACCCGGAGAGGTCGGACACCCGGGCGTGATAGAGTTCGGACACCAGGGATAACAGGATCTGTTCCCAGAATACGACCCGCCAGGCTGGACCCTCGATTTCTCCCGACAGGGTCCCGTCGGGGTTCTGCCAGAACCGGACTTCATCCGACACTAGCTCGAGTCCCCCTAGGAACACATAGTACCAGGAAGGGAAATACTTCGAGGTATACCCCCGGAGAGCTTCAATCCCGGCCGGGGTCATCCGGAGACCGTCCAGGCCCTGGACTTCCTTCATCAGGTCCTCAGCGAAACCGGCCGGATACACGGTGTTCCCCCGATCGATGAAGCTGTATCGCAACTGTGCCTCCGGGAACTCCCGAAGATACACGAGTGCGACGGACCAGGAATAGAGATCCTGGTCTTCGAAATAATAGGTTTTTTCAGTCATAACTTGATAGTATTAAGTTCATAACACGGATAAGGGGGTAGAGGGAATCTATGTAACACAGACTGCGCTTGGAGGGGACCCCGAAGTTCTTAAGTATGTGATGACAAACTCACAAAGAACATTATTAAAAATTAACAATTCAAAAAGAAATGGCAAAAAAAATTGCTAGTAGCGGGGACATCAATTCCCGCATGTTCTATGCCCTCCGCGTATCGGAGGAATCGGGGGTTCCATTCCTGTTCATGTCCGCCCCAGGGATGGGTAAATCGACTACCGTCGAGATGTATGCAGAGATTCGGGGTTACAAGCTCCAGATGCTCCGCGGTAACTCGACGACTCACGAGGAAGTAATGGGCTACGACACCGTCCAGCAAGACTCGGCGACAGCCGTACACCTCCGGCCAACCTGGTTCCAGGAACTCCTGGATAACTCGAAGGCCGGCCATCGTACGCTCCTGTTCCTCGATGAAATCACTACGTGCCCACAGCACGTACAGGCGGCACTCCTCCACCTCGTAATGGAAAGACGCGTGGGAATGGAGGATCTACCGAAGGATACACTCGTGGTATCGGCCGGTAACTACGCACAATCACTGGGGTCGACCTTCGACCTGATGGCACCCTTGATGAACCGGTTCTGCCTGTTCAATATCGTTCCGGACCAGTCCGATATCCGGATGTTCCTGTCGAAATACGAGGGAGCGGCCACCGGTAGCATCATTCCAGTGCTAGACCGGAAACGGAAGGACCTGGCGGAACTTGAGAAAGACGCCATCACGGTCGACAAGGAGGTCAGGGACCGAATCTCGGAATATATCGAGAGAGGGTTCCTGGATGTTGTCGATCAACTCCAGAACTCGGGGAAGAAACCGGTGGACTTCAAGGTCACCGACCTGCAGGGACTCTATCGGGATACCGAGAATGATGCTACCCTGAAGGGATTCATTACCCCTCGCACCATCGGTTATCTCCGGGATGCCACCATCGCCGCTTACCTCTGTTTCGGTAAGGCGGGTGTCACCGGCAATAACTACGCCCTCCTGGTGGAAGGCCTTTGCGGTGTTGGTCTCAGCCGCTCTTCCCGGATCTTCGTCAGGGGATAACGACGTGGTTGTTACCGAGATCACGAAGGAGTTCACCACTCAGATGGGAATCGTGATTGCGGAACTCGAGAAACTGGGGAACAACCGGATCAAGGGTTACACCGACTTCTTCGGTAAATTCATAGGAGGACTGACTATCAAGAAGGGTCGTCCCGAGATCAGCCACGAGGAGATCACCTCCCTCTACGGGAAGATCACTGAACTCCTGGGGGACAAGGCTATCAAGGATATCGAGAGACCGGTGGACCCCGGACAGATTGAGCAAGTCTTCAGTGGTGTCCAAGGGTACTTCGAGAAACTTAATCGGAGCCTTAATATCCGGGAGAACAGTGATCCCACCGAGAACTTGTCGGTGACCGACCTCGGAAAGATCATTACCAATGCTAACTCTGGGATCCTGCTGGCATCCTCACTGAAGACCCTGGTCGCTGATCGGACGAGGGGATACAGTGATATCGTGAAAGAGCGCTGCTCGAAGTCAATCGAAGGTTGTCAACGTTCGATCCTGATGATTAACCTGGTCCGGGACCTCTATCTGAAGAAAGATGGAAACCTGTTGATCCCGGAGCTCAAGAACAAGACCCTCCAAAACTTCTAGTCGAAGATGGCAAAGAGAACTCGTCAACATCTTGAGAACATCAAGAAATTCGTCGAATTCTCCCACGGAACCTCTCGGAATACCCTCCAGGTATTCTGTAGAGGGGAGTGGGAGAAGGGTGGAGGTGATCTCGCCTACTGCTACAAGTACCGGGGCCCGAACCAGACCGTGTACCGGGTCGAACACTGGGCAACCGGTGTGGAGGACCTCGACTTCCGGATACTCCTCCACGAATACGGCCACATCTATCTCGGGCACCTCGATGAGGTGTATGCCGAGCTCGACCGGGAGATCTACGACCTGATCGAGTCGAGACGGGAGGAGCTGGCTGACATGATTAACCGGGAATGCGGGATTGACTTCGGGGAGGACCTCCTCGAACGAGTCCTGGACGACCCCAGCATCAATCACCAGATCCATAACATCGCTATGGACATGGAAGTTAACTCTAAAGTCTTGTCCCCCGATGACACCAAGGAGATCTCGACCGAACTCGGACGGCTGACCGTCAAAGACCAGGTCGAGGCTCTCGACGAACTCATCGAGGGGGCGAAGACTAAGGAGGAGAAGGAGTCCTATCGGACGATCAAGGACGTCCTGACTGCCCAGGAGGCAGTCAAACTGATCCTCCCGGAGGACTATCATGTCCCGGGGGGCGATCCGTTCCCGGACGAACTTAGCTACACGGAATACCTGATCATGATCATCCAGAATCTCGACCAGTTCGTGAAGATGATGGCTTCCCTGTCCCTCCGTGGGACCACCAGTACTGAAGGGATTACCCCTGAGGACATCAAGGGTGCTCTCCAGGGAGGACAATCCGGGGGAAACTGTGACGGGAAAAACCCCGGGGGTCAGGGTGGTATCCGGGACCTCGATGACCTGATGGAATCGCTGGGTCTCTCCAATGGCCCCTCCTCGGAGGGGGAGAAGGAGGGCGATGGGAAAACCCCAGGTTCAGGAGCCCCTGGAAAGGGTGACCCCAAGGACAAAGACAAGGACTCCACCAAGAAAGACCACCAGAGTGACGCTCGCGAGGAGGCCGACCAGGAAAGGGAGGAGGCCAAGCGGGATGGAAAGAAGTATTCGGGACGTGGACTCAGCGGCACCGCCGGGACTACCCTCAAGATTACTCCTTCCGATCCGATCGAGATGGCCCTGGAATCGGTTATCCAAGAATTCAAGTCGAAGGTAGTCCAGTGGACTACCACTCGAGACCTGATGTGGAACTGGAACCGTGGGATCAATCGGACCCTCCTATGTCCGGCCTACAAGTCGAAAGTCTCGGTGAGCACTGAGCCGACTGTCGTGTTCCTGATCGACGTCTCAGGGTCAATGGATAGCAGTCTCGTTAACCGATGTGTCGGGACGATCCGGAGGAAGATGAAGAAGATCCGTGGGGGACTCAAGTACAACATCATCACTTGGTCCACCCAGCTCGAGGAACACCTCCGGAATCTCGACCCGAGACGACCGGCCCCCAACATCCGGATCGGCGGCGGTACCTCACTGGCCTACGGCATCAAGTATTTCCGGGATAACTATGACAAACAGGCTCTCCTGATAGTCATCTCGGATCTCGAGGACGACCTGGACGAATGGTCCGAGCAGACCTCACAGATGTCCGGTTATACAATGTACGCCTTCGACTACGGATACCGGGATAACACCGGTAAAGTTAAGGGCATGAAAATCAAGCACTTCAAGAACTAGTAAAACAATGGCACTAGACAAAGACAAGATCCACGACCTAGTCGAGATCTTCTACCAGAAACCTCCATTCAAGACGTTCTACGTGAACTCACTGGATGGGGAGAACTTCGTGAAACCGATCGGGGTATTCGTATCCCTCGGGATCACAACCTCCCCCAGGGTGCTGAATGAGATCAAGGAAATCCTGTGTCAGATCCCAGATCTGACCGCCAGGGTAGCCGAGATCCAGTCCACCCGGGTGGCAGGCCAATTCATGAACTACGTACTCCCCGGGGATACCCCTGGTCAGTACACTGTGGAACCGGAGTCGGTGCTCCCGAGTATTGTTCTCGGGAAGGAGTCGGCCACGGCCGAACTTAACCATCTCTCAGAGACCTCCCCAGGGGAGGCTGTGAAGCTCAGGGAAATCGTCGAACGAATCGAAGGATCTCCCACGGGCTGGTCCGGGATGTCGGTGATGAAGCTCCCAGGGGACTCCGGTTATCGAGTATTCCATAAGACTGTAAACTACAAACGGGAAGGCGATCATGAGTATCGCCTAGGTATCTATGTCGAAGAAATCGATCCTCAGTAGCGTGATCCTCCTTGCAACGGTTATCCTCGGAACCTTCCTATGGTTCCGAGGACCCTGGGGGAGTCGCAACAACAACAATGAATCTGTGATAGATTCTCTGAAAAGCCGCCTGGCTGAATCCGAGAGTCTCACAGATTCTCTTTTTCTTGTCCGCGCAAAGACGGACACCATGATTGTCCGGGAGATCCGGGAGGTGACGAAGTATCGGTACCGGGAGAGCCTGAAGTACCTGACGGAACATGTCCAGGGTCTCGACTCGATTCGGACGAATCCCGCCGACTCGACGGTTACCCTGGGGGCCCGAGAGCTGGTGAGTATCAACCGAGAGCTTGCCAGGATCCCCGGGATGTCGGAACGGATCCGGGTTGACTCCCTGATCATCCAGAGCCTCCAGGGCTCCCTGGAGACCTCGAAGGAAGCCCTCGCGGCCTCTGAGGCCGCCCGGGGGAAGGATCGGAAGAGGGGGTTCCGGAAGGGTCTCGGCATAGGGGCCGTCCTGGGGGCCATCGTAACACTGGTACTACTATGAAGGACATCCTGATCACGCGGGACCCCGGGAAAGGAGAGTACCGGTTCTACGAACCGACCACTGACACCCTCCTGATCAGTGCAGACCTCTGGAAAGGGTTCTCACTCCTCAACACCTTCCTCACCGGTCAGGCTATGATCGTTGGGGACATCCTGGAGGCCACAGACCTCCGGTATCACATCGACTCGGAGACCTTCCGGGGGATGGTAGAATCGAATGCAAAGCTGATTCGTCAACTGGACAAGAGTCCCTCCCAGTTCAAGACCTCGCAGGACCGCTTCGGCACCACCCAGAGTGCCTTCGGAGGCGGTCCCGGGGACTTCGGGAGGACCAAGTTCGGGTCGACCGGCTTCAATAAAGCTAGTAAGAAATGGAACAAACGAAACTAAGGGGCGCCTGGACCGCCCCGGTCGACTGTGAGCTGGTCGACCGATGTGTCCAAGCTGGGATTCTCCCAGTTTTCGTGTCCCGGGATCTCCGGGATCACCCCGTCTACGGACGGTTCGCTGGAACCTCTGTCCACATTCCCGAGCTGGCCCCATCACAGAGTCTCTGGAAGGACTTCCGGTACACCGGGGTACTGACGGTCCCGGAATTTAATGCAGAGTACGCTAGGGAACTAGGGAAACGGATCTCCGTCCAGGGGATTGTCGATCGGGTAGCCCTGATGATGGAAGTCTGTCAGGCCACTGGGGTGGTATTGGTGGGACCCGATTACCGTGAGGTCATCGGAGAAGTCCTGTCGAGGTACACAGAGGAAGGGCGAGTCCTAGAGATGTCATGTTGACAAGACCAATCGAAGGGTCAATCCGGGAGGTCCTAGGGGAAGACTACGGAGTCTACCCGATGTCTGTCGTCTATTCCCCCACAGTCATCCGAGGGGGACTTCTCCGACTGACCTTCCGGATAGGCCTTCAGGAGTTCCTTGGGAAAGTCCTGGGATACTCCAGCCTCGCCGACAAGACGGGGATCGGGATATGGCCTAAGACGGGGACTGTCGTGATAACCGGGATTGCCCTTCGGGTCCTGATCCGGAAACTGAGTGACAATGAAGAACACAGAGACAATACGGGACTGGCTCGAACTTAACCAGGTTCCCCTCGAGGAGGCCCTTCCCCCGGGGGAACCGACCGATTCGGTGAGTGCCGAGGGAACCTGGCTGATCCGGGAATCCGGGACCGGGATCGCCCTCGTATCCTTGACGGGGCCTGCCACAATCTGGATCCATAGTCCCTGGAGACCCCTGTTCGAGGACATCGACCGGGACATCGGGGGACGCCTCGGCCCCTTCGAGGAGGGCTCGATCGATAGGCAGATCTGGGAATTCCTACTATTCGTCCGGGGACTCCGGTGTCCCCCTATCCCAGGGAACCGGGTCGACCGGGTGGTCAAGTCCGGGACCAAGGGTCTCCGGCGTCTATTCCCGGGGCTCCCGGAGTGGACCGCCGATGTCCTGGACAGAACAATCTATATCTAGTAGTCACACATGAAGAAATATACTATCTATACCGACGGGTCGGACCTCAAGCATACCACTCATCGGATGGGAATCGGCGGAGTCCTTCTCGGGCCGGGCGGTACCGAAGTCGACCGGTTTGGCCTCGAACTTACCCCCGTGTACCTCAAGTCCGAGTACGGGACCTCCGACTGTAGCAACCCGACGGCCGAGATTGTGGCCGCTCGGGAGGCCCTCGAGAGATGGAGTCACCTCTGGAAGCCGGGGGACAAGGTCGAACTGAAGGCAGACTACCTGGGGGTCTCTAAGTGGACCATCGGGGAATGGAAAATCAAGAAGCCCTACATCCGGGTGGCAGTCGATGCTATCCGGAGGCTCGTACAGGAGACCGGGATTGAAGTCACCTGGACCTGGGTGAAAGGACATCAGGCCCCAGGGGTCTACGGGACGGAGTCGTACTGGAACGGAGTTGTCGATAGGTTAGCGAAAGGAGCCAAGTCATGAACCCAAGGAACAGAAAAAAAGAGGTCCCAGCGAGTCCGGCGGGTACATGGAGCTCCCCCGACTTGATCGGGTCGAAAGCAATGGTCCTCTGGATCCCCGCCGGCTACGGCCTGGGCAGGGGCCATAAGTACCAGTCCGGAG
>ERZ772764.100-NODE-100-length-58203-cov-18.935853_pt1 | contig 58203 bp, 65 predicted proteins | sample MGYA00512163_ERZ772764 | MGnify/ENA primary metagenome ERZ772764 (study PRJEB29015, sample SAMEA2737903) | human oral metagenome | biome: human oral; feature: human-associated habitat; material: dental | place: China | collected 2094 ... | reverse complement strand
GCATTGACTCCTTTGACCCATCCACGCACCAGGCTGAACGTCTGATGTACTGGCCAAGTTGTCCTAAGGATGTTGAGTATGTTTACCAGCACAGCGAAGGCAGCTTAGTTTCTGTTGATCAATATCTCAATACCTACAGAGACTGGCGTGATACGAGCCTTTGGCCAACATCAAGTAAAGAATCTCAAATCAGACTTGATGCGGCTAAAAAGCAAGGTAACCCATTAGAGAAAAAAGGATTACTGGGCGCCTTTTGTAGGAGCTATAGTATCACAGAAGCGATACATAAGTTTCTACCAAATGTCTATGCACCAACGCAGCACGAAGACCGTTACACATATACAGAAGGCAGCTCAGTAGCAGGTCTAGTTATTTACGATAACGACACATTTGCTTACTCGAATCATGCAACTGACCCTATCAGTGGTAAGCTCGTCAATGCCTTTGACCTGGTCCGCATTCACTTATTCGGCGCTGAAGATGCTGACACTGATCCAACTACTAAAGTAACAGATTTACCGAGCTATAAGGCTATGATAGATTTTGTTAACGATGACGGCGCTGCGCCCATTCTGCTCGACAAGGAGCGTATGGCCGATATGGACTTCGAGGACATCACGGAAGACGAGGAGGACTTCCTCGAAAAGCTCAAACGTGACCGTCGAGGTACACCAGAGTCTGACGTATTTAACTGCTTAGTAGTTCTTAAATATGACCCTGCATTAAGAGGACGTATCCGTCTTGACGAATTTGCGCACCGCTTAGTCGTGATTGACGATTTGCCGTGGCGTGGTAAGGACGAGACGCCATACTGGACTGATACAGATGATGCCTGCTTGCGCAATTACTTTGCTACGAAATACCTTATCAAAGGTAAAGGCATCATCGATGATGCCTTACAGGAAGTCACGCAAGCCAACAAATTTCACCCTGTACGTGAATACCTAACAGATTTAACCTGGGACGGTGAATGTAGAGTTGACACGCTCTTCATCGACTACATCGGTGCCGAGGATACCGAATACATTCGAGCGGTTACGCGTAAATGGATGTGCGGCGCTGTAGCACGTGTCATGAGTCCAGGCGTTAAGTTCGATACGGCTATCGTATTATACGGTGCGCAGGGCTTAGGTAAATCCATTATCTTAGAACGCTTAGGCCGTAAATGGTTCAATAATTCGTTGGTTGATATCAAAACCAAAGATGCCCTCGAACAAATTCAGGGTTCTTGGATTAATGAACTCGCGGAACTGGCACCTACCTACAAGAACGATAATGAAATCGTAAAAGCCTTTATCAGCCGTACCTCTGACCGGTTCCGCTCACCGTATGGCAGGCGTACCGAAGAGTACCCTCGCCAGTGTGTATTTGCGGGTTCCACTAATAATCTGATGTTCCTTAAAGACCGTACAGGTAACCGCCGATTTTGGCCAATCACAGGCGACAAAGATCGTAAGACGAAAAACGCCTGGGACATAACGCAAGATGACATCGACCAATTATGGGCGGAGGCTTACTATTACTGGTCTAATGGTGAGTCCTTAGTACTCGAGGGAGACCTTGAGGAAGAAGCCTTACGAATCCAATTATCACACACAGAAGGTGGCGAACTTGTAGGACTCATTGAAGAATACCTTGAGATGTTATTACCTGAAGATTGGGAGTCGCTAGATATCTTTGATAGACGCGATTATATCAGGAACTATGGCGATGACGATCATTGTGGTTCAGTGCAGCGGGAGCGGGTGTGTGCCCTTGAGATATGGTGTGAAGTGATGGAGGGGGATCGGAAGAACCTGCAGAACGCAAAGGCTAGGGAGATTACAGACATACTTCAAGCAATGCGAGGATGGACCCCTTATACTAAGGGAACTGGAAAAGCGCGTTTTGGCCGGCTTTACGGTCCACAGAGGGCGTTTGTAAGGGAAGGTACAGACCTTCTATCAATCTATAAACGCAATCACGAAAAGTAGGTGTGTCCAATTATTTGAGGTGTGTCCAATTATTTAATGGGTACAAATGTTTGCAAAAATATTTATTCAACCCTATACATTGATAAATTTTAATATAGGGTAATAATTGGACACACCAAACACGTCTGGACACACTAATCGGACACGGGCAAAAATCAGATAACTACTAATCAAATTAATATTATGTGTCTAGTGTGTCCAATTATTTATATAAAAAATAAAAAATAAATATATAAATAATCGTATGTATACGTATACACGTGAAAAACGCGAATACGCGTATATATATATTCTGGCAAAAAATCGGACAAATTGGACACACCCCCCCCATAAACCCAGTAACCACGTGGGTTCGTAGGCGTGTCCGAGGGTGTGTCCAATTATTAAATGAGAACGAGGTGAGAACGTGGAAAAAGACATCGAGCGTTGGTTGGGAAATCAACTCAAAAATCTGGGGTGCATATATATGAAATTCGTGTCACCTGGAAATGATGGCGTGCCGGACCGGATTGTAATCTTGCCGGGTGGCCTAGTCGTGTTCGCTGAACTAAAGGACGAGAAAGGGCGATTAAGGCCCAACCAACGGGTACAGATAGAACGAATGCGAAAGCTGGGCGCTAGTGTTTCCGTAGTTACCGGCAAATTAGGGGCTACATTGTTTGTTGATGATATAAGAAGGGCGATTCATGGACTTTCATCCACACGAATATCAAAAGATAGCAATTCAAAGAATCATTGACCATACACACTATGGGCTATTACTTGATATGGGATTGGGCAAGACCGTTTCTACATTAATTGCTATCGAGCAGTTAATGTATGATCAATTCGATATTAAGAAAGTGCTGCTTATTGCCCCTAAGAAAGTAGCCGAATCGACCTGGACGCAAGAGGCTAACAAATGGAATGAAACAAGCCATTTGAAGATAGCATCTGTGCTAGGTACTGAAAAGGACCGCATCAAAGCCCTTCAAAGCGATTCTGATATCTATGTGATGAATCGTGAGAATGTGCAATGGCTGTATGAGTACTATCATAAGAAGACGTTCCCTTTTGACATGCTTGTCATCGATGAAAGTTCATCGTTTAAGAATCCGCAGGCCAAACGGTTTAAGGCTATGCGTAAGATGAGGCCTTTCTTCAAACGAGTAGTGATTCTAACCGGTACACCGGCACCGAATACATTAATGGATGTATGGGCGCAGATGTACTTGCTAGATGGCGGAGACCGATTGGGTAAAACAATTACAGAGTACCGCAATCGTTATTTTACGCCCGATAAAACGAATGGGCATATCGTGTATAGCTACCGATTACTGCCCGGCGGCGATACCGCGATATTCTATAAGATGCAAGATATCTGTATGAGCTTAAAAGCTAAAGATTACCTAACATTGCCAGAACGTATTGAAAATGTAATCACGGTAGAGATGAATCCCAAAGAATGGGCGCTTTACAAAGAAATGGAACGTGATCATGTCTTAAGCTTGGTTGATGATGACGATGTAAGTGCACTCAATGCAGCATCGTTAGCTGGTAAATTATTGCAACTGGCTAACGGAGCTATCTATACCGATGAAGGTGAAACAATTATCGTCCACAATGAGAAGGTAGAGCGGTTAAAAGAATTAGTAGAAACGAATGAAGGGAAACCGATGTTATTATTCTACAATTTCAAACATGACCTACAAGCGATTAAGGAAGCCTTTCCGAAAGCGGTTGAATTAAAGACCGACGATGATGTAGCTGAGTGGAACAAAGGAAACATACAAATGTTACTGGCCCATCCCGCGTCGGCTGGATATGGTTTAAATCTCCAAGCAGGTGGCAACATCATCGTGTGGTATGGGCTAACTTGGAGTCTTGAACAATATCAACAAGCTAATGCAAGACTTCATAGGCAAGGTCAAACGCAACCTGTGATTATCCATCATCTAGTAACAAAAGGGACGATGGATGAGCAAGTGATGAAAGCATTGGAGCGTAAAGAAGTAGGGCAAGATGCGCTACTCGAAGCCATTAAATATCGTAAGGAGTTGTACAAGGAGTAAAGTATCATGCAAAAAAAATGTAGAAAGTGTGGCACGAAGTTTACGGTTAAAACTTCGGAAGACTATTGTCCGGAGTGCATGGAAGTTATGACGCCTCCGCCGACCGGTACTAAATTAGAAGTTAGAGAGTGCGAAGGTTGCGGAGAGCCGTTTGAATATTTTAGAAAGCCTCAGGGCAGGCCGCGTAAATATTGCCCTGATTGTGCGATTAAATTCTGTCATAAATCTAAGAAGGAAGTTGAGGAGGAAGCAAAAATGACTACAGTAGACAGTAAAGAGACAGAAGAAAGACAGAAGGAAGACAGTAAAAAGTTAACTGTGTATGTGCCAACTGTTGAAGATAAGGATAAACTGTATGGCAATATCAATCACGATGCCGTAAATCATCCATCGCATTATACGCGGGGGAAGATTGAAGTGATTGACTTTATCGAAGATCAACAACTCCCATATCATCTTGGTAATGTTATCAAGTACATCGCACGAGCAGGATACAAAGGTGATAAACTAGAAGATCTAAAAAAAGCACGGTGGTATTTGGATAGATACATCAATGAGGTGATGGGGAATGGAACACTTTAAACAAGGTGACTGTGTGTTAGTATCGAATGATAACAAACATTGGTATCATAGGCACTTCTATCGTATTGATGATGTATGGGGTGGTACCGGTAAGGCGCTTGTGTATGCTGAGGGTAAAAGTCCATGGACAGTGAGTCGTAAGCACGAGGACCAATACAAACTGTACGAGATATGGAGCTATTGCAAGGGGGGCGAAAGAGTGACCGATAAAGAGTACATGCAACAAATATTACGAATTGATGACCGCATAGATTCAATTAAGCGTGATATTGAGGCACAGATAGAACGTAAGGCGGATACCTTGTCCGCCACGGACTACAGCAAGGATAGGATATCCGGCGGGCATTGTGGCGATTTATCAGGTATAGTAGCTGGTATTGAGCAATGCGTCGAACTGCAACGGAAGGAAATAGAAAGATTAAAAGCCATTAAAGCAGAAGTCCGTTGGGTGATTAGTCAAGTACGGCCGAATGAATTGGCAGTTCTTTTGACAGAGCGATACGTACAGGGAAGAAGCTGGAAAGAACTGGCACAAATCTTGTACTACAGCGAGGCAAGGGTACGCGGCGAGCTACACGATAGGGCCCTAGTAGAGGTAGGACGTATACGTGCTAGATTGAAATAGCGTGGACAATACAAAACGATACAAAACGATACATCGACATGTGGTATACTGTAGGTGTGAAAGTTGGGAAACTTCACAGGAAGTGAATAAGGAAAGGACGCCAGATGTACTTGGCGTCCTTTTGTATTATGCAGGTTTAATCAATATCATCATAGGGGGGGGGTACCTATTCGTAATGCAAATGTAATCCTTTCAAATAACAAACTATACCAAAATAAATTCGCGACACTTCTGAGATGTTTTAGACCAAAAATAGCCTTGTTTAACTACAACCAATACATAATGTAAGAGATTTCCTTGAGTACTTAACTATAACAAATTAATACCACCCTATGGTGATATTGATTAAGCCTACAAATAAAATAGAATCTGACTGCCAATAGAAAGGAGAGAATAGTATGACAGATATTACTTGCCATATTAAAGATTGTTTACATAACAAACGTAATAAGTGTACTGCTAATGCTATTGTCCTTGGCAGTAAAGGTAATTGCAAAGCCAAAGCCTTTGCTAAAGATATGATGAAACATTCACGCAAACAGCACTGGCGAGGAGGCATGTATGGGGGCTAGGGCAACAGCCGAAATAGGGGGCCATAAAGGTACTCCAAACAAAAAATATTTTCCGTGGGTCATCCGAACCCCGCGGAATAGCTAGTTAGTTATTTTTCCGAACTGCTGTTCGGCTTCAAAAACGGTCAACTTTTGAAAGGAGGCGAGACTGTGACGAACGTAACAATCGTTGACGAATTAGTATCATCTAAAATTGTGGCAAAAGTACTCGGAATCAGCTCTCGACGAGTTCAGCAGTTGACCGAGGACGGTATATTCGAAAAGGAAAAACGCGGACAGTACAATATCGCGAAAACAGTACAAGCATTTGTTGCGTATAAGACAGGGGAAAGTAAACTCGAAAAGAAAGCACGAGAAGGCGGATATGATGCAGAACGAACTTTGTTAACTCGAACTAAACGGATGATTGAAGAAAATAAACTGAAGATCATGAATGGAGAATTGCACCGCTCGAACACAGTTAAAGCCGTAATGAATCGAATGCTGAATAATTTTAAAAGTAAGCTCCAGGCGTTGCCACTAAAAGCTGCCCCTAAAGTGTTAGGGGAGACGAATTTATTAGTCATTCAAGATACGCTTCTGGATGAAGTCAATGAATGCTTAACAGAATTGTCAGAATATGACCCTAACATGTTCCACGATGAGTCCGATGATATCATTGTAGATGACGACGAGGCAGGTGAAGGTGATTGAAACACACATGCAACCTGTTCAAAGGATTGGCCAGTGTATTAAAGCCACCGCCAAAGTTTACTGCTTCAGAATGGGCCAATGCCAACGTGGTGCTTTCCACAGAGGATAGTGCCGAACCAGGGAAGTATTCTACTGATAGAGCGCCTTATCAAAAGGAAATGCTTGATGCGGTGAGTGACCCTGATGTAGAGAAAATAGTATATATGACAGGCTCGCAAATTGGTAAAACCCAGCTCATTAAAAATGTGTTGGGTTATTTTATTGACTACTTTCCATCACCAATTATGTTCATGCAGCCTACAAAAGACATAGCTAAAGAGTTTTCTAAAACTCGTATTGCTCCCTTTATTCGTGACACAAAAGTACTGAACGATAAAATGGCCGATGTAAAATCTCGGGACAGTGGCAATACGGTATTGAATAAGACCTTTCCAGGCGGTTATCTGACATTAGTCGGTGCAAATGCTCCAGCAGATTTGGCATCTAGGCCAATTCGTGTATTACTAGCGGACGAAATTGACCGCTATCCAGCATCAGCAGGCACGGAAGGGGACCCTTTGAGCCTAGCAGAAAAGCGTACTAATACGTTCTACAATCGAAAGCACGTGTACGCATCTACGCCATTGGCCAAAGGTACCAGCCGGATAGAGAAATTGTATCTAGGCGGTACGCAAGAGGTATGGCATATTAAGTGCCCTGCTTGTGGTGAATATGTATATCCGACATGGGATAAATTCCACGCAGACGAGGACACAGGCAAGTACTACTTGGCGTGTGATCATTGCGGAACACTATCCGAAGAGTTCGAGTGGAAGAAACTGTATCGTGAGGGCAAATGGATTGCGGAAGCGCCGGAGAATTTAAAGAAGTACAATTGCCGAAGCTTTCACATGAACGCGTTCGGCTCGCCTTGGGCATCCTGGGGGAAACTTCAAGATAAATACGAAGAAGCGACTAAACTCGGGACGGCTGGCGTTAAGACATTCTTTAACACCGAAATGGGTATTCCTTATGAAGAGGATACAGAAACATTACAGTCTGAAGAACTCTATGAACGCAGGGAGGACTACGGAGCGGAGCTACCGGACGGAGTACTACTCTTAACCTGTGGCGTCGATACGCAGGACGACCGCTTAGAGTGTGAAATCGTCGGCTGGGGGAAAGATTATGAGAGCTGGGGTATACAATACTTCAGATTATATGGAGACCCCGCTTACGACGCCGTATGGAAAGAATTGGACGATATTATTTTAAACCGTACATGGTCTTATGCCGATGGTAGAAAGCGTGGCGTATCCGTTACGTGTATTGACTCTGGCGGTAGTAAGACACAATCGGTATATAAATACTGTTCAACTAGATGGCATAAGCGTGTTTACCCTATTAAGGGTGTAGGTGGTGCAGGCAAAGACCTGATTGACGGCTTGCCTACGAAGTTGAAAAAATACAAAACTAAATTATTTAAGCTTGGCGTAGATACGGGCAAGGAACAAATTTATAGCGATTTGAACCAAGAAAAAGGACAGCCGAGGTATTGTCACTTTCCAAAAGACCATGAAAAAGGGTATGGGAAGAAATACTTCGAGGGCCTATTAGCAGAAATGAAAGTGTCTAAATTAGTTAATGGCCATTTCAAAGAACAATGGGTGCTACGCCCGGGACGCAAAAGAAATGAGCCATTTGATATTAGAAACTACAATCAAGCTGCTATTGCTATTATGAATCCGAATTTCGATGCTTTAGAGGCTCGGAGTAGTAAAGAGGAGTACACGCCTTACCAGAATACATCTCGTGTAGTTAAAGTAGGTGATGCGTCAAAGAAGCGAACGAGACGACGTGTTAGAGGTGGAGGAATACGATTATGACAATCCTACAAAGGATTATGGAAGAATTAAATATTCGTGAAGTGCACGAAATACCTACAGCTCTAACAAAGGTATTGCTAGATTCGAATACATGTTCGGAGCTTTTAAAGTCGATACAGCCTTACTATTCGTATGAGGCCTTACTTGCTGAATTCGAAGAACATAGTGCAGATAGAAAAAACTATATGCAAGATTACACGCCACAATGTGTGCTAGATATAATTGGCGGTATTACCTCCGGCGGTGATGTTCGCGATGTATGTGCTGGAATAGGCGGATTATCTTTGGCTAAATTTAAGTCGGATAATACCGTGACACTAAGGCTTGAAGAGTATTCAAAAAACGCGATAGCCTTTATGCTACTCAATCTACTAATAGCTAATATAGATGCTGAAGTAGTAGAGAAGAACGTTCTTACGGGTGAAGAGCTTGCGTATTATAAAGTAGAATCCGCGGTATCTGGCTTTGGCCAAGTAGCTAAAGTAGATAGGCTAGAAAGTAAAAAATATGATACCGTGATTAGCAATCCGCCATATAGTCAATCTTGGATTCCACAAATGGATGAACGCTTTGAAGGTTATAAGCTAGCTCCAAAGAGTAAAGCTGATTTTGCATTTATACTCGACGGGCTTTATTCGTTAAATGCTTCTGGCACAGCTGCCTTTATCCTGCCGCACGGTGTGCTTTTCAGAGGACAGGCAGAGGGCAATATACGACGTAAGCTGATTGAGGATAATTTACTTGATGCAGTAATAGGACTACCTTCTAATCTATTTACAAATACAAGTATACCTGTATGCATATTGGTATTTAAGAAAAATCGAACTAACACCGATATATTATTTATCGATGCGCAAAAAGATTTTGTTAAGAACAAAAATAAAAACATAATGACCGCCGAACAGGTGGAAAAAGTAATTAAAGCGTACAAGGATAGAGCAGAAATAGAGCGATATTCTAGTAACATTAGCGTGTCTACTATTTTAGATAATGACTATAATCTGAATATTCCACGCTATATTGACAGCTTTGAGCCGGAAGAAATACCGGATGCGGTACAGTTTGCTAAAGAACTTAACGAAATTAATCGAGAAAGTCGGACGTTGGGCTTAGAAATTGCGGAAATGTTAAAGCAACTAGTTTGTACAGATCCTGACGCGCAGAAAGAGCATGACGAATTTGTAAAAGAATTTACAGAATTTTTGGTATCATCTGATAGCGCGTGTACAGTTGAGGAGCAAGAAGCCGTAATAAAAAAAATAGAAGATGTTAAAAAGTATTTACTTCAAAAGATGTTTGTGTAATGTTACGAAATTATAAGAAAATTAAAATTACGGAAGTTGCGGATATACTGGGGCGTCCTAAGAAGGAGCAAATATATCCGTCTGGCTGTATTTGCTTGCAAGTATCTGCTAGTAACGGGGAGTTGGTGTATTTAGCGGAGGCGCAACAAGTTGATGCTAAATATGTAGTGATTCAACCACGAAACGCAATCCCTTATTATTTATTTTTAATGATAGAAAAGGCAATGCCTGAATTTCTATATAAATATAGGCAAGGTCTAAATATATCAGCTCATGACATCAAACATATGGAGATATTGTGCCACACGGATGTGGAAACGCAGGCTTTAATAAGCATGATGTTCCAATCTATGCATGGCACAAGTCTAAGCGCTCAACATGGGCGCTTTTTTAATGCGTGAAAGGAGGTGAAAGGATGGCAGAATGGACAATATATGAGGCAAAAGAACATTTACAGGCGTGGCTAGAGGCTGATTTAGCATTAGCAACGGGCAAAGAGTACACCATTGGTAATCGCCGGTTAACTCGTGCGAATGTGCAAGAGGTGAAAGACCGCATCAACTTCTGGCGCAACGAAGTGGCTCGGCTCGAGAATAGACCTCGACGTCGTGCATATCGTGTCATTCCGCGGGATATATGAGTAAACGCAAGAAGCAGTTTATGAAAACCGCAGCAAGTAGGCACAAAGCAACGCAATATTCTGGGGGTAAAACAAACTCCGGCTATTCTAATCACGGCGCTAATAGTTTTAAATCTAGCGCCAAAGGGTACCAGGTTAACTCTCAGGATGCAAGGCACGATATTGATGCTAACTTTAGAATGCTACGGGCAAGGTCTGTAGACCTTCAACAAGGTACACCAATTGCAGCTGGCGCACTGAAGACGAATAAAACCAATGTTATTGGTCCGGGCCTAAGGTTTAAAGCTAATATCCGATATGAGGAATTGGGGCTGACGTTTGAAGAAAAGAACGCCTGGGAGCGTAAGACCGAACGTGAGTTCGCAATGTGGGCAAAGCACTGTGACGCACGAGAACAGACTGATTTCTACGGAATTCAGGCCCTAGTGTACTATGAAAAGCTATTGTACGGCGATTCATTTGTAAATTTACCGCTGTTGCTTAATCAAACAGATAAGAACCCATATCCGTTGCGATTGCAGATTGTTGAATCGATTCTTGTAGCTTCTCCGCCTAAATATATGGGGCGAGAAGAAGACGAGAATAACGATGTAATTCACGGTGTTAAGTTCAATAAATATGGTGCCGCGGTCGGCTTTTATGTGCTAAATAAACTGTACAACGGCTTTAACGATGATAATGACTACACATATATTCCGAAGTATGGCACACAAACTGGACGACGGAATATTATCCAGGTTATGACGATTGAGCGAAGCGGCCAGTTGCGTGGCATCCCTATATTGTCTCCGGTAATCGAGGATTTGAAAGTGCTTAGCCGGTACAACGATGCGGAAGTCATGAAGGTACTAGTCAATGCCTTGATGGCAATCTTCATTGAATCGGAGGCACCAGACGATATGTCACTAGGGACTGCGATTGACGAAGACGATCAAGTGGATGCTGATAACGACGAAACAATCGAATTAGGCAATGGCACAGTTAACGTATTGGCGCCGGGTGAAAAAGTGAATGTGGCTGAAAAAACGCCAATACCTTCGAGCTTTGCGGACTTTACGTCCTCACTTATTAGCCACGTAGGTGCAGCACTAGAAATTCCATATGAAATTTTAGTTAAGCACTTTGGACAAAGTTACTCCGCATCAAGAGCGGCGTTACTCGAATATTGGAAGTCTGTTGAAACACAACGCGCCGAATTTATTACTCAATTTTGCAATCCTATTTACGAAGAATGGCTTACGATGGCCATTCTATTAGGTCGCATTGATGCGCCAGGTTTCTTTGATGATCCAATCATCCGAGAGGCGTGGCTAGGTGCTGAGTGGTACGGACCTTCACAAGGCCAATTAGACCCACAGAAGGAAGCTACTGCGGCAGAAATTCGTGTTAAGAATGCATTTAGTACTCGCGCTAAGGAAGCCGCAGAGCTTACAGGTATGGATTATGAAAATGAAATCTTACCGCAACGTATTCGTGAACACCAATCTATGGATGAAGGAGGCTTGTTGAATGAACAAGGACAACAAATTTCAGTTCAAAATTCGAACTCCGCTAAATCTGATTCAGGAAGTGGAGACGATTGACGTCGATATTTACGGCGTAGTCATGAACGGAGTCGATTATTGGGGCGAAGATACTGGCGTTTCTAACGTACTATCACAACTTCAAGGATTGGATCCATCGCAAAACATCGTTCTACATGTTAACTCTGTAGGCGGTGAAGTATCTGCAGGCGTTACAATCTACAACCGATTGCGAGCTTTACAAAATAAAAAATCTGTTATTATCGAGGGCCTAGCGGCATCCATTGCTTCTATTATTTCAATGGCAGGCGATGAAATTCATATGGCTCTGGGTAGTGAAATGATGATTCACAACCCAAGCTCATATGCATTTGGTGAAGCAGATGATTTTGAGAAAGCTGCGGAATCGTTACGCAAAACCAAAGAAAATCTTATCGATATTTACGAAGCCCGCACCGGGTTAACTCGTGAAGAAATCGCAACCATGATGGATGACGAAACTTGGTTAACAGCAAGGGAAGCATTGGAAAAAGGGTTCTGCACAAGTGTAGATGAATCTTTGCAAATGGTTGCATGCCGTAAAGGCGCTGACTTAATTGTCAATGGCTTACCGATGAGTATGGATGTACTTAAAGGGTTGCCTGTTGATAAATATGAAGAGAAAGGAGAGGAGCCAATGGAAGTAACTGCTGAATTGTTACGTACAGATTATGCGGAAGTATATGATGAAGTATTTAATGCGGGCGTTGCTGCTGAACGTGCACGTTTACAAGCCCTTGATGGGATTAATAACGAAGCACGAGCTGAAGTCATCAATCGCGCTAAATATGAAACATACGCTACTGTTCAAGATGTAGCTGTTGAATTACTCAATATGCCACAACCTGAACAACCAACTAATCAATTACAACAACTAATGCAAGATGCTAACAATGCATCTAATCAAGTTGACACGGTCCCTGGTCAAGTGCTTGACGAGGATATCGATGATTCCGAAAAAACAATGCAAATTGTTGATCGTGTAATGAAAGCACGCAATAAGAAATAAGGAGGGCAGATAATATGCCATATGTGGAAGAACAAAAGTTAGAGTACAAACCTCTAATCGCTGGCACACAAATGCCAGTCGTTACTAAGAAAGTAACAATCGGTCAAGATGCTGCAGTAATTAAGGCTGGCACAGTATTAGAATTAGAAGCTACTTCTAAAAAAGCTAAACGTGCGGATACAGATGTATACGGTGTAGCATTGTCTGATATTGATGCTACGAAAGGCGACGTAGTAGCCGAAATTGCTGTAACAGGTGAATTTGCTACAGCGAATTTAGTATTTGCTTCTGGCAAAACAGCGGAAGGCTTCACAGCAAAAGCTGAAGCCCGCAACATTTATTTCCGTTAATAAGGAGGATACATGGATAATATTTACGCACCAAAAACACTTGCTGCGGTGGTTCGTCGTACTCCCGATGTGCCATCCTTTTTGAAAGATTTATTTTTCAAAGATACAAAAACATTCTTAACAGAAACAGTTTCTTTTGACATTGTAAAAGGTCGTCGCACTATTACACCTTGGGTAGCGCCAAACTCTACAGCGCCTTTATCTCAACGCACAGGAGTGACTACAACTACTTACAAACCAGCACAAAAGAAAGAAAAACGTGCTATCACTGAAAACGATATCAAGGTTCGTTTAGCAGGTGAGCAACCATTTGTTGGTACGGTATCTCCTGAAGAACGTGCTATTCAACTTTTAGCGCAAGATACACAAGAATTAAAGGATAACTTGGTACGTTCTCAAGAAGTTATGGCAGCAGACGTATTACTCAATGGTCAGGCTCACATCAAAGGCGAAGGCATTGATGACGTTGTAGACTTTAATTTTACAAATAAAGAAACACTTGCTGGTAACGCACGCTGGGGCCAATCTGCTGCAGAAATTGTGGCCAATATTATTAAATGGAAAAAGAAATGCTTGAAAGCATCCGGCTTTAATCCTAATACATTGGTTATGAATTCCGAAACATTAGAAGTAATGCTTTCTGATAAAAAAATCTTGGCATTATTTGATAATCGTCGTACAGAAATGGGGCTTTTGCAATTCGAACAAATGGCAGAAGGTGCTGTGTATGTTGGCTTCATGGGCGGTCAAATTCAATGCAACGTATTTACTTACGATAATTACTATGTAGATCCAACAGACGGCCAAGAAAAGGAAATGGTACCTACCGGTAAATTGTTGGTAGCTTCTGATATGGCTAAATTCACTAAATTGTACGGTGCGAATACAATCATCCCTGGTGAAGGTATGGACTTTGTAACCTATGAAGGCGAATATGTATTACGCCGATTGGTTAATCGTGACCCAGATGCGGCGTTCTTAGAATTACAATCTCGCCCTATTTACGTTCCATTTGATGTAGATTCCTACTTCGTAGCGGACGTATTGTAATTGAAAGGAGGTAAGACTAATGCCTGTACAAGCAAAGCACGCGATTAATACCGGCGATTATGTGTATAATACCGGTGATGTTATCTCCGATTTAACTGCAGATGAAGAAGAGCGCCTAATTCGTTTAGGCGCAGCTGTTGTAGTTGATGATAAAAACAATGCAGATGACTCGTTAGCCACAGCTCTTGGCGTTATGACAAATGCGGATATCGCTGGTTATGGTAAATCTATTGGGCTTGATTTTGCAAGCAAAGCCACAAAGGCGGACATGATTTCCGATATCCTTGCTTCTGATGCAGACGTCAACTTGGCACTTTTATCTGATGAAGCGCTTCGCGTAATGGCATCTGCTGAACAATTGGATGTTCCGGAAAACGCTACTCGTGAAGAACTCATCGACATCTTAGGTGAATAATCATGGGATTTAAGGACTTTGCGCAAAATGACATTGAAAAGGTGTTTATCAATTCTAATGAATTTGCTGAAGTACATAACCTAAATGGCACGCAGTGCTATGTTGTGGCAGAAGGTCTTACCGATAAGCAGCATGTCGAAATCATGGGCCAGGATATTGACGGGTTGATTTACGATACGATTATAGTACACGTGGCCAAGCAGGATTTACCTGAGGTGCCTGAGTACAATCAAATCTTTCGATTCAACGGCCGCATCATGTTGGTTCAATCATGTGAAGATGACATGGGGATGCTAAGCATTGTCCTTAGGGGGAATAACTCGTGAGTGTAACTATTGACATAAAAGGGCTTAAAAACGGGTTGGCTAAGATAGATGCATTAGTTGTTGGTACTCCGAAGACTACTGCAAAAGCTATCAACAAAGCGTTGCCTAAAATCAAAAAGGCTACAGTTGATCGTGTTAACGAGGACTATCTAATTACTAAAGCGAATATTAATAAAACTATAAAGGTGGATAAGGCGGGGACGACTTTATCTGCCTTTATTCGTTCGAAAGGTAGACCAATAGCCCTAACTAAATTCAGAGTTACGCCAAAAAGTCCGCCTAAACGGAGAGGGCGTATAGTCAAAGCACAAGTAATGCGGAATGGTGGCGGAGGGCCAATCCCTAATGCTTTTATTGCTCGTATGAGAAGTGGACATATCGGGGCGATGTATCGTAAGGGTGCGGACAGGTATCCGATAGGGCAATTTCACGGCCCGTCGGTACCGAGCATACTGGGTGATGCCAAGATATCCGCTTTTGTTGGGAATAAAGCAGAGCAGGAATTGCAAAAGCAAATGGAACTCGCACTTGACACATTAATAGGAGGGTAATCGATGACACCTACGCAATTAGCAACCGATTTGGGGGCGTTCCTAAAACAAGTGCATGCTAACTATTTTAGCGACGATGCACAAGTAAAGGGGAACCCTTTATTAGTTGTACCTGGATTTTTAAAAATGAAAGAATCATCCAAGGAGGACCAATATCCACATCTTGTTATTCGAATTAATAAGATTGAAGATACCTTGCAGGGGTCAACTGTCCAATTGTTTCTAATCCATGGCGTGTACTCCGAGGACGTGGAAAAGGGCTGGATGGAGATTACTAATTTCTTAGAAACCACACGGCAAGCATTACTGGCCCATCCTGTTATTGCTAAGCGATACCGTTTAGTGCTGGATGATAAACACGGAATTGATACCGACATCCCTCCGGATCAAGCCTATCCGTATTGGGAGGGATTTATGACAGTTAAATATGATATCGAACAAATACGAGAGGAGATGATTATTTAATGGCAAAAACTGATGCACCAACGGACGTTGTAAATGAAACAACTGAAGTTATGGAAAAAACAGTTAAATCTAATGATGCTAAACAAGTAATCTACTTAGGGCCTAACAGTGCTGAATTAGGTCTTTCCACAGGTACCGTTTATATTGACGGTATTCCTGCCACGGTAGGTGAAGATAAAGCAATGCTACGCTTATTGTTTGTGCCAATTAATAAGATTGCAGAAGCACAACAAGAATTAGCAACAGAAGGTACAGCGATGAATACCGCTTACCTTGAATTCAAAAAAGGAGGTCGTAGATAGTGGGAAACTATAGACACGGAATTTATACAAGAGAGGTCCCTACTTCTCTTATTTCTATGACAGAAGCTACGGCAGCCTTACCGGTATATGTTGGCACCGCACCTGTGCACTTAGCTACAGACCCTGCGGAAGCTAATAAAGCCGTATTGTGCTACAATTACGCATCTGCCACTACTCAATTTGGCTACTCCAAAGAATGGGATAAATACACATTGTGTGAAGCGATGTATTCCCAATTTTCTTTATTCGGCATGGCGCCAGTAGTTTTTATCAATGTTCTTGATCCGAAGAAACATAAGAAGACGTTAGCGTCTACGCAAAAACAAATTCAGAATAAAGTCGTGACAATTGAAGACCCTGTATTACTCAACACGTTAAAGGTATCTGCTACAAATGGCGGTGCAACTTCAACTATCAATGTTGATTACACTGCGGCATTTAATGATGAAGGCAAATTGCTTATTGGGATTGTATCTACAGGGGCACTTAATAGTGCGACATCTGTTTGGGTATCTTATGATTACGTGGACCCATCTATGGTAACGGCAGATGACATCGTAGGCGGTGTGGATACAGAAGGTAAGCGTAAAGGTTTGGAACTTATTAATGAAGTATTCCCTCGCTTTGGCTTAATTCCAGGTAACTTATTGGCTCCTGGCTGGTCCCATAATACACTTGTAGCGGCTGTAATGAAAGCAAAGGAAACTACTATCAACGGTATGTTCCAAGCTATGTCCTTGTGCGATGCACCTACGGATGAAATTAAAAAAGCAACTGCCGTTAGTGAATGGAAAAATAAAAAGAACTACGTCGATGAACGTCAAATCTTATGTTGGCCAAAAGTAGCGTTAGCTAATCGCCAATTCCATTTATCCACACAGCTAGCTGGCCTTATGGCTAAGACAGACGCTAAGTATGATGATATTCCTTACAAATCTCCGTCCAATGAGTCTTTGCAAGCGGATAGTGCTGTGTTGAAAGACGGTACTGAAATCTATTTAGGCCCAGATGAAGCAGCATACTTGAACGGCCAAGGTGTCGTTACTGCACTTAATTTCATCGGCGGATGGAGAGCTTGGGGCAATCGTACCACTGCGTACCCATCTAATACAGATGTTAAGGACTCCTTTATCCCTGTACGTCGTATGTTTAACTGGGTATCCAACACGTTGATTACATCCTTCTGGTCTAAAATTGACGACCCTGGTAACAAGCGTTTGATTAATAACATTGTGAATAGTGCCAATGCTTGGCTAAATGGTCACGTAGCATCCGGCGCACTTCTTGGCGCCCGTGTTGAATTTTTGGAATCCGAAAACCCAATAACAGATTTGTTGAACGGAATTTATCGATTCCATGTATATTTAGGCGTTCCAACGCCAGCTCGTGAAATCGATTTTATTCAAGAATATGATTCGTCTTACATGAGCACATTATTTAATTAAGAGGGAGGTAACTCATGGCTAAACATAGAGATAAGTTGATTGACTTTGCCATTTTTAGCTCTGGCAGAGAATTATATGGTTACGCCGATGTAACCTTACCTGATATCGAATTTATCAGCGATACCATCAAGGGCGCAGGCATTGCCGGCGAAGTTGATTTGGGCGTACTCGGTCAAACTAAGGCGATGAACATGTCCATTAAATGGAATACCATTGACAAAGATGTGACAGACCTGGCTAGCCAAAAGGTACATGATATCGAAATTCGTGGTGCGCAACAATTATACGATTCTGCAAAAGGTGAATTAGTACCGGAAGCAGTTAGCGTATATGCTAAAGTGATGCCTAAGAAAATCGGTCTTGGCAAATTTGAACAGGCAAGTAAAACCGATACCTCTACAGAGTTTGAAATTGTATATTTCAAAATGACTGCTGGTGGTAAAACTCGTACTGAAATTGATAAATTCAACTATGTTTGTGTAATCAATGGTGTTGATTACTTGGCATCCGTAAGGGAGGCATTGGGTAAATAATGGCTACATATGATCGCGAAAAGCTAATTGATGGCTTACATAATTTAACTGGGTTTGACTTCACAAAGGCGGAACTTCGTGTCCGCCGTGAAGGCGATATGACCCCAGATGTTACATTCTCTAAACGATTTCAGGCAGAAGTTGCCGCCATAGCATTAAAAGAAAGTGCCAAGGTATTAATGACAATGCCAATCTCTGAATTCACTGAAATGTGCGCAGAGGTAAGCGTTTTTTTATTGCGTGGTTCGGTAGAGAAAATGGGACTTCTCCCGGACAGCAATGCCGAAGAATTGCCCTCCGACTTAGAGAATGTGGAGGCATAAACTTTTGGATGTCTACCCCAATTGCTGAAATAGCAGATTGGATAGACGATTTAGAATTTGTTCTTGAAGATGAAAAGCGCTTGAGGGAGGAAGAGGACTAATCCATCAAGCGCTTTTTGCGTACACAAATTTAAAAGAAAGGAGGAACTATGGCGGGTAAAGTATTTGAGATTGCTTTTGCTATAAACGGCGCATTAGCCCAAGGATTTAAAACATCGATGCAGCAAGCCAAAGGCACGTTGACGCAATACGGCTCTAAAATGACCGAGTTGAAAGCACAGCAAAGAGCTTTGGATTCTGCATTAAAGCAAGGCGTTATCTCTATGGACTCGTACCGCAACGCAACGGAGAAGGTTGGCAAAGCGCTTGACCAAACGGCAGCTAAAGACGCAAAACTCAGAAAAGCAATGCAAAATAAAATTGCTGCTGACGCTAATGCTAAAAGTGCTCGTAGTGATTTAGGTAGCACTATGGCTACTACTGCTGTAATGGCCGCTCCGCTCGTTGGGATGCTATCTAAAGCAGCAGACTTTGAAGCAGTGATGTCCAAGGTAAAAGCAATCACCGTATCTGATGATAAGGCAATGCAACAATTGACCGCCACGGCTCGAGAACTCGGCGAGAAAACAATGTTCTCTGCTACACAAGCAGGCGAAGCCATGACATATCTCGGTATGGCCGGTTGGAATTCTCAACAAATCATGGCAGGTATGCCAGGGCTTTTGAACTTAGCTGCGGCAAGTAATACGGATTTGGCGCGTACTGCTGATATCGTATCTGATGACCTTACTGCCTTTGGATTAAGTGCAGAACACGCAGGCCATATGGCGGACGTATTTGCTAAAACTACAACTAGCACGAATACAACCGTTGAAATGTTGGGTGAAACAATGAAGTACGCCGCACCGGTAGCACACGCCTTTGGTGCAAGCTTGGAAGAAACAGCTGCACTTACTGGTCTTATGGCCAATAGTGGTATCAAAGCATCTGCTGCGGGTACTGCCTTACGTTCTGGCTTCTTACGTTTAGCAGGAACTTCCTCAAAATCGACTAAAGCGATAGAGGAAATGGGGCTTTCATTAAGCGAAGCCACAGCGCAACAAGAAGAAGCAAGAGCCGCATTAGACAGTCTGGGTATTGCTATGAATGATACCAATGGGCCGCGCAAGATGAGTGCAATTGTTCGCGACTTAGCAGATAAGACCAAGGACATGAGCAAGGAGCAAAAACTTGCTACCCTTGCGACTATCTTCGGAACCAACGCCGCATCAGCTTGGGTAGCTGTAATTGATCAAGGACCGGATGCGTTAGATAATTTAACGAAAGAACTTGAAAATAGTGACGGCGCAGCTGCTACTATGGCTGAAACAATGCAGAATAATGCACGGGGCGCTATGACAAGACTACAGTCCGCGACTGAGTCAGTGGCAATTTCTATAGGAAGTACGATGTTGCCTACCCTTGCAGAATTGGGCGATTCTTTAGCTAATGAGGCCGCGTATGTGTCAAAAGTAGCAAGTGAACATCCGGAGCTTACTGAAGGCATTATCAAAACAAGCGTAGCAGTAGCGGGCATGGTAATTGCTTATAAAGCAGCACGAGCTATATATTACAGCGTAATGGCGGCACAAGCTGCATATAAGCTGATGATGGAATCCGAACGCGTAGCAACTATGCGCAACGTAATCGCATCGGGCATCCATAGAGCAGGAATGATAGCAAGTAGTATTGCCATGTATGCAACCGCTGCGGCGCAATGGGCGTTGAATGCGGCAATGAGTGCCAATCCGATAGGGTTGGTTATCTTAGCTATTGCAGCATTAATTGGCGTGTTGGCATGGTTGGTTACTCATTTTGAAATTGTGTCCGACTTCTGCACATCGATGTGGGAATCCCCTACAGCTGCCATCATCGCTTTCATGGCAGGCCCTATAGGATGGCTGATTTATGCGGCTATGGGGTTAATTGCTAACTGGGACCAAGTAAAAGCCTGGTTCACTCTATTATGGGAAGACCCTAAAGCAGCGCTCGGCCAATTCTATGATTGGGTTATGAGTAAACTCGGAGGGTTGTTTGATTGGATTAGTGAAAAATGGGAATGGGTTAGATCCATTTTCAGTAAGCCAATTCAAGCAAGAGTAGAAGGCACGGCAACAGCTAATGGGCAAACGGTGCAACGTAACGCAAAAGGCGGTATTTATGGGAAAGGTGCGTTCCTTACTACGTTTGCCGAAGAATCCGATGAAGCTGCGATTCCTATCAATGGTACACCAAGGGCCGAAGCATTATGGCGTCAAACTGGTGCTATGATGGGGCTTTTCCCAGGTGAAGGCAACTCTGCAGTATCCGTATCCGCACCAATCAACATCACTATTAATGGCAATGCGGATGCAAGTGCTGTACAACAAATTAAAAGTGCTGTAGGCGGAGCGATGGATGACCTAGAAGCAAGACTTGCTGAAATCCAAAATCGGAAAGGGCGTGTAAGCTATGCCTAGTAATTTGCGTTATGTTACCGTCAAACTACAGTATGACCAAAAGGACATTACACAGGACTTGGTTCCTTACTTAAAGGATTTCAGCTTTAACGACGTCATGTCCGGAGAAGCTGACGATATATCAATCACTTTACATGATATAGAAGAGCTTTGGATGTCCGATTGGTTCCCTGAAAAGGGGGCTAAGCTAACCGCATCAATCATATTCCACAACTGGAATGAACTCGGAGACGAGATAGAAATGAAATGCGGGCAGTTTGAAATTGATGAAATTACTTGTAAAAACCCACCGCACGAGGTCACCATAGGGGCTGTTAGTGTTCCAGATGAATCCAAGTTAAGAGGGGAATTAAAGAGTAAGTCATGGGAGAAGACTACGCTCAAATCTGTTGCGGAGGAACTAGCGAAAGGTGCAGGCCTTGAATTATTTTACGATACACCTGAGACGATTAATTTAGATCGTGTCGAGCAATCGGACCAATCTGATTTAGAATTCTTGATGAAAGTCTGTAAGGATAACGGACTGGCACTAAAGGTTTCAGATAAGCAAGTGATTATTTTTGATGAAACAAAATTCGAAACAGAAAAAGTAGTCGCAACGCTAATTAAGGGGCCAATACCTACAGACCTTACAGAAGAACAAATTAAGGAGCTTGGGGAAATCATTCCTTATCAGGGTAGCTACTCGTTAAAGACATCACTAAAGGATGTGTATTGGGGATGCCACGTAAAGCACAAGAGCACTAAGCAAAAGAGTACTATTGAGTATACGTTTAAGGACCCTCACAAAACGCAAGGCAAGATATTACAAGTTAATCAAAGTTGTGAGACTCAGGCAGAAGCCGAACGCTTGGCCAAGAAAAAGCTACGAGAAAAGAACAAGAATGAAATTACTGGTTCCGTTGCTATGCTTGGACATATTGTGCTGGCCGCATCAGCCACAATCAATTTAAAAGGATTCGGTAAATTCGACGGCAAGTATATCATTAGTAAATGCTCTCATAAGGTAGGGGGCGGATATACACAAAGCCTAGATATAAGGAGGTGCTTAGATGGATATTAGTGTGGCGTTAAAAAATTTAATTCGTGACGGAATCGTATCTAGTACGGACCCCTCTACCATGACGGCAAGAGTAACATTTCCGGACCGCGATGATTTAGTCTCGTATCCACTCGAAGTACTTTCACACGGATCCCAAAATAATAAACACTACTGGATGCCGGGCGTTGGCGAACAGGTATTATGTTTATTCTTACCGCAAGATAATAATTTGTCCCAGGGCTACATCTTAGGCACTACGTATAATGCCAAGGATAAGCCCTCTTTTAATGGGCAGAATATCCACGGCATTAAATTTGCGGACGGCTCGACCGTCTCCTATGATGCGGACGGTGGAGGGCTCGTCATTAATTGTACTGGCAACTTAACTATCAACGCCCCTTCAGGGGACGTAGTGGTTAACGGAATTAGTTTAGTATCACATACGCACGGTGGAGTTGTTCCGGGTGGCGGAAGTACCGGCACGCCGAATTGATAGGAGGTGAGTAACATATCATTATTTAGTAAATTAGGCGGTACTGCTGCCAACTATAAGAAGAACCTTAATTCACAAGGTTTAAAGAATTTACAAAATACACAATTAGGCGATGTGGCTTACTCCCGCCTATCTAATTTAGCCGATAAGTTTGGTTTAGGAGGATACTTACCTCAACGCCAATTAGGAAGCTTTGGAAAAATTGTGTTTGTGGCATCTTCTCATACAGTGCGTACGTTCGATGCATTGGCACGGAATATTAACGCTCGAACAGCGTCCCACGAAATCATAGGACAAAAACCAATACTTGAATTCTTGGGACCTGATGCGGATGATATTTCTTTTACGATGAACTTTAATAAGCTATTGGGCGTTGACCCTCTAAAAGAAATTGAAGAAGTGGCCAAGATGTGCCGAGAAGGACAAGCCGAACAGTTGATTATTAATGGTAAGCCATTTAGTGAACACAAATTACTGATTACCAGCATAAGCGCAGCTATGGATACGATTGATAATCGAGGTAACGTTCTATCAGCATCCATTAATGTGACGCTGAAGGAGGCACCTGATATTCCTAAAGTTGTAATCATACCTAAACAAGGAGGCGATACAAATGCAAATTGACGTAAGCGCTCGCCTTGATGGCATTGATTTTGCCCCGAAGGATATTCTTACTGAAATCATTCAAAATGTACAAACTATTATTTCTACAACGCAATTTTCTGTGCCCCTTGATAGGCGGTTCGGTATAGATGGTACTGTCATTGATTTACCTTTACCGGTAGCAATGGCCAGAATATCTGCAGAGGTGATTCGGGCCATTACTGAATATGAGCCACGCTGTAGAGTTGTGTCCGTAGACTTCGAGAGTACTGCCACAACCGACGCAGAAGAAGGGCATTTACTGCCCAAGGTATCAATTGCTATCAAAGATGAATGGCTAGAAAGAGCAGGTGGCTATGAAACAGTATAGAACCATCCAAGGAGATATGTGGGATGGTATCGCATTTAAAGTGTATGGCAACGAAGCTTATATGAATGTATTGCTAGAAGCTAATCAAGAGTACGCTCAATATGTGATATTGCCCGCTAACCTTATTTTGAAATGCCCTGATGTAAATATAAGGGCAACTATTAATTTACCACCGTGGAGGCGATAATAATGAATTTACCTGAAATCGACTTTGTCACGACGGACAAGGAATCCGTTGAAAAAGAAATATTCGCGCTCTACACCTCTATTACAGGGCGCAAGTTAGCACCAGCGGACCCTATTCGTTTATTTCTATTAGCGATTACTAATATTGTGATTTTATTGCTTAACCGCATCAATGACACAGGGAAGCAAAATCTACTGGCCTATGCTAGGGGAAATAACTTAGACCATATAGGCATCTCGTTAGGCGTGGAACGCTTACAAGCTACTGGCGCAGTCACTACTATGAAGTTAACCGCATCGATGGCAAGGCCTGAAGGGATAGCTATACCAAAAGGTACACGATTTACTTCGGGAGATGGTGCATTTTTTGCACTAACTGAGCCTTACTATTTATCAGCTAATGAAACCGCGATACAAGTAAAAGCGGTATGCACCGAATCTTCAGCTAAAGGGAATGGATATCCAGTAGGGTCGATTACCACGCTTGTGGATCCGATTCCATATATTGCAAGTGTAACCAATATTACAATCTCTGAAGGTGGCGCCGATACGGAGACGGACGATGCGTTCCGTGAACGTATCAGGGAAGCTCCTGAAAGCTTCTCATGTGCTGGTGCAGAAGGGGCTTATGAATTTTTTACAAAAAAAGCATCTGCTCTTATTAGCTCCGTGAAAGTGGTATCGCCTAAACCAGGAGATGTAGTTGTATATCCGGGTCTTGTATCCGGAGAAATTGCAGGGGAAGAAATTATTAAATTAGTGGAAGCTACGCTCACCGACAAGAAGGTGCGTCCACTTACCGATAATGTGTCTGTAAAAGCGCCAATTGCTAAGAATTATAGTATCGATATTCAGTACTACATTGATTCGGATAATTCGTATTATGCGGACACGATTAAGAGTAGAGTCGATGCGGCGGTTACGGATTATATACAATGGCAGTCCGGCAAAGTAGGGCGTGACATCATTCCGTCCGAATTGATTCGCCGTGTAATGGAAGCTGGGGCTAAACGTGTTAGCGTAACATCCCCTGTATTTACTGTTGTGAAAGACGGCAAGAAGGAAGATGGCTACCAAGTGGAATTGGCGCAGTGTACTGGTAAGACTATCACATATGGGGGTGTAGAGCATGAATGATCTCTACAAATTCAAATTAAAGGATACGCTACCGAGCTCGATTGCTAATGATGCTAATGTTCAAGCCTTAGCTGAAGTGGTAACGTTGCGACTTATGGCGTTGATGCCGTTCGTGGATAGACTAACTATCTTGTCGCATCTTAATGAGCTAAGCACGCCAATACTAGATGAGTTAGCCTGGCATTTACACGTTGACTTCTACGATGAAGTTGTAGCGAGAGAACAAAAGATTAAATTAATCCTAGGTTCTATCGCTTGGCATCGAAGAAAGGGTACCGTTGGATTAGTAGAAGAAGCCATCGGAGATCTTTATTCAGATTGTGAAGTCGTGGAAAATTGGGATTATGACGGCGGAAAGCCTTATCATTTTAAGCTGCAGATGTCTGGCTATATGATGACACCGAATATACGAGAGCGAGTGCTTCGCATATTGGAATTCATCAAGAATAAGCGGTCTTGGCTAGATGGTATCGAATATGTGCATGCTATCAATTCAGGCGGTGTGTATGTTGGCGGTATTGCAACAGCTGCAGGCAGTGCCGTAGCTGAACCTAGCTTGAAAATCGCGACAGGTCCACAAACGCAACAGCTTTATGTTGGTGGCGTAATTACCGTTCACCAATTTATTCATATATAGGAGGTATACATGGCGAAATATCCTGCCGTCATTACTACAATGGCGGGGACGAATACTATTGCGGAAGCTAATGCGAGTAAGCAGGCTTTGATTTTTACAAAAATCGTTATCGGTGCAGGCGACATGCCTGCAGCAATTCCACGCGCTACGGCGTTGACTGATAAGCGTTTGGAATTAGCGATTACTAAAAGCGTTAAGACAGGCGATGGACAATTTATGGTACAGGGGCTACTCTCGAATAAAAACCTTGAAGCCGGTTTTTATGCACGAGAAATAGGGCTCGTGGCCAAAGCAGGCGAGAATGGACAAGAGGTGCTTTTCTCCTACACAAATGGGGGCAACTACGTTGACTACATCCCAGATAAGAATACGCCAATGGATAGCTACACATTTACGATTACTACTGTGGTTGGCAATGCGGAAAAGGTGCAAGCAATCGTTTCCGATAATGGGGTAGCCTCTGTGCATGATTTGGAAGCGCATAATATGGATCCAGGAGCACACGGTGGGCTACTTCAAAATTTAAAGACTCAATTATCCACTCATAACACAGATCTTTCCGCTCATCCAGCGATTACGGCTATGATTGCCAAAATCCTTGGCGCATCTGATTGGCAAGAAAATCCTGTGGCCACGCTGAAGGATATAAAAAATAAGCTAGGCGAAGGCGGAATAGTGGCGCAACGCTTTGGAGAAAGCGGGTTCGTGAAGTATGCCAATGGATTCACTATCCAATGGGGAATAGTTAAAAAGGGCCGTCTTGATATGTGGTATACAGCGCCAACAAAATTTCCAATAGCTTTTACAGAGGTATACGTAGGCGTTGGTACAATACAAGAATCTGCAACTGAGCGTTCTTCTAGTAACTTTGATAATGCCGTTCGTCTTAGCTTAGACAAAATCGAATTTGCAAAGTTTGAACATTATTATATTGCTCTTGGCAAATCTTAACTGCAATACATCCAATGGGGATACAAGAAAAGCGTATACGTGTATGATGGAACTACTTATTCTATTACATTCCCTACTGCTTTTGATAATGAGTGTTCAGGCGTTTGGCCATCTATAGAACACAAAGTAGCAGTGGGTGGTAACGAGGTATTCTATCATACTAATAAAAGCACAACAGGATTTACTCTTATCGCAGATGCTAGCCACGCTCCATATACTGTTGATGGTGTAGTCTATTTGGCGATTGGGCATTAAGCAGAAACACCCAACGAAAATACGCTGCATTTGACATCTGGATATACAAAGGCATCATCATTTTCAAGGCGAATTCTAAAATTTAATAGGGTATATTCTAGTATTAAATTCCAATTCTTCCGTGGTACATTTTGATACTCCGCCTTGGCGAAAAAGCAGGTAGAATAAGGAAGTATCCAACTATGAAATTGCCCATCTTCGCCGCTTACTCCCCATTGGTTAGCATATTCCTACGCATATCCAGCTTATCCCAGTCATATAATCATCGATTTGTACCTTGAATGATATTGACGTTTTAGCAATCACAACACAAGTATGATCTAGTGCATCGTTAAAGTTAGTGTTATTAGATTCTCCTACTGGAATGGCTACATATTTACCGTTACATGGAAGTACCAATGATACTGAAATAATTCTATTAACATTTTTCCCATCTGCTATATGTCCCCATTGGTTATGAGCGACCTATGTTTATCCAAAACCCATTATTTATAGCTTTGGCAATATGATTGCCAACATAACCGCTGTGCAATTCAAATCCAGTAGTGGTAATATTATTGGCCCGAATGCTAGCTTCATACAGCCTCTTAGGCTCATCCTTCATCATAGTTACGGTTCCATATATTTCTATGTAAGAAATTAGATAGGATACATTTGCTTGGTTTTCTTTGAATTGTCCCCATTGGCTAAAATCCAATAGCGCCCCAACGTATAGAGGTGACATTATTTTGTGCAGACATATAAGTAACGCTGTTTATTGTTATTTCTTTAACGGCACTACTCGTCCAATTATCATTATCTAAGGTTGCCGGCGCTATGTTAGTGACTGCGACGAACGGAGGAAAAGTAAAAGGTATTATAAAGTTACTAGCCCCATCGTATATAGTCCTAGTAACTGCGATGTCTGACTTTCCCCATTGGTTATGAGCCTACTGTAATCCAGTATAATCCAGTACATCTATCATCAACACAAGCTTTAAACGAAGTCAGTGTTTTATCAACTCTACTAATAGCAGTACTTCTATCTAAATTACTATCGTATGTAGGATTTCCTAAATATTCTGGAATTACCACAGGAATGTATTTAGAACTATATGGTACTAATAAGCTAATAGCGAATTGACGGTATGTTGATAGATTATCTGTTTTATATCCCCATTGGTTACCTGCCGATAGCTAGCCAATGAGTTACAAGTCCATTTCTTCTATCACTGTGATCTAGTACAAACTTATCATTTTTGTACAAACGAGTACCAGGGCAATACAGCCCAGCACCTTTAGTAGCATATACGCCGAATACTTCATGTATGTATGCAATAGGAAAGGTAACCCAAACAGAATGCGAGTATCCATTAACAATTTCTGCATTAGTAATTGTAGGGTCATTACGGGTTTCGCTTTCAACTCCCCATTGGTTCTATGGCAATAACTCAATGGCCTTTCGTAACTCACGCAATTCTTTATGTGTGTAGACCTTGGTTGTAATATCACCGTGTTTATGCCCAAGAATAGCACGAGTTGCAGTAGGTGATGCGCCGTATTTATCTAATAGGGTAGCTACTGTATGGCGGCAGTCATGCGTTGAATGGGAACAGTTGATTGAAGTCATTACTAATTTAAATTTCTTACTGAATTGAGCATAAGAGATAGGTAGTATCTTATCTGATGAATTGTGATACAGGGTTGTAACTATTGTAAATATGCGACTATGAATAGGAATTAAGCGATTACGCCCAGCATCAGTTTTAGATAGACGTACTATAAGACATTTAGTGCGGAGGTTAATATCGTTCTTACGTAACGATAGCAATTCACCGCATCGCATACCTGTATATAAGAGTATTAGAATACCATAAGTATCGGTAGTATCAAGGCTCCACAATCGATTAATCTGTTGGCGAGTAAAGGGTCGGTGAGGATAAACGCTAACATCGTGACCAAGGTTTAGGAAGGGCGTGTAATCCTTAATATCAATATCATTAACAATTGCATATTTAGATAGCAATGAAAGTAGTGTGCGTACCTTCTTGGCTGATGCGTAGGATAGGCCGTTATCTCGCATGCTATCAATCACGCATTGCATATCGGAGTATTTGATTAAGTTAATAGGCATATTAGCAATTGATTGAATATGATCATAGGCAATGCGATATGATTCAATGGCTGATTTACTCACGATTCCAATTCGAGTAGGCAGCCATTTTTCATAAATACTTTTAAACGTCTCGACGCATGCACTTTTGCGGTGCATACGGAGATACGCATTTCTTGGGTAGTGCTTAACAGTACTATTCATATGTTCCTCCTTATTAATAACGAAAGGATAAAAGAAATGAACAACTATATTCATGTCCTTGATGCAGATGGACGTCGGATTACGTCCATCGTAGATAATATGATAGTACCTATCGGTGAAGAGGCTTTGCTTAAGCAAGCTAAAGAACAATATCCGGATGCTGCTCAATATATATATGGCGGAGATGCCATGTTAGATGCTTTTCTTGATGGAAAAGTTTATAAAAATGGTATATTCGAAGACGCACCAGTAATTGAATACATCCCAACAAAAGAAGAAAAGGTTAACGCCATAAAAGCCGAATATGAACCCCGCTTTAAAACACTAGAAGAAGCCCAACGCAGATTACTGTTAATGGGAAAACCTACCACAGCTATTAGCACACAGTACATTAAATTAAACAGTGAAATGGTAGCACGAATTAAGGAGGTGCAATAATATGCCTAAATACGTTGGAGAAAGCAAAGTTCCTGTAATGGAATTTTGTGAGTACTGTTGGGAAGTACTCAACGAAGATGGTACGTGTCCTAATGAAGGATGCGTGCACAATGATTTACTCTCTTTAAATGAAAGCGAAGCACAAACGGAAGGAGATTAAATGTGGACATGGCAATTCGAACTGAATGATATTCTAACCACGTTGACTATTGTCAGTATAGTTGCAGGTATAGGGTATAAGGTTCTAGTTATTCCATTGCTCGAAAAGTTGGATTTGCAACGAATGCAAGACACTTTAATGTTTCAGGAAAAAATGGGGGTACTTACTGATACGCTAAAGGAATTAAAAGATGAAATCAAATTGTCACGCGAACAGCGCACTAGGGCGTACACCGAGCATGTTAAATTGACATCAAGAGTCGATGGTATCGAAGCTCGTGTTGATGATATTAAGGAGGAATTGCATGAGCATACCGCCAAATCTCATCAATACAATTAAAAAGTCATATCAATCTGTAAGGGTGGCTAACTTTCACCCTACGGGGGTTCTTGCAACAAGGGCACTAGTACTGATCATGCTAGTGCCTATTCTATTAGTAGTTATCGCCTACTGTATGGCCTTTGCCAAAGGCTATGTATCAAATGAGGCTAATAAGCTAATCGACGTAGGTATTAACATTATTGACCATATATTTATTCCTAGCGTATTAACAGCCCTTGTGGGTTTCTTAGCGCTATGGATAGATAAGGACGGTAACGGTATCCCTGATCAATTAGAAAAGGAGGACAAACGATGAGAGTATTTATTAATCCAGGACACGACATTAACTTAGATAGTGGGGCAGTTAATCCTGTGTATGGTACCCGTGAATGTGATGTGGCACGTGATGCGGGCAAGATGTTGGCACGCTATTTAGAAACAGCAGGGTGCGAAGTTCGTACTCTTCAAGATGATGATTTAGGGCTAGTATGCGCCGAATCCGATTCTTGGGGAGCTGATATATTTGTATCCTTGCATTGCAATGCATTCAATACGCAAGCACGAGGTACAGAGACCCTCTATAAGTCCTTTAATGGGCAACGCTTGGCCAATGATATCCAATCACAAATTATCCGAAGTATTAATACTGTAGATAGGGGCGTTAAAAAACGTGATGACCTTTGGGTCCTAAACGGTACGGATGCAACAGCGGTTCTTGTTGAAATGGCTTTTATTGACAATGAAGAAGACCATGCTATGCTTACGAACGATTTAGATACTATTGTCCGTGCTATTGCACGAGGCATTACTGATTATGCAGGAGGACAATAATGTATGAAAAAGTTAAAACTATGGTGGCTAAGTATCCTCGCCGCTATTATATTATCTGCGCTCTTATCGTTCTCCTCGGTATTTGCGCAGGATATATCCTCTACCAACCAAGCGGAACCGACTATCACCGTGCCATTGACGCAGTGGAACGAGCTCAAGAGCAACAACGCGAAAGCCTTGAACTCAATCGAAGCATCCAGCATTCCATTGACAGAAGCGCAGACCTTAGTCGTGAAGCAGGGGCAAGAATTGAACGAAGCTCACAATACAATCAACAAATTGGAGAGCGAATTAGCCAAAGCCAAGGAAACCTCAGTGAAGCAAGAAACTACCTTGAACGAAATGCAGAACTCTTTAGATATATTGAAGAACAAAATAGAAAGGGACAACCGCACAATCAAACGTCTCAAGATGCAACGCAATATATCCCAGGTAGTGGGAGCGGGAACAATAATCGGAGTGGTAATTCATCGATAGCGAGGTGAACCATATATCTCCTGAGCATGAGCAGGTGGACTCATGGATTGATTTCAAAAGATTATCGAAAGAATGACAAAAGATTAAAAGGCCTATCAGCTTAGAATAATATCTAGGTTGATAGGCCTTTTTATTTTTGCACTTTTATGAAATTTATTAAAATTAGTACTTGCGAATACATCGAATACGATGTATAATATGGACAAAGGTATGGGGAGATAAAAAGGAGTACATACTATGAGTAAATACAGTGAATTTCTAAAAAGCGTAAAAGAATCTCAATTGACTAAGTTCTTCGGTGAAGTGAAACACACTTCCAACAAGTACTTTAAATTTAACCATGTAATTAGCGACGATGAAATCATCATCGTAACTAACAACGTGAAATTTGTTAAAGGTAACCCTATTCTAGTTATCGACAATAACAAAGTTGTATATCTAAAAGACTGGAACGTTGCAGAAGTTCGCAATTACAACATGGACATTTATGCATACGCGGTTAAATTGAACCGCAAATACTGGAAGGAATACACATTCAAAAGTGATTTCGATGATATGTGTTTCAAAGAAGCAGATACATTCGATAGCTTAAAAGCAGTAGCAGAAATGCAAAATGATACTGAAATCGCATTAGGTTGGGGCAAATAAGGAGGTACCTATGAAGTTCGAGGACGTTATGACCTCCGCGGAAGCTGCGGAGCGTTGGAAGATTAGTCCAGTTACGGTGAAGCAAGCGTGCTCTGGTCAACGGAACACGCCACCTAGATTCACATCAGATGAGTGTAGGAAGGCAAAGGGCACCTGGCTAGTATCGCGCCAGGGTATGGAACGATTGTATGGGGAGGAACCAAAAATGTTAAGAGTAATCGATTTAAACGGCTATAAACCAAGAGTATTAGGGACGGTAGACTCTTATAAAGTGGCATGGGAGTTAATCTACGAGCAAGAAATGAAATCATCCAACTGTATTTGCAAGAACACAAAAGATCAATGGGATGAATGGGAGGATGTAGAGGAAATATATCCTAACTTTCGCTGGCCAGAAAATGCAGATTATGTGTGGACTGCTGATTGGATAGCTGAACCGATTATCGACCCAGGTATTTATGACGAAGAAGGCGTTAGAGGCCTTATCGACGATTTGATGCTATCTTATAAAATTGAAGAAATAGCGGATTAAGCTCGTTATAATTCGTTTAAAATTAAAACAGTTGCTCAACTGTTGCTCAACTTTTAGAAGTTGAATATGTAGATATGTTAGTAAAATAGAGGGTTTATATAATTTTATGGATATGTTATATAAACAGGTTAAATAGTGAGGTATTTATGAATCAATATATTAAATTCATACGTCATGTGCTATGGGCCTGTTTTTTTGTTACCTTTTTAGGTCTACTTGTCCAATATATTGTGGGCTGGAATCAGTACGTGCTCGGTTGGTTATGGGGCATGTTGACTATGATGGTTTATTTAGTACTGTTAGGTCTACATAATAAAGGGCTAGCATATGGCAATCCACACCAGGCTGTAGCTAAGGCGCGACGTCAAATGATGTGGCGATTGGCTCTGATTGGCGCCTTCGTAGTTATAGGATTGCAAATACCTGGTGTACGAGCTGAAAGTTTATTGATTTCAGTTGTACTTATACAGCCTGTATTGTATATCGTGTTTTGGCGATTAAGTAAGTAATAAAATTTATTGCATTGGACGATAGGACTAAATCGCATAAAATAAGGATTAATTACATTCCTATCATGAATTTTAAATGCACAAAATGCATTTTTAGTATGTAAATCACGAATTGTTTACTCTAGAAGTGTTGATTATATACCTATAAAGAGGTATGATAATACATAGATATATATTATATGGATATATATAAAATTTATATTGCTACGTGAGAAAGGGGTTGAGTCTGTGGAACTGCATGCGGGTCACCATCAAGTAGTACAGTGGCTAGGTTTATCGTTTAACATCGATACCTTAATTGCTACGTGGATTACGATGGCGATCGTCATCATCATTTCCGTGCTTGCTACGCGAAATCGAGCATTAGTGCCTTCGGGTGTTCAAAATGTAGTGGAAACTATATTGGAAGCATTAGAAGGTCAATTATCGCCAACGCTTGGGAAACACTGGCCGATGGTGAGTTCATTGTTATTCACATTCTTCTTATTTATCTTTATTGGTAATGAGCTTGGTTTATTGCCAACGCTACATGCTGTTACTTCGCCTACGGCGGATATTAATACAACAGCAGCACTCGCATTGTGCAGTAGCTTTATAGTTTGGGGAATGGGGATTAAAGTTAAAGGCTTATCTTATTTTAATCATTTCTTACAGCCTTATAAGGCTATGCTAGTTCTAAACATATTTGAAGAAATAGCAAAACCTATCACATTAGCTTTCCGTCTATTTGGTAATATTGTAGCTGGCGAAATTTTATTGGAAATCCTTTATAATTTGCCTTGGTTCGTACCTGTACCATGGGTTTGGATTGCTTTTAGTTTATTTATTGGTATCATTCAAGCTTTTATTTTTACAGTTCTAACAGCCAACTATTTAGGTATGGCATTAAGTGAAGAACACTAATTTTAATGGAGGATTTATTATGGAAGTTCAAGGTTTATTCGCATTAGCTGCGGCAATCGCAGTAGGTTGTGGTGCTATCGCGGCAGGTATTGGTGACGGCATGGTAGCTAGTAAAGTTATTGAAGGTATTACACGTCAACCTGAATTGCGCGGTCAATTAATGTCCACAATGTTCGTAGCTATCGGCTTAATCGAAGCTATGCCTATCATCGGCGTAGTAGTTGCTTTCATTTTATTGTTCAGATAATAGCGAGGAGGAACGACCTTGGTAGATTTAACGCTAGGGACAATTCTTGCTCAAATGCTAAACTTTTTTATATTAGTTTGGATTTTGGCCCGTTTTGCATATAAACCATTGGTTTCGATGATGCAAGAGCGTAAAGAACGCATTGCTAAGGACTTAGCAGATGCTCAAGCTGCTCGTAATGAAGCGGAACAATTCAAAGCTGATTATGCTGCGCAAATAGCTAATGCACGTCAAGAGGCTCAACAAATCGTTGAAAAGGCAGTGCAACAAGCAGAAGCGACTACGCGTGAACAATTGGCAGCGGCTCGTGAACAAATTGAACGTGAAAAAGAACGAGCTCGTCAAGATATCGTAAACGAACGTGATCGTGCTATGAATAATTTGCGTAACGAAGTTATTTCCTTATCTGTTGCAATGGCGACTAAGGTTGTGGCAAAAGATATGGACAGCGAAACTAATACAAAATTAATTGAAGACGCTATTGCGAAACTTGATAGTAAAACGATAGGGTTGTGATATTATGAGCACAGAAATTGTAGCAGATAAATACAGTTCAGCTATGTTAGAGCTAGCTCAAGAACAAGGTAATTTAGTAACTACAGAAGAAAATCTTTTATATGTGGCCTCTGTTCTTAATGAACAACCAGAATTGGTAGGGTTTATTAATAATCCTATTGTGGAAGCAGATGCAAAGATTTCTCTACTTGGAAAGGTCTTTGGCACTGCTGTAGAAAAGACAGTACTTCATTTCATGTATGTCATGGTTAAACGTGGCAGATATCGTTATTTGCAAGATACAATTAGAGCTTTCATAAAAAAATCTCGCGAAGCACGAGGTATTTTAGAAGCAATTGTAACTGTAGCAGAACCATTAACTGATACATTGCGTGATGATGTACAAGCTAAATTACAAGCGATGACCGGCAAGGATGTCATTGTATCGGTGCGTCAAGACCCTAGAATCATGGGTGGTATTATCATTCAAATCGGTGATAAACGCATTGATGGATCGATTGCACGTCGCTTAGACGAATTGAAAAAAACGTTAGTACGAACTGACTCTATTAGATTGGGGTGAATGGGTATATATGAAAATGAAGCCTGAAGAAATCACTGCTATAATCAAACAGCAGATTCAGGACTATGATGTTGACCTCAATGTCGATGACGTGGGTACTGTTCTCGACGTAGGGGATGGCATCGCCCATATTTATGGTCTTGAAAGAGCCATGGCCGGTGAATTGTTAGAATTACCACACGGCGTATATGGCCTGGTTTTGAACTTAGAATTAGACAATGTTGGTGCCGTACTACTTGGTGACGACTTCTTGATTAAAGAAGGCGATGAAGTACGCCGTACCGGCAAAATCATGGACGTACCAGTAGGGGATGCCCTTATTGGTCGCGTAGTTAATCCGTTGGGGCAACCTATCGATGGCAAGGGTGCTATTCAAGCGACAGAACGTCGTCCTGTAGAACATCCAGCACCTGGTATTGCGGATCGTCAATCTGTAAACGAACCTTTGCAAACAGGTTTGAAAGCTATCGATGCGATGGTACCAATTGGTCGTGGTCAACGTGAGCTTATCATTGGTGACCGCGGTACAGGTAAAACTGCAATTGCTCTTGATACAATCATCAACCAAAAGGGTAAAGATGTAATTTGTATCTATGTAGCGATTGGTCAAAAAGAATCTACCGTAGCTCGTGTAGTACAAAAATTAGAAGAAACAGGCGCATTGGATTATACAATCGTCGTTTCTGCGAGTGCTTCCACAGGCGCTCCACTTCAATACATTGCTCCATATGCAGGTGTAGCAATGGGCGAATACTTTATGTACAAAGGAAAACATGTACTCTGCGTATATGATGATTTAACAAAACAAGCGGCTGCATATCGCGCTATGTCTCTATTATTACGTCGTCCACCAGGGCGTGAAGCGTATCCAGGGGACGTATTCTACTTACATAGCCGTCTATTGGAACGTGCTGCTAAACTTTCACCAGAACTTGGTGGCGGCTCTATTACAGCGTTGCCAATCATTGAAACGCAAGCTGGTGACGTATCTGCTTATATCCCAACAAACGTAATTTCCATTACTGATGGTCAAATTTTCTTGGGCACAGATATGTTCTACTCCGGTATCCGTCCTGCTGTTGACGTAGGTTTGTCCGTATCTCGTGTAGGTGGTAGTGCGCAAACTAAAGCGATGAAACAAGTAGCTGGTCAATTGCGTTTGGACCTTGCACAATATCGTGAATTAGCAGCATTTGCTCAGTTCGGGTCTGATCTTGATGCAGCCACAAAAGCACAATTAGACCGTGGTGAACGATTGACTGAAATGTTGAAACAAGGTCAATATGAGCCAATGAGTGTAGCTGAAATGGTTATTAACCTATATGCTGGTACTAAGGGATACTTAGCTAGCATTCAAGTAGCTGATGTGTTGGTATTCGAAGCGGAATTATTACGTTTTATTCGTGCAAATTATCCTGAAATTATCAGCAATATTGAAAGCACAAATAAACTTGATGAAGCAACAGAAAACTTGTTAAAACAAGCTATTCCAGAATGTGTAGAAGCCTTTGGTGCTACACATACATTAGTTTCCCGTAAGGAGGCGTAATGTATGGCTAGTGCACAAGATTTGCGAAAGCGTATAAAGAGTGTTACTAATACGCAACAAATAACAAAAGCGATGAAGATGGTAGCTTCTGCTCGTCTTCGTAGGGCTCAAGCAAAAGCTGATGCAACGCGGCCATACGCAGAAAAAATAGGGCAAATCTTGCGTCATATCTCCACTAGTGATTTACGAGATTATGTAAGTCCTCTACTTGAAAGTAGACCTGTAAAACGGACTTGTTATATCGTTATCGGTGCTGACAAGGGCCTTGCAGGCGCCTATTCGTCTAACGTATTAAAATTGGCAATAGAACAAATCGGTCAAAAAACACCTGATGAATATTGCCTCATTACAGCTGGGCGAAAACCAAAGGATAGTTTAAAATCTCGTAACTATCATATTGATCAATCGTACAGTGGTTTTTCCGATAAACCGAGTTACGAACATGCGCGACATATTATGGATCATGCACTTTCATTATATGAACGTCATGAAGTTGACGAAGTTATCATGATTTATACGCGCTTTGTAAATTCTATGACGCAAATTGCACAGGCAGAGTGCATTCTACCGTTAGAGCAACCAGATGATGAAGTAAAGGGCGAAGAATATGAATTTATGCCGGACCCTGCAGCAGTTCTGGATGCATTATTACCAAAATATTTAGAAATTACCGTATATAATGGATTATTACAAGCGGCGGCAAGTGAATTAGGTGCTCGTATGACAGCTATGACATCTGCTACTGATAATGCTGGGGATCTCATCAGTTCCTTAGGACTTGAATATAATAAATTACGTCAATCCAGTATTACGAATGAAATTTCTGAAATTGTTGGCGGTGCCAATGCCTTGCAATAGATAAGGAGAGACCTCTTAATGAGTAATAATATTGGGAAAGTGGTGCAGGTCATCGGCCCAGTTGTAGACGTGCGTTTTGAAGCTGGTCATTTACCAGCTATCTATAACGCCATTCACATCTACCATGACCATAAAGCGCACGATAGACAAAAAATTGTAGTAGAAGTTATGCAACACTTAGGGGACGATATGGTTCGCTGCGTTGCTATGAGTTCTACTGATGGTATGACCCGTGGTATGGAAGCAGAAGACACTGGTGCTGCAATCTCCGTACCGGTTGGTGAAGGCGTATTGGGTCGTATCTTTAATGTGTTGGGTGAAACCGTAGACCATGATCCAGCTCCTGTAGTAGCAGATGAAATGTGGCCTATCCATCGCCCAGCACCTAAATTTGATGACCTTTCACCAGATACACAAATTCTTGAAACGGGTATCAAAGTCGTAGACTTGATCGCACCATACGTAAAAGGCGGTAAAATCGGTTTGTTCGGCGGTGCCGGCGTAGGGAAAACTGTATTGATTATGGAATTGATTCACAATGTTGCCACAGAACATGGTGGCTATTCCGTATTCTCTGGCGTAGGTGAACGTACCCGTGAAGGTAATGACCTTTGGAACGAAATGAAGGAATCCGGCGTTATTAATAAAACAGCCTTGGTATATGGACAAATGAATGAGCCACCAGGGGCTCGTATGCGCGTTGGTTTGACAGGTCTTACAATGGCTGAATATTTCCGTGATGTGAAGAAGCAAGACGTGCTCTTGTTTATCGATAACATCTTCCGTTTTATCCAAGCTGGTTCCGAAGTATCTGCCCTTTTAGGTCGTATGCCATCTGCTGTAGGTTATCAACCTACATTGGCAAATGACGTAGGTGCCTTACAAGAACGTATTACATCTACAAAAGAAGGTTCCATTACGTCTGTACAAGCCGTATACGTACCTGCCGATGACTTGACTGACCCTGCACCAGCAGCTACATTTGCTCACTTGGATGCAACAACAGTATTGTCTCGTTCCATCGCGGAGCTTGGTATTTATCCTGCCGTAGATCCACTTGATTCTACAAGCCGTATTTTGGATCCTCATGTACTTGGGGATGAACATTATAACGTGGCTCGTGGCGTTCAAGAAGTGTTGCAAAAATATCGCGACTTACAAGATATCATCGCAATTCTAGGTATGGAAGAATTATCTGATGAAGATAAGTTAACTGTATCTCGAGCTCGTAAAATTCAACGTTTCTTGAGTCAACCATTCTTCGTAGCAGAAGTATTTACCGGTTCTCCTGGTAAATATGTGCCATTGTCCGAAACATTGAGAGGCTTCAGAGAAATCTTGGATGGTAAACATGATGAATTGCCAGAAGGTGCATTCTACATGGTTGGTACCATAGATGAAGCCGTTCAAAAAGCAAAGGAAATGCAAGAGAAGGGGGAATAATCCATGGCGGAACCTATGACCCTAACGATAATAACACCTGATGCGATTGTATATGATGGTAAGGCTGATTTTTTCGTAGGGTATGCTATCGATGGCGAATTTGGTGTATTGCCTAATCATGCACCTATGATTATTGCCCTCGATATGGCCCCTTTACGTGTCGATAATCCTGATGGACAACAGCATACATTTGCTGTTTTTGGGGGCTTTGTTGAAATTGAACACAACAAGGTGAGCATTGTAACACCTAATTGTGAAAGCCCAGAAACCATCGATATCGATCGCGCGAAACGAGCAAAAGAACGCGCTGAAGGCCGTTTGTCTAACCCTACACCTGATATAGATGTAGAGCGTGCTGAACTCGCCTTAGCTCGGGCATTACTTCGTTTAAAGGTAACACAACGCATATAGCAGTTATACATTGATATAGCCTTGGTAAATAAGGAGTACTCTTGTAGTACTCCTTATTTGCTTGTATACGCAAAAAGGGTGTCACCCATGTGGGCGACACCCTTTTGCTGTTGCATTGTTTTGAATTATAATACACTAACACCTTTTAGAGAGTAAGCTGTATTTTTTGGTTGTTCTACTTGAAATTCATAGTCTGGAACAACTGGCATTTCTGCATTAATACCAGGAGCTTGATAACGATCTCGATCTGTTGGAACACGTTTATATGGTAATTGTTCAAGTAAGTCTTTTATAACTTTATTCCATATGGATTTATGTGTTGGCATAGTCAAGGTATCATCGATTTGGTTAAAACCACTACGGATAGTGTGAACGATACCTTCATTAGTATCGTAGAAATAAATCATAGCAGATACTTTAGCTTGAATGTGAATATCGTCGCTATCATCATGATAGTATTGGCTGAGATAGGACGTTGGTAATTGTACATATATGTCTTGCATTGGCACAGGCATAATGACAATTTCGGAATGTTGTGATGCTGCCACTTCGGCTAAATCAACAGCTGTGATTTGTGCTAATGGTGTGTTGGTGCTTACTACGGTTGTATCGTAGTATGGATAGCGCAAGACATTTGACACTGAATCGGATAAATATTTACCAAAGGCAGCCGTATTTTCATTGCGCAATGTTGTTGGCACTACAAGTGTTACCTTGCGAGATGGAAAATTATCTAAATGGCCATCGTAGTTAGCCTTTCCCACTGTAGATGGTGTATTTGACGTGGTCGAAGTAATTTGAATCGGCGACGTTTTGATAGTGCCAGGATCAGGGATGATCTTTACTGGCGCAATAGGAATAGAACGGGCTTTTGTAGTTTGAGTATCTACATTTGCTGCATTAGCGATTGTGAAAGTTGAAACAAATGCTAAGGCGAGACAAAAACTGATACGCATGGTTGCTTCTCTAAAGTTCATATTCGACTCTCCTTGATATAAATATAATCAAAACTATATCTTACAGTATACCATAGTTGCAATAAAAAAGAAGCAAGCCTCAGCTTGCTTCTTACTGTGGTGGACGATGACAGGATCGAACTGCCGACATCCTGCTTGTAAGGCAGGCGCTCTCCCAGCTGAGCTAATCGTCCATGTGGTGACCCGTCCGGGAATCGAACCCGGGATACCGCCGTGAAAGGGCGGTGTCTTAACCGCTTGACCAACGGGCCATGATATGAAATTGGCTCCCCGAGTAGGACTCGAACCTACGACCGATCGGTTAACAGCCGATTGCTCTACCAACTGAGCTATCGAGGAATAATATAGTGATTATTATAAAGGAACATATCGATAATAGCAAGGGGAAATGTTATAAAAAGTTAAAAATTTTTAGCATATGCTATAACTAAAACACATAATAGACAGAGTTTGAGGAGTGATAAAATAATTTGATGAGATAGTCATAAAAATCGATAATTATATATATTGGTGATAAACCCAGTAATTAAGCGTGTTTTTGTGTATATGAACTCCTTGATAAATAGGGGAGTTAGTAAATTAATTGTATTGAAGATAATCGTTATACATACTCATAATTAAAATCTTTTTATATTAAAATGATAGATAATCTCATTAAAGAAAGCAATATATTTTATGGTTAGAACACATATTGATTGGAAACGAACCATATACAATAATATAATGTGATATTTATTACAGTTATATAGCCTTTTATTAGAGTTAAGCTACTATTTTTAATATTATCAAAGTGCATAAAAAAGGTATAATTAATCATTGAAAATAATTATCAAATCGATAAATTTCATTGAGAAAACTGTATAGGTAAAGCGTTGAAAGGCCTTCGGTAGTGTGCTAGTATGGAGTCATAGAGTTAATCTTAGCTTAACACTTTGAGAATAAATGTATCTCATTGTATTAGAGTTAATATCTAATTATTTTCCTGAGGAGGGATTATCTTGCGCGAGATTCAAGTATCTGAAATCACAAAAACAGTCCGTCAAATGTGTATGGACGCAGCTTACCACTTGCCAAAAGACATCTATGAAGGTTTGAAAAAAGGCCGTGAAACAGAAGAGTCTCCAGTTGGTTGCATCGTTCTCGATCAAATCATCAAAAATGCAGAAATTGCTGATGCTGAAGATCGTCCATACTGCCAAGATACTGGTATGACATTGGTATTCGTAGAAGTAGGTCAAGATGTTCATTTCGTTGGTGGCGATCTTAAAGAAGCTATCAATGAAGGTGTTGCTCAAGGTTATGTAGAAGGTTACCTTCGTAAATCCGTTGTAGCAGAACCATTGTTCAACCGTAAAAACACTCAAAACAACACACCTGCAATCATCTACATCGATATCGTTCCTGGCGATAAAGTAGAAATCAACGTAGAACTTAAAGGTTTCGGTTCTGAAAATAAATCTGACGTAGCTATGTTGGTACCTGCAGATGGCGTTGAAGGCGTTAAAAATGCAGTTCTTGAAATCGTAAAACATGCTGGCCCTAACCCATGCCCTCCAATCGTACTTGGTGTTGGTATTGGTGGTACTATGGACCAAGCAGCTGTTATGTCCAAAAAAGCTTTGCTTCGCGATATTAGCACTCCTCACAAAGATCCTGAGTATGCAAAATTGGAAGAAGAAATTTTGGAAATGGTTAACAAAACTGGTATCGGTCCACAATTGGGCGGCACAACAACTTGTATCGGTGTAAACATCGAATGGGGTGCAACTCATATCGCCGGCCTTCCTGTTGCTGTTACTATTATGTGTCATGCTGCTCGTCATAAACACGTAGTACTTTAATCGGTAGGAGGTAATTACAATGGCTGAAACAATTCGCATTAATACTGAAGAATATAATGAAGAGTTTTCCCGTAAATTAAAAGTTGGTGATAGCGTTCTTATCACTGGTAAAATTTACTCCGCTCGTGACGCTGCTCATAAAGTTATGACTGAAGCTTTAGCGCGTGGTGAAAAATTGCCAATCGATTGGACAAATAAGTTTGTTTATTATCTTGGACCAACACCTGCAAAACCTGGTGATCCAATTGGTTCCGCTGGTCCTACAACTTCCGGTCGTATGGATGCTTACACACCAACAATGCTTGATCAAGGTATCAAAGGCATGATTGGTAAAGGTTCCCGTAAACCAGAAGTAGTTGAATCCATGAAGAAAAATGGTTGCACATACTTCGCAGCAGTTGGTGGCGCTGCAGCATTGATTGCAAAATCCATCAAAAAATACGAAGTACTTGCTTATGGTGAACTTGGTCCAGAAGCTTTGGCTGAATTGACAGTTGAAGATTTCCCTTGCATCGTAGTTGGCGATACTGAAGGTAACAACTTCTACGAACAAGGCCAAAAACCTTACAGAAAAATCTAATATCACCACTGAGTGATTGAAAGAGGCTTGCTTTAGCAAGCCTCTTTTTTGTATTTCGAACTAGTAACATATACAATAGATTAATTTATCATAAGAATTTCACGCATATGTCCTATAGTTTGGTCTATAAAAGACATATAATTTATGATAATATATTTATAGATTTGAATATTAAAAAGGGGCGATATCATGCATTCTATTGAAACAATTAGACAAGAAGTACATACTGCTATGGAAGAACTCTTAACAGTAGCAAAGGTACACGAAGGACAGCTATTTGTAGTGGGATGTTCTACAAGTGAGATTTGTGGTAAAAAGATTGGCACTGATTCTCATGAGGATGTAGCAGCTGTTGTATTTGATGAGATTTATAAAGCCGTTAGCGAACGAGGTTTATATCTTGCTGTACAATGTTGTGAACATTTAAATAGAGCCCTTGTAATGGAACGTGAGGCTATGACTTGGGAAGAGGAATGTAATGTTGTTCCTCAATTGCATGCTGGTGGCGCTATGGCTATGACTGCGTATAACCGCTTTAAGGATCCTGTAATTGTTGAATTTATACAAGCAGATGCGGGAATCGATATAGGAGATACTTTCATTGGTATGCATATGAAACATGTAACGGTTCCTGTACGATTAAGCTTAAAAGAAATTGGGGAAGCTCATGTGACAGCTTGTCGTGTTCGCCCTAAGAGTATCGGCGGTATCCGTGCGGTATATAATGACGCATTATTATAAGAGGAGAATGTAATGTCAACGTTTATCCCATATGTCGTATTGGCCGTTGTCGTACTTGGTTTCTTTGGAGTATGCTATGCGGTATTTAATAAAAGTGAAAGTAACAGTGAAGCGCATTCTGTAATATCAAAGCCTTCAAAAACATCACGTCCAGGGCGTTTGTATGAACAAGAGAAGGTACATATAACACCCCGGGAAACACATGATGGTGTTGATGTATACGAGGCTCATGTTGATGAACGAACACCTATTAGTAAGGATGCTATTGAATTACATAATCCTATAGAACAACATGATTTTGAGAATTCTGTTACCGCAGAACCTACTGTTATAGAACCCGTTGTTGCAGTACCTATTGATGCAGTGACTGATACAGAAAAAACGATGGAAATTCCTGCTGTTGAATCTTCTACAGAGGATACTATTGCATTAGGCGAGTCTCCTGATGTAATGGACGAAACACGATGCTTTGATGCTGATGCAACGCAGATGTTTGGCAGTGAAAATAGTGAAGTTGTAAATCCACAAGGTCCATCTGCATTAGAAGAAACACGCATGTTTAATGCCGATGAAATTAATGAACATTTATCCAACATAGAAGAGGATGAACCAGAACCAATTGGTCCATGGGCACAGGCTGCACAAGAGGATAAACGCGTAGCCCTTGCAATTGAACCATTTGCTCATGCTTTCGGTGTCGTTCATGGTGATGCTATGCAATTCGTTGCAGATATTACGCGGGATGCATTAGCCGTTTTGGGCATTACGAAATTAAGCGAAGTCAAATTACTATTGCAAAATATCGTAATTCAAGAAGCATTATTGGCTATGCAAAAAGCCTATGCAGGATCTCCAACGACTTGGATGAAAACAGCTGCGCTAGAAGCCTTTTCCGATGTGGTTCAATCACCTAAGTCGAGTACACCGTACTTGGTAGCTTTTGATGCGTTGCGCGTTTTGCCCCATCTTACATTAGGACACTTTCAAGTGATGGCGTTAACATTATTATTACAATACTCTCGTAATTCTAATAACTATGGACGTATTCATTTCCAACATTATGTGGAAAAATATATCGAACCATTTATTTCGGATTTGCCTCATGACTCATCGTTTTATCGTCAGCTAGATTATTTACGTTGTACTCAGCAAGAACGTGAGTCCGTAACATTGACGCAATTATTGAGTAATTCCTATCCGTTTGTATTTAACTATCGTGGCTTTACAAAGGAAGAGTTATTCCGTGCTACTGATGGCCGCGGCGTAGATCCACGATTTGTGGTGCGCAGCCTAAACTCTAATCTTTATAAATTGGCTGTCGTCGATGAATCCTTGGCACAACGCTTCTTTAGAGAGGCTCGCATCTCCGATCCGATGGTGCAACGTGATCTCATGGCTTTGATGAAGAGTAAACCTACCGCATTTAGAGGTGAAGAGGCTCGTCAAATCATGGACGATATTAGTCCGGTTCTTTCTGATTTGGCTCGCGTCTATGATGAAAGCCCTATGTGCTCTATTTCTCTTACATTACTTGGTCTCTATTTAGGCCGAGCTCATGTGAAAGCAACCATTGGGGAAGAATTTGATTTATCTCATTGGTTCTAATTCTATACATATATACAATAAACCGCCTAAGGCTATGCCTAGGCGGTTTTGTGTTGCGTGCACGCTGTATTTAATTGTTAAATCCAAATTCTACAATTTGTTGAGGGTCTAATAATGTCACATGGCGGCCATTGATTTCAATGATACCCTCATCGCGCAATCTTCCGAGCTCACGGCTTAACGCAGTACGTGAAACGTTGAGGGCTTCCGCCATTTGTTCGCGATTATGAGGTAACACCAGTTTTTCACTGTGTTGCATCGTGTATATATCTGTAAGATATGCGTAAATTTTTTCACGCATGCCCTTTAATGTTAAATAATGTACTTTTTTGGTTAGAAGCAATGCTTTTTCGGATAAGTCCTCTAAAAGATTGGATAGAATTTTCGTTTGGCATTGATGGCAGTCAGGTAATGTTTCGATAAATGTTTCGAGTGGTATAAACATAATTTTTGTTGGCTTTAATGCTTTTATGGTGGCTGGCCAAAGTGGATGCTTACTAAATAGCAAGGCTTCCCCAAAAATAGAGGATGCCTCTAAATTGGCCATGATAACTCGTTGGCCTAGCACATTTTCACGCGTAAGAAGAGCACTGCCTTCCAAGATAACCCCAATTCCTTCCATAGGATCTCCTGAAATAGCGATAAAGTCGTTCTTTTTATAATTCTTTATAATTACTTTTGCATTATGTAAGTAGCTCGTTAATTCTGGTATACCCAATGTATTGAATAGGGGGCAAGCTGTTAAGATTGGTAAGTATTGTTTGATAATGTCATCGGATAGAACTTGTTTAATCATGTGTGCCTCCTAATATAGTATATAGCTATTTTAGCCCGAATTATATATCGTATGGTGTGATGCTTTTTATAGGTAATTTGTAATGAGTATTGTAAAATAATTATATATGCTCTTGTGAGCAGCCTGTTCCAAAAGAAGAGTCAGGAAATTTTTGAAAAAGTTTTTTTATTGTTGCTCAAGCTACAGAAATTGTATCACCTTTACGTTATACTTTCAATGTAATCAATCAGACACCTGATAATTCATCAGTGTAATGTATAGGTTTTATATTATCTAGCTTGAATGCGAGGAAGTCTCGCAAAGGAGGATTTTTAAATGAGCATGTTCTGTTATCAATGCGAACAATCTGCAGCACCAGGCGGCTGTACTGTACAAGGTGTATGTGGTAAAACTGCACCAGTTGCTAATTTACAAGACGAATTAACTGCTGCTTTAGTTGGTTTAGCACGCGCTTTAGACGTAAAAGGCCAAACTAAAGAAGGCGTTGACTATTTAATGCGCGGTTTGTTCATGTGTGTAACAAACGTAAACTTCTCTGAAGACCGCGTTCAAGAATTCATCGACGAAGTAAACGCTTATCATGCAAAAATCGATAGCGCAGCTCAAAACTTCGATTGGGAACAATTGTGGAAAGGTGAAGAAGATATCGTATCCCTTCGTTCCACATTATTGTTAGGTATGCGTGGTATGGCTGCGTATGCATGGCATGCTGCACGCCTTGGTTTCCATGATCCTGAAGTTGATGCTTGGTTCATCAAAGGCATGGTAGAATTCGCTAAAGACCACAGTGCTGAAGAATGGTTGAACTTGTTGATGGAATTCGGTCAAATCAACTTGAAATGCATGGCTATTCTTGATAAAGCTAACACTGAAACATATGGTACTCCAGTACCAACTACAGTACCTTTGACTGTAGAACCAGGTCCTTTCATCGTTGTAACTGGTCATGACCTTCACGACTTAAATCAATTGTTGGAACAAACTGATGGTAAAGGTGTAAACATCTATACTCATGGTGAAATGTTACCTTGCCACGCTTACCCTGAATTGAAAAAACATCCTCAATTGAAAGGTAACTTCGGTACTGCATGGCAAAATCAACAAAAAGAATTCGTTGACGTTCCTGGCGCATTCTTGTTCACTACAAACTGCATTATGCCACCAAAAGAAAACTACAGAGCTAATATCTTCACTACAGATATGGTAGGTTTCGACGGCTGTGCACACGTAGAAGAAAAAGCTGATGGCACTAAAGACTTCTCTGCTGTTATTGAACGCGCCATCGAATTGGGCGGCTACAAAGAAGCTCAAGAATTCACTGGCATCAACGGTGGTCACGAAGTAACTACTGGTTTCGGTCACGGTACAGTATTGGGTATTGCTGATAAAGTAATCGACGCTGTAAAAGCTGGCGCAATCAAACACTTCTTCTTAGTTGGTGGTTGTGACGGTGCTAAAGTAGGCCGTAACTACTACACAGAATTCGTAAAACAAACTCCAGATGATACTGTAGTATTGACATTGGCTTGCGGTAAATTCCGCTTCAACGACCTTAACATCGGTGAAATCGGTGGTATCCCTCGTATCCTTGATATGGGTCAATGTAACGATGCTTACTCCGCTATTCAAGTAGCAGTAGCTTTAGCTGGTGCATTTGAATGTGATGTAAACGACTTGCCATTGACATTGGTATTGTCCTGGTACGAACAAAAAGCGGTATGTATCTTGTTAACATTGTTGGCATTGGGTATCCGTAACATTTACATCGGACCTTCCTTGCCTAAATTCTTCTCCAGCAATGTATTGAACATTTTGGTAGAAAAATTCCAATTACATCCAATTACAACTCCAGAAGCTGATATGAAAGCTATCTTGGGCTAATCGGATTTAAAACTGATAACAGCGGCCTTAATCCCCTCTCTCTTATATGATTCGGGCTGTTGCTATATAAATTAGGCTATGCCATCTTTGGATGGTATAGCCTTTTTTGTCGTAAAAATAAATACGACATATGGTGTTGTACTATGGGGATTTGCTATTATTTTTTTAGCTGAGTTATATTAATAGTTAATTAATGGAATAGAGGTATGTTTGTCATAAGTGGACAAACATACCTCTATTGTGCATATAGACAAGCCTCGATATTGATTGCTATACTATAGATAAGAATTAGATTATATCTTTATTTATATATGCATAGAGGTTCATTATGAACAGTATTTTTGATATTATCGGCCCTGTTATGATTGGCCCATCTAGTTCGCATACCGCTGGTGCGGCACGGCTTGGCAAGATGGCTCGTTGTATATTTGGGAATACGCCGAAGAAGGTTGAAATGACCTTGTATGGGTCGTTTGCAAAAACATATAAGGGGCATGGTACAGATCGTGCCTTATTAGGTGGTTTATTAGGCTTTAAAGAGGATGATAAACGCATCCGCAATGCGAAGGAACTCGCTGATGAAGCAGGTTTAGACTATACTTTTATCGAATCACCACTTGATATAGGACATCCGAATGTAGTTAAGTTTGATTTATACGGCGACCATAATCGTCATATGTCCGTTGTAGGTCGTTCGATTGGTGGTGGTCAAATCATGATTACCGAGGTTGATGGCAATGATATGTCCATTACGGGCGATGAATTTACCCTTGTTGTATTCCATGAGGATAGACCTGGTGCAATTTCTCTCATTAGTCAGGCCTTGAGTGAATCGGATATCAACATTGCGTCCATGCGCGTGTTTAGAAAGGGTAAATACAAGGACGCGGTTATGGTAATTACTACAGATTCCGTTGTAAATCCTATTACAGTACAATTTATGCGTGAATGCCCAGGCATCCAAGATGTGATGACCTTTGAGGCCCTATAGGAGGATATGATGAGTTACGAATATGAAACGATAGCTGATATTATCCGCCTTAGCGAAGAGAATAACATATCTTTTGGTGATGTGGTAATGCGCAGTGAGATAGAACAGTATGATCGTAGTGAAAAGGAAATCGTTAAAGAAATTAAGCATCGATTAAGTATTTTTGAGGCCTCCATTCACGATGGTATGCGTCATTTACAGCGGACTCAATCCAATATGTCTGGTGGAGATGCGGCTCGTTTAATGAAACGAAAACCATTATTCATGAGTGAAACTGCTTATAAGGCGATGTCTTATGCTATTGCAGTCAACGAAGCTAATGCGAAAATGTTCAGAATTGTGGCTTGCCCAACGGCAGGTTCTTGTGGCGTTATGCCTGGCGCCATTCAGGCCGTGGCTGAGCAATACAAACTAGATAGAGATGTCTTGGTGAAAGGATTCCTTGCCGCATCAGGCGTAGGGAATGTGGTTGCTAATCGCGCTTGTGTAGCCGGTGCGGTCGGTGGCTGTCAAGCTGAGATTGGTACGGCTGCATGTATGGCGGCAGCTGCCATTGTAGAAATGATGGGCGGGACTGCTCGTCAGGTCGGGCATGCCGTGTCATTGTGTATGAAAAATTTACTAGGCCTTGCGTGTGATCCTGTGGCAGGTCTTGTTGAGGTGCCCTGTGTGAAACGGAATGGCGTGTATGCCGTTCATGCCATTACAGCGGCTGAACTTGCTTTAGCTGGTATTGAAAGCCAAATTCCTACCGATGAGGTAATTGAGGCTATGAATAATATTGGCCGCGCTATGCCTGCAGCCCTTCGCGAAACAAGTGATGGTGGCTTAGCCGTCACTCAAACAGGTCTTGCCATAGCGGAGAAAGTTTGTTCACTATAATTACATATATACAAAAGGTTCACTATTATGAGCATAATCTGCAATGTGCTTATAGTATGTGAGCCTTTTTTCATAACCCTATTTGTAGTACAATAAAAAGATAAATAGAAGGGAGGGTAGATGTATGGAACAAGCTATACGTTTGCTGACAATTTTAGAAGAAGCGGGCTTTGAGGCTTTCATTATTGGCGGCGCTGTGCGAGATATGCTCATGCATGTAAAGCCACACGATTTTGATATCGTTACATCTGCCCGACCTGAACAGGTCATCTCTGTTTTAGGTGATGCGAATATTGAAACTACAGGCATCATAGGTAAGTCCTTCGGCGTGGTAGTGGCCATTGTAGATGGAAAACATTATGAAGTGGCTACGTATCGCAAGGAACGATATGGAGCAGATAGCCATCGCCCTGAAGAAGTCATCTATGCAGATACGCTCGAAGAAGATGTAAAACGTCGCGATTTTACCGTTAATGGTATGGCGATGAATCGCTATAAGGAGGTTATCGACCTCGTCGGTGGACGCCGAGATATTAAGCATAAGGTTTTGCGCACCATCGGGAATCCAACGGAACGGTTCCAAGAGGATGCACTGCGATTATTTAGAGCTTGCCGATTCGTTGCAAAACTCGATTTTCTTCCGGATAAATCCCTATTAGAGGCCATGCCAAAAGCGTTCCACCGTGTATCGGGGCTTTCACTAGAACGAGTACGCAATGAATTGGACCGTTTATTATTGGAACCAGCAGTTGCAAAAGGGCTAGATGTACTCGTTCAATCGCGCTTGGCAGAATGTTCGTGCCGCGTCGTTGAAAATGGGGAAATTAAAGAGGTTCCTATATTGCCAGAGCTATATCATTTAGTGGGATTGCCTCAAGAAAAGGCGTTTCACGAATTTGATGGATGGTATCATACATTGGCTGTCGTTTCGGAAACGGAACCTGATTTAACCCTTCGTTGGGGCGCCCTATTACATGATGTGGCAAAGGGAATGCCTACCATTAGGCAAGTTATCAATAGACGCTACACCGACCGAGGCCATGATAATCTAGGCGCGGAGATGGCCTATGACCTATTGATTCGTCTCGGCTATAATAAGAAATTTGCTAGTCGCGTTTCGTGGATTGTTAAAAATCACATGCGCTTTCATTTCTTCGTGCAAAATGAAGAGGCAGATGAGAAAAAATGGATGCGCAAGGAAATTCGAAGTGGCGAGTTTAGAGATAGTCAAAGTATGCGGGAAGCGTGGTTGCAATTGGCGAAGGTTTGTGCGGCCGACGTCCTTGGTTGTGGTAAGCCATATTCCGTTACTGATGGTACATTGGCGTTCGGGGAATGCATGGCTGATTTAAGCCTAGAAATGCCTGTACATACAAAAGATTTGAACTATGACAAGCGCGTTCTAGAAGCCTGTGGCGATAATGTAGCGAAAGGGTTACAATATTTGATGCAACAGGTGCAAAATGGTGTCGTTAACAATACACCGGATGATTTATATGAAGCGCTTATCCATAAGTTGCAGAGGTCATCGAAGTAATATATTGAGTGGGAGACCATAATGAATATTTCAGGGAATGATAATAAGCGAATTGAATATACGGTACGCGTATTACTGTGTATTGCTGTCGTATTAGTGGGGCGCTTATTCTTTTTACAAATAATAGATAAGTCTGATTTGCAGGCGAAGAACTTGAGCCAAGTACAAGTGGATAGAAAACTACAATCTCCGCGCGGTACGATTTATGACCGCAATGGAAGACCATTGGCTATGAGTGTGGTTACAAAATCCCTATATGCAGATCCTAAGATGATTAAGCAATCGCCTAGTGAAGTTGCTGAACTTATAGCGCCATATGTGACGATGTCAAAAGAGGACATTGTGAAATCATTACAAGAGGATACTGCGTTCGTATGGATTGACCGTATGATGGAACCAGAAAAGTCTAAAGCGGTAGCCCAATTGATTGAGGATAAAAATTTAGAAGGTCTTAATTTTGTAGAAGAGTCTAAACGATATTATCCTAATGGTAATTTGGCTGCACAAGTGCTCGGCTTTGTCGGTACCGATGATAAAGGCCTTGATGGTCTTGAAATGGTGCTAGATGATGAATTGAAGGGCGGTATCCAAAAGGAACTAGTTGCAACAGATAGAAAAGGGAATGCCATCTTTGGCTCCGTACTATCTAAATATTTACCTGATAAGGGTAAGAGTGTGACACTAACGATTGATGCAAGTATTCAGTTTATAGCAGAACGTGCTCTCGATAAAGCCATGGAAGATACAGGCGCTAAACATGCTAGCGTTATTGTTATGGATCCTAAAACGGGTGAAATTTTGGCGATGGCGAACCGCCCAACCTATGACCCAAATCATTATAGTCAAGGTTCAGAGGAAGATTTTAAGAATATTGCAGTAACAAATTTGTATGAACCAGGTTCTACATTTAAGCCGATTATTGCATCTGCTGCATTGGCATCAGGCAAATGGAAACTAGACCAAGTGTATAACGACAAAGGTTCCTTTGTGGCCAATGGACATGTTATGCAAAACTGGAATGGTGAAGGCTATGGTCCTGTTCGATTGATCGATATTTTGAAGTTCTCCATCAATACAGGTATGGCAGAAATTGGCACCACTACAGGGGCGGATATATTATCTAAATATGTTCGTAACTATGGATTTGGTTCTAAAACAGGTATTGAATTGCCTGGTGAAGGCGATGGTATCTTATATAATCCTGATGATATGAGTAAGCTTGATGTAGCAACCATGTCCATCGGTCAAGGTATTGCGGTAACACCATTGCAAATGGTCCGTGCTTTTGGCGCTATAGCTAATGGTGGTAGCATGATGAAACCACATATTGTTAAATCTTACAGCAATATAAAAGGTGAGGTAACTAGTACTACTGACCCTGAAGTTGTGGGGCAACCAATACCAGAAGAAACGGCTAAAACGATTGCGGATATTCTTGAAAAAGAAGTATCTGAAGGTGGCGGTACTAAAGCGATGGTTGAAGGCTATCACTTTGGAGGTAAAACAGGGACTGCTGAAAAGTTAGACACCAAAAATGGCGGCTATTTAGCAGGACGTTATATCGTATCTTTTATAGGCTTTGGTCCGGTAGAAGATCCTAAATTTGTTGTTCTTGTTGCCATCGATGATCCTAAAAAAGGTTCTCTCTATGGTAGTCAAATTGCGGCCCCAGTATTTAAGAATATCGTGTCTCAATTAGTACGGTATTACCAAATGTCACCTTCCGTTAAGGATGGCGCTACTGTGGCGGCTGTACCAGCGGCCAAACTTCCAGCAGTAAAACCTAATGGTGATGGCAGTGTAGTATTGCCAGACTTTAGAGGCTATACATTTGGAGAGGTACGTGATTGGTTGCATACTGCGGGTTTATACTTTAAACCAGATGGTACTGGTAAGGCGATTTCACAGGAACAATTACCGGGAACCGTAGTATCTCCTGGTACACCTATTGTGGTTCAATTTAGTCATTAGTCGCAGGATAGGTAACTGCAATTATAGACAAAACGTTATATAATAGAATAAGAGAAAACTAAAGGTGCCTCTATAGGCACCTTTTTACATGAATTTATATGAGGTTTATCCTTGAGATAATGAATGGAGATATACATGATAGAATTACGTGGTAAAGCAGTAGCTGATGCACATAAAGAGATTTTACAAGAGAAGATGACCGGTCTAGAGTCCGGTACAATTACAATGGCTGTATTGCTCGTTGGTGATGATCATGGCGCTAACATGTATGCGGATTTCATGGAGAAAACGGCCAAGAATTTTGGCTATGGTTTCGTGCGTAAGCAACTACCAAGTACAGCTACGCATCAAGAGGTATACGATGCATTGATGGCTTTAAATAATGATGATGCGGTTCATGGCATATTGCCACTCATGCCGATGCCAAAACAAATTGATACGGAGCAATTAATCGATGCATTGAATCCTAAGAAGGACATCGATGGTCTTACTACCTATAACATCGGTCTTGTTACAGCTGGTAAAGGTGGTTTTGCACCTTGTACTGCGAAGGCATGCCTAGCAATCTTGGATCATTATGGTATTCCTTTAGAAGGTAAACATGTGGTCGTTGTTGGTCGTAGCCAAGTGATTGGCAAACCGGTAGCGTTGATGGTGCTTGAACGTCATGCTACGGTTTCTATTTGCCATTCTCGTACGGCTGATTTAGCAAACCATGTACAACAAGCTGATATCGTGATTGCTGCTGCGGGCCGAGCACATATGATTACCGCTAACATGGTGAAAGCTGGCGCTGTTGTTATCGATGTAGGCATTAATGAATTAGACGGAAAAACAGTAGGGGATGTTGATTATGATGCGGTGAGCACGGTAGCTTCGGCTATCACACCTGTACCAGGTGGTGTGGGCTCTGTTACGACTACGATGATGTTAGAAGCTGTTTATGAGGCGTACCATGCACGAAATGTCAATCGCTGAGGGTATTTTAGATATTGCCTTAGAGACCATGAAAAACAATGATGCGTCTATCGTTCACTCTGTGCAACTCGATTTGGGACTGATGAGTGGTGTAGAACCTGATGCACTCTTATTCTGTTGGGATGCTCTTACAAAGGGCACGCCAGCAGAGCATTCAAAAATCGATATTCATACGATTCCTATTAAAGGGCAATGCTTAGACTGTGATACGATATTTGATGTACAAGATTACAAATTCATCTGTCCTCATTGTGAAAGCCATTTTGTAAATACTATAGGTGGTCGCGAATTACAAGTGACATCTATTGATATAGATTGAGGTATATATGCAAGTAGAAGTAAAAACAAATGTGTTGGCGAAAAATGATGCCATTGCATCATCGTTACAACAAGTATTTAAAGAAAAAAATATATTTGTCTTTAATCTAATGGGCTCTCCAGGGGCCGGAAAGACCTCTTTGCTAGAAGCAACACTTCAAGATTTAGTTAAAGACTATAAATTAGCTGTTATCGAAGGTGATTTATTTACATCTAAGGATGCAGAACGTATTCATGCCCTAGGAGTGCCTGTTATACAAATTAATACCGTTGGGGGTTGCCATTTAGATGCTAATATGATTCAAGATGCTATAACTGATTTAGATCTTGATGAACTCGATATGATTATTATCGAGAACGTAGGTAATCTAGTATGCCCTGCTGAGTTCGATATTGGTGAGGCGATGAAGGTTACCGTTTTATCTGTTACAGAAGGTGAAGATAAGCCTTTGAAATATCCTCTTATTTTTAAGGAATCAAAAGCTATATTGCTCAATAAGATTGACTTATTGCCGTATGTGCCATTCGATAAAGATAAAGCCATTAAAGATATTCGTAATTTAAATCCTCAAGGCTATATATTTGAAATTAGCTGTACTGCTAAGGATGGATTGGCGCCTTGGTTAACATGGATTAGAGAACAAATGGAGAAGCGTTAATGAAACATATGTTAGCTCGTACTGCATTGACGATGGCAGTGTTAAGTGCCTTAGGAACCGCATCGGTAGGGGCCGTTGATGCAGGACCAACAATACCGGAAGTAAAAAATGCAGTATCTGTTGTGAAAGCTCCTGCTGCTGATGAATCTTCGAAAACAGGTTGGTTAGCAGAACAGTTGGCTGTCACTGCTTTTGGTGACTCCTTACAGTATTGGCAAGCTGCTAGTGAAAATGATGGTGTTATGCCACAAGATTCAAAAAATAATCTAGCAGATATCGGACGTTCTTACACGTCTAATAATTTACCAGCGCTTGGTGATGAGGATGACTATAGTCTAGCTCAAAAGCCCGAGTCTGAAGATGGTACAAGTATTGGACCGGTTTATCGCGTTGGCGATGTGTATGTACCTAGTCCATCTGCTCAAAAGACGGTGAAGGGTGTATTCACAACGTATCATGAAAAAGATATAGATATAACTGTGTATACAGGCCCAGATAAATCGCGTTTAGTAGATAATCAGTTGCGTGGACAAGGTGCGACCTATTTATTCCCTGTTGGTACTATTACTAATCTTCATACTACTGATAAAGGATTGGTTACAATTCGTGATATCGGCGTAGGCAGTTCTCGTATGGAAATGATTTTCTCCTATGGTAGCCCTAATGCGATGTGGCGGAATCAGACTGATGAGTCATATATCTTCTTATATGAAGGCCATTCCGAAAATTCATGGTCAGAAAAAAAGGAATTTTCTTCTTCCGTAGCGAATACAAATAATAATAGCCAATTACCAGAAACTATTCAAAATGGAAAATTCTATGTGGCTTTCACCATTAAAAATAATACGGTAGAGGCTGTTGATATTTTGGATGGTCAAGTATGGTCTCGATTTGGATTGCCTAAGGCGCCTATGTATTCCTTCCATGCCGGTCAGTTGACTGAGGATGACTTTGTACTACGCGGATTGCATTTGAATCAGCATTTTGTAAATGATGCAAATGGTGAATGGCGTACACAGGGAATGCTGTTTGGGTCTACGTTCATAGGCTATAATGAATATGGTGTTAGTGTTGACGGTAATTCGCTTATTAATCGCGTTTTATTAAATGTCTACACACCAACACGTCGTGGTATCGCTATGGGTGATACTAAATATTTATTGCTCTTTGTATATGGTATGCCGACACGTATTGCTGAATCTACAACTAGTACGGGAACGGCTACGGTATATGAATATAAAAATCCAAGGTCGAATAATTCCTATTTGCAGTTCGCCTTAGATGATAAAAATCAATATATCAAATCAGTGATGTTGTCTGACAGACCTGTTAAATAGGTCATCTTATGTGAGGAGGCAAGGATATGGTTACTGTACAAGATGTGAAAGAACGGTGGGAACAAATTCAAAATAATGATGAACGTATATTGTTCGTTGTTGGTGGCCCAGGTTCTGGTAAAAGTTTATTGATTCGTGAATTATCAGAACAAAAAGGTTGGAAGTATTTAGAAGCCAAACAACTTATTGAAGAAGAATTTTTATTGGTACCTCGTGATGAAAGACCAAAACTTGCAGAAGAAGTAATTCGGCGTGCATTAAGTCGCAGTGATACAGAAGTGGTTCTCATAGACGGTATCAATGTGTTGTTTGCACCAATTTTAAATCTAAATCCTCTTGAACTATTAAAGACTATTAGTAAAACATATCCGATTGTTGTAGGGTGGCGTGGTCATCTTGAAGGTGATCAATTGTACTTAGAACACAATAATAATCCAAAACATGCAGTAGTGACAATCACTAAACCTGAGCGTGTTATAGTTATTGATTAATTAGCGTTACATTAATTAATGAGGGCATTATATATTGCCATGCGTTGTGACCACATTTTGAAAGAAGGTGAATGACATGGAACAATATGTAATAGCCCTCATTTTAGGTGTTATAGAAGGTATAACAGAATGTATTCCTGTATCGAGTACAGGTCATATGATTATTATTGGGCATATGCTCAATTTTGAAGGCACACATGCTGATGTATTTGAAGTGTTTATTCAGATAGGTGCCATCCTTGCTATTTATACACATTATAGACGTACATTTAACGGCTTTTTGAAACGGAAAAATTGGATAAAAACACGTGGCGTATCTTTGCTACATATTAGTGCGGGCATGTTACCCGTATTAATGGCTGGATATCTTTTGCAATACATTATAAAAGAGTATTTGTTTGGACCAATTCCCGTTATAGTAGGCCTTATTATAGGTGCTATATTTATGATTTATGCTGAAAAAAGAAGAGTATCTGGGCGATTGGTGGATTCTGTAAATAATTTGACTATATATCAATGCTTTCAAATTGGTCTATATCAAATGCTTTGTCTATGGCCTGGATTTTCGCGCTCTGGCGCAACCATTGCAGGGGGTATGCTTATCGGCTGTACACGGAGGGCTGCAGCTGATTTTTCGTTTATCATGGCTGTGCCTGTTATGATTATCGTGTGTGTGTATGATTTAATGCGTGTCATACATGCATTGGAATTAAATGATATTATTATGTTTATCATTGGTACCGTCGTATCATATATAGTAGGATATATAACGGTAAAAGGTTTTTTATGGTATCTAAATAGATCCTCGTTGGCGTCGTTTGGATATTATCGAATTATAGTTGCTATTCTAGCAATAATCTATTTATATATGTGAGTTTAGATGTGAGTTCCTATGAGGCAAAAATGAAGTTGGAAAAATTCTAAAAAAATACTTGCGTCAGAAAAACTTTCATGATATATTGATATAGCACTAAGGGTGACCGAGAAGAACGAACAAAACTTTCAAAAAAGTTTTAAAAAGTTCTTGACACTTAGTGTGGCAGATGATACAATACATCTTGTCGTAATGATGCTGGCGTAGCTCAATAGGTAGAGCAGCTGACTTGTAA
>ERZ772764.97-NODE-97-length-59169-cov-9.795362_pt1 | contig 59169 bp, 59 predicted proteins | sample MGYA00512163_ERZ772764 | MGnify/ENA primary metagenome ERZ772764 (study PRJEB29015, sample SAMEA2737903) | human oral metagenome | biome: human oral; feature: human-associated habitat; material: dental | place: China | collected 2094 ... | reverse complement strand
TTATCATGAGTTTTTACATTTTCTAATTTTGTCGCAATATATTATACAATCTATGAATTATAAAAACATGTACCATTAAATTCTTTAATTTTATCAACTAAAATATCGATACATGTTTTTATATATTTTCCATTTAATTTCAGACTGTCATACTATTCTTCTAATATCTATTCTATAACTTCTCCTGTTATTCCATCTAGCTTGATAACATGTTCATTTCCTTCATGATTTACTTTTCCCGAATAAATGAACCTGTTATTTTCATATTTTATTACAAGTCTTGTTATATCTGAATCTGTTGCACCTGAAATATTTTGAAGCATTATTTCTCTTGCTTTTTCTTCTGGGAGGAGAACAACTTTAGTATAATCTGTTTTATTTGCCATTTTTGCAACAAATCTTTCATTTTTTGATTTTTGAATTTTTGAAGAATCTGAACTGTTCTTATCTGCTAACTCACTATTTTTAACAGCATTAGCTATATTTCTTTCTACTTTAAATTCTAATTTTGTTCCGAAGTCAGATTCTGAATTCTTATGATTCTGATTTCTAGCTTCTGCTATAGGAGCATGGGAAACAGGTGTTTCAAATTTAGAGCTTCTATGCATTGACGTTTCAAATTCCTTATCTCTCTGACTATAGGCCAGTATTTTCCCTGTATTTGCATCTATTCCATATTTATATTTCTTATTTAGCGTAGTAAATTCAACCTCATACACAAGTTTCTTATTTTCTTTTCCCAACATAAGTTTAGTAACCTTTGTTAAATTTTTCGATACTTTGGAATGATTAAGTGCAAGATTTTTTGCTTCTTCACTAGTAATCTTTGCATTGTAGTTATTTACTTTTACAGATATTTTCTTACTTTTTGAAGCATATACTCCAGATGTTAAAAGCAATATTCCAAATATTATTAAAGCTTTATTTTTCATTTACTCTTCTCCTGTTTATATAGATTTATGTTTTAATTATTAGAATTTTCATTTTTTAATGGAAGTTCAAACGTAAAAACTGTTCCTTTTCCTAACTCACTTTCTACATTTATTGTACCTTTATGAGCATCTATAATCCATTTTACGAGTGAAAGACCAAGTCCTGAATTATCTCCCGAACGTGAAGGTTCAACCTGATAGAAGCGATTCCATATTTTTCCCATGTGCTCCTGTGCTATCCCAATTCCATCATCTTCAACTCTACACACTATCCTATCCTGATTCTGAAAAAGTTCTATTACAATTTTTCCATTTTCTTTTCCATAAGTTATTGCATTATCTATAAGATTTATCAAGATACGTGTTATCATGGATTTATCAACATCAGCATATAAATTTTCCTTTATATCGCTTTTTATCGTTATATTTTTTTCCTGAGCTTTTTCCATCTTCATTTCCGCAGCCATTTCAACTACTTCACTCATATCAGTATTTTCAACATTTAATTTCTGACTCCCTTTGTCCATCCTTGCAAGCATAAGCAGTTTTGATATAAGATTAGTCATTTTTTTTGACTCATCCAGTATATTTTCAAATATATCCCTTGTTTCCTCATTTATTTCAACATACTTAAGTCCATACTGACTTTGTGAGCTTATAACCGATATGGGAGTTCTCAGTTCATGTGATACATCTGAAGTAAACTGTGTTTCCCTGTCAAAAGAATTCTGAAGCCTGTCAAACATTTTGTCAAAAGTATGTGCCAGAATTGAAATTTCATCTTTTCCTTTCCCTATGTCAATTCTTTTCGTCAGATCATTTCCTTCGTTAATTTTTTCAGCAGTTTCCCTTATTTTTTCTATTGGATCAAAGGCCTTCTTTGTTATAAGATATCCTCCCAAAGCTGAAATAACAAGTAAAAACGGAAATACTACAAAAAATATGTTCATAATGGACTCAAGATTTTTTTCAACTCCTGATGCCGGCGTTATACCTCTCACATAAATGATTCCATAATCTTTTATTTCTTTTTTTATCTCATAGACATACCATTTTGAACTTTCATATTGGACAGTCATTACCGACTTTTCACCTGAAAAAGCATTCTTGAACTCAAAATCCAGATAGGAATCTCCATAAATAAATTCCTTGTCTGAATCATAAATAGAAACAAAAATTTCATTAACAGCCGCTTCCAGGTTATTATCAAGTATAATCTCACCATCTTTAAATTCCATATTCTTAACAGTTCTTTCGACTGTCTTTTTCAATCTGTTATGAACAGAATTTCTTACTATATAGTCATTTATATAGAACATTGTTCCAAAAAACAAAACTGTAATTCCAATTATAAGTCCTGTATACCAGAAAGTTATCCTGAGCTTTATCGAAAGTGCTTCAGGAGAAGTCCTTGCTTTTCTGTTTTTTTCTGATTTTTTATTTTTTGTTTTATCTCTTGAGGAATGTTCATCTACATTTTCATATATTTTATTCATTTTCCACCTTTAAAACATATCCAACTCTTCTTATTGTATGAATTAATTTTGGAGAAAAATCGTTGTCTATTTTCTTTCTCAAAAACTTTATATACACCTCTACTATATTACTTCCACCTTCATAATCAAAATCCCAGACATGTTCCTCTATTTTTTCCTTTGAAACTACTCTGCCTTTATTTCTCATCATATATTCCAGTATTGAAAATTCCTTTGCTGACAGTTTTATTGATATTTCATCCCTGAATACTTCATGTTTATTACAGTCTACTGTCAGATTGGCTATTTTAAGAATATTTCCACTGTCTTCTCCTGATACAGAATTTTTCCTCAGGACAACACGGATACGTGCAAGAAGTTCTTCAAAGGCGAAAGGCTTTACAAGATAATCATCTGCTCCGAGATCCAGTCCTTTCACCCTGTCCTCAATCTGATCCCTGGCTGTCAGAAACAGCACAGGTGTCTTTATTCCCTTTTTCCTCATGGATTCCATCACTTCAAATCCATTCTTTTTTGGTAACATTATATCAAGAAGAATAATGTCATATTCAACAGAAAATATATAATCCAGAGCTTCTTCACCGTCAAAACAGCTGTCCACTCCATATTTTTCCTGTTTTAATGTCTTTACTATTATATCATTTATTTTTTTCTCATCTTCCACTACTAAAATACGCATTTTTACTCCTGACGGGATATTCTATAATCATAAACGGATATTTTCCGGAAGTCATTAAATGGACTTTGGTTTTATCCATTCACTTTCTTTTCCCATATTATAATTTTTCTCAAACTCCTCTTTAAATTCCTTAAACCTTTTTTCAATTATCGCCTGTCTTGCATCATTCATAAGTTTTAGTAAAAAATACAAGTTATGATATGTTGCCAGTCTCTGCCCCAATATTTCCTCTGCTTTGAAAAGATGTCTTATATACGCCCTTGTATAGTTTTTACATACGTAACAGTCACACTCATCTAATGGTCTGTCATCTCTTGAATATGAGGCATTTTTTATTACAAGCCTCCCATATTTGGTAAATACCGTTCCATGTCTTCCTATTCTTGTAGGCTGTACACAGTCCATCATATCTATTCCATCTTCCACTGCTTCCAGCATGTCAAGGGGTTCTCCAACTCCCATAAGATATCTTGGCTTGTTTTCAGGAAGTTTTGGAGTAATATATTCAAGTATTCTGTACATATCTTCCCTAGGCTCTCCTACTGCAAGCCCTCCGACAGCATATCCGGCGAACCCTTCATCCATTTCGACAAGTTCATTCATACTTTTATCTCTTAAATCCTCATAAATTCCACCCTGTACTATTGCAAAAAGTCCCTGCCTGTCTTTATTTCTGTTTGCTTCAATACATCTCTTTGCCCATCTTGTTGTCCTTTCTATTGACGGAAGCAAATATTCCCTGCTTGACAGCCCCGGTGGGCACTCATCCAGTACCATCATTATATCACTTCCAAGGTTGTTCTGTATTTCAATGGACTTTTCCGGTGAAAGAAAATGTTTTGACCCATCGAGATGTGAACTGAAATATACTCCCTCTTCCTTTATTTTTCTCAAATCTCCAAGACTGAACACCTGAAATCCTCCACTGTCAGTCAATATAGGTCTTTCCCAGTTCATAAATTTATGAAGTCCTCCAAAATCATTCACTAATTCATCACCTGGTCTTAAGTAAAGATGATAAGTATTTCCCAGAATTATCTGGGAATTTATTTCTTCAAGTTCTTCCCTTGTCATGGCTTTTACTGTAGCCTGTGTTCCTACCGGCATAAAGACAGGTGTTTTTATTTTCCCATGAGGAGTCTCTATTTCTCCTGCCCTGGCATTCCCATCCTTTGCTTCGAGTTTATATTTTACAGGTTTTTCTGTAATTTCCATATTTTTATTACACATCTATATCTATCGTCCTGAAGCTATTTCAAAATAAAATAATATAAAAAATATTTATAAATTCATTCTAAATTTTATAATTCAAAACAGAAAAGTGATACATAGAAAAAATTATTGTTCGAACCCTTAGGTAAGTTTATAATTTTTTCTTGGAGAACTCCTGTTTTGAATGAATAAAATTTTGTGGTATGAATAAATATTTTTTATATATTTTATTTGAATTTGAGATAGCTTCATCTCCTTTCTATTTTTTTATTACTTCAATTACATCCTTCATTGAATTGAGATTATTTGCAAGTCTGTCAAAATCTTCCCTTTTCTTAATCATTATTCCAAAATGAAGCAGTCCGTAAACATTTCCATTTTCCTTAATGTAATTTGTGTTTACATTGACAAGTTCCATCTTATATTCATTAAGAATTCTTATAATATCCAGAAGCAAACCGTTTCTGTCAGTTATTTTCACACTGAAATTATACTGATATTTTGTATTGCTCGAATTAACCGCTTCTTCATCCCAGAAAACTTCTATTTCCCTGTCAGGCTCATGTTCCATAAGCTGTTTCAGGTTTTCACAGTCTGCCCTATGTATTGCAATACCCCGTCCTCTAGTTACATAACCTTTTATATCATCACCAGGCAGAGGACTGCAGCATTTTGCAAAACGGTACATTGTGTTTTCTGTTCCTGAAATTTTTACTCCGCCTTCACTTTTACGTTTTTTTCTGTTTCCTTTTTCTGTTTCTTCTTCAAGAACCTGAACTATATCTTTTTCTTCCTGAACTTCAAATTTTTTCATAAATCCGTCAAGCGAAAGGTCTCCGACTGCAAATTTATAACATAAAAGATCTATAGTCCCCACATTGAATTTTTTCATATAAAGGAAAACTCTTTCATCTTCTTCGAAATCCCTGAACTTCATTCCAAGTTTTTCAAATTCCCTTTCCAGAATCTGTTCCCCTTCTTTTGTTTTTTCTTCAAATTCTTTATCCTTAAACCATTTTCTTATTTTTACTTTGGAGCTGTTGTTATTGACCATGTTTATCCAGTCTTTTCCAGGCCCTTTCGTATTTCTTGAAGTCATTATTTCAACTTTATCTGCATTTTCCAGAATCTGATCAAGCTGCACTATCCTTTCGTTGACCTTTGCTCCGATTGTACGGTACCCAATCTGAGTGTGCACCTGAAATGCAAAATCAAGAGCTGTAGAACCGTTGGCCAGCTCCATTACATCACCTTTTGGGGTAAATACAAATATTGTCTGGTTAAGAACATCGTCAGTTACCTTCTGCGCAAATTTTTCAGGATTTTCAGTATTTGCCTTTATTATATGTTTTACTGCCGCATAATACTTATCATTCTTTGTCTTGGATTTCTTTTCCTTGTATTTCCAGTGGGCGGCAACCCCATCTTCAGCAATTTTGTGCATTTCATCTGTTCTTATCTGAATTTCAACTTTCTGGTCATCAGGACCGATGACAGTAGTATGTATCGACTGATATCCGTTCGTCTTTGGTACAGCAATGTAATCCTTGAACCTTCCTGTAACCGGAATAAAAAGGTTATGGATTATTCCCAGTATGTTGTAACATTCCTCTTCCTTATCCACGATTATACGCATTGCTATAAGGTCATATAAATCAGTAAACTTTTTGCCCTTTTCATGTATCTTTTTATATATGCTGTAAAGATGTTTAGGTCGTCCTGTAACTTCTCCCTTTACATTATGTTTCTTAAGTTCTTCTTCTATTTTCTGTATAACTCTTCCTGTATATTCTTCCCTTTCTTTTCTTTTGGACTTCACAAGATCGCTTATTTCTTTATAATCTTCAGGATACAAATATCTGAAACTTATATCTTCCAGTTCCCATTTTATTTTCGCCATTCCTATCCTGTGGGCAATAGGAGCATAGATTTCTATCGTTTCCTTCGACTTTATTTGCTGTTTTTCAGGTTTCATATATTTTAAAGTCCGCATATTATGAAGCCTGTCTGCAAGTTTAATAATTACTACCCTTATATCTTCCGACATTGCAACGACCATTTTTCTTATATTTTCTATTTTTTTGCTGTCTGTCCTCGGAAGATTTCTCAGTTTTGTAACTCCGTCTACAAGCTTACTCACATCTTTTCCAAAAGTATATTCTATATCAGGTAATGTTATCAGTGTATCTTCCACGACATCATGTAAAATTCCGGCAACTATCGTATCTGTATCCATACGCATATCTGCCAGTATTTCTGCCACTTCGACAGGATGGAGAATGTAGTTTTCCCCACTTTTTCTTTTCTGACCTATATGAGATTCGTTTGCAAGGGTGAAAGCTTCCTTTATCTTTTCAGTGTCCACTTCCAGATTGTTTTCTTCTATTTTTTTCATCAACTGGCTTAAAAGCTCTTCTTCTGTCTTGTTTACTATTTCTGTTATTTTTTGCTTTTTCTCCACATCAGCATTTCCTGCCTTCATATTTATGCCCTTCTGCTCTTCCATCGTTCCTTCATTATCTTTCATTGCATTTCCCTCCATACCAGACTTCCTCAGCATCTGTTCCTGAGAAAGAAGTTTCAGTGTACACAGTCACATTAATTCTGTTAAAAATATTTCCAGATAAAAGTTATTTATCAAATTATAATTATCTTTCAAAATATTTTTTAGAACTGCCTGATAAAATTCTTTTTATTTATTTTACTATACATTCAGAAAAAAATCTATCTTTAAGAACAATATTTTGCTTATTTTTTTATTTATATCATTAATAAAATTTAATTTTATAAGATTTTTTGTTAAAATGAAAAAAACAAAAGAGGCCTGCACCTCTTTTAAAATTAATATTTTAACTGTGAATAGACATCATAGCCTTTCAGAACATCTCTTCCTTTTAAATCTTCAAGCTCTATAAGGAATGCCAGCTCGTATACTTCGGCTCCCAGCTTATTTGTCAGCTCAACCATAGCTTTTGCAGTTCCTCCTGTTGCAAGCAGATCATCCACTATCAATACTTTTGACCCTTTTCCAAATGCATCCTTATGTACTTCTATACTGTTTGTTCCATATTCCAGTTCATATTCCACCCTTTCTGTTTCTGCAGGCAGTTTTCCCGGTTTTCTTGCAGGAACAAATCCGGCACCTATATTATAGGCTATAGCCGCTCCGAAAATAAATCCTCTGGCGTCAGCACCTAGAACATAGTCTATCCCTTTATCCTTATATCTTTCTGTAAAATCATTAATTATAATCTGAAGTCCTTCCTTATCCTTCAGAACAGTTGTAATATCCCTGAATATAATTCCAGGTGCAGGAAAATCATTAATAGACCTCATTAATCCTTCTATTTTTTTTATTTCATCCTTTGTCATTTCATCCTCCTATTTATCCCATAACAGACCTAAATAAGGTTCTATATTTTCCTTATTTAGCAGTTTTATCAGTTTTTCCTTTATATTAGGGTATAATTTTATATTTTTTATTTCATCTTCCGGAATAAACCTCAAATCAGTCAGCATCTCTTCTTCTCCCAGTTTCATTATATTTGAAGAATTTTCTGACTTTTTTATTTTAAAATATAAATTTATAACATGTTTCTGTTTATCAGGTGCTATTGTTTCTGAAATAAACAGAAATTTTTCCACTTCTATGTCCAGACTGGTTTCTTCCTTAAATTCCCTGATAAGGGCTTCTGCAGCACTTTCTCCCCAGTCAACTCCTCCACCTGGTACAAGCCAGTATTTCCTGTTATTTTTGGTATGTTCTATTAAGAGTATCCTGTCATCTTCTATAAGTATCCCCGCAACTCTCACTCTAGGTCTAATCTTCTCTATCATTACCGCTCTCCTCGCTGCTCTTTTCGGTAATGATTATCCTAATTTTTTCTATCCTCTTATTGTCCACTTCCATCACCTTTAAAATATATCCGTCTGCCTTAACCTGATTTCCTGTTTCAGCCACTTTTCCCAGTACATCCTGAACATATCCCGCAACGGTGTCATATTCTTCTGAAACAGGTATGGCTATTTCCAGTTCATCATTTATTTCTTCTATAAGAGTATCACCTTTTATGTCATATATTGTTTCCCTGATTTGTTGTATGCTCTCTTCTTCCTGGTCAAATTCATCCCGTATTTCTCCAACAATTTCTTCAAGCAGATCTTCAATTGTCACAATACCAAGCGTCCCCCCATACTCATCTATTATTATTGCCATATGGGACTGTTTTCTTTTGAATTCTTCCAGAAGTTCTGTCAGTGTCTTAGTTGCCGGAACATAATATGCTTCCTTCATTACTTCCTTCATTTTTAATGAGGAATTCTCTTCCCTGTTATATTTCAGAAGATCCTTTATATGTACAATTCCTTCTATTTTATCTATATTTTCATTGTATACAGGAATTCTTGAAAATCCCTGTTCCACTATTTCATTCCATACTTCTCCAAGTGTCTTTTCAGAATCCAGTGCAAAAACACTTGTTCTAGGTGTCAATATTTCCTTCACGGTAGTATCTGAAAATTCAAATATACTGTGAATCATTTCCTCTTCTTCCTCTTCGATTATTCCTTCTTCTGTTCCCGCCTTGACAAAAGTTTTTATATCCTCTTCCGTCATTTCAAATATTCTTTCTTCGAGCTTAACCTTGAACAATCCCAGCAGAAATTTTGATATTTGTATAAAAATCAATATAAATGGACGCAGTATAATTCTTGCAGTATCAAGTGGAACTATAATAGTTTTCGAAATTTTATAGACATTGCTTTTTGCATAGATTATAGGTATCATCTCTACAAAAATAAGTACAAAAACACTTATAATTACAAACATAACAATATCATAAGTCACAGAACCTACTGATAATCCCAAAATTTTATAGCAATCTTTAAACAGCAGTATGGACATTCCAATCATAAAAATATATATTAATGTCTTTCCGAATAGAAGAGTTGTTAAAAGTTCGTTCGGATTTTTCAGCCAGAGCCTCAGCAGTTTTTCCTCCTTTGAATCTTTCTTATTGTTCTCTCCACCCACATGTATTCTTCTCAGCGAAGACAAAGCTGTCACTGCCGCTGAAAAAAATGCCGACAAAAATAGTACCGCAAACCACAATATTATCTTTATCCAAATCCTCTGTTCTTCCAATTCTTATTACACCTTCCTTTAAAACTTTACTGAAATTTATGACATTTTAATCAGTTATAATTTTCAGTTCATTATAATTCTTATCCTATTATAATAAGTTCCTGTCCTTTCTTTATTGCTTCTCCATCTTTTACCAGTATCTTCTTCACTTTCCCTGAAACTGAAGATTTTACTTCATTCATAAGTTTCATTGCTTCCACAATACAGAGTGTCTGCCCTTCACTTACAGTGTCCCCTTCCTTTATGAAAGGATCTGATGTTGGTGATGGCGCACCGTAATATGTTCCAACCATTGGAGAAGTTATTTTTGTTCCTGATATTTCTTCAGTCTGCACTGTTTCCTGTACTAAAGCTTCAGATTCCACTGCCCCGTTTACTGCTGTCGGCTGTTCCGCTGTCACAGCTGCAGGAACTCCACCATAGGAAAATACTTTTCTTTCCTTTTCTTTTTTTGTTATCTGGATTTCAAAATCATTTTCTTCATACTTTACTGTATCGATCTTATTTGCATTCATGCTTTCAGCAAGTTCCTTAATAAATTTTATTTTATCCCTCATTTGAAATTTTCCTCCTACATTTGACTTATTTCAATTATCCATATTTTAAATTTTATTTTATAAATAATCAAAGACTATTTATATTTTATCATATTATTTATATTTTATCCTCATATTTTTTATTATTTTATTATTTCAGACTGTTTTTGTATGATTTAAAGGTATTTTTTATTAAACTTGCTATTGTCATAGGCCCTACACCGCCTGGAACAGGAGTTATATAGGAAGTCTTTTCTGCCACTTCCTCATAGTCCACATCTCCGCAAATTTTACTGTCAACTCTGTTTATTCCTACATCTATGACTACAGCTCCTTCTTTCACATCCTCTTTTTTCAGAAGTTTCGGCACTCCTGCCGCAACTATTATGATATCAGCTTCATTAAGTTTTTTTCTTAAATCTTTTGTATTTGAATTACATACCTGGACAGTGGCACCTTTCTGTATAAGCATGAGTGCCATAGGCTTTCCGACAATGTTGCTTCTCCCTATTATTACTGCATCCTTACCTGAAATTTCTATTTTATATTCTTCCAGAAGCTGCATTATTCCATAAGGGGTGCAGGACAGGAATCCTGTTTCATCTCCAATTACCATTTTTCCAATATTTGAAACATGAAAACCATCCACATCCTTTTCAGGAGAAATACTGTCAATTATTTTCAGCTCATTTATATGTGCGGGCAAAGGCAGCTGTACCAGTATTCCGTTTATCCTGTCATTTTTATTCAGTTTATCTATTTCCTGCAGCAGTTCCTTTTCGCTTATATTTTCATCAAGCTCAATATTTTCAGAATAAAACCCTACATTTTCACATGCCCTTATTTTATTTTTCACATACACCTGTGACGCAGGATTATTCCCAACTATCACTACCGCAAGTCCTGCCGGTTTCCCGTATTTTCCATTTAACTGACTATGTTCTTCCCTTATTTTTTCAAGAACTGTCTGAGAGAAAGCCTTCCCGTCTATTTTTATCATTTACTGCTCCTCTCCATTTTCTTCAAAGTTTATACGCCAGAAATTAAGTTCCTGAAGTTTAGCAGAAATATCCATATTCACTACTACTATATTTTTTGGCAGTTCCAGTTTATATGTCGTCATATTAAGTATAGCCTTAATACCGTTTTTCACAAGTTTTTCAGCAGCTGTCTGAGCCTGTCCCTTTACAACTGAAAGGATTGCAGTCTCTACTCTGTTTGATGAACTCTTTATAAATTCTTCTACTTCTTCAACATTCTGTATTTTTAGATTTCCTGATATTTCCTGATCTATTTTCTTAGGATCATTGTCAAATACACCGACTATTCTGAAACCTTTTCCCAGAACCTTGCTGTTTGAAGTTATCATTTCTCCCATTTTTCCGTATCCTACAACTATCAGGTCATTGACTTTATTTATTCCTAATATATCCTCAATTATTTCTATAAGTTTATCAATATCGTACCCTTTCCCTCTGACTCCAAATTCTCCGAATGTAGACAAGTCTTTTCTAACCTGTGCCGAAGTAGTGTCCATAATTTTAGAAAGTTCTATTGAATTTATTCCGTCTTCATATTTACGAACTTCCTTCAAAATCGATAAATACTCTGTAAGTCGCTGGACTACCCTATCTGATATTTCCATCTTCTTTAATTTCATATTTCCTCCTAAAATATTCAACTGTTGAACTTAAAATATGCTTTTCAATTTTTTGAAAACTATAATTTTCTAAAAGTATTTTCATCAGTTCAATCTAGTTTTTAAATTTATTTCCGACTGTCAGTTTTCTTCCATTTATTATGTCTGTTCCGCTCTGAAGCTTCTTTCCTTCAAATTTTACTTCAAGTAGTATTATTCCTCCATTTGAAGTTTTCACTACAGGCCCTTTTTTGTTTATTATTTCAACTATGCTTCCATTTTCACCTGCATATTCCTTATCTATCTTTTCACTTCTGTATATTTTTACATTTTCTCCTGTTTCGGTATATGTATGCGCACCGGGAAAAGGATTCAGCCCCCTTATCTGATTGTATATAGTTTCTTTCGTATCATTCCAGTTTATTCTTGTCTGTTCCTTCGTTATGGGCTTTACAAAGGAAACTTCTGCTTCATTCTGCTTTTCCGCCTGAACCTTTCCTTCTCCGATAAGCTTAAGAGCCTTTTCCAGTCCAGCAGCTCCCAGCTCCTTCAGCCTGTCATGTAAAGTTCCCAATGTATCTTCTTCACTTATACTGCAATATTCCTTCAATATCACATCTCCCGCATCAAGTTCCTCTTCAATGTACATTATGCTCACACCTGTTTCTGTATCGCCATTTAAGATTGCAGAATGTATAGGTGAGGCTCCTCTGTACTTTGGAAGCAGGGAAGAATGCACATTTATAATTCCGTATTTTGGAATATCTATTATTTCCCTGGGTATTATTTTACCATATGCAACTACAACTATCAAATCAGGATTTATTTCCTTTATTCTGCTTATAACTTCCTCATCCTTCATTCTCTTCGGCTGTATTATTTCTATGTCATTATCCAGTCCAAACTGCTTAACGGGAGAATATATTATTTTATTTCCCCTCGCATTCCGTTTGTCCTCCTTTGTAAAAATCAGTTTTAAATCTGTATTTTTATATACTGTCTCCAGACTCGGTATTGCAAATTCGGGAGTCCCCATAAATATTGTTTTCACAAAAACTTCCTCCTATCTGAATATTTTTAACTACACATAAAATTTTACCCCGAAAATTCAAAAAGTCTATATGTCTTCCCTATATATTTTTCCTTTATTATAATCTTTTTTCAGAACTTCCAGTTTTTTTGCCACCAGACGCTTATTCAGTACGGAAATTCTGTCTGTAAACAGTACTCCGTCCAGATGATCCAGTTCATGCTGAAATGCTCTTGACCACATTTCAGTGAGCTCCTCTATCTTTTCTTTTCCAGTTTCATCAAGATACTTTACCTTTATTTTTTCAGGTCTTGTCACTTTCTTGAAAACTCCCGGAATACTCAGGCACCCTTCTTCGAATTCTGCCATTTCCTCACCTGATTCAAGTATTTCAGGATTAACTACCTTTTTTACATTTCCTTCCACTTCAAGCACAAAGAATCTTTTTGCTATATCTACCTGATTTGCGGCCAATCCTACTCCATTCGCCTTTCTCATGAGCTCCACCATTTCATCCAGAGTTTTTCTCAGCTCATCATCTACTTTATCTACTTCTGCTGATTTAACCCTCAGAGTGGGATTCCCGTATAACACTATTTTCATTTATCATTTCCTTTCTGATATTTACATTCCAAATCCACTATTATTAATAATTTCCATTTATTTTATGTATAAAGCCAACTCTACAAACTTATGCAGTTTCTATATATTTTACCATACACCCCTTATTTTATCAAGATTAGTTTAATCCTTTTTAAACTTTGCAATAAATCTGGTTCCTTCATTTAAATTTCCCTCAACATCAATAACAGCACCGTGCTGTTCAATTATTTTTGAAACAAGGAAAAGTCCAAGACCAAAACCTTTATTTATTTTTTTGTTTCTCGAATCATTTACCTGATAAAATCTTTTCCAGATAAGTTCCTTATCCTGTTCTGATATTCCGATACCGTTGTCTTCGATTTCCAGTACGCATCTTTCTTCTTCAGAATACAGTTTGACATTTATTTTATCTTTGGTAAATTTCATGGCATTATTTAAAAGATTGTCAAATAACCTTTCTATCATTATCTTGTCTCCTATTATAGAAATATTTTCTTCAATTTTTTTTGTCATTTCTATATTTTTCTCAGCAAAAAGATTTTTATAGTCCCCCAGAATTTTCTCAACTGTTTCTGAAAAGTTTATTCTGTCAGACGGAATATCTGTCTGTTTTTCAATTTTTGAAAGTTCCATAATCTGATTTATCAGTTCCGACATTCTTTTTGCCTGTCTCTGAATAACTGAAAAGGAGTCCCTCGCCTCTTCCATGTTATCCACATATTCAAGTGAATACTGACTTTCTGTCAGTATTACGCTTACAGGTGTCCTTAATTCATGAGACACATCTGAACTGAACTGCTTTTCATGCAAATAAAAATTCTCCAATGAATTAAGCATTTCATTGAAGGCATTTGCCATTTTATGTATTTCATCCTGTCCATTATCTATTTCAATCCTTTTTGAAAAATCCCCGTTTTTCTGTATTTCCGTTGCAGTATTAGATATTTTGGCTACAGGACTTAGTGCCTTTTTTATAATTTTATATCCTCCATAAACTATAACAAGGAGAAGAATTGGACTTAAAATTATTATTGTCAGGAGCATCCTGTTTACTTCATCTGACAGTTTATTCACAGGGACAATTCCTCTTACCCATTCCCCATCAGTGCCGTTAATCTTTCTGTCATAATAATAGTATTTTTCTCCATTTTTCTTATAAATACTGACTGTATCTTCCGACTGCTTAAGTGTCAGATCAAATCCTTTCGGGGACATTCCGCCCATTTCTATTCCCTCATTGTTATATCTTACAAAAAAAATACCATTATCAAAATCATCAAACTCTTCAGGATCTGAATCCATTTCAGATGCCATTTCATTTACAACTCCTGTAAGTTCCCTCTGATTTACATCACCGGTCATCTTATCTGCAATAGCGAAGGATATCATTAACATAATAAATAACAGTACCACTACAAAAACCGTATACCAGAGGGTTACTTTTACAGTTATGGGGAAATTTTCCCAGATTCTATTTATTTTCTTTTTCAATATTTCCAACCGTTCCTTCCACATGAGGCATTCCTTCTATACTGTATACTTATACTTTACAATATAGACATACTTTCCTGATTTAAAATAGTGATTTCCTATTTTTATTAATCCTCTTCCTTTACAACGTATCCAAGTCCTCTTTTTGTATAGATTATCTGTTTTCCATTTTCTACATCTATTTTTTTTCTGATGTTCTTTATAAGTACATCTATTATATTTGAATCCCCTTCATAATCATAGTCCCAAACGTGTTCCTTTATCTGATCCCTGCTCAGTATTCTATTTTTACTCTGTACAAGATATTCAAGAACTTCATATTCCTTTCCTGTCAGATCAATCTCTTTTCCTGCCCTTGTCACTGATTTTTCTGAAGAGTCAATAACAAGATCTCCTATTATAAGTTTATTTGAACTGTTTCCGTATTTTCTTCTCACTACAGCCCTTATTCTAGCTGAAAGCTCATTGAAATCAAAAGGTTTCACAAGATAGTCATCTGCTCCCAGGTCAAGTCCCTTTACCTTGTCATCAGCACTGTCCCTTGCCGTCAGCATTAAAACCGACGTATGATTTCCTTTATTCCTCAGTTCCTTTATAACTTCAAAACCATTTAATTTTGGCATCATAACATCAAGAATTACGAGATCATATTCCCCATATTCCAGATAATCGAGCGCCTCTTCTCCATCAAAAACGCTGTCTACGCTGTATCCGTTTTTTTTAAGATATTTCGTGACAATGTTGTTCAAATCTATTTCATCTTCCACAAGTAAAATTTTCATTTTGATTTTTCCTTTCGCTTTAGTCAGATACATAAATATATCATAAAATATTAAAAATATAAAGAGGGCTGAAACAACTTCAACCCTCCAGATATACATCTATTTATTATCTATAAAACGGACTAGTCTCTCTCCACTTTCCACTTTACAATTTCTCCTGTTACTGCATCTATATCAAACTCATATTCCCATCCATTGTAGTAGATTTCGCCTTCGTATACCATTCTTCCGTTTTCTCTGTCAAGATGAACATCATACACATGAGACTGGTTTGCTCCTGGAACCTTTTTCAATGCTATTGCTATCGCCTTGTTTACTCCTATATAGCTATTGTTTCTTACTGAAGTTGATGTGTTATAGTATTTTTTCTTACTCTTTGCATTTGCTGTTCCTGCAACTCCTAAAACCATAATTCCTAATAATACCATACTTAATATTTTTCTTTTCATATTTAAATCCTCCTGCTTTTTATAATCTATATTTATTATATATATCATTTACTTCAATATTTTTTTATTTCATCTATTTCTATCTATATCAATTTTTTTCTACTAAATTCCTTTTTCTTTATTCTTTTTAATTCCAGTTGTTATATTTTTTTATTTTTGACCCTACAATTTCTCCAGTTACTGCATCTATATCATATTCATACTTTGAATTGTTATAAAATATTTCTATTTCGTATACCATTCTTCCATGTTCCCTGTCTAAATCTATTTCTCCAAGATGGCTTTCATTTGCCCCAGGAACTTGTGACAATGCTATGGATTTTGCTTTTGCCACGCTTATCAGCTGTACATTGTCTGAAACATTTGCTCTGTTTTCCAATGAATATTCTGAAATGTACTCATTTCCATTTAAGTTTCTGTTTTTACTTGCTCCATAAGCGATTCCAAGTATTCCAAGTACTCCCATTCCCAATACTGTAAGTTTTAAAATTTTGTTTTTCATTTTATCTCATCTCCTTTTCTATATTTGATTTCTGTTGCTATCTCCTTTAACTTGAACACATTATAAAACAGTTTTATGAATTTAAAATGAATGAAAAAAATTTTTTTATTCAATAGTAGAATCATATTCAATTTCTCCATATTTTGATACATAATAACCAGGGGCTTTAAACTCTATTTTATTCTTTATTCTTTTTTTTAATTCTTCTTCAGATAGACCAAAAATAGCTTCTTTTTCATTTATTATAAAATATCCATGTGTTTCTCGAATCTTTTTTTCTGATGCTCTGAAAAAACCTTCATCTTCTATGGGAAATCCATCCACATAATATTTTATTTTTTCTTTACTTTCATCACGAATAAAACCTATCCAATTGTTTTCATTTTTGGCAAGTTTTGTTACTAATCCATAATCAGAACTAAGGTATTCTATCCCATTGAAAGAATAAGAATATTCCGGTCCATGTATTACTATGTAATTTTTAAAATGACTACCTATTATACTGTAGCTTTTAGAAAGTTTCAAATTTTTATCGCTTATATTATATTCCGTTTTTAACGTTAGCAAATTAAATAATGAAGGTAAAATTCCAAACATGAAAAAAACTACATACCTTATAAAAACTAATAAAAAAACTGGTATAAGAAACTGTAATAATTTTTTCTTCATTTCTAATGTTTTCCTTTCACTAAGCTATCCCTGAAAAACGCAGAAAACTTTATCATATGTTTATAATATCCCCAGATACTGAAACATCTTTTAACTCTTCAAGCTCCGGATTATATTTTTTAATTAAATCTGCAACATATTCGCTGAAATTCATCCCTGTTTCCTTTAAAGTCCTATTCTCTCTGCTGTAATGATATACTTTTAAATCATTATCCCTCGTGGTTATAAAAATGTATTCAGAATTACTTTTTAAATCAATTATAAAAGGTTTACCATCTCTTCCTTTTCCACGAAATTTATCTTTTTGTACATATTCCTGAAAATCATACTGTAACACTATTCTTTCTCTTATACTCCAGTCATTATATAATGACAATTCTTCTTCTCCTAATAATCCTCCCAAACTTTTTCCTGCTATGCTTAAAAATTCCCTGAAATCTCCCTTCACTTCTATATCATATAATTCTTCTATTCCTCTTATCTCATCATCATTGTATCCTGTAAATTCCTTCTTGCTCTTTTCAAGATATCTTTCAAGAAGAATAAAAAGTTCAGAGTTTTCTCTTCTTTCTGAAGATATGTATTCCCTTATTTCCTTTAATCCTGTAATTCTTTTTTCAGATGTATCACACTGTACCAGAAGTTCTCCTATTGATGGAATTTCCAATATAGGTTTTAATTCAGGATTGTATCTTTCTACTAAATCAACCATGTATTCATTAAAATCCATTCCTGTATCCTTTAACGTTTCTTCATTCTCATCAAAACAGTATACCTTTAAATCATCATCTGCTGTCCTTATATAAAAATAATAGTTTTCCATTTCTATTGAAAATATGAATGGCTTTCTTTTCAGTTCATCATAAAATACTTTTTCTTCAAAATCTTCATCATCTATAAATCCAAAATAATTTTTTCTTAAGAAAGACTGTATACTCCAAAGTTCTCTATAAAGAATTATTGTATAATCTTCAAGTAATCCTCCTCCACATCTTCCAGCATATTTTAAGAACTCCCTGAAATCTCCTTTTGCTTCTATATCATACAGCTTTTCAATTTTAGTTATTTCTTCTTCACTGTATCCTATTGCCTTTCTTTCATTTTTTTTCAGATATTCTTTTAGTATATCCATGTATCTTTCATTCATAATGTCTCCTTTAGTTTATAGATTTGTAACTGTTAATCTATACCTAATTCATGTTTCAATGCTTCCTGAAGTATATTTGAAAAATTTATATTACTTTTTTTAGCCATTTCATTCAACCAGCTTGGAATAGATACGTTTTTTCTTACTGTCTGATTTTTGCATTCGTTAACATACTTTAGCATATCTAAACCGATTAAAGTTTTAAAACTTTCTCCTTCCACATAAAATTCCCTCTCATCTTCAGGAATTTCAATTGAAATATCGTTTATTTTACTAGAAACTGGCATTTCTCTACTATTTACAAAATCATCATATAGCCATGTACCAACATAATCCTCTGCCATTTCTATTGCTTCCTCCAATGTTTTTCCTTCTGTTGCTCCATAATCAAAATCTGGAAACACTACAACATATCCCCCTTCTATTGATTTATGGAATATTGCTGGATATACTACCATATTATTTCCTCCTTTTTTATGAGCTTCAAGCCAGACTTATTTCAGTCCAGCTTGTTTTAAAATTTTATGCTCCAGGCCTTTTCCCAATTCTTGCTTATGGTCTGGAACAACGGTTGATTTGCCTGTACTCTGATTATAAAATTTCTTATGTGAACCTTTACCACCTGCGATCTGTATGAAGCCATTCTTTTTAAGAAATTTAATTATTTCCGTTGAAGTCATAGGCATTTTATCACCTCAATATTATTATACTTAATATTGTGTATAAAGTCAACAAAAAAAGACTATCTTAAAAAATACAAATTAATATAAAGAAACTTCTCAAAATAGAAAAAATATAAATATAATATAACAAAGGGCTATCTCAAAAAATTTGAAAAACATGAAAACTATATTTATTCATTTACTAAAATTTCTCTTATACAAAACAGTCATTTAAAAAGAAAAAGTCAAAATTCACCTGAAAAATCAGGTTGTTGACTTTTTCTAAATTCATTTTCTGCCTGATCAGTAAGTTTTTTTATTTCAGGCAGTGCAAACTTAATCTGAGGTCCTAATAAAGCAACATCAGTTTTCAGGGACTTCAGAAGATGCCCGTATATCCTTCTTATCCCCATAGTTTTCACATTACTTGTATTACATATCCCAGCCTTCTATTTCATTGCTTTCTGAAACTTCCTTTATCCAGTGTCCTGACTTTTTGACTGTCTTTATCTGTGTAGGTAAATCCACTGAAATATATCCATATCTATTTTTATAGGCATTAGTCCATGACCAGCAGTCTATCGGTGTCCATGTATGATATCCGAAACAGTTTGCACCTTCTGTAATTGCCTTATGCAGATGAGTCAGATGTTCCCTGTAGAATTCTATTCTGTAGTCATCTTCTATTACTCCCTCAGCGTTCTTAAATCTTTCTTCCCCTTCTACACCCATTCCGTTTTCTGAAATGAACCATTTTATATTCCCGTAGTTTTCCTGAATATTTTTTGCTATATCATAAATAGCTTTAGGATATATTTCCCATCCTCTATAAATATTCATTCTCTTTCCAGGCATATCATAGTTTTCAAAATATTTGTCAGGCAGCCATCCTGATGACATATCAAATTCTGTTTCTCTTGCCTTTATTCTTCTTGGCTGATAGTAGTTCACTCCAAGATAGTCCACTGTATTTTTCTTTATTATATCAAGCTCTTCCTGAGTACTTTCCCATAAAACCCCATCTTTTTCAAGTATATCTGTCAGCAGTTTTGGAAATTCCCCTTTAATTGCAGGGTCAAGAAAGGAATTGTTAAAAACTGCATCAGAAATTTCCGCTGCCTTTATATCTTCCTCATTCTCACTTCTCGGATATGAAGGTGTCAGATTCAGTATAATTCCTATTTCTCCATTATTTCCTGTTCTCTTCTTATACTCTCCGTAAGCTTCTATTGTTTTCGCTGAAGCAAGTGCAGTATTGTAAAGTACCTGCATGGCCTTTTTCCCGTCCACTATTAGCGGATAATGAAATTTGTACATATACTGTGCTTCTACAGGAACTATAGGCTCATTGAAGGTCATCCAGTATTTTACCCTGTCACCAAACAGCTCAAAAGCTTTTTCGGCATATTTCACAAACAGCTCCACAACATGCTTTGACTCCCAGCCACCGTATTTTTCCTGAAGCTCTATCGGCATATCAAAATGGTAGAGATTTATTACAAGTGTTATCCCCTGTCTTATAAACTCATCAATCACTTCATTGTAAAATCTTACTCCGTCTTCGTCCACTTCACCTGTCTCAAAATCTTTAATCAGCCTTGTCCACTGTATCGAAGTTCTCAGTGAATTCAGTCCAATTTTCTTATAAAGTGCTATATCCTCTTTAAAACTGTTGTAAAAATTTGACGCAACATCAGGTCCCACTTCATTAAAAAATATCTTTTTATCTGTATCATACCAGTAGTCAAATATATTTCTGTTTTTCTTGTTAAATCTTCCTTCACTCTGAGGTCCTGAAGTTGCCGACCCCCACCAGAAGTTTTCAGGGAATTTTAACTTTGCCATACTGTTACCTCCTCACTGTTTTTATAATAAGATTTCTATTTTAATATCTTTATTTTACATAATTTTTTTACTATTTACAACATTTTTTGACTGTCGTTTTCTTTTTCTTCTTTCTTAATATATGATATAATAACCATAAAAAGAAAGGAGCTGAAATTGTACTAAAATTTTAAAAATAGTATTTATGAAATTATTCAATAATTTTACAATTTAAAACAGGAAGTGAATTATGGAAAAAATTATTGCCTGAGCTTTGCGAGTTTATGATTTTTTCTTAATGAATGACTGTTTTAAATAAGTAAAATTTTGATAAATGAATAAATATATTTTTTAATGCTTTAATATAATTTCATAGAAACATGTTTGATTTTATACAGAATATTGATATATCAGTTATTGAAAAAATTTACAGATTCCAGCATAATTTAAATTCTGAGCTGTTTAACAGAATTATGATATTTTTTACAAATTTGGGAGATCACGGAACGGTATGGATTGCTATTGCACTGATACCTCTCCTAAATAAAAAATACAGAAAAACAGGAATTCTGGCTATTGTTTCGCTGGCTATCTGTTCACTGGTTGTAAATATAATTTTAAAGCCTTTAATCCACAGACCAAGACCTTTTACTGAAATAGCCGACATTATACTGTTAATCAAAACGCCTAAAGACTATTCATTCCCATCGGGACATACAGCCGCTTCCTTTGTAATGATATTTGTTTTTTTCAGGTATATAAAAAAGTATTTTATACCTGTATTTGTTACAGGAATACTCATCGCTTTTTCGAGAATGTACCTGAGTGTACACTATCCGAGTGATGTTCTTGCAGGTCTTATAATTGGAATATTTTCAGGGCTTGCAGGAGAAAAAGCTGTAAACAGGTTTTACACAAAAAAGATTGACTGATGAAAAAATAAGTATATAATATAATTAAGATTGATTTATTATGAAAATATTTAATTTATAGAAATTTTAAAAATGAAAGGAGAAATTTTATGCTATATCCTATGAAATTTAAGAAGGTTTTTATTGAAAAAGTGTGGGGTGGAAGGGAATTTGAAACAAAGTTAAACATGACTTTGCCTGAGAATAAAAATATTGGTGAATCATGGGAAATTTCTGCTCATCCTAATGGAATGAGTATTGTTGAAAATGGAGCCCTTGCAGGAAAAACACTGCAGGAAGTTTATGATGAATATAAGGGGAAACTTGTAGGTGAGAAAGTTTATAATGAATATGGAAAAAGATTTCCTCTACTTATTAAATACCTTGATGTAAATGACAGACTTTCCATACAGGTTCACCCTGATGATGAAGTTGCCAACAGAAAACATAACGAGCTTGGAAAAAGTGAATCATGGTACATCATGGAAGCAAGTGATGATGCCGTTCTTATAATGGGGATGAAACCTGGAATTTCAAAGGAAGTATTTTTAGAAAAGGCTAAAAACAATGATTTTTCCGGAATGTTTGAAGAAATATCTGTAAAAAAGGGAGATCTTGTAGACATAACTCCCGGAATGATACACGCCTCACTTACGGGAAGTGTTCTTTTTGCAGAAATACAGGAAAATTCTGATGTAACATACAGAATATATGATTTTGACCGTATTGAAAATGGTAAGAAAAGGGAACTTCACATTGATGATGCGGCTGAAGTGATAGACTTTGGGAAAAAAGCTGACGTCAGAAAAACTGAATTTGAAAATGGTGAAACGAGAAAGAATATAATAAAGAAAAAATATTACAACATTGATAAGGTAAAAGTTGAAGGAAAGTTTGAGGATATCAATGAAGAAAGCATGATTATCTACTCCATACTTGAAGGAAAGGGAAATATAGAAAGCAGTGACTCTGCCCTTGATATTCAGAAAGGTGAATCAGTTCTGGTACCTCCTCATATGAAGGTCACTTTAAAAGGAGATTTTGAAATACTCAGAACAACTATATAAAAAGCGAAAGGATAATTCCAATGAAATATAATTTTGATGAAATAATAGACAGAAAAAACAACCATGCTACAAAATACAATGAATTAATAAAAAAATTCGGAGTGGATGATGTCATTCCTCTATGGATTGCAGATATGGATTTCAGAACTGCCGAACCTGTAGTCAATGCCATAAAGAAGAAAGCAGAACATGGTATTTTTGGATATGTATACCGTCCTGACGAATATTTTGAATCTTTTATAAACTGGCAGAAAAAAAGATTTGGCTGGGAACCAAAAAAAGAACTCCTAAGCTTCAGCATCGGTATCGTCCCAGCTTTAGGCGCATTAGTAAGACAATTTTCTGAAAAAGGGGATAAGATACTTATTCAGACACCTGTCTATTCTGAATTTTATGACATCAATCTTGATAATGAAAGAGTTGTTATCGAAAACAGATTCATTGAAAAAGATGGAGTTTATTCCCTTGATTTGAAGGATCTTGAGGAAAAGCTGAAGGAACATCCAAAACTTCTTATTTTCTGTAATCCCCAAAATCCAATTGGTCACGTATGGACTTATGAGGAACTTAAAGCAATTGGAGATTTATGCGTAAAATACAATGTTCCTGTTATTTCAGATGAAATTCACGCTGACCTGACTTTATGGGATAATAAACATATTCCAATGGCAAGCGTGTCAGAAGAAATAAGAAAAAATACTATCACATGTACTTCCACAGGAAAAGCCTTCAATGTGGCAGGACTTCAATGTGCAACTATTGTTTTTAACAACCTTGAAGAAAAAAGTAAATTTGATAAATTCTGGAAGGATCTGGAAGTACATAGAAACAATCCTTTCAATCTGGTTGCAACAATTGCCGCATACAATGAAGGAGAAGAATATCTTGTTCAGCTGAAGAAATATCTTGAAGATAATATTATGTTTGTCTACAATTACTGTAGGGACAACATTCCACAGATTAAGCCGAATATCCCGCAGGCAACATATCTTGTATGGGTTGACTGCAGACAGCTGTGTAAAGATTTTGGATTCAGTCAGGCTGAACTTGAAGAATTTATGTTAAAAAAGGCGAAACTGGGACTTAATCCCGGAAGATCCTTCCAGAAAAATCTTGAAGGATTCATGAGAATAAATACTGCCTGTCCACGTTCAGTGCTTGAAAAAGCCTTAAATCAGCTGGAAAATGCAGTAAAAGAACTTTCAAAATAAATTTTGGAATTATATTTTTATGTACTGTTGACAATCCTTTTTAAAAGTAGTATTATATTTTTATATACAAATATAATGAGGAGGAGAAATATGACTGAAAATAAAAATGTAAAACTTTCTGTACTAAATCTTGTTCCAAAATTTCAGAATGATACAGATATTGATGCAATAAACAGAGCTACAGAGCTTATTAAAATAGTGGAAAAATTAGGATATCACCGTTACTGGGTTGCGGAACATCATAATTTCAGAGGAGTATTAAGTTCTGCCACAGCCCTTATTATACAACATCTACTTGCAAATTCTGAAAAAATAAGGGTAGGAGCTGGAGGAGTAATGCTTCCAAACCATACTTCCCTGCAGGTGGCAGAAACATATGGAACTCTTGAAACTCTTTATCCAGGAAGAGTTGACCTTGGTATAGGACGTGCTCCTGGAACTGATTCTGATACTGCAGCTCTTATTTACAGAACTCAATACGTGAGAACAAGTAAATTTGTAGAGGCTATCAAAGATATACAGAGATTTATGGGAAGCGAAGAGGAACAGGGCATTGTTTCAGCTTATCCGGGAATAAATACAAATGTACCTATTTTCATGCTTGGAAGCTCCATACATTCTGCTTCTGTTTCGGGAGAACTTGGATTGCCTTATTCCTTTGCAGGACATTTTTCTCCAGATGCCGCAGAAGAAGCAATAAAGATTTACAGGGAAAGTTTTGTCCCTTCAAAATATCTGGAAAAACCTTATGTCATTCTTGGAGTTCTCGCTCATGGTGCAGACTCTGATAAAGAAGCTGAAAGACTCTATACTGCCACTCAGCAGGCAATGCTTAATATGAGCAGGGGAGAAAAAGGGCTTTATCCGTTGCCTGATGAAAACTTTTCAGATAAACTGACTTCGGCAGAAAAAATCTTTCTGCAATCAAAAATGGGAATAAATCTGATGGGAACAAAAGAAACGATAAAAAGAAAATGGGATGAAGTAAAGAGTAAATACCAGCCTGATGAAATAATGGCTGTAAGTTACATGTCAGAAATAAGTCAGCTTGAAACTTCTTACAGAATACTGGCTGAAGCCTTAAAATAAATTATAAATCCCAATACTTTGAAAACAGGGTAAGAGAAAGGAAATTAAAATGGAAGATTCAATTACAAAAATATCTGATACAAAAAATATAAAGGAAATATATCTTGCAGGAGGGTGTTTCTGGGGAATTGAAGCATATACAAAAAAAATTTACGGTGTCATTGAAACAACTGCAGGATATGCAAACGGAAAAACAGAAAATACAAGTTACAGGGAACTTCACAGTACAGATCATGCAGAAACTGTACATATAAAATATGATACTGAAAAGCTTTCACTAAAAAAATTACTCAAATTCTATTTTCAGGTAATAGATCCTACAAGCATAAATAAACAGGGAAATGACAGAGGAAGACAGTATCGTACAGGAATTTACTATACAGATTCTAAAGACCTGGAAACTATTCTTCAGGAAATTGCAGAGGAGCAGAAAAAGTACACTGATAAAATTCAGGTGGAAATGGAACCTCTAAAAAACTTTATTCCTGCAGAAGAATATCATCAGGACTATCTGGATAAAAATCCAGGAGGATACTGCCATATAAACCTTAATGCTGTCAATACTTTTCTTATTGACCCTGATGAATACATGAAACCTGATGACAGTGAACTGAAAAGCCGGCTATCCAGCCTTCAGTATAATGTTACTCAAAACAAATACACTGAACATCCTTTTGAAAATGAATACTGGGATAATGAAGAGAAGGGAATATATGTTGATATTACAACAGGGGAGCCTCTATTCCTTTCCACAAATAAATATAATTCAGGATGCGGCTGGCCAAGCTTTACAAAACCTATCCAGAAAGATGTTGTAAACTATGCGGAAGATACAAGCCTCAGCAGGGTCAGAACTGAAGTCCTGAGCAGAAGCGGAAACGCCCACCTTGGACATGTTTTTCCTGACGGACCTATTGACAAGGGTGGTCTCAGATACTGTATAAACAGCGCTGCGCTAAGATTTATACCTTTAAAGGATATGGAAAAGGAAAATTATGGATATCTGATTCCATTACTTGAAAAGGAACTGGGAGAAAAATTCTAACACTTTAAATAAATAATCCTTACAATATTTAATAGAAATGAGGCTGTCCCAAAAAATTAGAAAATATGAAAGCTATATTTCTTCATTTACTATAATTTCACTTATACAAAACAGTCATTCATAAAGAAAAAGTCGAAATTCACCTAAAAAATCAGGTTGTTGACTTTTTCTAAATTCATTTCCTGTTTTGAATTGTGAAATTATAAATAATTCATAAATATAGTTTTTACATTATTTTCTAATTTTTTTGAGACAGTCTCTCTAAATTTAAATATGAAAGGATCTGTTTTAATGTTAAAAAAATTATTGGCATACGTAGGAGAATATAGGAAAGTCTCGCTTTTATCTCCTCTATTTATTGCAGTGGAAGTAATGATGGAAATACTGATTCCATTTTTAATGGCCTCCATAATAGATGACGGACTGAATAAGGGGAATATGAAACATATATATTTTATAGGCCTTTTAACTTTGCTGATTGCTATGCTTTCACTGTCTACAGGTTTTGCGGCAGGAAGATGTGCAGCTAAAGCTTCTTCAGGATTTGCAAAGAATATAAGAAAGACAGTTTTTTACAAGATACAGAATTTTTCTTTTACAAATATTGATAAATTTTCAACTGCAGGGCTTATTACAAGATTTACTACAGATATTGCAAATATTCAGAATTCATATCAGATGATTTTAAGACTTCTGGTAAGAGCACCTTTAATGCTTATATTTGCAACTATGATGACGATTTATATAAGTCCGGGCTTATCCACTATATTTATCGGTGCTATAATTATACTTGGAATTGTAATGGCAGTTGTTATATTTTTAGTACATCCTATTTTTCTGCAGGCAATGAAAAAGTATGACAAAATAAATTCAGATCTTCAGGAAAATATAAACGCGGTCAGAGTTGTAAAAGCATACGTAAGAGAAAATTATGAAATCAATAAGTTTAAAAATTCAACAGACGGTTTGAGAAATACATTGTTAAAAGCGGAAAAAATTATTATATTTGTAGCCCCTGCAATGCAGTTTTGCATGTATTCATGTATTATCCTGCTTTCATGGTTTGGAGCAAAGAAAATAGTAGCCGGAAATCTTACTACAGGACAACTGATGAGCTTATTTTCATACACAGCAAATATTCTTATGAGTCTTCTTATGTTTGCTATGGTTATAGTTACAATAACTTTTTCAAGAGCATCGGGAGAACGTATAGTAGAAGTTCTTGATGAAGAACCTAGCATAAAGAATATTGATAATCCTGTATTAGAAGTAATAGATGGTTCAATTTCATTTGAAAATGTAAATTTCAGCTATAGTAACAATCCTGAAGTGTTAAATCTCGAAAATATCAATATTCATATTAATCAAGGGGAAACAATAGGAATAATAGGAGGAACAGGAAGTGCAAAATCAGCTCTTGTTCAGTTAATTCCAAGATTATATGATGTACTGAACGGTGAAGTAAAAGTCGGTGGAGTAAACGTAAAAAATTACGATATAAAAACTTTAAGAGATAATGTAGCAATGGTACTGCAGAAAAATGTCCTTTTTTCAGGAACAATAAAGGAAAATTTGATGTGGGGAAATAAAAATGCCACTGAAGATGAAATGATACATGCCTGCAGACTGGCTCAGGCAGATGAATTTATACAGAGATTTCCTGATAAATATGATACTTATATTGAACAGGGAGGATCAAATGTATCAGGTGGACAGAAACAGCGTCTATGTATAGCAAGAGCACTTTTAAAAAATCCAAAAATTCTGATTCTTGATGACTCTACAAGTGCTGTGGATACTAAGACTGATAAGCTTATAAGGGAAGTCTTTAAGAATGAAATACCGGACATTACAAAAATCATTATTGCACAGAGAATTTCATCAGTAAAAGATGCTGATAAGATTATTGTACTTGACGATGGTAAAATATCAGGTATAGGTGTTCATGAAGAACTGATAATTTCAAACAGTATTTATAAGGAAGTGCATGATTCTCAGGAGGAAGGGGGAAAAAATAATGAATAGTTCAGATAAAAATAGCAGAAATAAAGGAAAACAGCTGAAAGCTCTGCTCCGTCTTATAGGATACATGTTTAAACTGTATAAATTTCATTTTATTGCAGTTTTAGTATTTATACTTTTAAGTTCATTAAGTATGGTTGTAGGAACAATGTATACAAAACAGCTTATTGACGGATATATTACACCTAACATAGGAAATCCAAACATTGATTTTGCTCCTCTTGTAAAAATAATACTTTCAATGGGTGCAGCATATCTGACAGGGATGATTTCCACTTACTTATATGAAAGACTTATGATAGTTGCGGCTCAGGGGACATTAAAAACTCTTAGGGATGATGTATTTTCCCATATGGAAAAACTGCCTATTAAATACTTTGATACTCATGCTCATGGAGATATAATGAGTGTATATTCAAGTGATATAGATACGTTACGTAATATGATAACAGAAAGTCTGGCACAGATAATTTCTGCGATAATAACAGTTGTCAGTGTTCTCACTTCAATGTTTATCCTCAGTGTGCCTCTGACAATTTTTACTCTGATTATGGTTATTCTTACTATAAGTGTCACAAGAAACATATCAGGAAAAAGTGGAAAGAATTTTAAGAATCAGCAGAAAAATATTGGAGCAGTAAATGGATATATAGAAGAAATGCTTGAAGGACTAAAAGTTGTTAAAGTATTTTCATATGAAGAAGAAGCAAAAGATAAATTTGATATCTTAAATGAAAAGCTTTTTGAAAGTTCAAACAATGCCAACAAATACGGAAATATCTTAGGCCCTGTTGTAGGAAATCTGGGAAATATAAACTTTGTCCTTACAGCTTCAATTGGATCTTTCCTTGCTATTTCAAATATAGGAGGATTTACTCTTGGAGGACTTGCTTCTTTCCTGCAGTTTACAAGAACTCTAAATCAACCTATATCCCAGACTGCAATGCAGATTAATTCAGTGCTACTGGCTGCAGCCGGAGCACAGAGGGTATTTCAGATTCTTGATGAAAAACCTGAATTTGATGAAGGTTATGTAAAACTTGTAAATGCTGATACTGATGAAAATGGAAATATAAAGGAAGTAGATAAACATACAGGTATATGGTCTTGGAAACATCCTCATGAAGATGGTACAATTTCCTATGAAAGACTTCTTGGTGATGTTGTCTTTGAAAATGTTGATTTTGGTTATAATGAAAGCAAAATTATATTACATGATATAAATCTATATGCAAAACCTGGAGAAAAAATAGCCTTCGTAGGTGCAACAGGAGCAGGGAAAACAACAATTACCAATCTTATAAACAGGTTTTACGATATACAGAATGGCAAAATAAGATATGATGGTATAAACATCCAGAAAATAAATAAACCCGATTTAAGAAAATCGTTAGGAATAGTATTACAGGATACTCATCTGTTTTCAGGAACAGTTGCTGATAACATAAGATATGGAAAGCTTGATGCAACTGATGAAGAAGTTCGTGCAGCAGCAAAACTTGCAAATGCACATCACTTTATCAAGCATTTACCTGAGGGATATGATACTTATCTAAGCAATGGCGGTGCAAATTTATCACAAGGTCAGAGACAGCTTCTTTCAATAGCGAGAGCTGCTATAGCCGATCCGCCTGTACTGATACTGGATGAAGCAACATCAAGTATAGATACAAGAACAGAAAAGATAGTGCAGGAAGGTATGGACAAATTAATGAAAGGTAGAACAGTGTTTGTAATAGCTCATAGACTTTCAACTATAAGAAATTCAGATGTAATAATGGTTCTGGAACAGGGAAGAATAATTGAAAGAGGAAATCATGATGAACTTTTAAAGCAGAAAGGAACTTACTATCAGCTCTATACAGGAGGCTTTGAACTGGATTAAGTTTAAAAAGAAAGGATATATGTGAAAAATAATTTAAAGAAGAGAAAGATATTAAATATCTTAAAATATATTTTTATAGTTTTTATTATACCATTTATTTTCGTGCAGTTTCTGATTGTATCCGGAGGAAAGGATGAATCTGACAAACAGGTTGATTATGTTATAATTTTAGGTGGAAGGGTATATGGTGACAAACCTTCCAATTCTTTAAATGAAAGAATAAAAACTGCTACTAAATATTTAAAAGAACATAAGGATATAAAAGTAGTCGCTTCAGGCGGTAAAGGAAAAGGGGAAGAAATATCTGAAGCAGAAGCAATAAAAAAAGAACTGATAAAAAATGGAATTGATGAAAACAGAATTATAAAAGAAGATAAATCTAAAAACACTGTGGAAAATTTAAAATTCATCCTTGAAAAAATAGGTGAAGAGAGAGCTGTTAACAATAAAAAAGTCAAAGTTCTTATTGTTACAAATGGTTATCATCTTTACAGATCAAAGAAAATTGCTGAACTGTTGGGATATGAGGCTTATGGACTTCCTGCCACGACGCCATTTATTTCGATACCAAAATCATACCTGAGAGAATTTTTATCAATAATTAAGTTCAATTTTGAAAAAAATAATATAAATTAATCACGAAAATGTGATATAATGTACTAAAATAAAATTTAAAGCAAGGGAAGTTGAAGAAAAAATGAAAAAACTAATGATCGTAGCATTACTTGCCACAGGAGTACAGACATTCAGCTGCAGTTTTATGAAAAATCCTGATGCCCTAATTGAAAGAGTTATAAAAAAGGTACAGGCTGAAAAAAAATCTGATGAAATATTTTGTGACAGCGATGATTTAAAAATGTTGTATTATCTTATTCAGGGCGAAGATTATAACTTAAATTTAGGTGTGTCCATAAATATTGATGAAACTACTACTAATAATCAATTTAAAAATAAATTTTATCAGAAACTTGAAGAATATAAAAAATTTGTTCAGACTATTGACAGAAAAAATCTTGGAAAATTGCCTCTCCCTGACAAGGAAGTTGTGAGATTTTACGCAAAAATAGCAAACACAGATAAATTTTTTATAATAGGAAAATACGAATATGACAGAAAAAATAATACTTACACTTTTTATGCAAGTAGCACTGGAAAAGAGCTATTTGAAAATATAGGACTCTTCTCCGGAATGAATGTCAAGTATACGGATGAAATTATCTACTAAGAGAATATATAGCGCAAATGAAATCATAACTGGGACTGCTTTTATAATAAGCAACCCCTTTTTGTTGTAACTGTAGAAAAAATTCATCATTTATTATAATTCAGCTGGATAACATACCGGAAGGAGAGACTATGCTTATTGGAAATAATGAAACAACAAAAATAATAGATTATTATGCAATAAATAATTTAGGGATTCCAAGTATTGTGCTTATGGAAAATGCCGCTGTTTCGTTTATGAAACATGTTGACATGAGCTTAAAAAACTACCTTGTAATATGTGGTAAAGGCAATAATGGAGGAGACGGGTATGCTATCGCCAGACATCTTCATTCTGCGGGAAAAAACGTAAATATATTCAGCATTGGTAATGAAAATTTATCAGTTGACTGTCAAATAAATTATAACATATGTAAAAATCTTAATATAAAAATGTTTTCCGATATAAAGGAACTGGATAGTCTTCTACTGGAATGTGAAGCCATAATTGAAGGAATATTTGGGACAGGCTTGAATTCAGATATAGAGGGAATATATAAAACTGTAATACAAAAAATAAATGATTACTCGCATAATAAAACAGTTTATTCCATAGATATTCCTTCGGGAATTAACGGAAATAATGGAGAAATTTTAGGAATAGCAGTAAAAGCTGATAAAACTATATCTTTTGTCACTTACAAGAAAGCTTTTCTAAATATTTATAATAAAAAATATTTTGGAGATATTTATGTTGAAGAGATTGGATTTAATATAAATAATATTTCTCATCTGGTAAATGAATATTATTTAACCAAAGAGATAATTGAAGAAAAAATTATCGGACGAAAAGAAGATGCACATAAAGGAGATTTTGGAAGAGTGCTCATATTTGCTGGAAGTAATGGATTTTCAGGAGCAGCTTCAATTGTTTCTGAAGCATGTGTCAGAGCAGGGGCAGGATTAGTGACTTTAATGACTTATGATAATACTTTTTCCAGCAATATTTTTTCTTCAGCTGAGTCAATGATACTTGAAATAGAAAATAAAAATATAGAGAGCAGTTTTAAAAGAGTAGAAGACATGGCTTTGAATTCAGATGTAATAACAATAGGACCGGGAATAGGAAAATCTGAAAATTCTCTGCAGCTTATGAAAAAACTGTTACAATATAAAAAAAATAACAGAGGGAATACTATTAAACTTGTGATAGATGCCGATGGGCTAAATTTACTTTCTGAAAATCCTGAATTATTTAATGATATTAAAAATCGTGCAGTTTTAACACCACATGCTATGGAGTTTTCAAGAATAAGCGGTTTTTCACTTGAAGAAATTTCAGATGATAAAAAAGGAAGTTTCAATAGATGTAAGAAATTTGCTTTTGAACATGGTATTATTCTTCTTCTGAAAGGAAAAAATACATTGATAACTGATGGAAGAAGTGTGTATATAAACAGCACAGGAAACTCTCACATGGCAAATGGGGGAATGGGAGATGGTCTCACAGGAATTATTTCATCACTTGCGGGGCAGAATTATTCTTTGTATGAAAGTACTAAAATAGGATGTTTTTTACACGGATATATTGGAGATGCTCTTTTAGAAGAGCAATATATAATAAATATTTCACATGTGATTGAAAATATTCCAAAATATATGAAAATAATATTTGAAAATAAAAAATAATAATTTAAAATATATAAATTAACAGATAATTAATCTAGGAAGTTGACGGTAGAAATGAAATCAAAAATAAAATTAATTACAAAAAAATGTGAATACCTGACTGAAATAATTAAATTCAAAGATTTGAACTGTAATTTTCAACAAAATTCAGATGACCTGAAAAAAAAGGGAAATATCATAATTTTAGGAAATTTTGATGGTGTACACAAAGGACATATGACTATTTTTCAAAATGCCATTACAAGAGCAAAGGAAAAAGATTATAACACAGTTGTCTATACTTTTCGTGAATATCCGCAAAAGAAATCTACTAAAATAACTACTCCTTCAGAAAAAGTGGAACTTATAGATGAAGCAGGAATTGACTACATTTATCTGGATGAATTTGAGGATGTGAGAAATTATTCTCCTGAAGAGTTTGTTGAAAAGGTACTTGTAAATACTTTAAATGTTAAAGAAATATACTGTGGTTTCAATTTTACGTTTGGAAAGAATAAATCCGGAAACATTAAAGTACTTGATGGTATAATTAGAGATAAATATAATAACAGTATTCTTATTAATGTTCAATCACCGGTTCTGGATAGTGAAAACGATATAATAAGCAGTACCCGGATTAGGGAATACATTGAAAAGACTGATTTTAAAAAAATTACTGAACTTTTAGGACATAATTTTATTATAATGGGAGAAGTTATTCATGGAAAGAAATTAGGTAGAACACTAGGCTTTCCTACAGCTAATCTTGAATTTGATAATAAAGTATATCCGGATTTTGGAGTATATGGAGTGTATGTTCATGTAGAAGGGGATAGCAAAATTTATCATGGAGTAATGAGTATTGGTGAAAATCCTACAATAAAAGGTCATGGATTAAGTGTAGAAACTCATATTTTTGATTTTAACCATGATATTTATGGAAAAATAGTAATGGTCGAAGTTTTAGAAAAAATAAGTAATCAGATAAAATTAAATTCCATAGATGAATTAATAGAAAAAATAAATGTTGATGCAATAATATGGAAGAAAAGAATAGAAGAGAAGTATCATGATACAAGTAAAAATAGATAATTTTGAAGGTCCTATGGATCTGCTTCTGCATTTAATTGAAAAAAAGCAGATGAACATAAGTGAAATAAATATTACCCAAATAATAGATGATTATCTGGAATATATTAATAAACACAAGGAAGAAAATTTAAAAATAAAAATTGAATTTTTAATAATGGCAACAGATCTTATTGAGATAAAAGCTTACTCAATATTGAATCAGGAAAAAAAGTCTGAAAGAATAGAAGATCTTGAAAAAAGAATTATAGAATATAAGATATTTAAGGAAATATCTGAATTATTTTCCGAATATGAAAAGGAATACAATATTCCTTATAAAAAAACAGGAAATCAGGATATTCAGGAAGTTTCTTTCGAATATGATATTTCAATGTTAACTCTGGATAATTTGCTGAATAACTTTAAAAATTTAATAGAGAATGAAGATTCAAAACCAAAAATGATTCTAAATCTGGAAGATGAGTATTCTTCTGAAGAAGCATTCTCTGAAATAGAAGAAATAATGGAAAATGAAGATAAAATAGAGTTTAACAGTCTTTTAAAGAATAAATTTACTAAGTCAAGAATAGTAGTAATGTTTTTATGTGTTCTGGAGCTATTTAAAAATGGACAGATTGATATTATTACCATAGAAAATAATTTCTATATAAAAAAAATAAATTAAAATTAGAAAGGTAAAGTTAATGTTTAAATCAAGTTTTATTGTAATGATAATAAATATGACGAGTAGACTGCTCGGTCTAATTCGTGAAATGATAATTGCCAATATGTTTGGAGCAACAGGTTTAACAGATGCATATGTAAGTGCGACCAAGATTCCTAATTTTTTTACCACCCTTTTTGGAGAGGGATCAATGGGAACAGTTTTCATTCCAATATATAACCGTGGACTGGAAGAAGATGGAAAAGAGAGGATAAATGAATTTGTTTATTCAGTCCTAAACCTGATTATTACCTTTACGTCAACAATGTCAATAATTATTATTGTATTTTCACGGCAGATTTTAAAAATAACTACAGAATTTGCTGATTCTCAGAGATTCGAGACAGCAAATAATTTATTAAAAATTACAGCTTTTTATTTTTTATTTATTGCCTTATCAGGAGTAGTATCATCACTTCTGAATAATTATAAGAAGTTTGCTGTAGCCGCATCCATGGGAATTATCTTTAATCTTACGATTATTATCGGTACAATAATTTTAGAAAAAAAGATGGGAATATATGGTCTGGGGGTTTCTTATCTGCTTTCAGGTGCATTACAGCTGGCCATTATGCTTCCGGATTTCTTTAAAATAATGAAAACATATAAATTTATTTTCAATCTTAAAGATAAATACGTAATAGAAATGTTTAAGCTGATGATTCCGACATTAATAGGAATCTTCGGCTATCAGATTAACGAAATTATCGATAACAGATTTGCAACAAAACTTTCTACAGGTACAGCAAGTGCTTTAAACTATGCAAGCAGATTATATTTATTACCGATAGGAGTATTTGCAATATCGTTATCGGTCGTAATTTTTCCTACATTATCTCAGGCAGTAGTAAAAAATGAAAGAAAAAAAGTTAAAAGAGTAATAGAAAAAGGATTAAATATGCTTTCGTTCCTGATTGTTCCCTCAACAGTAATTTTATTTGGGTATGCACATGAAATCGTCAGATTAATTTATAAAAGAGGAAATTTTTCAGATAAAAGTGTAATAATAACTGCTGAAACTTTGCAATTTTATGCAATAGGACTGTTATTCTTTTCAACTATTCATCTGCTTACAAGGAGTCATTATATATATAAAGATCGTACATTGCCTGTAATATCTTCCTTTATAAGTATTGGATGTAATATTTTACTTGATAACCTGCTATATAGGCAATATGCTCATATAGGTCTTACTTTTGCGACTTCATTTGCGGCATTTGTGAATTTTACAATTTTATTTGTATCATTGAACAAAAGACATATCAGGATAAATAATATAAAGTATCTGCTTTCCTTACTTGTGGCATTTGGTTTCTCAATGGCCGCATTCCATATATCCAGATATATCAATGTAACTCAGATTGGAAAATTTGGAATTTTAGTCAATGTACTGATATTTTCAGTAGTATATTTAGTTTTATGGGTAATTATATTTACTATAAGAAAAATGTTACTACCTAAAAAGAAAAAGAAAAAATAGAAAGTAAAATAATAAATTTATAGAAACATGATTTAATATAACTTATTTTGAAATTTAATGAGTTTAAATCATGTTTTTTTATATATTATAGAATAGTAAAGTAGTGGTATATATCAGTTAACTAAAATGTAGTTTGTTCTGCAATTCAGAATTACTTTACTTGTAAACTGAATTTAGTTTTATTTTGTAAAGTTATTTTTGGTTTATTTTTAAAATAGAAAAAGTTTATTGCTAAAAGCTGAAGATGGTTTATAAATAAACAAAGTTGCACTATAAAATTTAAAATAAAACTGCCAGCTAAAAAATTAACTGGCAGATATTATATATATTTAACTATTATATTCAAAGTCAAGTATATCTTTTCGTATGTTTCTTATGAGATATTTTGATAATTTTTCAGATTTTGTCTGTATAAGAAGAAAAATTCTCGCTAAAATTTTTCCCATATAAACTTTTCTTATCTGATCAATTTCACTTAAGCTGTACTTTTTCAAGAAGTCTGTTATATTATTTTCTTCTGATAAAAAGTCATTTGCTGATATATTTATAAATCTTTTGTCAGAAGTAATTCTCTCATAAATAGTAAGTTCTTTACTAACTTTTTTTCCTTCTGATTTTTCAGTAGGAGTAGCCTTTGAAAACTGGTCATAAATTTCAGCATAAAGCATATCATTCGGACCTTCAAAAATAGTAAATGGCCTGAAATCGATTGCAACATTGCTCATTGGATGACCAGCTTCAAAGCCTTTTGCTCCTAAAAGTTTCTGTGCTTTTCCGGCAGTATCATAAGTATACTCAGTAGCCAGACTCTTTATAATATTAGCTTCCATTAATTTATCAGAAACTGACTTTTCAGGTGAAACATTATTACATGTGTAATCATACATAATCTGAGATATTCCATACACTGTTTCAATGTCGGATATTTCCTTCTGAACAAATGAAATTTCTCTTCTTGCATATTTTTTTATATTTTTAACAATATATTCCATAATTCCATGGGTCATTCCTATAAGCTGCAGACGGCTTCTTATGAAAATATTCTGAAATTCCCTGAGGCTGTTTGATTTACTTTCTGAAAGCTTCATGACATATTTTGAAGGAATATCAGCATCAATGTGATTGACAGCATATCTGACGGCTTTAAGTCCTTCAGAGTTCAATACATCATAAGTTATATATTTCCTAGGAACGAAAATTAAGCTTATAACTTTAGAAAGCTTTCCATCTTTTCTTTCCTTTGCCGCTATTAAAAGAAAATCACTCTGGGAATTTCCCTGCCAATATTTATCAGCTTTTACATGAATAGTATCTTCATCTGTATATTCATAATAGGACTGCATTTCCTTTGCAATAGCTGATCCGGAAGTTCCAGGCTCTGTTATGGCAAGACCCCCACCTTCTCCATTAAATATAAGTTCAAGTCCTTCTTCAATCTGCTCCTGATTTCCATATTCCATAAGCGGCTGTAGTACAAGTGCCCCTTCAATACCTGTACGCAGAGTAACAGGAACTCCATAGTTACCGGCAATTCTTAAAACTTCCTGTATTTCAAACTGACTTTCTTTACGGCCACCAAATTTTTCAGATAAAAACGGTAGTAGAAGTCCAGATTTTTTTATATTAAGCCATTTAATTTCTGAAAGATAATTCATGAGATTTATTTTTTCAATATTTCCATCTGAAAAAATTTCATTGAATATCTTTTTTATATTGGATAAAAACTCTTCAGTATTCATTTTCAACAAACTTTCATTAATAAGTCTATTCATTAAAACCTCCTATAATATATTTATATATAGTAATTATATAACATTTGTTATTATAGCACAAATCTAAAATTTTGACAATTTTTTCTAGCCAAACAGTAAATAAGCGATTAAGAAATGAACAAAAAAAGACTTAGGCGGTAAAACCTAAGTCTAAAAGGAGTTTATGAAGAAAAAAGTATATTGCTTTTGGTCATAAATAGTATATCGTTTTACAATTAGTTTCCAGTTTGGAAAATATTTGTTTTATATTTGGAAAATAGTAGTATTTTTATAGAGCGTTTAATGATTGATAATACGCTATGTACAGGTGATAAAAAAATTTATATTTCAAAAAAAATGTTATTCAAATTTACTTTTAGATGGAGTAGCAATAAAAATATTGAAATAAGAAAATCCACACAGTTTCCACATATCTTTTAAAAAAATATACATAACATACATTATCGGACTTATAATTAATTAGAAAATTAGACATATAAAATGTGAAAATTTATCACCTGATTATATGTCTATTTATCTTTTTTATATCTAAAATGAATATTTTTTTCCTTCAAAAAATCTGTATTATTAACTGAAAAAGCTGTCTGTATAAATCTATAATTTTTTATATTCCTGTAATCAGAAACTACAATAAAATAATCTGTATTATTTATCTGTTTCTGATAATAATGTTCTTTCCGTGATTTAGACTGTTTTGTAACATGATCAGGATCCTGAAGGACTTCTTCTATTATTTCTAGTGTTATTTCAGGATGTTTAGCCTTAATGTGATTATAAAACTGCTCTTTTTCAAGCATTATTTTCTGATGGAGTTTTCCTTCGAATTCATATGTTTCTATTCGCTTTCCAGTTTTTGTATATCTTAATTTTTCTTTCAAATTTTATCTCTCCATTAATTTAAATCTTTATCTATAATTTTCTATGTTTGTATCAATTTATATAGTCCGATAATTAAATTATAAATTTATACTTTTTTATTTGCACCTGGTAAATTTATTTTATATTTAATAATAAGCAATCTTATACATAAACTTGCTGTAAATAAGAAAATTGTAGTTGAAATTTTCATAAAATGAAGATTTTTTATCATTATATGATATAACATTCCAGTTCCAAAAGCCAGGACGGCATATATATCTTCCCTGAGTATTGCCGGAACTTCACTTACCAGCATATCTCTTATCACTCCTCCACCAGCTCCTGTCAGTGTTGCCAAAATGGCCGTAGTTATAAGATTCTGATTTAATCCTATCCCTTTATCTGCACCTATTATTGCAAAGGCAGAAAGTCCAAGTGAATCGAAGATAAGGTTAGACATATGGATGAGTCTGTATCTTTTTCCATTTCTTCTTTTAGACTTTTTTATTGATTTTCTAAATTTTTTCATAAATATATATAATATAACAGTTGTAATAATAGATATATATAATCCTTCCGGATTGATAAGAGCGGTTGGAACCTCGTTCAGCAGAATATCTCTTATTATTCCTCCACCACATGCTGTCATCGTTGCAAGGAGCGTCATTCCAAAAATATCCAGCTTATACTTTATTCCCTTTAAAGCTCCTGAAGCGGCAAAGGCTATTGTTCCAAGATAGTTACATATAATCAAAAAAATTTCAAATTCTAAATACATTTTACCTCTCTTTTTATAATTTATATAATTCCTGAATTAATTCCTGTGGTAGTTTTCTATGTAATTTCCATAAAATTGTCATAGGCTTGTCACCAAAGCTTTTATAGTAATCAGCCTGTCCCAGATATATAAAGGGATTTGTTTTATTTCCGTTCATAAATGCATACTTTCTTGCAAATATATGAACTTTCATTTTTTTCTCCCTATGTCTGATAAACATCTGGCCAACACTAGATGAATGATAAGTCTTCGGTTGGCTTATCCATTGTATTATTTTATCTGAATGCAGTGAATTATCGTATTTCAGGTTTTCCTGCATAATATGGGATTTGTCATTTGTTATAAAAAGACATATATCGTTTTCTGTATTTGCATAACCTGCACGCCATGTTCCCTTAGGAACTTTGGAATCAAGAAGAATCTGCAGCTCAATACGCTTATATTCCTTATGTGTAATTAATACATTATCATTAAACTCTTCCATATCATTTTTCCTGAATTCATTTAACCCAAGATTTATTAAATCATTTAAACGCTTTTCAAAATTTTTATCTTCTTCATAAAAAATATTTTCATATTTTTTAGAAATTTTATATCCATATAAATCTGCTTCAATAATTCCATCTTCAATTAGTTCATAAAAAATTCTTTCCAGCAAGTAAAAATTTTTAAATTCTTTTTTTATAGAAAAATACTTTTGGTATTCGAATAATAAAATTTTAGAATTTATATATTTATTTCCTAAATTTTGGCTTTTATATTTTGATTCTAAGAAGAATTTTATAATCAGGTAGGTAAATGGTTCACATAACCTTATTTTCTTTTCCATATAAGCCAATAAATCAGTTTTAGTATTTTTTATCCGATAATATTTTATAAAGTTACTGTTTTCAAACTGAACCTGTGCGTTATAAAAGGATCCTGTTTTTAATACCAGTTCTATAAATAATTCAATATTGGAATCAAAATCTGAAATCTCCAAAAATTCTTCAGAACTTTTTCCAATATCATTTTTAAATTCATCGTACATTTCCTTTAAGGCGTTTCTTGAAGTAAAGTTTATTTTCTCTATTTTATCGATAATCCTTTCCTGGCATATTCTGTCTAGCTCAATGTATGAAGCTCCAGGAATATTTGCAAACTGATTTTTAATCTGTTCTATTATCTTTTCCTTTTTTTCATAAAGAAAACCTTTATTGTGAATTTCATCAGAAAATACTTTTGTGATAAGATAATCCTTCCTGTGATTACCAATAAAATCAATGATTGTCACAAAATCTTTTCCTGATGCTTTTCTGAGTCCTCTTCCAATCTGCTGTATAAAAACTGTTGAAGATAATGTCGGACGTAAAAACAGTAAAAGATTTATATCAGGAATATCAACACCTTCATTTAAAATATCAACTACACATATTATTTCTATTTTTCCATTTCTAAAGTTTTCTAAAATTTTAGACCGTTCGGTCAAATTTGTTTTAGATGTTAATAATTCAGATTTATATTCTTTTTTTAAAAATTCATTTTTCATATATAATGCATGTTTTATATTCTGACAGAATGCTATTCCTTTTAAATATTTTCCATCATATCCAAATTTTTTAATTTTTTCTATTATATAATCTGTCCTAATTGAAACTGAAAGATTCTCTGAAAGAATTTCTTCATCATATTTTCCATTTTTATAAGGAATTTTTTCATAGTCAACTGTCATATCATTTATTCCAAAATAATGGAAAGGGACTACAAGATCTTTTTCCATGGCCTTCTTAATTCCCATTTCCCCTACAAGATTATAATTACATAACGCCAGAATATCTTTCCCGTCCATTCTTTCAGGAGTTGCAGTCAGCCCCAAAAGAAAATCTGACTTAAAATAATGTATTATTTTTTCATAGCTTGATGCACTTGCATGATGAAATTCATCAATAATAATATAATCGAATTTATCTGCATCAAATTCCTTATAACAGTTTCTGAGAGACTGGACTGATGCAAAAATCATATTATGCCCAGTTTCCTTATTTCCACTAAAAATTCTTCCAAAATGTTCCTTTTTTATATGTAATATATCTGAAAACACTTTTATAGCATTTTCTAGAAGTTCCTCCCTGTGCGCAATAAATAGAAAATTTTTATTTTTTCTGTTTTTAAGAAAATTTTTTACATCCATTGCGGCAAGGTATGTTTTTCCCGTTCCGGTAGCTGCCACAACAAGTCCTTTCCTATTTCCTGAATCTCTTGTATTTTTAAGCTTTTCCAGAATTTCTTCCTGCATACTGTTAGGAGTAAACTTTTTCTTTTCAGTTTGTATTTTTCTATAGTCAAATGTATTCTGTGGAGTATTTTTTTCCTTATATTCTTCATATTTACCAATAAAATCTTCTGTCAGATCTATAGCTTCATTGCTGTTCCATAATTTTTGAAATTGACAGAGGGATTTATCATAAATATTGAAAAAATCATTATCTGTAAGTTTTACATTCCATTCTTCCGCTGAATATAGTGCACTCTGGCTTATATTTGATGAACCGATTATGCATGTGTGGTATTTTTTCTTTTCAAATAAATAGGCTTTTGTATGAAAACTTTCATTTGAATTATTATATATCTTCACTTTTATATTTTTATATGAAAGCAGTTTACGTAATGCCTTTGGATCCGTTATGTTTAAATATACTGAAGTTATAATTTCTCCTTGAATTCCAAGAGCTTCAAGTTCATCAAGAGTGCTTATCAAGAGCTGAATACCTGAATATTTTATAAAACTTACAATAAAATAGAATTTTTTACAGTTCATCAGTTCATTTTTCAAATATACAAAAAAATTCATAAATTTGGCTTTTTCATTGATTATCAGTTCATTCAGCCTTCCGTTAAATGATACTGTTTCATCTATTCTTAAAGGGACTTCAAATTTTCTTCCTATATTTTTTTCAACATAGGAAAGTGCTTCCTGATAGCCATTTTCATTTATAAGACCAGAAATATTTTTTGAAAAATATTCTAAAATTTCAAATTTTAATGTTTCAGGATAATTTTCTGCACTGATAACAATTCCATTTTTATTGCTTTTTTCATTTAAAATTCCCATTTAATTTACTCCAGATTTATGAATTTAATTATAAAATTTTTTAATTTCTAGTCCTTTAATAAAAACTTTTCAACTCTCGGTTTTCCAAAAGGATTTTTAGTCATTTTATAGAATACCCTGAAAGTAATCAGCACGTCATAAAGACTTTCATGAAGCTGATCTTCTATCATAGGTACATTATAAAACTCTGCACATTCCATTAATTTAGGCCATTTATATGTTCCATAGCTGGGATTTATCCCTGCTTTAACAATATCAATATTTTCCATCATTGTATCAAACTGATTTTTCAATGGAAAAGGAATAAAACTGCGGTCAAATTTTATATTATGGGCTACAAAATGATTAGTATCCTGACAATATAGAAAAAATGCATCTACATCTTCCTTAAATGTTGAAGGATAATCAATATCCTGTCTTTTTGAACTTATAACCTCATCTGTCAGTCCATGAACATTTACTGCTCCAAAATCAATCGGCTCCCCTTCATTCCTAAAATAAAACCTGTTATATTCTGATACTTTAGTCCATTCTTTTTTTTCAAAATTGTAATTTACTTTTATTGCTGAAATGGATAGAACGGAACTTCCAATTTTTCCATTTGTCTCCACATCAAAAAATATTATGTTTCTGTCCATTAAAACCTCTTTTTCTAAAATTTAACTTATGAAGCTGGAATAATTTTAATCATTTAATTTCAATACCGAAAGGAATGCCTCCTGAGGTATTTCTACATTACCAATAGCCTTCATACGTTTTTTCCCCTCTTTCTGTTTTTCAAGCAGCTTCTTCTTACGTGTTATATCCCCACCATAACATTTTGCAAGTACATTTTTTCTAAGTGCTTTTATCGTTTCCCTAGCTATTATCTTAGTTCCAAGTGCCGCCTGTAAAGGTATTTCAAACTGCTGTCTTGGAATGACTTCTTTAAGCTTTTCAACAATTGAACGTCCTCTGTAGTAGGCATTATCCTTATGTGCTATAAATGAAAATGCATCTACAGGATTTCCACTTACGAGAATATCTACCTTAACAAGGTCAGATTCCTTGTATCCTATCATTTCATATTCAAATGAAGCATATCCTTTTGTTCTTGATTTCAGCTTATCATAGAAGTCAATTACAATTTCAGCTAATGGCAAATCATAGCTTATCATTGCACGTGTATCATCGAGATAGCTCATATTAAGGAATATTCCCCTCTTTTCCTGACAAAGTTCCATGACATTTCCTACATAATCTTTTGGAACTATGACAGTTCCTTTTACATAAGGTTCCTCTATATATTTCTTACCTGCAGGAAATTCGGCAGGATTGTCTATAACTATCATTTCTCCAACTTCAGGAGTGACATGATATTTAACCGAAGGTGCTGTCGATATTAAGTCAATGTTAAATTCCCTTCTCAGTCTTTCAACTATTATTTCCATATGAAGCAGTCCTAAGAACCCACATCTGAATCCAAATCCTAAGGCAAGTGATGTTTCAGGCACATAAGACAGTGAAGCATCATTCAGCTGCAATTTTTCCAAGGCTTCCCTTAAATCTTCATAATCATCAGTAGATATTGGATAAACTCCTGCAAATACCATGCTTAATGCAGGTCTGTATCCGGCAAGTGGTATATTTGTAGGATTTTTTACATGGGTAATAGTATCTCCAACCTGTGTATCTTTTATTGATTTTATTCCAGTAATAATATATCCGACTGACCCTACTGTCAGTTCCTTTACTTCCTTCATCTTAGGTGAGAATACTCCAACTTCAAGTACATCAAATTCCTTGTCTGTAGACATAATTTTTATTTTGTCACCTTTAACCAGTTTTCCATCCATTATTCGTATATAAGTAATTACTCCCCTGAAATCATCATAGTGTGAATCAAATATCAGAGCCTTTAAGGGTGCATCTGTTTCACCTTCAGGTTCAGGAATATATTCAACTATAGCTTCCAGAAGATCTTCAATACCAAGTCCTGTCTTTCCGGATACGAGTACTGCATTATCTGATGGCAGTCCGATAATATCTTCAATCTCCAGTTTTACTCTATCAGGATCTGCTGATGGCAAGTCAATTTTATTTATGACAGGCAGTATTTCAAGATCATTTTCAAGAGCAAGATATACATTTGCCAACGTCTGTGCCTCAATTCCCTGAGCCGCATCCACAACTAAAAGTGCTCCATCACATGCCGCAAGGGATCTTGATACTTCATAAATAAAATCCACGTGTCCTGGAGTATCTATAAGATTTAATTCATATGTCTCACCATTTCTGGCATTATAGTTAAGGGTTACTGCCTGAGCCTTAATTGTAATCCCTTTTTCTCTTTCAAGATCCATGCTGTCCAGTAACTGATCCATCATTTCCCTCTGTGTGACAGTCCCTGTTACTTCCAGTAGTCTATCTGCAATAGTAGATTTCCCATGATCTATATGGGCAATTATAGAAAAATTACGTTTGTTTTTTTGATTTGACATTTATATTGTTTCCTTCCATATATCCAATTCTATTTTTTTATTTCCTTTTATTATATAATAAATTTACTTTTTTTCCTAGTGTTTATAGGAAAAATATTTGATAAATTTACATAAAAAATTTCATAATACAATTTTTATCTTTTTTCTTTTATTTTTCTTAGATTTACATAATAATCGTTGTAATTTTATAAAAAATACATTATAATAGATAAATAGAATTTGAGAGGAGAATATTTTAATGTTTAAAGAATTTAAGGATTTTATTTCTAAAGGAAATGTCATGGATCTTGCAGTCGGAGTTATTATAGGGGCTGCGTTCGGTAAAATAGTAACTTCACTTGTTGAAGATATGATAATGCCTGTTTTAGGAATTATATTGGGAAAAATTAATTTTACAGGTTTAAAACTTGTTATTACACCTGCTTCCGGTGATACACCTGAAGTTGCTGTGTTATATGGTAGTTTCATTCAGAATGTAGTAAATTTCTTAATAATGGCTTTTGTTATTTTCTTAATGGTAAAATTAGTTAATAAACTTAAAAAACCTGCAAAAGAAGAAGCACCTGCTGTAGAAGTTCCTACAAAAGAAGAAGCTTTACTGGCTGAAATAAGAGACATCTTAAAAAGTAAGTAATACTTGAGAGTATAAATAAAAAGAGAGATATATTGACCGTCAAATCAGTTTATATATCTCTTTTTGTATTTTATATATGATTTTTTATTGGAAATTTTTAATTAATAATTTCTGCAAATATACTTAAGAAAATCTATCAAAATTTATTTTGATTCATCAATTAACCATTTTCCATTTTGTTTTACAAGTTTTAATGTTATCTCTGTTCCACCTTGATGACCTTTTCTACCATCAACAACAAAATCTTCTTCGTATTTATCTTTTAAATAAACTGTTTTAGACTTAGAATCATATTTTTTCAATTGAAATCCACTTTCTTCTCTTATATCTATTATTCCTGCTCCTAATAAGGCATCATACTCATAATGAATATCGTCATTTTCTTTTAAAAATTTCTCATCAGCAGGAGATAATTTTCCTTCAAGTGATTTTTGACTTAATTCTATATATTTTTCTCTTCTTCGGTATTCTTTTCTGAATTTTTCTGTAATTGGAGCTTTTGCAAGCCATTTATCAAGCTCATCAGGATCTCTAATTTCTATATATTCATTCATAAAGTTTATTGCTGTATTTATCGCTTCTTTATCCTCACTACTTAATTTTGTATTTACCTGATTACTTTCTTTAACTGTTTTTTGAACTTTACTTTCATTTGATTTATTTGCTGTAACTGCCATTCCTAAACTTGCTACAATTAACATAGCTATTCCTAATTTTTTTAACATTTTTATCACTCACTTTCTTTTATATTTTTTATTTTAATTTTGATTATTGCAATTAATTCATTGCAAGAAAATTCAATATATTTTTTATATTACCATTCTTATCAGTAATCACAATCTTTTTATATTTTTCATCAAATCCAAAATACAATTTAGAATATTTTTTTCCATTTAAATCAACATAATTATTTATATAATAAATTCCTTTTACAGCAGTTTTTCTTATTTTGTAATACGAAACAAAGTATTCTGAATCTGAATCACCAAAAAAACTTTCTTTAAGTGTATATTCACTCAAATTTACCGCATCATTAGGATTTGATACTAATGGTAATCCGTTTTCAGGCTGTTTGTCTTCATAGAATTCTATCAAATAAAAATCACTATTTTTCTTAAAATCGGATTCTATTATTCTAAAATGATATATATCAGCATTTTCATCTGACCAGTTAAAAAGTAATATATTTTTGTCGTCAGCTTCAGGAACTTTGTATTCTTTTTCAATTTTCTCCCAGCTTTTTCCTGTTGTAGTAATTTTTGCCGCAAATGTCATTGCACTTAGTACAAGTAATCCTGTTAAAATTAATTTTTTCATACTTTTTTCTCCTTTTGTTTTGATAAATGTATTCTATCATAGTAACCTGAAAATTACCTGAAAATTTTAATAAAATAATTTTTTGATAATTTTCAAATATTTATTCATAATCTTTCAAAATACTATTTAATTTCCCAGGACTATAAAGAGCAACATTTATAAATGTATGGTCTACTACTCTATATATTTCAATTATTTTTTTTGAATTATATAATAATAAAGCTCCTTTACGCTCTTTTATATTCATTTTTTCTTTAGAAATCTTATTTATATTTTTTTTATAAGCTTCAATTATTTTTGCATGTTCCTCATCTGTTGTTGCTGAATCAAAGATTGTAGAATACAACTTATTTTCAGAAAAAGCAAAGCTGTTAAATTGTCTTTTTACACCTAACGGATCCTCTACATTTGCATAATAATAAACAGCATAACTACCATTATCGTGTGAATTTGACAACGGTTCACTTTTCACAATATTTCTCAATTCTTTTGGAGAAATTTCAAAATTAATTTTATTCGTAACTTTTTCTCCAAATACTATTGCTGATAATAGCAACATCATAAATAATAACATTTTTTTCATAATTAGTTCTCCTTTATTTTTTTAAATTATTTTATTTTTGATTCATCAATTAACCATTTTCCATTTTGTTTTACAAGTTTTAATACTATTTCTGTTCCACCTTGATAATTTTTTCTACCATCAATAACAAATTCTTCCTCATACTTATCTTTTAAATGAACTGTTTTAGATTTGGGATCATATTCTTTCAGTAGAAATTCACTTTCCTGTACTAAATCTCCTATTCCCAATCCAAATAAAGGATCATATTGATAATAAGAATAGATATCACTATTTTCTTTTAAAAATTTCTTTTCAGCAGGAGTTAATTTTTCTTTAGGTGATTCACTTGTTACTGCATACAATTCTTTTTCCTTTAAATCTATATATTTTTCTTTTCTAAAATATTCCTTTCTAAATTTTTCTGTAATTGGAGCTTTTGCAAACCATTTATCGAACTCATCAGGGTTTTTTAATTTTATATATTCATTTGCAAAGTTTATTGCTATATTTATTATTTCCTTATCTTCATTGCTTAAGTTTTTATTTACCTGATTACTTTCTTTAAATGTTTTATGAAATTTAATTTGTTTTGATTCATTTGTTGTAGCTGCAATTCCTAAACTTGCTATAATTAACATTGCTATTCCTATTTTTTTTAGCATTTTTTATCCCTTGCTTTCATTTATATTTTTTTAAATATTAATTTTATAATTAACCTGCTGGATAATATTCCAATACATTCTTTATATTACCATTTTTATCAGTAATTACAACCTTTTTAGATTTTTCATCAAATCCAAAGTATAATTTAGGATGTTTTTTCCCATCTTGACCAATATAGTTGTCTATATAATAAATTCCTTTTACAGCTGTTTTTCTTATTTTATAATATGAAACATAAGCTTCAGAATTTTCATCAAGACTTTCTTTAATGGTAAAACCATTTAAATTTTTGATATTATTAAAATCTGATACTAACGGAAGACCATTTTCAGGTTTTTCATCATAATATGATGATAGATAAAAGTCATTATTTTTAGCAGATTCTAATTTTCCTATTTTAAAACTATATGCGTTATATACACCCTCTACACCATCTTTTTTATCCAACCAGCTAAAATTCATTATGCTGATTTCCTGTTCGGGAACTTTATTTTCTTTTTCAATTTTCTCCCAGCTTTTTCCTGTTGTAGTAATTTTCGCTGCAAATGTCATTGTGCTTAATACAAGTAATCCTGTTAAAACTAATTTTTTCATAAAAATCATCTCTCCTTTAAGTTTTCATCAACTATATTTTCTGCATCACTAATCTATAGACAGATAATCGCCTTCCCAGTCAATTCCTTTTTCCTTTGCATATTCAAAACTGTCTGTTTTAAGTTTACCAGTTTTTTTATTTACAGTGTAACTGAACATACGAGGTTCAACTCTAGAATCTCCTCCACATTTTTCGTTATCACTACGTACATCAACCTGAAAATCTTCCGCAGTTTCATCAATGTAAAATTTCATACACTTTGTTCCTAATTTACCACCAAGGTTATGCTTAATTATAGATTTTTTTACAGTTTTTAATGCTTCTTCCTCACTTTTTACAGGCGCAGCACTTAAAAAACTAGCACATAATAGCAAAAGAATAAAAGTTTCAATCTTTCTATTAAAAAACTTTTTCATAAAAAATCATCTCTCCTTTAAGTTTTAATTTTATAATTTTTTGTTAAACTAATACATAATTCGACCTGGAATATATTGGCTTACGCTGTTATCCTTTTTTTCAATTAATTCTTTAAGTTTTTCAAAATCACTATTAAAAGCAGTATTTTTTATATCTGCTACATCTATTTTGCTCAAAGTTTTTAATGCTTCTTCAAATTTTCCCAAACGACGTTCAGCTTCAGCTTTCAAAAATGCAGCTTCAAGATAATCATTTCTTTTAATATTTTTCATTTCCATCTTAATATTCTCTTTAAATGATTTATCGGTCATTTTTTCTAATTTGTCAGCATAACTTAGAGCTTTTTTCAAACTTTCCTTTAAAGTATCATTATTCTGAATATTTTTATTAATGTGTTCAATATATGATTTATAGTATGTTTCCCCTATTTCTTTATCTAAAAATCCTCCTGCCATTTCATAAAATCTCCCTAAATAATACTCTTTAGGAGAATTTTGAGGAATAGCTTTATATTCTTTTGAGTTTATTATCTTTTCATATTTCTTCAATTCCTCTTTTGTAAAATTTTCTTTAAACATTACAAATTTATTTTCTGGACATTGCTGTGGCAAACTTATACCAGCTGTAAACTTCTCATTCCCTATTGGACAAGCATACTCTTTAGTTACTATTTTTATGGAAAAAGAATTTGAAGCACACATTATCAGGCCTGCTGTAATTAGTGCAGATAAATTTCTTTTTTTCCTTTTCATATCAGCTCCTTTCCCTTTGATAAATGTATTTTATCAAATGAACCTTAAAATTAACTGAAAATTTTTAAGAAATTTACAATATATTGAAAAATTATAAATGAAAAAATTTCTAATATTAATACCTAATTGGTTCTGGAATATATTGTCTTACACTAATGTCTTTCTTATTTATTCTTTCTTTAAGAATTTTAAAATCATAATCATAAAGCGTATCTTTAACATCTGCTAAATTTATTTTACTTAAAGTTTTTGATGCTTCTTCAACTTTTCCTAAACGACGTTCAGCTTCAGCTTTTAAAATTATAGATAGATTATATTGAATTTTATCAGCATTATTATTTTTAGAAATCATTTTTTCTAATTTGTCAGCATAGCTTAGTGCTTTTTTCAAATTATCTTCTGTTGCTAATTTTTTTTCATCATAGACATCACCAATACTTCCTATAGGCTCGTCTAAATAATATGACACAATCAAATTCCAGTATTCTGATGGTGCTTTAGAAAATACCTCGTCAATTGCCTTTTCATTTCCTAAAGATTTGTATAAATCTACCAGTCTGAAAAGTTCTTTCTCTGAATAACGTCCTTTATTTTTCTTAATTACATCCTGTAAGTAATACAACGCTTTTTCTCTAAATTCTTTTTCTGTTTTTTTATCAATACTTTCCTTATTAAAATCCATATAGTCATAACCATAATAGTTTATTTGAGATTTTTCTATATCAGAGAGAGTGTAGTAAAAATTTGCTATTCTTTCCAAATGAACGTTCTTATCCTGTTTTTCCACTAAGGCATTTGCTTTATCAAATTCTTTGTTACTAATATATAAATAAGCTAGCTTCCAAGGAAATTCGCTTTTATTTTCCATAGGCAAAGATTTTTCAAGATAACTTATCCCTTTTGCCAAACTTTCCTTTAAAGTGTTAGCATTTTCAAAATTCTCATTAATTTGTGCTATATATGCTTTGTAATACGTTTCGCCTATTTCCTTGTCTGAAAATCCTCCTGCCATTTCATAAAATCTCCCTAAATAATATTCTTTAGGCAAATTTTGGGGAATAGCCTTATATTCTTTTGAATTTATTATTTTTTCATATTTTTTCAATTCTTCTTTTGTAAATTCATTCTTGAACATTACAAATTTGTTAGTCGGACATTGTGGCGAATCATCAATGCTACTAAACTTTTCTTTTCCTATCGGACAAGTATAATCTTTTTTTATTGCTGGTATAGAAAATCCATTTGCAGCATAAAGTGTTAATCCTGTCATAATTAATACAGATAATTTTCCTGCTTTTTTTTTCATAAATTTTCTCCTTCTTTTTTGGATAAACCTATTTTAGCAAATAAACCTGAAAATTAACTGAAAAATTTTAAAAAGATATAGAATACTTTAAAAAATTAAGAAAATCAAAAAATAAAGGAATGATTCCTATTTAGAAATCAATCCTTATAAAGTAAATTAATTCAATTTTTTTATTCAGTTATAGTACGATAGTTTCTTTTATTTCTATTTATATTCATTTAAATCTATCCCCTGATCCATTGCCGCAAAAATGCATCCACAGTAGCACTGTCTGTAAACATCGTATTCCTTGCACATTTCAATCGAACGGCTATAGCCATTATTCTTTTTAAAATCTGAAGGAAGATATTTCACATCAAATATTTCTTGTATTTCAAGTCCTAGTGTATTAATCAGCTGGCTGTTTTTCTTAGGACTTAGCGTAAGTGCACTTCCAAAATAGTCATAACCTAAATCCTGAGCCTTCTTTGCAACAATATCAAGCCTCATCTGAAAACACGAAGTACATCTGGCACCGCCTTCCTTTTCTTCTTCCAGTCCTTTTACTTTTTGAAAAAAACTCGCAGGATTATATTCATCTTCAATAAATCCTATCTTATTTCCCGTTTTTTCATTAAAATTATCGATAAATTCCTTCTGTACAAGTGCTCTTTTCTCATATTCAGCTTTAGGATGAATATTGGAATTGGCAAAAAGTACAGTAACATCAGCATATTCTGAAAGAAATTCAAGAGTGTATGTACTGCATGGCGCACAACAGCTGTGAATAAGTATTTTGGGCCTTACTTCGCTTTTTTTCCAGTCATCAACCAGTTTAGTCAATATTGTATGATAATTTATTTTCTGGTTTGGATTCATTCTTTCCAGAATTTCTTTTGCATCTTTTATATTTTTTTCTATCAAATCTATATCATTCCTTAAAATTTATCTGTTATTGTATGCTTCCAATGCTCTTTTTAGAACTTTCATTCCATTTTCTATTTCAGTCAGGTTATGCGTACAGAAAGAGAATCTCGCTTCTTTTGTACCTTTTCCTTCCTGTGAATAGAATCCCGGCCCCGTTGCAAAAGACAATGTCTGATTTTTATATCTGAATTCTGTCAGCAGCCATTTAATAAAGTTTTCTATATTGTCAACAGGAAGTTCTGCAACAATATAAAAGGCACTGCTTGGCTTAAATGAAACAATTCCAGGTATTTCCTTCAGATGGTTATACATAAGATCTCTTCTTACTTTGTATTCAAGTCTGACATTATCTATATATGTATCCAGTGTGTTAATCAGGTTTGAACTTGCAATCTGTTCTATAGTCGAAACTGACAGCCTTGCCTGGCAAAGTTTCAATGCTTGAGCAATAAATTCCTTATTTTTTGAAGCCAGAACACCTATTCTTGCACCACACGCACTGTAGTGTTTGGAAATACTGTCTATCAATATAGTTCTGTCACTTATTTCAGGTATTGTCATAAATGACTGGTATTCAATTTCTTCATCATATATAAACTGTCTGTATACTTCATCAGAAATAATATAAAGGTCATGCTTTATTGCAATTTCCTTAATAATTTCAACTTCTTCTGCTGTAAAAACTATTCCTGTAGGATTACTTGGGTTTGAAAACATTATTGCCCTGGTACGTGGTGTTATAAGTTTTTCAATTTCTTCCTTTGCAGGTAAGTGATAATGATTTTCAATTACGGTTTCAATCGGTACTAAAACTGCTTCAGCAGTTTTTAAAAAACTTTCATAGTTTGTGTAATATGGTTCAGGAATTAATACTTCATCTCCTGGATTACATATAGTCTGTAATGCTATCTGTATAGCCTCACTTCCTCCATGAGTAATTAGCATCTCATCAGGAGTTATATCAATACCGCTTTTTTCATATGATTTTGAGAAGGATTCCCTTAATTCCAGTATCCCTGCAGAATTGGCATATTTTACAATTTTTTCCTTAAAATTATTCAATCCTTCAAAAAATGTATCCGGTGTTTTTACATCCGGCTGTCCAATATGAAGTTCATACACTGTCACCCCATCTTTTTTTGCCTTATCAATAAGCGGAACCAGTTTTCTTATTGGTGAATACTGCATTCCTAAAATTCTATTTGAAAATTTCATAACTGCCTAATAACTCTGTACTATAATTTTTTATTCTAATCTGAGTTATTACTCTCCTTTCATATATTTTATTTTCTATTATATTTTTCATTTAATGCCTTCAATATTGCATATGTTTCGACATCCATTACTCCATCGTATTTTGAAGGTCTAAAATGGTGCTGAAAAACTCTTACAACATTTTTAGCCTGTTTATCCCATTGATCAGTTATATTTATTGAATAACCAAATTTTTTAAGTTCTTTCTGCATTTCTGACACAGATATATTATTCAACCCAGATGAATACTGATTTTCATAAGATCTTTTTGTTGCCTCATCATACCACATTCCTATATTGTATTTAGTATATAATTCTTTCCATGGAAATAATGGTCCTGGGTCAGATTTTCTCTGAGGAGCTATGTCTGAATGTGCCAATATATTTTCAGGTGGAATTTCATATTTTTCAGCCAAATATTTTACAAGAACTGCTATGTTTTTTATCTGAAAGCTTTTGTATGGAACAAATTGTCCTGAAACATCTCCATCATTTACTATTTCTATTCCAAGTGAACTATCATTCAAATTTTTTGTAGTTTTCCATTCGCTGTCACCTGCATGCCATGCTCTCTTACCCTCAGGAACCAGTGCAAAAACTGGATCACTTTTATCATCTGACACGAGAAAATGTGCACTTACCTGGTTTTTTGTAAGAGCTGTCAGTGATTTTTCCCTGTTTAAAGCCGTATAGTGCAGTATTATAAATCTTTCTCTGTAATTCTGTCCGACAGAATCGTATTGTGAATCAAGCACTATACTTCCGGCAGAATTACTTATCGTCTTTTTATCATAACCTTTATCAGAGCCATTGGAATTACCTCTATTACTTGTTTCTTCTTCAGATTTTGGTTTTAAGATTTTTCCGAGTGCATTATACGAATAAGTGTTATTTGCTGTAAAAGACATTAATGCCAGCAGTAATAACATCCTAGTCAATTTTTTTTTCATTTTTTCCCTCCATTTTTACTTCCTGTGTTTCATTTTCTTTAAAGAGTAAAACACGCATAATTGCTATAAGTCCCATAATTATTCTGATTGATGATGTAATACTGTTATCAAAATCAACCCATATTAATATTGCGACAACTATATTGAGAATTGCCAATAAAATTATAAACCAATTTTTATTGGCAAAAACATAAATAATCAACAGAATACTGCAGAACAGCATCAGAACTCTTCCGCTTCCCAGAAGATAAATCATTGCTGTGCTGCTGTTTACAAGATCATTTACATAAGGGGAACTGTTTAGAAGGATTCTTCCTATACCGGTAGCTGCAACTCCAGTTAAAAATATTCCTTCAATTAAGTATTTTTCCCATTTCTGTATATCTTTTTCTCTATTGATAAAATAAAAAATTACAATCCAAAATGCAATTTCACATAAAAACAGAAAGCCTGTAATAAAAAAGATTCTTCTGTTTACATAATCATTAAAAATAACACTGTAAAATAACATATTGGCAATTATATATAAAACAATTGGAAATACAGCCAATATTTTTTTATTAGTATTCATACACACCTCTAGTTAACATAATCTAAAAATTTATTTATCCATTTTATGTAAATAGGACTGTTCTGCTGAAGTTCTTCCATATAATTATTATAATTTTCCTCATCATTATATACATTATATATAATAGGTGTCAACAATTTTAATGTAGGTGTTTTAAAAATTTCCTTGTATATCATGTCGTAAATTAAAGGCTTCTGCCCTTTCAACAACTGACTGTTATATTTTTTCAGTTCATAAAGAAGAACTATCAGATTTATTTTTTTCAGATCATTTTTCTGATCATTCAATACAACCTTTATCTGGTCAATAAACAGTTTTTTGTATCTCCATGCCTGAAATTCCCTATCTTTTTTTTCTGTCATAAGAAATTTTACTTTCTGGCTAAACAGAACCAGATTATCAAAATCATGTTCATATTTTATATGATTTTTATTTATGCATTTAAAAAATTCATTAAACTTGTCAATTATTTCATTCTGTACTCTGTATAATTCATCCTGTTCATAAATTTTGCTGACTAATTTTACTTTTGCTTCATTTGCATAATCATAAAGATAAATTTCAATATCATATTTTTCATAGCTGTTAGGCACTTTCATAATATTTCCTGATAATACATAATCTAATTTTGGATTCTGCTTTTTTATCAGATTTATGTAATCTACACTATATTTTTTTCTAGATACGAAAATTTTATCCTTATTATGATAAATAGCAACCTGATAGTTTAAATTACTTTTGTAATGTAATGTCTCATTTAACTGAAGAGGTAACGAAACAGCAAGATTTTCTGCAAAATCTGACTGCTCTCCCAATGCCGTAAAAGACAATACAAGCAGATTTGGTTTCCCTCTTTCACTGTTATTCAGAAGCCAGTCAGGCTCATTAAAATTATAGTACCATAACGGATAATTCGTAGAAAAGAAACTGTTTCCTGCTTCTTTTTTGCCATTCTGTTCAGTCTCTGAACGTATTCTTAAGAATTCATCTTCATATGCTATAAATTTATCAAAAAATTCAGGCCATGAATACTTTGAAGTAAATTTACATAATTCAAGTCCCTTTTTATAGTCTTTCTTTATTTTATAGTATTCCAGAATATTTAAGGTTGTGTATGCTCCATGCTTTTCAGGAATATAAAATGGAAATACATATTGCTCAAGTTCATCAAACAGATGATTCATACTGTAAATTCCTGAAGCAACAGCCATAGTTTCTGCGTTGTAGCCGGATTCACGTAATGCATCCCTTAAATATCTGTTACCGTTATCCTTATCTCCTCTTTTGAAATAATCAGTTGCCAGAGTAAGCCTTGCCCTCCAAGAACCTCTTTCAGAAGAAAATTTCTCAAGCTGTTTTATGTATTCCTTTGTTCCCTTTCTTCTAATAAGTTTAAAATAATTTCTGAAGGCTTCAACAGAATTTGGGTTGAGCTTTAGAGCTCTGAGATATATTGATTCAGCTTCCCATGTTCTGTCTGCACCTTCAAGCGCAGTGGCATAGTTTACATATATGGACTCAGATGCCACTTCTGAAGAAAGATATTTTTTATACATTTCAATAGCCTGATCATATGCATCTGTTTTTATATAATATGTTCCTAAAATATTAGTTTTTCTTTCCTTGTTCTTATCTAAAGAATATATTCTGAAACATGCTTCCTGTACTTCAGAATAAGCCTCCTTTGAAAAAGCATCCAGTACAATGGGATATAAAGCTTCTACATTATTCCAGTTTTCTTTTATTCCAGGATTTAACTTTTTTTCTACCCACTTCTTTTTTTCTACTTTATGTTCTTTACCAAATTCATCATAGTAGGATATTTTTTCCACTTCTTCTGGCTCTGCTATTTCAGGAAGAGAATTTTCTACTACATTTTCTAAAACATCTTTATTATCGGCTACATCTTTATTATTCTCTTCCGACGGCTTAAATATATTGAAAATTTTCATGTATCCTCCTAAAAATATTACGGCTCTTAATTAAAATATACTTATATAATAACAATTTTCATTATTTTTTTCAAATAAAAATTCTTTTTGACAGTAAGTCTGTCTAATTTTTTCTTAAGTCCATATATTCTACATTTAAATATATAACTGTTATGAGTATAATATAAAAAATATTTAGCATACTGTTTAATATTGCTGATATACCTACTACCAGTAATTTATATTTTGAAAATAATGTTACAAAATTTAAAATACCTGAAGGAAGGTTAAGAAGTATGTTCAGAATTACAAGCAGTATTACAGGAAGTATAATTCTCAGCTTATTTCTTTTGCACAGATGAAAATTATAAATAAGAGCTTCATACATACTTATTCTTCTTAGAAAATACATCTGAACAAAATACAGTATCTTTAAAATGAAGATTATAGCAGTTATAGTAATTGAAATAAATATAAAAAGATTAATGGTTGATATATTTTTCATACTGGATAAAGTAATTTTTTCTGTACCCGATACAGAAAAATAAATCATAAAAATCATAGACCATACTATTACCATTACCACATAAAAAATTAGAAGGAATGCAAATGTTGTACAAAATAGCTTAAAGGATTTTAAAACTGTTTCCAGTACATATTTTCCCTTTTCTTCTTCAATAACTGCACCTGTTTTCTTCAGTATAATCATAGAAACAATAATCGAAACAATCGATAGTACTATGATAGCATTTATGGAATACCAGTAATTTTTAATCTCTGTAAGATTGGAGATTTCCATCATTTCTAACGTTTTTAAAAATCCCTGATATTTTTCAGTAATAATTTTTATTGACATATTAATTAAAATAAAAATTATTATAAGCATTTTATTCTGCTTAAATATCTTTTTTAATACATCAAAAGAAATATTATAGTAATCTTCCATTTTCAAATACTTTTCTCCTAACAGCTGTTTTATCTCATTCATATTTTTTCCTCTTTCAAACAGTTTTATGTTTATTATATCATATTTTTTTTGATTATAGAAATACTAATTAGAAATTTTCAAATGAAATTATAATTTTTATTTGTTATAATAAAAATACAGAAAGGAGGCAGAAACTCATGAAAAAACTTATTGTCATATTATTTTCACTTATCGCACTAAGTGCTGCAGCTGCCATAAATCCAAATACAAGACCAAAATCATCGGAAAATTATTACTCAGAACAGCATAGAATATTAGACAGCAGAAATTACTACACATCTGAAAACACTACTATTGCTAACGGAATTGTTGTAAGTCTGGAGAATAATACTCCTATTACAGGACCATTGGTCGAGTATAATTATAATTATGGAGTACAGTCCATAAAAAATTACAGAAACGGTGTACTTGACGGAAAAGTATACTATTATAATGGTGATGGAGGTGTATCAAAAGTTTCAGAATACAAAAATGGCCAAAAAAATGGTGAAGAAATTGATTTTAGTTTATCTACCGGATATTCAAATTCCATAAGTAATTATAAAAACGGTGTTTTAGATGGTCCAAGATATGAATTTGATGATAAAGGAAGTTTAACTTTAGCAGTTGAATACAATAATGGTGTTAAAGAAGGAACTGAACTGAAATTTTCTCAAGGAATAAAAATACAGGAAGACATTTATAAAAACGGAAGAAAAAATGGAAAGTCACTTTCATATTATACAGACGGAAATCTTAAAGCTGAAGGTGTATATGTAGATAACATGAGGGATAAGGAATGGATCTGGTATTATCCTGCTTCAGAAGGAAGAAATATAAAAAGACTTACTGAAACTTATGACTATGGTAAGTTAAAACAAATTAAGGGACAGTATCCTGATGGCGCCAAAGAAAGAAAAGCTGACCTGGTAAATGGAAACGGCGACTTTGAACAATATTACAATAATGGTGCCATAAAACTGAAAGGAAAAATAAAAAATTATACTGCTGACGGAACTTGGACAGCTTATGATTTAAGAGGCGTTCCAGTAGCAAGAAATGGATTTAATCTGGGAATATCACAATATTAAAAAGTAGAAATAAAAAAGAGGATTCTCAAATTGAAATATATTATATATAAAAAACTATATTTATTCATTTATTAGAATTTTACTCATATAAAACAGTCA
>ERZ772764.96-NODE-96-length-59864-cov-5.674464_pt1 | contig 59864 bp, 61 predicted proteins | sample MGYA00512163_ERZ772764 | MGnify/ENA primary metagenome ERZ772764 (study PRJEB29015, sample SAMEA2737903) | human oral metagenome | biome: human oral; feature: human-associated habitat; material: dental | place: China | collected 2094 ... | reverse complement strand
GCTCGGCTTCACCCGCCAGCGCATGAGCGGCGACGAGGGCGAAGCGCTAAAAAAGGCCTTCACCCCCGAATTCCGCAACCGCCTGGATGCCGTGATTTCCTTCGCCCCGTTGGACAACGAAGTCATCGCCAAGGTAACCGACAAATTCCTGCTTGCCCTGGAGCAGCAGCTGTTGGCGAAAAACGTGGAAGCCCATTTCACCACCGGCCTGCGCAGCTATCTGGCCGAGCAGGGCTTTGATCCGCAAATGGGTGCCCGCCCCATGCAACGGCTGATTCAAGACAAAATCCGCCGCCTGCTCGCCGACGAGCTCCTGTTCGGCCGCTTAAGCAAAGGCGGTGAAGTAACCATCGGCTACGATACCAAATCCGACAAAGTTACCCTTGCTTTCTCTGCTGCCAAAGCCAAGCGCGGCAAAGTGGCGGATGCCAACGGCTGATGCAGGTCGGATATGGTTTGCAGTGTAAGCGTGTTGTAGCTTTGCAGAAACGCAGCTTCTTTTATGATAGCGAGGATGCGACTGCATTGAAGCTGATATTTTCAGGTAGCCTGCATTGCGCTTAGGCTACCTGAAAATTGGTTCGTAAAAGTTGTTGCTTTGTGTTTTAGCTTCATTGAAGTTTCGCTTTAGCGAAACTCACTGCGTTCGTTTTCAGGTAGCCTGCTGGTATGCAGAGAAGTTGGTGCTGGTTGATATTTAAAGGCTACCTGAAGAGTGGTTTGCAGAAATTGCGCTATTGTGTTTCAGGTAGCCTTTTCTTCTATCCTAATCCCACACAGTCATCCCGCATAAAAATTGTCTGTAAGCAGTTTTCCCACTCCTTTGGGGGGCTTGCCAAACCCCCGTCTTTCGGGCAAAGTTCGTCATTTTCTTGGCCACCCTTTATCTCGTTTGGCAAACCATTCATTATGTCTGAACCCATTCTCTCGCGGCTGGATACCCTGCTCAAAGTTGAAACGCCAGAAGCCATTGATATTTATCTGCGTCCGGCTTCGGTGTTTGCCCGTTCGCGCGCTTGGTTTGTTGATTTCATTCTCCGTGGCATTTGGCTGATGCTCTCCACTATGCTGTTTGCATTTATCTTCTCTGGTGCGAATGGCGGTGATGACGGCAATATCGCTAAAGGCCTGTTCTTCTTTATGCTGTTTGTTAATATTTTCTTCACGCTGTGGTTGTATTTTGTGGTGTTTGAAGTGTGTTGGAACGGCCAGACGCCGGGCAAGAAAATATTCGGCTTGCGTGTGATTAACGACAACGGCACGCATATTTCCTGGTCGGCTTCGTTGCTGCGCAACCTGCTGCGCGTATTCGACAGCCTGCCGTTTTTCTATGGTATCGGCATGATTTGCGGCCTGTGCAATCCCTACGGCCGCCGCTTGGGCGACATCATGGCGTCCACGGTGGTGGTGTATGTGGATAAAACGCGCGGGCAGGCCGAGCGTATGGATTTGGGCAATATCGAAGCGATTACCCCGCCCGTGGCGCTCACGCGCGAGGAGCAGCAGGCAATTTTGAGCTTTGTCGAGCGCCGACGCCATTTGAGTGCGGCGCGTACCGGCGAGTTGGCGCAAATGATGGTGGGGGCGATTTTCGGCCGTCAGGAAGACGAACGCAGCGCCGAGCAGCTGATCTTGGGTTTGGCCAAATATTACGCGGGTGAACAGCGGAAGGAGGCGGCGTGAGGCAACTGTTTTTTGAAGAACAGCATCAGGCGTTCTGGCGCACGTTTGAGCAGGATTTGCAGCAGCTGGAAAAACGGCGCGGCAGCCTGAGTGCGCAGAAAACCGCTTTGTTTATGCAAGACTACCGCACAGTATGCCACCATTTGGCAGTGGCCACCGACCGCTGCTATTCCGGCGGCCTTACCGATTATTTGCAATATCTGTGCGAACGCGCGCACCAGCTTTTGTATGTGGGGCAGCAGGTATCGCTGTGGGTGCGCTGCCGCGATTTCGTGATGCAGGGCTTCCCGCAGCTGGTACGGCGCGAGAAAAAACTGGTGTGGCTGGCGCATGCGCTGTTTTACCTGCCGTTTATCGTGGCTTTTCTGCTCACGGCGTTTTATCCCGACAGCGTGGACAAAATCGAAGGCTTACAGCATGGTCCGCAATTGGCGGATAGCTATAAAGAGATGCTGGATCAGTATAGTGAGGGCACCAACCGCGAGGCATGGCAAAATTTTTTGATGGCCGGCTATTATATTTTCAACAATATAGGTATCGCGTTTCAAAGTTTTGCCAGCGGCATTCTGTTTGGTTTGGGCACGGTGTATCTCACAGTGATGAATGGTTGGGTGATCGGCGGGGCAATGGGTTATATGACCCGCGACCCGGCCGGGCCGGCCTTTTTCTCGTTTGTGGGCGCGCACGGCGCATTTGAGCTTACCGGCATCGTGATGGCGGCGGCAGGCGGCCTGCGGTTGGGTTTGTCGCTGCTCAACCCACAGGGTTTGTCGCGGCGCGATGCCTTGCGCATTCAGGGTAAACAGGCAGTTGGGCTGATGAACGGCGGTTTCCTGATGCTGTTTATTGCCGCGTTTATTGAAGGCTTTTGGTCGCCGATTACCAGTATTCCGATGATTTTGAAATATATTGTTTCCATAGCGATGTGGCTGTTGGTGTATACCTATCTGCTGTATGCAGGCAGGAGGGCGGCATGAATATTTGGGAAACCCGCCTGAGTTTCCGCCCGCGCAGCGGCTGGGAGGCTTTGGATTTGGGTGCGCGCCTGTTTCAGGAGCGGCCGGCGCTGTATATGGCGGTGTGGGCAACCCTGTCGCTGCCGGTGTATGCGTTGGTGCTGGCTTTGTGCTGGCAGCAGCCTGAATGGGGCGGTTTTTTGGTGTGGTGGCTTAAGCCGTTGTTTGAAGCGCCGGTGCTGTGGCTGATGTCGCAGCAGGTATTCGAGCCGCTGCCGCCATACCGGCAATGCGTGCGCACGGCATTTAGGCAGATGTGGCGACCGCGCTTGATTGGTGATTTAACCTGGCGGCGGTTCAGTCTGCGCCGCAGCCTGGTCCTGCCGGTTACGCTCCTGGAAGGATTGAGCGGCAAGGCGCATCAGCGCCGCTGCAACGAATTGTCGCGCCAAAGCGGCGGTGCGGCCAGCTGGCTGGCGTTTTTCGGCATCCATCTGGAAAGTATCTTGGCTTTTGGTCTGCTTGCGATGCTGTTTTGGCTGTGGACGGGCGATCCGGCGCAAAACATTGTGGCCGGCCCGTTCGGAGGGGCGCGTTCCACCGATGCTTTGCAGCAGATTGAGGCTTTGGTGTCTTCGGGAGAAGGTTTGATTTTCCAGCATTTGCTCAATGGCATTTATGTGCTGCTGCTGTGTTTCTGGGGGCCGATTTATGTGGCCTGCGGTTTCACGCTTTATCTGAATGCCCGTACCAAGGCCGAAGGCTGGGACATCCGACTGGCTGCCCGCAAAATCCAAGACCGCCTGTTGGGCAGTAGCAGCGCGTTGTGGGCATTGGCTTTAGCCGTGTTTATCGGCTTCAGTTTTTCAGGTAGCCTGCATGCCGAACCGCTGCCCCAGCGTGAAAAGGTAGAGCAAATCCGGGATAACACTCTGCGTAAAGCGCCGTTTCAAAGTATTAAAACAAAAACCGAATACTGCTGGTTCAAATGCGATAAAGACGATGACGCTTCATCACGCCAACTGCCGGAGCTACCTGATGTGAAAACCCCATCGCCAGTTTGGTTCAACGCCCTGATGTATGCCTTAATCGGCCTGCTGCTGGCCTTGGTATTGTGGATTTTATACCGTTGGTATCAAGCCAACGGCGGCTTCGGCTTGAGTCAGGGCGAAGAAGTGCCGGAAACCTTGTTCGGCATGAAAATTACGCCCGAAAGCCTGCCCAACGACGTGGCTTCCGCCGTATTGGCCGAATACGAACGCGACCCGCGCGCCGCCATGAGCCTGCTCTACCGCGCCAGCCTCTCGCAAATCAGCCGCCGATACGGCCTGCCGCTGCGCAGCAGCGACACCGAAGGCCAAGTGCTCAAGCGCGTGCGCCAGCGCCAGCCGCAGCTTTTGGACTACTGGCAGCCGCTCACCGACAACTGGGTAGAGCTGGCTTATGCCCACCGCCTGCCCGAGCGCGAAGCGGTACACAGCCTGTGCCGCCAATATCGCCAAGTGTTTGCCGGCGGGGATCAGGAATTTTCAGGTAGCCTGCGTGCCACCGGGGAGGGTAGGGTATGAAAAACCGACGTTCCATCCTCATCGGCCTGATTGCCGTATTGCTTATCGGCGGCTTAATCGCCGTTGCCGGCCTGTCCAAGCAGGAAAGCAAAACCTGGCAGTCACTCGATCCGCAGCAGGAAATGCGCGAAGGCTCGCTCTACGCCCTGAAAACCCTGCTCACTCGATATGGTGTGAAAAATATCCAGCACGAGCATAGCCTGTTTGGCTTAAACGAACTCAACTCATACGACAGCAATCGACTGTTGATCGTGGCCGACAACCGTATGCGGGATAAGGAAGATGCCGAACGCCTGCTGGAATGGGTAGGACGCGGTAATCACCTAGTGATGGCGCTGCCCAGTTATGCTGATGACAATCCGTTAAAAGCAGACGGCAAGCCGGATAATAGTGAAGATAAAGACACACTAAACTTCCGCCAAACCATGCTGCGCCACCTGCAAATCGGTACCGTGGAGCTGGCAGAAACCGACAGCAAAACCCTGCCCAATCTGCCTGCCTGCGTGAAAGCTGCCGAGCAGCGCCGCGAAGCCGCCCGCCAAATTGGCGATGAAGTTGCTTTGCAGGTTGATCCGCACTGCAACGCCGGCTTGAGCAGCATCCAATTGCCCGAGGGCGCCGCGATCCAAACCTTCACCGGCTCCGGGTACAGCACTAATAGCGGCTGGGTGATGCAAGATAGCAAACTGGTGCTGTTCCAAGGCAAAACTGGCTACGGTGCCGTGCAAACCATCCGCGTGCGCTATGGCGACGGCAGCGTATTGCTCACCTGGAACGAAGACTGGCTGGGCAATCCAAGCCGCCCCGATTTTAATCGCAATCACCTTGCCCTCTACGATCACCCCTATCTCGCTGTTTATCTGGCACAGGAAAAAGACAGCATCTTATTGGCCGACAAAGTTTATCCGTCTGATTACAGCAGCTCCGAGCCGATGATATGGAAAATGCTCAAAAGCCAGCCTGTACTGCTGGCCATAACCTTGGCTGCTGCCGCCATACTGCTATGGCGTATTGTGGTGCGTGTGGGCGTGGTGCAACAACTGCCGCCCGCGCCGGAACGCTACCTGAACCAGCACCTGCTCGCACAAGGCCGGTTCCTCACCCGCCACCTGAGCCGCCGCGCCATCCTCAGCGATATGCAGCGCCGACTGCTCGAAGGCCTACAACAGCGCCACCCGGCCTGGAAGCAGATGAGCAGCCGCAAACAGCTGGAGTTTTTGTGTGCCCAAACCAAGCTGCCGCCCTCCGTGGTCGAGCCCTGGATTACACCCTTGCCGGAACAGGTCAATTTGGTGCACTGGCTGCAAATGCTTGCTGCCCACCAGCGCATCGTGAGTAAGATAAACCGCTCGTGGTATTGAATGGCAGAGACTACCTGAAAATATAAATGCCATATTTCAGGTAGTCCGACCCAACCTATTTTTCAGGTAGCCTCAACCGAACCACAGGCTACCTGAAACCCAAACCTCCGATTAACCAACGAAACAAACAACGCAAAAGGATGATTCGATGAGGGACATCAATTTTTCCCAGCCCCACCAAGCCAGCACCAACCCCGCCATCCAGCAGGGTGCGCGCGCCATTCAAATGCTGCGCGCGCGGCTGAACGAAGTGCTCATCGGCCAACAGCAGGTGGTGGACGAAGTGCTCACCGTATTCCTGGCCGGCGGCCATGTGCTGCTCGAAGGCGTGCCAGGCACCGGTAAAACCCTGCTCGTGCGCTCGCTGGCGCAAACCTTTGCCGGCGAATTTCGCCGCATCCAATTTACCCCTGATTTGATGCCATCCGACGTTACCGGCCATTACCGCTACGATGCGCAAAACAGCCGCTTCGAGCTGCGCCAAGGCCCGGTGTTCACCCACTTGCTGCTCGCTGACGAAATCAACCGCGCCCCGGCCAAAACCCAATCCGCCCTACTCGAAGTGATGCAGGAGCGCAGCGTAACGCTCGACGGCCACACCCATCATCTGCCCAGCCCCTTCATGGTATTGGCCACCCAAAACCCGATCGAGCAGGAAGGTACTTATCCGCTGCCCGAAGCCCAGCTCGACCGTTTTATGTTTAAAGTGATGATCGGCTACCCGGCTCCTGCCGACGAAGCACGTATGCTGAATGCCGTTATCAACAGCAGCAACAACGACCTGCTCAGCAGCAGCCAGCCCGCGCACGTGTTCCAGCCGCAGCAAATCGACCAGTTGAAAAAACTGGTAACACAAGTGGGCGTTGATCCGCAGATTATCGATTACACCGTGCGCCTGGTGGCCGCCACCCGCGACTGGCCTGCCTTATCCGTGGGCGCCGGGCCGCGCGCCGGCATCGCCCTCATCAGCTGCGCCCGCGCCTATGCCCTGTTGGCTGGCCGCGATTTCGTTACCCCCGACGACATCAAAGCCATCTGGCTGCCCGCTATGCGCCACCGCGTGCGCCTCTCCACCCAAATGGAAATGGAAGGCATCCAAGTGGAGCAGGTGTTGAACGAACTGGCCGCCTCCGTGCCCGCCCCGCGCTTGTAAGGCCTGCCCATGAGACCATCCAGACTGCTGGTGCTGCTGTTTGTCGCCCTCGTTGCCGTGTGCACCGCCGGCTGGCTGGCAGGCTACCTGAACGCAGATAATGGCCGCATCGTCCAATATACTGCCGGCGGCCTTGCCATCCTGCTTGTTTTGGCTGCGCTGGTTGATGCCTTCTGGCAGCGCCGGCAGCCCGAGCCGAACTGGGAGCGCAGCCTGCCGCACCAGTTTATCCAAGGCCGACCGCACCAGGTGGAGCTCACGCTCACTCCGCCGGCCAAAGGCCGCTGGCGGCAGCCGCAAACTATCCTAGTGGCCGACCTGTTCCCGCCCGACTGGGACACCGACACCCCGCACCTGATTATCGACACGCGGCCCGGCCGCCTTTCCACCATCCGCTACCGGCTTACCCCGCGCCGGCGTGGCCGTGCCGAATTTGCCGGCATCGAATACTGGCTCGCCAGCCCGCTCGGCCTGTGGCAGCGGCGGCAGCGGCAGGAGTTGTCCGCCAAAGTGGACGTGCTGCCTGATTTCAGCCGCATCCTCGGTGCCGATTTAATCGGCTTGCAACGCTGGCTCAACCTCGTGGGCGTGAAAAAATTGCCGCGTTTAGGCCTCGGCCAGGATTTTCACCAGCTGCGCGACTACCAAGACGGCGACGACATCCGCAATATCGACTGGAAAGCCACCTCCCGCATGAGCCGCCCCATCGTGCGCACCTATCAAGACGAGCAAGACCAACAGCTCATCTTCCTGCTCGACTGCGGTCGCAATATGCGCCTGCAAATGGAAGGCAAAAGCCATTTCGACCACGCCCTGCAGGCTATGCTGCTGCTTTCCTACACTGCACTCAAGCACGGCGATGCCGCCGGCCTGCTCACCTTCGCCCATCCTGTGGCCCGCTTCGTGCCGCCACATAAGGGCATGGAGCAGCTAGGGCGCTTGGTGCAGGGCGTGTTCGATATCGAGCCCTCACAGCAGGCCGCCGATTTTGAAAGCGCCGTGAACTTATTGCTGCAAAAGCAGAAACGCCGCGCCCTTGTAGTGGTGCTCTCCCACTTGAACCACGAAGACAGCCGCCACCTGCTGCAACACATTCAGCGCCTGCGCAAACACCACATGGTTTTATTCGGCGGCTTGCGCCCGCTCGCGCCCGAAGAAGTGCGCCAACAGTCCGTGCGCAACGAAGCAGATGCCCAAGCCTACCTCGGCGCTTTGCAATACGAAAGCCACGTGGCCGAAGCCATCCGACACTTTGATGCCGCCCGCATCAACGCCATCAATGTTTTGCCCAACCAACTGAGCACCGAGCTCATCAACCGCTACCTCCAGCTCAAACGTCGTCAAGCGTGGTAGGGCAGGCTACCTGAAAGTATTTCCTGTTCTTGCTGAGGGCTGGCAATGGGCGGTAAACCGTAAACCAATATTTGTATCTGCTGTAAATTTTCAGGTAGCCTCAAATGCTAAAGAGGCTACCTGAAAATTTTAGGTAGCCCTGTCTTTAACTTCAAACACTCAAACTTATAGCTGAAACAATCATTTTCTTACAGGAGGCTGGTCTTAGGTAGTGCGGAAGGGCTGTAAGGCGAGCCAATGCCGTATGAAACGAAATTGTTTCAGTCAGTGGTCCATCCAAACCCCCAAGCCATGAGCACATAAACTTTCAGGTAGCCTTTTCGATTTATGGCCAAAGAAAAACACAGCCGGTTGTGCTAACGGGCTGTGTTTGTTTATCAAAAGATTAGTACAGTTTCGGCGGCAGCTGTTGGCTACGCAGGCGTTTTTGCAAACGTTTTACTGCAGCAGCTTTTTTGCGTTTGCGCTCAGTAGTCGGTTTTTCGTAGGCTTCACGGGCACGCAGCTCGGTGAGCAGGCCGGTTTTCTCAATAGCACGTTTGAAACGGCGCATGGCTACTTCAAACGGTTCGTTTTCTTTTACGCGAATAGAAGGCATTTTGTCATCCTTAAAAATATCTGTTGCCGGGCAGCTTGCCCGGGAAAATGGTTTGATTTATCGCTTTTGCACCGTTCGGCGCGGGCCGGATAAGCAGCCGGGGTGGAAAAATCACCTCCTCATCGGGGCGGCTGCACCGGCTGGGCGGTGCGCCGAAATATTAGGCAGCAGAAAGGGCTGCATATAAAGGCGCGGATTATGGTGGTTGCGGCGGGATTTGTCAAGCAGGGTAAGGCGGTGGAAGCGCATGGGTGGTAATAAGTGCTTCGCTAGAAAACTCATGTTTGATTTGAGCTGGAAACATAGGTTTCAGGTAGCCTTTGCTAGCTTATTCCGGGCTCAGCCACACGGCGCTGACCATGCGGCCGGTTTGGCCGTCGCGGCGGTAGGAGAAAAAGCGGTCGCGCTCGAGCACGGTGCAATGCTGTCCGCCGTAGATTTGGCTAACGCCGGCGCGGCGCAGGGTTTGGGTGACGAGCAGGTAGATGTCGGCCAGGTATTTGCCGCTGCCGATGGGCTCGAAGGCGGCTTCGGCGGCGGGGTCGGCCTGGGTGAAGGCGGCCAAAACGTCGCCGCCCACTTCAAAAGCGTCGGGGCCGATGGCTGGGCCGAGCCAGGCGAGGAGGTCGGCAGGGTCTGCTTGCATAGCAGCGATGGTGTTTTCCAGCACGCCACCAGCTAGGCCGCGCCAGCCGGCGTGGGCAGCGGCCACGACGCTGCCGGCGCGGTCGCAGAGGAGTACGGGCAGGCAGTCGGCGGTCATGACGGCGCAGGCGGCACGGCGGCTGCGGTCGAAAGCGGCATCGGCTTCCGGCGGGGCATTAAGGCTTTCGGCGGCGGCCACCACGCGGTTGCCATGCACTTGGCGCAGATAGGCCAGCGGCAGGGGAACGTGCGTTTGCACGCGGCGGCGGTTTTCGGCCACGGCGGCGGGGTTGTCACCCACGTGGTCGCCCACGTTCAAGCTGGCGAAACGGCCTTGGCTGACGCCGCCTTGGCGGGTGGTAATCAAAGTGTGGACATTGCTGGGCGCAGGCCAATCAGCGTGCAGGAGGCTACCTGAAATTTCAGGTAGCCCTAGGCTGTCGGCAAAGCTGTTGGCGGGGAATTGGCCGTTCATGCGGTTTCATCCGGGCGCAGTTGCGGGCAAATGTCGAGGATGGCGCTAAGGATGGCTTCGCCCAGGCGCAGGGAGCGCTGGCCGTTCCAGCCGAAGTCGTCGTCGGGCAGGTTGATGTTGTCTTTAAAGGGCATTTCGAGGGTGTAGGAGAGGCAGCCGAAGGTTTCGCCCACGTAGGATTTGGCAATGGCGAGGTTGGCTTGGCCGGGAGCGGTTTTGGGGTAGCCGTATTCGTCTTGGAAGTCGGGGCTGGCCTGTCGCAGGGCGGTTTTGAAGGCGGCTTCGAGCGCGGCGAGGCGTGCATCATAGGAAGGGTTGCCTTCGCAGCCGGCAGCGAATACGTAGGGCAGGGCTTCTTCGCCGTGAATGTCGAGGAATAAATCTACGCCGGTTTCGTGCATTTTCTGGCGCACGGCATACACTTCTGGGCTGCGCTCGGGGCTGGGATGTTGCCATTCGCGGTTGAGGTCGGCACCGGCGGCGTTGGTGCGCTGGTTGCCTAGGGCAGCGCCGTCTGGGTTCATATTAGGAACAATGTAGAAAGTGGCGCAGTCGAGCAGGGCGCGGGCGGTGGGGTCTTGGTGGTCGAGCAGGCGGGAGAGCAGGCCTTCGGAAAACCATTCGGCCATGCTTTCGCCGGGATGCTGGCGGGCGATGATCCAGATTTTGAGGTCGCTGGCGGCTTGGTGGCCGATGGTGAGCAGGTTGATGTCGCGGCCTTGCGCGGTGCTGCCGAGATCGTCTATTTGGCATAGGCCGCTGCCTTGGGCGTCGCCGAGGAGGTTGAGGTGCTGCTCGTGGGAATAGGGCTCGAAATAGGCGTAATACACGCTGCCGGCCAGCGGGGTGTGTTCGATGGTGAGCACGCCGTCTTCATAATGAGTGGGCACGCGGAACCAGTTGCTGCGGTCATAGGAGGCGGTGGCCTGATAATCTTCCCAGCCTTCGGGGTAGCTGGATTGGCCGGCGTTTTCGATGCGGATACGACAAGGTTGGTAGGCCGCTCCCTGCAGGCGGAAATAAAACCACTGGCTGAAGGAGGCGGCATTGTCGCCGCGCAGGGCCAGGCGGATATTTTGGCTGTCGGTACTGTCGATTACGCTGATGGCGCCGGCATCGAAGTTGCTGCTGATTTTGGGCATGGCAGGTCTCGCTGCTTGAGGAGGGGAAGCGGGGATTGTAATGCTTTTCAGGTAGCCTTTCTAGGGACGGCGGTGAGGGGAAAGGGCGGCGGAAACTGGATTTTTTGCGGCAGGGGCTCTAAACTGTGCAGCGGATTGGGTGGTGGCATTGCTTCGGGCAGCTTGTTTGCGTCGTGCCGCTACCGTGCTTTTATATTGATTTTAAAGGAAGAGATAATGAAGATTTTGTTATTGGGCGCACCCGGTGCGGGCAAAGGCACGCAGGCGCAGTTCATCACCGCCGCTTTCGGTATTCCGCAGATTTCCACCGGCGACATGCTGCGCGCTGCCATTAAAGCCGGCACGCCGCTGGGGTTGGAAGCCAAAAAGATTATGGACGCAGGTGGCTTGGTACGCGACGACATCATCATCGGCATGGTGAAAGAGCGCATTGCGCAGGATGACTGCAAAAACGGTTTCCTGTTCGACGGCTTCCCGCGCACGCTGGCGCAGGCCGAAGCCATGCAGGAGGCAGGCGTAGTTTTGGATGCGGTGGTGGAAATCGATGTGCCTGACGAGGTGATTCTCGAGCGCATGGCTGGCCGCCGCGTGCACCTGCCTTCCGGCCGCACTTACCACATCCGCTACAACCCGCCCAAAGTGGAAGGCAAAGACGACGTTACCGGCGAAGACCTGATCCAGCGCGACGACGACCGCGAGGAAACCGTGAAAAACCGCCTTGATGTGTACCACAAACAAACTGCCGTGCTCATCGGCTTCTACAGCCAGCTCACTGGCGACAACGCGCCCCGCTATATCAAAATCGACGGTACACAGCCGGTGGAAGCAGTGAAAGCTGCTGTATTGTCTGCTTTAGGCAAATAAGCCGGCGCAGAAGTTTTCAGGTAGCCTCCAGCCAAGTAGCAGGCTACCTGAAACCAAAAGGCTACCTGAAAAAGGAAAAGCAATGAAAAAACTATGGTTTGCAGCCTGCGTATTGGCGCTTTCCGCCGCAGCCTCGGCCGAATTGCGCGAAAACCGCTCCTACATGCCGGAAGAGGAAAAGCCGTGGGAAGAGGCTGCCGTGGTGCTGCCAGATTATCCCGATCTGCAGCGCGGCGAGTGGTTTGAGCTGTATATCAACCCCACCTACCGCAACAAAGTTTGGCTGCAGCTGCCTGTGCAGCAGGCCGCCGACCGCAGCATGCGCTACGTGTTGGCCGTGCAGCCGCAGGGTGGGCAGCCGAATATGAGTTATGAGGGTATGCGCTGCGGCGACCGCCACCTCAGATCCTTTGCCTTTGGCGACAACACCAACCGGCGCTGGATTGCTCCGCGCAATAATGTATGGCGCAAGTTCGACAGCTATGTGAACGCCAACGACCCGGTACGCAGCCGCCTGATGGCGATTTTCTGCAACGACGGCCGCGCGCTCACTGCGCAAGAGCTCGATCAGCGCATCCGCAGTATGGGCGGGCTACACTGAGGGTGTGAACGTTTAACTTAAGATAAAAGGCTACCTGAAAACCGGTTTGGGTTTCAGGTAGCTTTTTTCCAGCCAGTCACAAATTTAGGTTAAACCCTGCTAAAGCGGCCTTGCTGCATTGTTGCCCAACCCCGATTTGCCTTACAATCGCTGTTTTCAACGGCAGAGGCCGCTATGTCTTCGTCTTCTACCCCGCACACTACAGCCAGCAGCTTGGTCTTATATCGCCGACTGTTTGGCTACCTGAAAAACTATCTGCGTATTTTCGCCTTGGCCGTGCTCGGCATGGTGGTGGTGGCCGCCACCGGGCCGATTTTCGCCTGGTTGCTTAAACCGCTGATTAATGAGGGCTTTGTAGAGAAAAACCTCTCCGCTATGCGGTGGGTGCCGCTGGCGATTATCGGCCTGTTTATCTTGCGCGGTATCTTCAACTTCATCAACGAATACAGCACCAGCTACCTCTCCGGCCACCTGGTGCAGCAAATCCGCCGCGAAATGTTTGCCAAAATGCTCAAGCTGCCGGCCGGCTATTTCAGCCAACACGGCAGCGGGCGGATTATGTCGCGCATCATGAACGATGCCAGCCAGATTACCGAGGCCGGTTTCAATGTGGTAACCGTAACCGCCAAAGACGGCATCACCGTGGTGGGGTTATTGGGCTTCCTGCTGTATCTGGATTGGCAGCTCACGATTATCACGCTGATTTTAATTCCCGTGTTGGCCTGGTGCGTGCGCCAGGTGAGCAAACGACTGCGTCAGCTTTCTCGTGAAAGCCAGCAATATGTCGGGCAGATGACGCAGGTGTTAGATGAGAGCATTACTGGCGAGCGCGTGATTAAAGTGTATGGTGGGCAGGAGTACGAGAAAAACCGTTTCGATGAAACTGCCATCAACGTGCGTCGCAATGGCGTGAAGCAAACCGCCGCCAACTCCTTCAGTACGGCGGTAACCCAGCTGATGATTGCCACCGCGCTGGCCGCTATCCTTTATTTGGCTGCCGCCCGCGCGGCTTCCGACTCGTTTAGCGCCGGCGATTTTATGTCCTTCCTTTCTGCCATGCTGATGATGTTCGATCCCATTAAGCGCATGACCGGCATTTCTTCTTCGCTGCAACGCGGCCTGGCTGCTGCCGAGAGTGTATTCAGCTTTTTGGACGAGCCAGTTGAACCCGATAACGGCACCGAAACCCTCAGCGAGCACACCGGTGATATCGAGTTGGTGAACGTGAGCCACTACTATGAAGGCGCCGCTCGCAACAGCCTCGACAACATCAATTTGCACATTCCCAACGGCAGCGTGGTGGCCTTGGTGGGTGCGTCCGGCTGTGGTAAAACCACGCTGGCCAATCTATTGCCGCGCTTCTTCGACCCCACCGCTGGCGAAGTGCGTATCGCCGGGCGCGACATCCGTGAGTACAGCATGGCCTCCCTGCGCAAACAAATGGCGCTGGTGAGCCAAGACGTGGTGCTGTTTAACGGCACGGTGGCCGAAAACATCGCCTACGGCCGTTTCGATGCCGATCCCGCCGATATTGAAGCAGCAGCCAAAGCCGCCAATGCTTGGGAATTCATCTCTGCCATGCCGCAGGGTTTGCAAACCGAAATCGGCCAAAACGGCCTCAAACTCTCCGGCGGCCAGCGCCAGCGTATCGCTATCGCCCGCGCCCTGTTGAAAAACGTGACCATCCTGATTTTGGACGAAGCCACCAGCGCGCTCGACACCAAATCCGAACGCTTGGTGCAATCCGCGCTCGACAAACTCATGCAGCAGCGCACCACTTTGGTGGTGGCGCACCGCCTCTCTACCATCGAGCAGGCCGATAAGATTGTGGTGATGCATGAAGGCCGGATTGTCGAGCAGGGCAAACATGCCGAGCTGCTTGCCAAAGGCGGCCGCTACGCCGACCTCTACCGTATGCAGTTCCACGAACAGCAAGAGCAACAGGCGCAACAGGCAGAAGCCGCCGAAAGCCTATCGGGCGTGCTTTAACGCTGTTGTATAGGAGTAAAAGGAAAGGCTACCTGAAATCTTTCAGGTAGCCTTTTAGTATGTTTGCAGGCAAGTGTTGCATGGATTGGATTGCAATGCTGGTATTCCGGCCAATAATTGGATTGGCATGCATTAAGGCTACCTGAAATACTCAGCCGACCTTTCATGCAATCAAGCCAAAAAATTTCAGGTAGCCTGCATATTGCAACAGGCTACCTGAAAACTTCTATTCCGCTATTTCATGATGGCGCATCACCCACCAGCCGCCCCATAGGCCGAGCAAGATAAACGCACAAGCCAGCAGCGACCACCAGGCAAACGGCACACTCAAGAAATATTCCACTGTGCCGCATTGGCCGTAGCCGCGGATAATCGGCTCATACCAATCAAACAGCGGCGCACCCTGCAAGCGGAAAGTCCATGGCGCCCCGCAGGAAGGTTGCTGTTCCAGGGGCAGGCTTTGTAGGTGCAGCTGACTGATGGCGGTCCAGCCGCCCCACAGCGCCGGAATACTCACCAGCATTGCCGCTACCGTCCGTGCCCCGCGGCGTTTCAGTGGGAGCAGCATTGTGAGCAACGAAAGCAGCCCTACAAAAATAATTGACACCCGCTGGATAATGCACATCACACACGGGTCCATACCCCGCCCATACTGCATATACAACGACATCGCCGTACACACCGCCGCCACGGCAAAGATGCCCAACAGGATTTTTCGATAAGAACCAATCATGATCCGCTTTCATCTGGCTTGCAAAATTAAGGAATAACATTATAAACCCTCCGTCGGAGAGCGCCAAACGGCAAAGGCTACCTGAAAAATAAGCTTATCCGATACGCTGCTTTGAAGTGCACATTTTCAGGATGCTGCATCATTGTTATCCGGCAACGGCGAAGAGGGGAGTATCCGGCCAACCATCAAACTCTTTGCGTTGCATGTGGTATTTGCACACTATTGTTGTTAAAAATTATCAAATTCATTTGCATTATCTTGTAAAAGACTATAATCGCGCCTCGAAAATTTATCTATGTTTACTTTTTTTATCAAAGGGAAATCATGCAACACTCGTTCAAACCCACCCTTATCGCCGCCCTGCTGGCTGCTACCGCACCCGCATGGGCCGATAATGCTGCCGAAAATGAAGGCGGCAGCGCCGAATTGGAAAGTATCCAAATCACCGCCCGCAACCGCAGTACCCGCACTGAAAACCGAAACAGCTACACCACCTCCGCTATGCGTACCACCACGGGGCTTTCGCTGTCGCCCAAGGAAACGCCGCAGTCGGTGAGTGTGATTACCAAACGTCAGATGAGCGACCAAGGCATCACCAGCATGGAAGATGCGCTGAAAACCACGACGGGCATCAATGTTATCCGCGATACCGGCACGGCGCGCTTCCAGTCGCGCGGTTTCTTTATCGACCAGATTGAAGAAGACGGTATCAGCAGCGTGGTACCCGGCGCAGTAGCCAACCCGATGTACGATGCACAATCTGCTACTGATTTGGCGGTGTACGACCATATCGAAGTGGTGCGTGGCGCCACGGGGCTTACCCAAGCCAACGGCGAGCCGGGCGGTACGGTCAATGCCGTGCGCAAACGCCCGACCTCAGTGCGCCAAATACAAGGCGATGTTTTGTTTAACCGTTTCGGCACAGCCCGTACCACCGTTGATGTTTCCGGGCCGATGAATAAATCGCAAACCCTGCGCGGCCGAGTGGTGGGCGTGGCAAGTAGGGACAGCAGCTTCAAAGACAGCGCGGCGGGCAACACATTTACCTTATACGGCGTGATGGATGCACAGTTGGGCGAGAATACCAAGCTCACTTGGGGCGGGCTGTATCAGCGCAAAATATCTACCCCCGATGATTGGGGTATGCCAATGGGCGTGAACGGCAGCGATTCCGACCTGCCGCGCGACACCTTCCTCAGCTATGATTGGAGCCGTAACAGAGCCCTTAAAATCAATCTGTTTGCTGAATTGGAGCACTATTTTTCCGATGATTGGAAACTGACCGGGACACTCAATTACAACAACAATCATTCTTTGAAACGCAACGGCGGCATTTACAGCGGCGCCACTTCTTATGCAGGCTGGACAACTGGCGGCGTTCTGCCTTCCGGTTGGCTTGGCCGGTATGACCGCAACGAAAAGCAGTTCACCATCAAAACCAATCTGAACGGCAAATACCGCCTGTTGGGGCAGGAACACGATGTGTTCTTCGGCTATACCTACAACCACAAAAGCGGCGGTGGTGAACGCCGCCAGTTCCGCCATCTTCGGTCTTACGACCCGTCTTCTTTCCGAGGCAACGAAGTGGCCGAGCCGGATTGGTATGCTGGCACTCCGTGGATGTTGTGGGACTACGACAACACCGAGCGCAGTTATTCCTTAATGGCCGGTACGCGCTTCAACCCCACCGAAAAGCTGCACATTTTGGCCGGCACGCGCTACACCAATATGACCACCAAATCTGTGGTGGACTATCACTACACCGGCGGCGCGGTTGATAATGACCCGGATAGTGTTACCGAGCGCAACCACCATCGTTTTATCCCGTATTTCGGCATCACTTACGACATCACGCCGCATCACAGCATATACGCCAGCTACACCAGCATCTTCAAGCCCAACGGCAGCAAAGACCGTTATGATCGTTATCTGCCGCCGGTATTGGGCAGTAACTACGAAATCGGCTGGAAGGGCGAATGGTATGAAGGCAAGCTGAATGCTTCCGTCGCCTTGTTCGACATCGAGCAGAAAAACCGCAGCGTGCAGGTATACGACAATATCATGTCACGCTGGTATAACGAGCCGGTAGGCCGTGTGCGCAGCCGCGGCGTGGATATGGAAATTTCCGGCAAGCTGACGGACGATTGGCAGCTGTTTGCAGGCTACACGCTTAACAACAGCAAATATTTGGATGCCGAGAACCGCGGTGCGATTCCTGCGGGTACCAATTTCAGCAAGCACACGCCACGCCATATGTTCCGCCTCTACACCAGCTACCGCCTGCCCGGTGCGGCAAACAAATGGACGATTGGCGGCGGCGTAACGGCACAAAGCGAAACCTCCAGCCTGGCCAATGTGAAGCAGGGCGGTTATGCGCTGTTTAACGCCAATGTGCAATACAGCTTCAACGACAACATGAAGCTCAGCCTGATTGGCAGCAACCTGACCGACCGGCGCGTGTATGAAAACCAGAAAACCCGGCAGAACGGCATCAACAACTATCTGATCGAACCGCGCAACATCATGCTGAAATTCGATTGGAAGCTGTAATCCCGCCGCGCGGGCAAAGAGAAAAGGCTACCTGAAAATTTTCAGGTAGCCTCTATTCGGCGGCGTGGGGCAGGGCGGTTTGCCGTGCCGTTTGCTCAGTTAGAACTTGCTTTTGATGTCGTTGATCAGGTCTTCGGCTTTGCCTTTGGCTTCGCTCATCAGCTCTTCAGCGGATTTTTTGCCTTTTTCCAGCACATCGGCCGCTTGTTTTTCCACGTCGGCAATGGCTTCTTTAGCTTTGCCAACGCCTTCTTGAATCAGGCCTTCGGCTTGCAGTTTGCTGCTGCCGATGGCATCGCCCACTTCTTTTTTCACTTTGCCTACGATATCGTCGAAATTGCTCATAAAAATACTCCTTGGTTGTGTGCTATTAAGAGTTGGAACTATAAACCTTTTTTGCTTTGAAAGTAAAACCGATTAACCTTGCTTTACCATCCAATATTATCCATATCCCATTTTCAGGTAGCTTCGTGAAAACCCTCCGCCGTTTCCTCCGTCTTGCCGCCCCGTTTTGGTTTACCAAAAGCCAATGGCGCGAATGGCTGCTTTTGGCTGCCGTGGTCGGCTGTTCGCTCGCCATCGTGCGCGTTAGTGTGCTGATTACCGATTGGAACAAAACATTTTACGATGCGCTCGCCGCCTTCGACAGCGCTGCCATGCCCTCACTGGTTGGCGAATATCTGCTGTATATCACCTTGGTGACCGCCTTGGTCGCCTTCGGCAACTGGTTGCGCAAAATCCTGCTGTTCCGCTGGCGCAGCCACCTTACGCAGCAGTTTCAGCGGCAATGGCTTGGCCGCAGCCGCCACTATCGCCTACAACTGCGACACGGCGACGGGCCGGACAATCCTGACCAGCGCATTGCCGAAGACATCTTCCTGCTCTCGGAAAAAAGCATCGATTTGTTCAAATATTTCATCATGAATGCTGCAAAACTCGGCGCATTCGTGGTGATTTTATGGCAGCTATCCGGTGTGCAAACCTTCAAAATCTTCGGGCAAAACATCACCGTGCACGGCTATCTGGTGTGGGTGGCGCTGGCCTATTCGGCAGCCTGCACGCTGCTTACTCATCTGATCGGCCGCAGGCTCCAGCCGCTCAACGTGGAACGCCAGCACCGCGAAGCCGACTACCGCGCCACCCTGCTGCGCGTGCGCGACCACGCCGAGCAAATCGCCCTGTATCGCGGCGAAGCTGCCGAACAAAGCCGCCTGAACCGCCGCTTTGAAGCCGTACGCCGCAACTGGCGCGAGCTCATCGGCCGCGAACTGCGCCTGGAAACCTTTTCCGCCGCCTATCTGCGCCTCTCCATGTTTATTCCCATTATCGCCACCCTGCCCATGTATCTGGCGCATACCCTCACTTTCGGCGACATGATGAAGGCACGCAGCGCGTTTTCCAACGTGCAGGACGGCTTCGGCTGGTTTATGGATTACTACAAACGCATCATCGAATGGGCATCCGTGGTGGAACGTCTGGACGGTTTTCAGGTAGCCCTGAGCGCGCTGGACGACGTGCTGCAAAAGCAGCCCGCACATGATGGCGACGGTAAATCCGGCCAAACCGCCGCACTCAAAGCAGACAGCCTTACCCTCCGCACCGCAGACGGCCGTACCCTGTTGCAAGGCCTCTCGTTCTTCGCCCGCGCCCCCGAATGGCTGCTGCTCGAAGGCAGAAGCGGCATCGGCAAATCCACCCTGCTGCGCACGCTGGCCGGGCTGTGGCCGTATTACCAAGGCCGTTTCACCATCCAAGGCCGCAGCCTGTTTCTGCCGCAATGCCCCTACCTGCCGCACGACAGCCTGCGCAACGTGCTCGCCTACCCATACGCCGTTGTGCCCGACAACGCCGCCATCGCCCAAGTATTGAAGCAAACCGACCTGCCGCGTCTGGCCGCACTCGATCCCGATGCCGAACACGAGTGGCACAACATTCTCTCCGGCGGCGAACAGCAGCGCCTCAGCCTTGCCCGAGCCTTGCTGCATCGCCCCGACGTATTATTTCTGGATGAAGCCACCAACCAGCTGGACGATACTTCCGCCGCCGAATTGATGCGAATATTGCGACAAGCCCTGCCAGATGCCTTGTGCATCGGTATCAGCCATCAGGCACGGATTCAGGAGCTGTTTGATCTGAGGGTAGATTTGGCAGGATTTATGACAGGGGAAATGGTGGTTTGCGAGGCAGAGGGCACAGTTTGAAACAAAAGCTACCTGAAATTCCAGGTAGCCTTTCTATTGCTGTGGTTCGGCATTGTTGTAACGATATTTGGTTTTGCCGATTTCTTTTTTAAAGTCCGGAGAACTCTACTATTACGCCTGTTGTAACCGAGTTGGAATCTTGCTTCTGGCTAGCTTTCCAGCGAATGGTTGCTGGTTTACTAAGAGCAAGAATATAGTCGGTTGCCCGAATTTTCTCCGTGATGACTGCCTATCGGAGGCTAGCTGAAAATTATTCGGCTATATTTTCAGGTAGCCTTATTGTATGCCGCAAAGGCTACCTGAAAGCAGTTAATACCTTCGTTTATTATGCTTAATTTGTTTGCTAAATCCATATTGCCGGCACTTGGGAGATAATTCCGGCAAGCAAGTTTTAATCTATGCAATATTTCGCACAAGCCGGCAAAATAGGCTACAATCGCCCCGTTTTCGACCACCCTCCAAATAAAGGTTGAGCCATGCTAACCGGTAGTCTTGTCGCCATCATCACTCCGATGCGTGAAGATGGCAGTGTCCACTACGAACAATTCCAACGCCTGATTGATTGGCATGTTGCCAACGGCACCGATGCCATTGTTGCTGTTGGTACCACCGGCGAGAGCACCACGCTCAGTGTGCCGGAAAAGATTGAAGTGATCGAGGCAGCCATCCGCTTTGCCGACGGCCGCATTCCGGTGATTGCCGGTACCGGTGTGAACAGTACCAGCGAAGCCATCGAGCTGTCTCGTGCGGCAGTTGGCTCCGGCGCGTATGCCACGCTGTCTGTGGTGCCGTACTACAACAAACCGCCGCAGGAAGGCATCTACCGCCACTTCGCTGCTATTGCCGAAGCGGCGGATATTCCGATGATTGTGTACAACGTGCCTGGCCGCACTGTGGTCAACATGAACAACGATACCGTGTTGCGCCTGGCTGAAATCCCCAACATCATCGGCATCAAAGAAGCCAGTGGCGACATTGGCCGTATGGTGGATCTGATTAACCGCGTGCCCGAAGATTTTGCTATCTATTCCGGCGATGACCCCACCGGCATGGCTGCCATGCTGTGCGGCGCACACGGTGTGATTACTGTAGCCGGTAATGTGGCGCCCAAGCTGTTTGCCGATATGTGCCGTGCCGCATTGGCCGGTAATCTGGCTGAAGCTCGTGCGCTGAACGCCAAACTGGTGCCGTTGTATCAAGAAATGTTTTGCGAGCCCAGCCCGGCCGCGCCGAAATGGGCGCTGGAAAAACTGGGCTTGTGCAGCCGTGCTGTACGCCTGCCGATGGTCAGCCTGAGCGAAACTGGTCAGGCACGAGTGAGCGCTGCATTGCAAAAACTGCAACTGATTTAATTGAATTTAATTACAAGTTTCAACCCTGAAGGACATAGCTGCATGAACGTATTCAAACTGCCCGCCGCCTTGTTGATGGCCAGCCTGGTGGCCGGTTGCGCTACTAAAACCGAAACGCCAAAGCTGGACTACCAAACTGAAAACCGCAAAGTGGTGAGCTTGGAAGTGCCGCCCGATTTAGACAACCCTTCGCAAGGCAATGTATATAACCTGCCAGCCGGCGGATCGGTGCGAGCCAGCGATGTTGCCCGCAGCCAGCAGGCTGCTGCCAATAAAGCGGGTTCGCCGGTGTTGGCTGAGGTGAAAAACATCACCATGCAGCGAGAAGGTGGTGAGCGTTGGCTGAACATTGCCAACAAAAACCCGGCCGAAGTGTGGCCACTCTTGCACGCTTTCTGGCAAGAGCAGGGCTTCGTGATTGCCCGTGAAGAGCCGGGTATCGGTCTGATGGAAACCGATTGGGCGGAAAACCGCGCCAAACTGCCACAAGACGGCCTGCGCCGCCTGTTTGAACGCGTTGGCCTGGGCGGTGTATATTCCACCGGCGAGCGCGACAAATTTACCATCCGCCTCGAGCGCAACAGCAAAGGTGGTACCGATGTATTCTTCACCCATCGTGGCATGAAGGAAACCTACGCCGACCGCAACAAAGACACCACCATGTGGCAGCCCTCGCAGCGTGATACCGCTTTGGAAGCCGCCTTGCTTGGCCGTTTCATGCAGTATTTGGGTGCGGACGAACAGCAGATTGAACAGGCGCTGAAACAGCAGCAATCTGCCGCTCCGCGCAGTGGAGATTTGGCCACATTGGAAAACGGCCATCTGATTTTGCGTGGCGACCAAGCCCGTAATTGGCGCCGCGTCGGCCTCGCGCTTGACCGTATTGGTTTGAGTGTTACTGCCCAAAACACCCAGCGCCAAGCCTATTTGGTTCAGGTAGCTCCTGCCGAAGGCGAAGCCGTGCGTACTGAGCAACCCGGTTTCTTCGGTCGTCTGTTTGGCCGCAGCAGCAAACCTGCTGAGCCGCAGGCACGGCCCGAATTTGTAGTGACCGTACAGCCGCGGGGCAACAATGCCAGCCAATTAGTATTGTCTAACAAAGATGGCAGCCCTTACCAAGGCGCAGATGCACAAACCTGGCTGAGCCGCCTGTATAACGAGCTACGCTAATAACACAATGAGAAAGCAGCCTTTAATGCAGATTAAAGGCTGCTTCTGTGCTTATTGGTTAAGGCAGGTAGGGAAAAGAAGCCGCTAGCAAAATGATATTTCAGGTAGCCTTATCGTGTGTAATTAGGCTACCTGAAAATATAAGAGTCAGCGGAGTTAGAGTAGGACGATCAGTTTGGTTGTGCTCCGTAACCGAAAATTAACTAAACATAGCCGAAACGTTCGTGTTGCCCGCTGTTTACCCTGTTGGTGGCATACACGCCTTAGCAGGTATCTCAAAACTTTAATATTGTTTGAATGTAAGCGATAGTTTGTATTCCCTTTTTATCTATAGAACTTCCAATATTTTAGGCACTCCTCCCTAGCTTCTTATCTCTCATACCACTATGAATAAAACCAGACGCTACCTGAAACTTACCGCGCTATTTACCATCTTGTTTATTTTGTTGCTGCTTGCCGGCAATGTTTTGTTTATTCTGAAACACTCCATCGCTGCCGTGGCTTGCTTTCTGGCCGCCTTTCTGTGTGTAGCCGGGCAGATGGCGTCGCTGGCCAAGTTTTTGCGTGAAAAACAGCTGATTGCTGCCCAACAAATGCAGCAGGTTGCTTCTCAGCAGCTGGAAAGCGAAGCTCAAGCGGTCGACAAGGAGACATCGTGAAAGAATTGGTATTAGCCAGCGGCAATGCTGGTAAATTGCGTGAATTCAATGCCCTGTTTACCGAACTCGGCTGGCGGGTGCGGCCGCAGTCAGATTTTGCCGTGCCCGAATGCCCGGAGCCGCATGTGAGTTTTGTGGAAAACGCGCTGGCCAAGGCGCGACATGCCAGCCGACATAGCGGTCTGCCCGCGCTGGCCGACGATAGCGGCATTTGCGCTCCCGCCCTAAACGGCGCGCCGGGGGTGCTCTCCGCACGCTATGCCGGAGCGGAACCGCGTTCTGATGCAGCCAACAATGCCAAACTGAGCGCCGATTTAGCGATGCAGGCCAACCGTGCCGTGTATTACGTTTGCGTACTGGTTTTGGTGCGCCACGCTGATGATCCGCAGCCGCTGATTGCCGAAGGCGTATGGTACGGGCAATGGCAGGAGCAGGCTGCTGGGAGCAACGGCTTTGGTTACGACCCGCATTTCTACCTGCCCGATTTGCAGCAAACCGCTGCCCAGCTCACGCCGGACACCAAAAACCAACTCAGCCACCGTGCCCAAGCTTTGCGGCAACTGGCAGCAAAAATACGTGCCGGGTTTTAACGCGATGAAATGTCAGTTATGCCTTTCGCTGGCCAAAGGCTACCTGAAAACGAACGTAGTGAGTTTCGCTAAAACGAACGTAGTGAGTTTCTGTGGAGCTAAAACGAGCGAAGCAAATTCTGCCAAAATCGGTATGATTGGCTGTGCCATGCTGCTGGCCGCCTGTTCTACCTTGCCTGCCAGTGCCGAACCTGCCAGGAGCAACACCATCAGCGGCGAAGTGGTGCGCGTGTGGGACGGTGATACGCTGCATCTGCAAGACGGCTCTGGCCACCGACATAAAATCCGCCTTGCCGGCATTGATGCGCCGGAATTGGAGCAAGCCCACGGCAAAGCCTGCCGCGACCGTTTGGCCGAACAAGTGCTGTATCGGCAAGTGCAGGCCGCAATCGTGGATACCGACCGCTACGGCCGCAAAGTGGCACAAATCCGCCTGAACGGCCGTGATATTAACCGGCAGCAGGTGGCCGACGGCTGCGCCTGGCACTACCGCCGCTACGCCCGAGAATGGCAGAGTGAGGCTGAATATGCCGCTTATGCCGAAGCTGAGGTGCAAGCCAAAAACCAGCGGCTCGGCCTATGGCGGCAAGCTTCTCCGCAGGCACCGTGGCAGTTTCGTCACCGGCAGCAACAACAGTACCGGCATTGAGTAGGCTACCTGAAAACGAATGTAGTAAGTTTCGCTAAAACGAACGCCGTGAGTTTCGCTAAAGCGTAAGCCTCAACGAAGCTCAAACGAGGTTGCAACGGAGCAAAAGCGAAAGGGATGGGCTTGACCAACACTAGACAGCTGCTTAATCAAAATCGTTCGCAATAAAACTCCTACCCCTGCCAACACAATGCTATAATTCGCAGATTTTTCCGCCGCCGTGCGGGTTCACTTTATTCAGAAAGACAATATGGCAGCCTTCAACACACAAAAAGTCCTGTCCGTACACCACTGGACCGACGCCTATTTCACCTTCACCTGCACCCGCGACGACAGCCTGCGTTTTGAAAACGGCCAATTCGTCATGGTCGGTTTGATGGTGGACGGCAAACCTCTGATGCGCGCCTACAGCGTGGCTTCAGCCAACTGGGAAGAGCATCTCGAATTTTTCAGCATCAAAGTGCCGGATGGCCCGCTCACCAGCCGCCTGCAGCACCTTAAAGTTGGCGACGAAGTGCTCATCAGCAAAAAGCCCACCGGCACCCTGATTTGTGGTGATTTAAACCCCGGCAAACACCTCTATCTGCTCTCAACCGGTACCGGTATCGCGCCGTTCTTGAGCATCACCAAAGATCCGGAAGTGTATGAGCAATTTGAAAAAGTGATTCTCGTGCATGGCGTGCGCTACAAAAAAGACCTCGCCTACTACGATCGTTTCACTCAAGAGCTGCCTAACCACGAATACTTGGGCGAAATGATTCGCGAGAAACTGATTTACTACCCCATTGTTTCCCGAGAGGAATTCCAACACCAAGGCCGCCTTACTGATTTGATGCGCAGCGGTAAACTGTTCGAAGACATCGGTCTGCCGCCAATCAATCCTCAGGACGACCGTGCCATGTTGTGCGGCAGCCCGGCCATGCTCAAAGACACCAGTGATGTGCTCAACAGCTTCGGTCTCACTGTGTCGCCCAAAATGGGGCAGCGCGGTGATTATCTGATTGAACGCGCGTTTGTGGACCAATAAGGTTTAAATGTTTGAGTACACCAAAAAGGCTACCTGAAAATTTCAGGTAGCCTTTTTGGTGGAACCTTCACATGGGGAGATATCGGCTGGTGTATCCATTTTTATCGGATGTTGAAGGGGGAGGCTTAAGAATTTTAGTGAGACTTGCTTTGCTCGTTTTGCTTTTTAGAAATTGGCCTTCCTTTGAAAATCTGGTTTTAACTTCGTGGCAACTCAGCTTAGGCTGTGCCAAAACTCGTTTTAGTTTTGTTGCGGATCATGTTTTAGCGAAACTCACTGCGTTCGTTTTCAGGTAGCCTTTAGTAGGTTTATAAACTTGGATATAAGTAGAGGCTGTGAGTAATCAGGGTGCCGATCATTCTCTGGCACCATTCCCACGGTAATTCTGCTTTCATTTCAAACCCCACGTTGTGGTATAATTAGACTTATGCACTTCCCCTCCCTATTCTTATACAGTACCTCTCTGGAAGTGCTGCCCCGCAACTCCGTCTGCTCCTGCGGGGCTTTCTCTTTAGGCTTCGTTACGGCTGACCTGGCCGTTCGAGTTCAACACCGGCAAGGTGTAGCGACCATCAACCGGGTAGGACGGCTTGCCGTCTTTGTTCGGCCATAAGTACGCTACTACACGGTCTTTACTGAACTTGGCGATGCTGACACGATTCCCTTGGTTCCCACCCAATACCATCAGGTACCCGTCTGCGGTTACACCAACAAGGAAACCAACGTGCCCACCACCTTGCCGCTCAAACACCACTATGCAACCGTAGGCGGGTTTCGACAGTTTGGTGGTGTTTTCCAACCAACCTTTAGCGCGGTACCAATGCTTTGGTAAATCTCGTCCGGCTGTACGGCAGCAGTGAGCAGTAAAGGTCCCACACCAGGGGGTTTCATCGTCCTTCCACCAAGCACCCAAACCAATCAACCAGTTAATAATGATCTTGTTATGCTGCTTGCCAGGAATCTCTGCCAAGCCAACATGTTTTCGTCCTTCGGCGATCCAAGGTAATTCAGGTACGCCCACCCTGAATTAGAACAGGCAATGGTAAACCTCTTGATCGAAAAACTAGGACGAAATTCCCAACTGTTCTATACAACACATAACTACGAGGTGTTGTCGATGAATTTGCCAACCCATAGTTTTGTGTTCTTGAAAAAAGAGTGGGATAAAGTTTCGTTTGTCCAACCAGAGAAAACCTTTAAGAGAAACGACCGCAGTCTCCTCAACTACATCCAGAATGATGTCTTCGGCACACTGCCCGATACAATGACCTTAGATGACCTCTTGTGGGAGGACTGAAATGCAAAGATTTTTCTATGTAGAAGGTCCCACTGAGAGGGTATTACTCCGAAAAGTCTTAGGGGTAAACTGGAGAATAGAGGAGTTCAACCCGTGGTTACACTGTTTAGCTGGGGGACTCCGACAAATCAATTCAAGGAAGAGGGGCGAAGGAGTTTAAAGCCAACTTCTGTAGAATTTCCAACCCCGCCCAAAAACTCCAAGACGCCGGTTTCGACCCTGCAAAACTATGGCGAGGTGAGTTAATAGATGCACTAAAAGATTACAGGGCATACCACAAAACTGTGGACTACCTGTTGAAGCAAAGAAAGTGATACAAATGGCCTACACTAAAGAGCAGATACAAGGAAAAATCGATGAAAAGTTCCCAGGCAAAGGGTACAAACTCCTGACTTATACAAAAGCGGACGAGCCTATTACCATCTTGTGCCCACGGCACGGAGAGCAAGTCGTTTCCAGGTACAGTAACTTTATCAAGTCTGTCAGCGGGTGCCCCGTCTGCGGGAAAGAGCAGTCAGGAAAAACACGGAAAGGTGGCAAAATCATTTCCAAAGAGGCGCTTGAGCACCTCGTTGAGACCGAAGCCCAACGGATTGTAACCAACAGCGATGCCGTCCTGCACGGGCGATTCCGATTCTGGTCATCTGACGACCGCCTGCCGCAGGATGAGTTTGTCTATGCTCCGTTCTACAAAGACGTGCGCTTCGCCGCAGGTCACGGATCGCGGGAGAACGAAGACAATAACGGATTCCAAATCCCCTTTGGGCGGGCCACACTCTACAGACACGGGGTCCAACCAAACGATGTTATCGCCGCATCTGTCACAGGCGACAGCATGGAGCCCAGACTGTACTCCGGAGATACCATTGGTATCGACAAGGGCAGCCGCACCATCAAAGACGGGGAAATCTACGCCGTGGTCAGCCAAGGCGAGCTCCTGATCAAACAGTGCTTCAAAGTCGGGAAGACCCAAATCAGGCTGCACAGCTACAACCCAGAGTACCTGGACATCTACCTCCCGGTCGAAGACCTCGAAGTCGTAGGACGCGTGTTCTGGGTCTCGGCGATGCTCTAAAAGAAAACACCTCCCGAATTGGGAGGTGTCTTGTTATGGGGTTATTGCAATAGCTGGAATTGATCCTCTCTACTGCCCGCCAAGGCCAACAATTCTTCCAAATCTAAGCGATCCGGCGGACTGAGAAACGCGAGACAACGGAACAACAACCAAGAGAGCAGGGTACACTCAGAGCGCATCTCCGTTTCCACCGGACTCTTCAATGCCTCGAGACCAGGGAGTAGGGCGTCCACAGCCCGCAACAACTGAGCAACGTGGTGGAGCAAGGTAGTAAACTCTTCCACTTGTTCCACCGTCAAATCTACGGCGCGATGCCGTTGCTCCCCAAAGATGGCGTAAGAGTATATGTGTTTTACAGCCTCGAGGAGCGCAGGTTGCCCCAGTTCGTCCAAGGAGGTCACATCGAAAAGACTATACAACATCTGTTCCACGTCCTGTTGCGACATTCCACGTCTCCGGGACAAGTATCGAATTGCTTGGTCCAACCCGTCCCGTGTCGGACGGAGTGCCGACGGCAACTCAGCCGCAGGTTGTGCTGCTTCGGTTGTCTGCCCCAGAAAAGCACGAATGACTTGCAAAGAAAGCTCCGGTGAAATCCACATTCCGTAGTGTACAACGAGCTCTTTGCAAGCAAAAGTTCCAAGTCTTTGTTTTTTCAAAATAGACGGATTTCCGTCTTTTTCAATTTCTAAAATTAAATCAACGGTTTGCTGATTTTGCAACCACCGACGTGGAGAGTGCCGGTCTCCCCCACCCGCCGCACGATGCAAATCGTTTAGCGAGTAGAGTCCGTTGAGTTGTCGAATAGGGGTTTCCGCCACAGAAATAATAGCGTTCATGATAGATTCTCCAAGTTGTTAAGGAACTAACCCCGAAGGGTGCAGGATGTTCGCAACACGTTCATGGTTCGTGCAGCCGTCCTTACGGATAGGCTCATCCTGCCTTGGAGTAAACTTTTGAATGGTGTGTGCACCGGTGAGAAGGTGCAGAAGAAATAAGCCACACTGACAGGGTGGTACCGCCATGAAGGTGTGCTTGCGAGACACAAAGAGAATATTACACTATTTACGCTGAAATATGTATAATTTGAAGAAATATTTTAAAGACAATTATTCAGTGAGGGCATTATGACAGCGTATGAACTGGTAGAGAGGTTATATACCCAATATCTTACAGAATGGTTGGCCGAACGTGAGCATGATAAAGCCGCTTTCGGACTTCGGAAGCGCAAGGTCGAGCAAGAGATCAAGCAAGGAACACGCCGCAGTAAAGGTAAGCTGCCTGTGTAAAGTTTCCAGTAGAAAAACCGGAGGGTAAGCTCCGGTTTTCTTTAGTTAGATCAGTGGTCTCAAGGTTGAGGTTGTTCAGAAAACTGGACTAAGAACTCTTCAACCACTTTTAAACTCTCCTGGCAGATCTTCAAATGGTTTCTCGCTTCCTTCTGCCCTAGGTCAGTGTCTAGGTCATAATCTGCCTGGACTCTCAGTAAGGCTGCCGCCCTTAAAGTCTTACCTAAACTACGAAACTTCCCGTTCTTTTGACTCTGCATAAACTGGTACAACTGTTTATGCTGAGAAGGTCCTTCGATAGTCGCGCTCAAATGTTGTGTGGCCAACTGCATTGTGTGATGAAAGAATGCGTAGTAGGCTTGATGAACGCTGACCCGCCAATCCTCCTCAGAAGATCTGGACAGAGCAACCTCAGCAGAAGTTATCATCTGATCGACTGTGGTACTCATGAGGGCTCTCTTTGCACCAAACGAAATCCAATAGGTTGACTGGGCAAATCATGGTCGATCTCGTACTGGGCCACGGCATCGTAGATCTCAATCTGGTATTGAGCCAACCGTTCAGAATCCTGCTCACTTATCTGAATCACATACTCTGCGTACTCTTCATGGTATAACGGACCCACATTTACAGCAATTTCGTACACTTGGACCTCATGTGAGCCTAAAATACCTAAGACTAGCATCACCTGCTCATGAAGGTCTCGAACGTTAAGTTGCTGGAGTTTCTCTATGGAAGGTAGGAAACTCTCATCAAAATTACTTCCTTGCAGTAATTTCAGTTTATCTCTCATTTCCATAATAACCTCTGTTAGACCAAACAGAACGGCACTGGTGCACAAAAATGATAATTCGGTAGGGTTAGTGACATCCACTGTTCGAATGGCGTCCTGAAGGGCCTTAAGCGATGCCTGGTAATCCCGCGCCCCTGCAAGCGCCACGGAGAAATTTCTATGTATGAAAAACTGATCGCCGAAATATTTGGCGGCGTCATAGTGCCTATGTACTTGGGCTTTATCAGCGCGCAACCCAGCTATCAACCCAAGAACCATTTCTCCTGCTGCCCGGTCCTGCTCCCGCAACTTCAGCGCGTCTTCTTCCAGACGAATTAGTTTAAGATCCGGCACGTTGAGCTGGTTATAACAGTCATTGAGACGGCGAACCAGAGAGTCGGTAATAAGTTGTGGATTCGGATTCATGACAACTGCGTTGATAAATCGAGAAATGAGGTAGTGTAGCACGAAACCAGCCGATAGTGGGATTACGGTAGGGCAAAGCAGGGGAGGCAGATCAGACGAGAGAACGCCAGCGATATGCCATCAGGCGTCGCTGGCGTTCACGGAGTTTGGGGGTGGGGTTCCTCATGGAGTCGGTTCCGCCACAGGCTGCGAAGTCTGCCACCGCAAGAATTTGTGCCGGTAAAAGTCATGCAAGACGTTGCAAGTCTGCTGGGAGAAGGTTCCCTCTTTATCCAACGGTCCGTAAATCCTCTCGAGCCTACCCACTTCATCTTGGTAGATACCTTGCGCCTGACTTTGCTCCAGCACCAGTTGGCAATTCCCCGCACTAAAGAAAACAGCAGCATACTGACTGTGACTGTTCGGCAACCTACAGGCTTTCTCCAGCACCTGTGCCATCGCCCCATGCCTGATTAAAGACTCGCAACGCTCTGGCGTTTCTTTCTCAGGTAAGTAAGGGTTTCTCGCAGTGGCCAAAGAGGGGGCGAGCCCGCATATCAAGGAAATAGTAATAAGAAAACGTCTCATACGTTGCTCCTATAAAATTTTTCGACTACGCAGATTAGTGAACAACTCACTAATATTAGCCGAGATAGTCGTCTTTATCGCCTCTGATTCAGCGCCAGCAACCTTAGGTAGGGCCTTATGAGTGCGTATAGTGTCTTCGTACACAATCTTCCCATCTTGTGTAACCACATACTTAACATCCAGGTACATGTCCATCTCGACGAACCCCGTCCAGTCGAACAGAAAACGTTGGACGCCGGCATGAATGACAATATTTTCCGGGCCATCAGGGTCGAATCCCGCAGCTACCAACTCTTTCCTTAGGGCTTGTTGGAGGATATTCGGCACAGAGTCATCCAGATATATAGCCCCGAAGGAGATTACTTTCTGGAATTGATTAGCAGGAACCTCGCCTTTCAGTGCAGGAATATAGGTAATACGGCCAGGTTTTACGTTGCCCTGACCACGAATGACAGGAGAGGCAACGTAATTGACGGGGATCGTCGTAGAGCAACCAGTGAAAAGTAGAACAGCAACACCAAGAGCAGGAAAGAATCTCATAATTAACCCCGTCAGAAATGTTAAGACAAGGTTAATTATATACGGAGTTAGGTTAATTGTTAAGTTAACTACGACGTTTCGTTTTCTGACCTTTGCGACTCAAATCAGGCTTGCTAGCCTCCACAACCCCTTCATGCGAGTCAAAATCGAAGAAACTAATACTAGCTACCTCCCTAGACGGAATCACTACTTTAAACCTCTCTATTCGTTCTATAGGATGCTCCCCGTTCTTGTCGCTTGGAAGCTCCAGCAAACCACTCTTCCCGTAAAAGTTCAGATAGTCTGTCGTAATTTCCAGTGTCAGCGTCTCATCCTTTCGGTATTAGCATCACAAATTCCGCATTCGGTGCACGAAAAGGGAATTGGAAGAATCAGGAAAGAATGCTTACTATTCTGGAATCACTTCCTAATCCGTTCAAACCGTTGACTCTAGCGGAACGTAAAGAGAAAGCCGAAAAACCTGAGAAAACTCAAGCCGAAAAAATGCAAGGCTACCTGAAGAGTGCCATTAACGCGATTGACAAACTTGTCGCTGGCGGCATGGATTTAGGCAAGGCTGAAGCTTGGAAACTTGCCCTAGGGCTTATGTTGAACTCCCTGTAGCCATATTCCAGTGGCTCAAATCACGGATGAAAAGGAAAGAGAAATGACACAACTGACCATCATCAATGACACCCACCTCGGTGTCACCCGCACTGCCGGGACGACCAAAGAGAGTCAGGAGCGCCTGACCAGAGCAATGCTGTTTGACTTCAACGACCTGCTGGACGCTGCCGAAGGTACGGACCTCCTAATCAACGGGGACCTTTTCGACCGCTTTGATGTAGATAAGCAGGTGGAGTTCCTGGTTTTCGGGATGCTCTTAAAGTGGTTGCGCGAAAACGCGGACAATCAACTGATCCTCGCCGCAGGCAACCACGACTTGTCAAAAGATTCCTCCCGCCGGTCGTCCTTCACTAACCTGTGCAAATACCTGGGCATTGCCCGAAACGGTGACGAACGTTTAGCGGGTCTGGCATTCGTGGATTCTGGCTTGTACGAATTTGAGACCTTCGCTGTGATCCCTCACATGCCGAACCAGGAGTTGTTTGAAGCGGAATTGGATAAAGCCCTCCAACTATCCATTCATACCTTGTTCCTACACTGCAATTTCGACAACCACTTCGCTGCCCAAACCGACCACAGCCTGAACCTGTCGGCGGAGCGGGCGCAACAGTTCGCCGAGAGGGGGATACAACTGGTCTTGGGGCATGAACACCACGGACGACATCTCGGCAATGTCCGCATCATCGGCAACCAAATTCCGTCCAGTATTGCAGACTGCCTCGACCCGAATAAGGTCAAACAGTACGCGGTACTGGAAGGCCGTGAGCTCACACTGCACGACTTCATGCCGGTGGAAGACGTCTTCGCCGAAGTGGACTGGCAGACCGACACGCTGCCGGATAAACAGTTCATCCGTGTTACGGGCGAAGCGACCTACGAGCAAGCCAGTGAAGTGGTACAACGCATCGCCGAATGGCGCAAATCATCGGACGCCTTCGTTATCACCAACACCGTGAAAGTCGGGACGCTGGACACACAAACCGCGTTACCGGACGTGCAATCCGCGTCCTTTGACGTGTGGAAGATGTTGCTGGAGAAGCTACCTGAAAACCTACGAGAGTTCGCCGAGGAGGTAAGAAACCATGATTAAAACCTTACAACTCAAAAACTTCCGCCAGCACACCGACCTCGCCCTGAGTTTCGACCAAGGCGTAACGGTGTTGCGCGGCGCAAAGGAAGTCCACGGTGTTCGAGGCCATCGCCTACGCGCTGTTCGGCGCCCGTGCCACCCGTAACAATGAACTGACTACTTGGGGGCAGCCGGAAGGCAGTCATCAAGTGGTACTGACCTTCGAAATCGGCGGAGTCGAATACACCATTAAGCGTAACGCCAAATCCGCCGAGCTCAATTACGACGGCGGACGTGTCACCGGGCAGACCGACACGGCGCGGTTCTGCGAACAACTGCTTGACCTCAAGTCTGGGATGGGTACCAAGCTGATGCTGGTACCGCAAAATGAAATGCGCGGCACGTTGTCCGACGGTGGTGCCAAAACCACCGCGATGATTGAGCAGTTGGCTGACCTCGGGCAGATCGAAGAAATCATCGCCAAACTGCAAACCCACTGGCACACCGGCAAGACCGACCTGATTGAGCATAGTCTGGAGACCTTCAAGCAGCAACACGCGGAAGCAAAAGAAGAGTTGGCTGCGACTGAGAACCCGGAACAAGCGTTGCAGGACAAGTTGAAGGGGTTGAAGCGGCAACAACTGGAGTTTGGTGCACTGGACACCGGGTTGATGATTATCTGCGGTGGATTGGAAAACGAACTGTCCGAAGCCGAGGAAGTCGAAAAACTGTCGCAGGAGATAGAACGTAGGACGCTGGTTGCACAAACCAAGTTGGAGGCTGTGCAGCGCGCATTGAGTGAGCCTGTGCCGGAGTTTGACGAACGTGCCGTGGCACAAACCGAAGAATGGTTGGCGCAAGCTCGGAGGGAGCAAGCGCTCTATCAAGACTGGTTGTCTTTGAAGGATTACCAACCTGTCGCTCGTTCGACCAGAAGCGAAGAACAGTTGTGTGCTGATCTGGAGAGATTGGAAGAGGAGCGACAGGCTGTCGAACGGCAACTTGCCACCAACCAAGCCAGCCGGAAGTTGCTGTCTTCACAAATCAGCCATGACTTGACCTGCCCAACCTGCAAACGCGAGTGGGACGACGCGGATGCTCGACGCGCTGCCAACAAAGAGAAGATGGATGCCATCGACAATCTCTACATTGAAGAGCAAGAGTTATGTGATACGATCAACCGGATCGTCAGCGAACTTAACAGCGTGGATGGGTTGTTGAACCAACCGTTAAAGTACCCGAAGATGCACAGTTTGTGGGAAGTGGTGGATGATGGCATGTGGCCGCCGCTTTACCGTTGGTCGGAGAATATTCCAACCGAAGTAACTGACGACGACATCCGCGCTACCGAAAAAGAAGTGGCGGAAGCCCGCCTACAACAGCAACTCCATATCGAATTGCTCAACAAGCGACACGCAGCGCAGGCCGAGCAGGTTGCAGTGCAAGGCTTGCTGACCCAGTTGGAGGAAGTAAGACAAACGTTGCCGGTTCTGGAACGCTCGTCGCAGGAAGTGCGTCTCGAGTTGCACGACAAGCAACGTGAGTGGCAGGACGCGAAACGGAAGTTGGCGGAGCTCAACAGCGCAATCGAGAACTTCGATAAGCAACACCAACCTGTGCGGGATGCGTACCGCGCGTTACAGAAGCGTGTGGAACAAACAGCGGCCGAAGTTTCCCGCTATACCGAGGAACTGAAGGCGGCCAGGCAAGCCAATGCACTGTTGAAAGCATTGCGGACGGTTAAGCCTCAACTGGCTAACCAAGTCTGGCAGACCGTGTGTAGTACCGTGTCGCACTACTTCAGTTTGATGCGGAACCAACCGTCGGTAGTCAGCAAAGAAGCGGCGGGCTTTGCCGTGGACGGGCATGACACCGAATCGTTGTCCGGCAGCACCTTGGACATCCTGGGTCTTGCTATCCGCATTGCACTAACTAAGACCTTTATGCCGACTTGTCGGTTCTTGTTGTTGGACGAGCCTTTCGCAGCGTCGGACGCGGAACGTACAGCGCAGGCATTAGGTTTTATTTCTTCGGTCGGCTTCGACCAGGTAGTCATCATCACGCATGAAGATGCGACGGAGGCCGTGGCTGACAATCTGATTACGATTTAAGTATAATCTGTGACCGGCGGACCTTTATAAAGGCCGCCGGCTTTTAACCAAAAAGGGTTTATTATGGACCAAGCAAGTAAAGCCAAGTTGGCAGAACTGAAAAGCAAACTACAGAGAGAAGGGTTTGACCAGGAGGTTCCGGCAGACCGGAAGAAGTGGCCGAGATTCCTTCAGGACGTAAGAGAAGCAACCGGCTTGGGAGGTATCCCTTTTTGGAGATTATTTGGCGTATCTCAGAGCACCGGCTACAGTTGGAGCAATCCGGGTGCGAACCGTATTTGTCCGCCGGAGGTCATGGCGAAAGTCGCCGATGCGCTTGGACTAAAGTTCGCGGAACTCGCCGATCCGGAAGACCTGTTATATAAAGTGGCGGGTTTGCCGCCGGAGTGGCGGGAGTTCGTGGGACTGGCTTACCAGCACGGATTGACTCTGACGGACTTACAAAACTACCTGAAGATTCGATCGATGTTTTCAGAATAAATTTAGATAAACAAAACCCTGTACCAAATTGGTACAGGGTTTTTCTTTAGGATCATGAAATGTTGAACGTAGAACAAGCGGCGGAGCGCCTGTTTCTTCACCCAGAAACTGTCCGCCTCAAAGCTCGGTCACGGGAAATCCCTGCCTATAAGAAAAATGGGAAGTGGTACTTCTTCGCCAACGAGCTAGACGAGTACATCAAATCAGGGAACAATGTAGCCTTGCAAGAGGCTGCACATGAAAGGAGTATTGCATCATGTCCAGTCGTAAAAGCATCATCAACGTCTATAAAAGGAAAGGGCGGCGCGGTTGGTACTACGCGTTCACCGCGCCGGACGGTCAACGAATACGCCGCTATGCTCAAACTGACGACGAACAGCAAGCCAGGGAATTAGCTGCCAAGCACTACAACAGCGCGTTTGAGACCCAGCGGTTGGGAGTCCAGGTCGAGCATTCATGGCCGGAGACCGTAGTAGAGTGGTTGAAAGAGAACCCACGCAAACAGCAAGACTACAACACCTTGCTGTTTTTACGTTGGTTAGACCCGCACCTAGGTCATCTAAATATCTCGGAAATTGACCGTGAAGTCCTGCGGCAAGTGAGAGATGCCAAAATGGTTGAAGGCGTCAAACCCAGAACCGTGAATGCTTACCTGCAACAAATTAGGTTGGTGCTCCGCGCAGCCTATGAATGGGGTTGGCTAGACCGCCTACCGAAATTCACGATGCTGGAGGAACCAAAACGCCGGGAACGTTGGCTGACCTCGGATGAGAAGGAAAGATTATGGGGCTGTCCTAGATAACTAGGTTAGACTATCTTTTACCATTTGTTTTAACATGGCAATTTGAGATTTCATTTCATTGTTGTTAAATCGCCATTCGCACTCTTTCAAATACAGCTCGAAATGCTTTTTCGGAATGCCGTTGAATTTACGCAAATGACGTTTGGCCTGACTCCAGAAGTTCTCAATCCCGTTGATGTGGTTTTGCCTGTCTGCAAAACAGGTGCGGTGATTGATGCGCAAGTGGTTAAACTCGCTAACATCCAATACATTGTAGGCACTGTGGCAATCAGTATAAACCACGCTGTCCGGCCTTACCTTCTCCCGGATAATCGGCAGCAGGGCAGACGACTGCGTATTGGCTACGGTAACGGTGTAAACCTTACCGTTACGCTTCAACAGTCCGAATACCACCACTTTGCCGGCTGCTCCGCGACCGCGTTTGCCTTTGCGGCAGCCGCCAAAATAACTTTCATCTGCTTCTACTTCGCCATCAAACATTTCCAGGTGTTCGCAACGATGAAAGATAAGCAAGCGTAAACGGTGAAAGTAGTAGGCAGCGGTGTTTTTATTGACTCCGGCCAATTCAGCGGCAGTACGGGCAGTTGCTCCTGCAACGAACAATTCGATCAGTTTGTTTTGAACGGGCTGACTGAGGCGACTTTTTCTCATAGGAGTGTTTTAATCACTTTTGAATATTCCTAGTTATCTAGGACAGCCCCAAATAAAATCTATTTGTTAATCATCGTGCAAGAAGATGATTTGCTTTGTGCCTCACTTACAGTTTTGCATTCGTAGACAGTGCCCGCAGCAGTAATATATAGTGACTTAGTATAGCCATTTTGTCTAGGCTGAAGGTATACGTAATACGTGTTGATATCTGCACTATTTGTTAGAGCCGATACAAAATTATACCGACGGCTTGAGTCACTATTCTTACCGTTGACTAGGGTAGTGAGCCCTGCAGTTGAGTAACTACTGTTGTTACGTAGTTTATTCTGCCTCATTTGAGACACTATATCTAATAAATGGTTTTTAGCAGCAGCTAAATGTGTTTTCTCAATATAAGCTTGATAGGATGGTATCGCAATAGTGGCTAATATGCCAATTATAGCTATAACAACCATCATTTCTACAAGTGTGAAGCCTCTAGTTTTCTTTTTCATTGACCATTCCTATTATTTACCAGAATATTCAACGTAAGACTGTAATGTGACTACAGTATTATTGTTAGCTCCCCATGCGCGGGCCGTTACGCGGAAGACATTTTTATAGTTTTGGTCGGCAATTTCACCCAACCGTTCCACCATATAACAAGCATTATTAGTGTTGGACGACTGATTCTTTAAACAGTGCCTACCTTTGTTTGCTTCATTTAGATTGACGACGGAATCACTTCTTTTCCAAACAGGCGTAGAATCAGATGCTTTACCACCACAAATACCATCTGTGCAAGAGGCACTATTGGCTACGGCAGTAAATGCTTTATTTTGCTCAGTTACAATACGTTGTTCACCATTTCGTAGGGCTTGTTCAGCGAGAGAGAAGGCATATTTCCTATCTGCATCATTTGAGCTAATACGCATTTCCGTATTGGTTGATTGCATGCTGGCAACAACAATTAGTGCAATAACCAGCATCATAATTAGTACGATGAATAGAGTATAGCCTTGTTGTTTTTGAGTTATGATTGATTGGCGCATACGTTTCCTCCACGAACATTAGCTCTAATTAAATATTGGTTAACGATACCATATGTGTTTGCATTATCATTAAGGCGCAAGCGCATTTCAAGGATAGTTGGCAACATAGAAATACGAGTTACGTCAGGTGCATTTCCTAACGTTGTACGGTTACTAGAGAACGTTACAGAAGTATTGGCATTGTTGCAGCCTGCATATAATTGATAGATATCCATTGTTTGAATATTAGAAACCATCAATTGAGGGTTCCCCCATGAACCACTTGGAGTCAGAGTAAATCGATATAAAGCATCAGCCGTAGTATTAACATTGGGAATTCGACCAATAACGTAGGCAACCCCATATACTTGAGATAGAGTGGTTTGCGGAAGATAGAAAACATCAGGACCACTAAAGTGAGAAATAATTGATCCCCCACCAAATCCAGATCCAATTACTAGATCATTCCCATTATTGGTAAGGGCTCCACCGTTACCAATATACATGCGGCCACAAGAAGATAGAGCAATAGGGCCACCAGCATTAGCAACATCCCTTAATTCTTGGGGCGCGTCTTTTGCTGTAGGGTTAGTTACTTCTGTAACAGGAGCAAGATTTTGCCCATATACGAAAATTAATGCTGGAGAAGAATTACTTGGTACGAACCCAGAAATATTAAATGTATTTTTGGCCGTATTAGCATCCATTATACTAATTCCACTGTAAGCCGGGTCTTCTAAGACTAGCTTAAAGTTTGCAGTATTAGATTGAAAGCCTTCAGTAGAATGAGGTGATGCAGGCATCTGTTTTTGTACTAAGTTCCCCATATTAAAGCAACCAAAGGAACCGGCCATTTGGGCATCCCTGAGAATCAACTCCGATGCATTACGCAGATCTTGCTGTGCAGCTAGACGACTTTCAGAGTTTGTACGCATTCTGCTGGTAATACCATACGTAATACCAATAGCAAGTAGAACAACCAATGCCAAAGAACTGGCTACCAGGAATTCGATCAAAGTAAACCCATGTGGTTTTAACTGAGAATTTGGAATACGTGATTTGCTCTTTTTAGAGCGGTATAGATGATATTTCATAATAATTTAGTCTCCTACAACCGCACTATAGCTATATTGAAAGTCATCAGAATTTTGATTATCCCCATTACTTTCTGTCCATTTCACTTCAATTGAAGTAGTAGGCGTGCTACCAGAAGTACTAGTAATTGCATATGAAATGCCGGTTGCATTGGGTAATGCATTTTTCAACTCGGCAGCAAATGCATCAAGCTGGCACTTAATAATATCCTCGCGTTTAACACCGTTTGGGTTAGACGAGTTACCGCATATAGCAACATCAACAGCAGATGATGTGGGCGTAATATCTTGTTTTGGTTTATTATAATCGGTATAGGTGAATTTAGTTGTAGCAGCTAAATGAGTACCAACATTATTGATCACATCCGGGTTACTTAACATACCGGCGGATAGATTCTGCACAGCCTGGGCAACACGAGTTTGCATTTCTGCTTCACGGACATTGCCCACAGATTTTAATTGTGCAAGCATAAGAGCCATAATGCCAAATGCCATGATAAATACAGAAATCAGCACTTCTAATAGAGTACTACCTCGATTAAGATGTATCGGCTTTAATATGAATTTATGATTAGACATGCTGTTATTCCTTCAAGCTTTAAGATAAAGCACAATAGGTTGCATAGCTACTTGCAGTTAATGAATTGAACTCAGAAGGTGTCATATTCCCGTTGCAGGTGATCACACGACCACTTGGTGCAATTAAAGCCATGCGGACATGCTTTCCATCGCTCGCTGCTATTCTGATGTAGTTAGAAGAGTATGTGTATTGGCCATTAGATTTACCAACACCAAAAGTGCCATTTGGCATATAAATAAAGCGAGTTTTATCAGTCGTTGGATTGCTAAGCGCAATATCAAGGCTACTAATTGTTATTGACTCATTATTAATTAATACTGAACGTAAATCTGTGTCGTTACTAGAATTGACGATGCCACTGTCATAGTCATTATTGCCATTTTTATCAATGAACGCCAATAAGGAGTTACCTCCTTTATCGCAGCCATTATTGGGTTTGGCATCAGATTTAAGTTTAATGCCGCCACAGATGATAACAGGACTGTTTCTGCGTACGGCCTCAGTTCTGGCAAATCGGAAAATTGTGGTAATTTGGCTGATTCGATTGCCTAACTTTTGTGTGGCAATAAAATTACTCATGCTTGGCATGGCAATTGTAGCCATAATCCCGATCAGGGTTATGGTAATCATCAGTTCTATTAGGGTAAAACCCTGTGTATGTTGTTGTGTCTTCATGGCCATCACTTTAAAATGGGAAATGGGGCACAAAAATAGGCGGACTGAGTAAGATTGTTCTTATTCTTCAGTAAAGTAAGTATGCCCAGTATGTACTGCATTGTCAAATTTGCTGAATTCGCCGGTAAACACCAGCGGGATTTTGCCGGTGGGGCCGTTACGGTGCTTGCCAATAATGCATTCAGCCATGCCTTTTTTGTCGGTATCGGGGTGGTAGTATTCATCACGATACATGAACATAATCAGGTCGGCATCCTGCTCGATGGCACCGGATTCTCGCAGGTCGGACATCATGGGGCGTTTGTCAGTGCGGGATTCAACGGTACGCGACAGTTGTGAGAGGGCGATAATCGGAATATCCAACTCTCTGGCCAGCGATTTGAGCGAACGGGAGATTTCCCCCAATTCTGCTGCGCGGTTGTTGCTGTTGTGGCCGGTGCCGCTCATAAGTTGTAAGTAGTCGATAACCACTAGCCCCAATTTACCTTTTCTTCTGGCCAATCGGCGCACGCGAGCGCGGACTTCCAGCGAATTTAAGGCGGGGGTTTCGTCGATAAAGATGGGGGCGTCTGACAGTTTGTGTAGAGCGTCATTGAGTCGAGCCCAATGTTCGTCTTGCAATTGACCGGTTTTGAGTAAGCCCTGATCCAGCCTCCCAACCGAACCGAGCATACGCATTACCAGCTGCACCCCGCCCATTTCCATCGAGAAGATGGCAACGGGCAGGTGCGTACTGATAGCGACGTTTTCCGCGATATTCAATGAAAAAGCGGTTTTCCCCATTGCCGGCCTTCCAGCAACGATGATGAGATCACCGCCGTGCAAACCGGCTATTTTTTTATCTAGATCGATGAATCCGGTTGGAATGCCGGTCACATCGTCTTTATTTTCCCTTGAGTAAGCCTTATCGATTTTGGCGACGGCTTCTTTCAGCATGGCAGGCATCTCTAAGAATTCGTGTTGCACTCTGCTGGTGCTTTCAGCGATTTTAAAGATTTTGGCTTCCGCCTCGTCCAACATCTGTTTGACGTCCCTACCTTGCGGATTGTAAGCATTTCTAGCAATCTCTGTGCCAGCTTGTGCGAGTTGTCGCATGATGGAACGGCTACGCACGATTTCGGCATAGCGGGAGATATTGATGGCAGAGGCAGTATTTTGTGCCAAATCCACTAGATAGCCGAAGCCACCGGCTTCTTCCAGCACTTCTTCACGCTGCAACACCTCTTCCACGGTAATGGTGTCGGCCGGGCGATTGCGTTCGGCCAGGTGGGCGATGGCGTGGAAAATCAGGCGGTGTTCGTAGCGGTAGAAGTCTTCTTCCGAGATGGTGCCGGCAATGCGGTCCCAGGCGGAGGAATCCACCATTAGTCCGCCCAATACCGATTGTTCGGCTTCCATCGAGTGTGGCGGCAGGGCGAGGCTTTCGTTGTCTTTGTCTTGAATATCCATAATGGTCGGCGGCAGGGCTACCTGAAAATATCGTTATTCGGTATGCGGCTTGGAGGCTACCTGAAACCGGCGCGGTTTATTTTTCAGGTAGCCTCCGAAATGACGCGTATCAGGCAAGGCAGACTGACAAATTCCGTCACTTTTTTCGCCTGAACACAGGGCAGATTCGCAATGGTGCAGGCAGGCCGCTCAACCATCAATGCCGTAATTCGGCTGCACCAATGCGCACACCGGGCGGTGGCGGCGGCTGCGGTGGCGGCGGCCGGGGATGCGGCCACATTCCTGCTCGGGGCTGTCGGCATGGCTGCTGCGTGCGGAGGATTTGCTGCGGCTATCTGCATTACGGCCACGGCGGCTGTTGCGTGCTTCACGCGGCTCGCGTGTGTCGCGCGGGGCGTGTTCGGCAGCGGGGCGGCCGCCTTCCTGTTGATGTTGCCACCAGCGCGGCTCGAAACCTTCAATCCGCTCCACCGGCAGTTCTTTGCCGATGAGTTCTTTAATGGCTTCAAACATTTTCTGCTCGTCTTCGTCCATCAGTGAGATGGCCACGCCTTCAGCACCGGCGCGGCCGGTACGGCCAATGCGGTGCACATAGTCTTCGGCCTGGGTGGGCATTTCATAGTTGATCACGAATGGCAGCTCGGCGATATCCAACCCGCGCGCGGCCACGTCGGTGGCCACCAGTACGCGAAGTTCGCCGGCCTTGAAAGCGTTGAGCGTTTCCAAGCGGGTTTGCTGCGATTTGTCACCGTGAATCGGCGCCACGCTGAGGCCGCGCCGTTTCAGGTCGCGGGCTACCTGATCAACGCTCTGCTTGGTTTTGCAGAATACGATTACCTGATTGATGTGCAAATCCACAATCAGCCGCTCCAGCAGGTTGCGCTTCTGAGCAGTGTCGATGGCGATGATGTGCTGCTCGACGCTGGCGCTGGCGGTGTTCTGCGGCGCGGTTTGCACCTGCTCGGGACGGTTCATGAAATCCTGCGCCAGCTTGCGGATGGGCGGCGAGAAAGTGGCGGAAAACAGCAGGGTTTGGCGCTGCTTGGGCAAAAGCTGCATGATGCGGCGGATGTCGTCGATGAAGCCCATGTCGAGCATGCGGTCGGCTTCGTCGAGCACCACGATTTCCACTTTATCCAGCCGGATGTTTTTCTGTTGCACGTGATCCAGCAGGCGGCCTACGGTGGCCACCACGATCTCGCAGCCGGCGCGCAGGTCGGCAGTTTGTTTGTCCATATTCATGCCGCCAAACAGCACGGTGTGGCGCAGCGGCAGGTTTTTGATGTAGGCGGCGGTGTTTTGGTCGATTTGGTCGGCCAGTTCGCGGGTGGGGGTGAGCACCAGCATGCGCACTGGATGCATGGCAGGCGAGGTGCTGGTAGTGGCGTAGCGGCGCAGGCGCTCCAGGCTGGGCAGCATGAAGGCGGCGGTTTTGCCGGTGCCGGTTTGGGCAGCGGCCAGCAGATCGTGGCCGGCCAGCACTTTAGGGATGGCGGCAGTTTGGATGGCAGTGGGCTGCTCGTAGCCCTGGTCGGCCAGGGCGGCGGTGATTTCGGCGGAAAGGCCGAGATTGGTGAAGGGGTTGTTCATATTTGCTCCGTGTGGCAGCTGCACGATGGGCGGCTGCGGGGAATGGGGACGGGCTTTGGCGGCAGTTGGGATAAACTGAGCCGGCAAAGGCTGAAGGCTGCCTGAAATTTAAGGCTACCTGAAAGCTTAAGCTTTTAATGAAGTTAAAACGGCAATCCAATGATACGCTGGAGATTTTTGCGAGAACCGGCGTGGGGGAATGCCATAAAAAAGTGCTTCAGGAGAAGGCGGGTTGCCTGAACGCCTGCCGGGAAACCGGCCGGAGGCTACCTGAAAACATGGGCTTCAACAAAATTAAAATAAAAGGCCGGCAATGCAAGATGCCGAACAGGCTGTATTGTGCCTGAAAAACTGGTTTTCAGGTAGCCTTTGCAGCGGCCTATTTCCAGATTTGCCGCGCATTTTGGCGCAGATAGTCGGCATCGGAGAAGGTGGAGATTAAATGCGGCTTAAGGGCGATGAAAATGGCGCAAAGCAGGCCGGTGAGAAAGGCTTCACCCCAGGCAATCAGAAAAAATACCGGCAGTACAGAATCCAGCAAGATGGAGGTGGGAAAAGTTCCGGCCAAATACAGCAACACTCCGTTGGCCGCTGCGCTGAGCAAGATACCGGCCGCAGCGGCGAAAAAGCCGTTGAGGAAGATGTAGATAAACAGGTTGCGCGGCAGCCGACGCACGATTTGCCGTGCCAGCGTCACGCCGGCCAGCGGCGGCACGATACCGGCCAAAACCGTTAGCCCCGTCACGCTTAAGTCCCCCACGCCCTGCCACAGCCAGATATAGGGCAACAGCAGCAAAACGGCCAGGCAGAATGCTGCCGGAATGTCCACCATCAAGGCCAGCAAGCCGATACCCAGCAGATGGTAACTCAACCCGCCCAGCATCCCGCCGGCCGGTGCGGCGCGCAGGCTCCAACACAGCGCCACAATCAGCAGCCCAACCCATGCCGCTTGGCGGTGCGTGCGCCATGTTGCCAAGGCCGGGCGCAGGGCGGCGGCAAACAATAGCAGGCACAGCACATCGGCGGCCAGCAACCAAGGCAGGGGGAACCAGTGAGCGGGGAAATTCATGGGGTTAGCAGCTCAAATTTGCCAATCAATCGGCGGCAGGCCATGCTGTTGCAAATAGGCGTTGGCTTGCGAGAAATGGTGGCAGCCGAAGAAGCCGCGGTGGGCGGAGAGCGGCGAGGGATGCGGCGCGGTGAGCACCAGATGGCGGGCGCGGTCGATAATTGCACCTTTTTTCTGGGCATGGCTGCCCCACAGCATGAATACCAAGTGTTCGCGCCCTTCGTTGAGCACGGCAATCACGTGGTCGGTGAAGGTTTCCCAGCCCAGTGCGGCGTGGGAATGAGCCTGTCCGGCGCGCACGGTGAGCACGGTGTTGAGCAGCAGCACGCCTTGCTCCGCCCAGCTTTGCAGATAGCCGTGTTTAGGGATTTGAAAGCCGGGGATGTCTTGTGCCAACTCTTTGTAAATATTCACTAGGGATGGCGGCACGGCCACGCCTTCGCGCACGGAAAAGGCCAGCCCGTGTGCTTGGTTGGCGCCATGGTATGGGTCTTGCCCGAGGATGACCACGCGCACTTGTCCGAACTCGGTGGCACGGAAGGCGTTGAACACGTCGGCGGCGGGCGGGTACACAATTTGCCCGGCTTCGCGCTCGTTGTGCACGCTATGGATAATGTGTTGGAAATAGGGTTGCTGTTTTTCCGCGCCGATGGCTTCGTGCCAAGTTTGCATGGGGTTTCCTTGTGAGATGGAAAGAGGCTACCTGAAAATAAGTGGGATGCCTTGGGAAAGACTACCTGAAAACAGAAAACGCTATTTTCAGGTAGCCTTTATTTACATCAGCCAGCCTGTTGGGGTAACAGATCGGTTTTCACGCAGACGTAGGAAGCCAGCGATAACACGGAACACATACCAAGCCCCCACTAAAGGCAAAATTAGGAATCCGACAAGCACAAATAGCAAAACGTAGCCAATAGCACAGCCAATGACCGTTATCCAAAAAGTCTTCAACAAAAATTGAATGTGATCGAAATAAATCGTACCGCGCAGCTCATTGCGTTTAGCGTAAGCCATAATGACACCACCAAAAGTGGGTACAATGCCAAAGCCGAACATACCCAACGCATACAATGCGTAGATAACGTAAAGATAGGACACATTGCGCTCTTCTCGCGACATATTTGCCAAATCGGGTACAGCGAGCTCCGCAATGGGATCAAACGGCTTGCCGCCACGTTCCGACTGTTTATTATCCATCATTCATTCCTTAATATTTTGATTATATTGTGTATTTAGTTATACGGGTTAATGCGTATCCAGCTCAGCAAAACCTTTTACCAGATTATCAATCTGCTTGAGCTGGCTCAAGAAAGGCTCGAGTTGGCTTAAGCGCAGGGCGCAGGGGCCGTCGCACTTGGCCTGCTCGGGATCGGGGTGGGCTTCCAAAAACAGCCCGGCCAGCCCCACCGCCATGCCGGCGCGCGCCAAGGTAACAATCTGCTCGCGCCGCCCGCCGGCCGAATCGCTGCGTGCGCCGGGCTGCTGCAGGCTGTGGGTCACATCGAAAAACACCGGCACGTTCATCTGCTTCATGGTGTCGAAGCCGAGCATGTCCACCACCAAGTTGTTGTAACCAAAGGCAGAGCCGCGTTCGCACAAGATGATTTTATCGTTGCCTGCCTCCAAGCATTTATTGATGATGTGGCGCATTTCGTGCGGAGCGAGGAATTGCGCCTTTTTCACGTTGATAATCGCGCCGGTGCGCGCCATGGCGTGCACCAAATCGGTTTGGCGGCTCAAAAAGGCCGGCAGCTGCAAAATATCGGCCACCTCCGCCGCCGGCGCGGCTTGGTAAGGCTCGTGGATATCGGTAATCACCGGTACGTTGTAGGCTGATTTAATATCCGCGAGCCATTGCAAACCCTTTTCCAAACCCGGCCCGCGGAAAGAATGCAAGCTGGAGCGGTTGGCCTTGTCGAAACTGGCTTTGAACACATAGGGAATATCCAGCTTGCGGCAGATTTCTATATAGGTTTCGGCAATTTCCATGGCCAAATCGCGGCTTTCCAGCACGTTCATGCCGCCAAACAAAACGAAGGGACGGTGGTTGGCAATGGTGAAGCCGTGAAGCGGGATTTGCGAAAGAGCGGTTTGCATGGCGCGTGTCCGTTGTTTGGTTGAATGAAAGATGACGCGATTATAGCGGAAAAGGATGGAATGAAACGGAAGGCTACCTGAAAACAAGGTTGCCGAAGGCAGGCGAGTTTCCGTGAAGCTAAAACAAGGGTCAAGCAGTCTATCTATTTTCAGGTAGCCTTTTTTGGGAAAGGCAGGCAAACCAATGAATTGCCTGCTGCATAGACTGAGCGCACTAGGCTTGGTGTCGAGATTTGAGTACAATGCGCCACATTAAGGTAATGCGTTTGCTGCAAGCAAACACACCGCCAGCCGCCGCCGGAACCACAAGCAAACAGAGGCTGGCGTTTGCTTCAGCCCGGCCGACAGCGCGCCCTCGGGGTGCAGAAAGTGGAACATGACCAAAGCAAAAACAACGCCGATTTTACCGCCCGCCATGCTGGGCATTTTGGGCGGAGGCCAGTTGGGCCGGATGTTTACCGTGGCCGCCAAACAAATGGGCTACGGTGTAACCGTGCTCGACCCCGACCCCAACTCCCCCGCCGCCGCCCTGGCCGACAAACACATCTGCGCCCCGTATGACGACCTCGGCGCCCTGGCCGACCTGTCCACTTGCGCCGCCGTTACCACCGAATTTGAAAACGTCAATGCCCAAGCTATGCGCGCCTTGGCTTTGGAAACACGCGTGTGCCCCAGCGGCGACAGCGTGGAAATTGCCCAAAACCGCATTCAGGAAAAAGCCTGGATAGCCAAGGCCGGCCTCCAAACCGCGCCTTATCTGCCCGTTACCCAAGAAGCCGACCTCACCGACGAAGCCGTCGAGCCGCTGCTGCCCGGCATCGTCAAAACCGCCATGCTCGGCTACGACGGCAAAGGCCAAGTGCGCGTGTCCAGCCCGGAAGAAGCCCGCGCCGCCTTCAAACAGCTCGGCGGCGTGCCCTGCGTGCTGGAAAAAATGCTCAACCTGCATTCCGAAATTTCCGTAATCGTGTGCCGGCTCAACAGCCAGCAGGTGAAATGCTTCCCGCCCGCCGAAAACCGCCACGAAGACGGCATCCTTGCTTATTCCATCGTGCCCGCCCGCCTGCCCGACGAAGTGCAGAAGCAGGCGCAGGAAATGGCCTGCCAGCTGGCCGAAGCCATGAATTATGTCGGTGTGCTGGCCGTGGAAATTTTCGTTATCGGCAATGACCACAAATTGATTGTGAACGAAATCGCCCCGCGCCCGCACAATTCCGGCCACTACACCCTGGATGCCTGCGCCAGCAACCAATTCGAGCAACAAGTGCGCCTCATGTGCGGCCTGCCGCCTGCCGATACCCGTCTGCTCTCCTGCTGCAGCATGGCCAACCTCTTGGGCGACATTTGGCTGCCCGAAGGCAAAGTAAACTGGCTGCCGCTCCTGCAACGCCCCGACGTGTGCCTGTATCTCTACGGCAAAAAAGACGCCCGCCCGAAGCGCAAGATGGGGCACTTCACCGTGCTCTCCTCCCAGTCTGCCGACATCGCGTTTATGCTTGCGCACAAATTGCAGCGGCAGCTGCAGCGCAAAGGGAAATAGCAAACGCAAACTCAACAGGGCTGCCGGAAATGGCAGCCTTGTTTTTATGGGGAATGGGGGCGGGCTTTATTAGCGGACAAAGGCTACCTGAAATTTTCAGGTAGCCTTTATCTTGCCCAATCCGTTTACAACGCATTTTGCGGCCTGCCTTCGGCGAAGGCGGTGATGTTGGCTTCGAGGATTTCGGTCATATTGAGCAGGGCCTCCTGGCTGGTCCAGGCAATGTGCGGGGTAACGATGAGGTTGGGCAGCGGAGCGAGCAGTGGGTTGCCTTGACGCGGCGGCTCTTGGCTGAGTACGTCGAAACCGGCGCCGCCGAGCCGGCCTTGTTGCAGGGCGGCGAATACGGCTTGTTCGTCGGCGAGGCCGCCGCGGCCGGTATTGATAAGGATGGCGGTCGGTTTCATCAGGCGCAGCTCGGCTTCGCCGATCATGTGGCGGGTGTGCTCGTTGAGCGGGCAATGCAGGGAAACGGCATCGGCCTGCTGCAAGGCTACCTGAAACGGGGTGTAGCCTTCGCGCACGGCGGTGGCGTGTTTGTGTTCGCCCCAGATAACTTTCATGCCGAAGGCCTGGGCGTAGCCGGCGAGAGTGCGGCCGATGTTGCCGCGGCCGAAGATGGCGAGGGTTTTACCGCCGAGGTCGTGCATGGGGGTGTTGAAGTGGACGAATTGGGGGGATTGCTGCCAGGCGCCGGCGGCGATGTCGCGCATGCAGGTGGGCAAGTGGCGGATGAGGGCGAGCAGCATCATGAAGGCATGTTGGGCCACGCTTTCGCTGCTGTAGTTGCGCACGTTGCACACGGTAACGCCGGCGGCTTTGGCGGCGGCCAGGTCGATGTGGTCGTAGCCGGTGGCGGCCACGGCGATGAGTTTGAGCTGGGGATTGGCGGCGAGGTGTTCGGCGCGGATGGCAACTTTGTTGGTGATGGCGATTTGTGCGCCGGCGAGGTGGGCGTTGGTTTGCTCGGGCGCGGTGGCGGGAAATTCGTGCAGGGTGTGGGGGAAGTTGAAAGAGAGCGGGCGGGCAGGAAGGGTGTCGCGGTCGAGGAAGACGATGTGCATGGGCGGCTCCTTGGAACAGGGATGGAAGACGATATGGCCTGTAGTGAGTATAGCGCGAAACCAGGGGCGGGCGGGAAGGCTACCTGAAAATCGGCGTTGCTTGCTTTCAGGTAGCCTTAATTGGATTTTCGGCGGCCTGCCGGTTCGGCTGCTTGGAAGCTCGGCGGTGCCATAGTTGGATTGCGTTGCAGCTGCGTTTTAGCTGCGCAGAAACTTTGCTGCGTGCGTTTCCACTTCGTTGAAGCTGTGTTTTCAGGTAGCCTTTACTGCGGCTATACTGTTGCCTTTCCCCGGGTTTTGGTTTTAAAGCATAATGAGTTGGTCGAATATTTTTCTGAGCACGCACTTTTTGCTTACGCTGGGCATTGCCTTGCGGGTGATTTACGCCCGCCGCTCGGGCAGTGCGGCGCTGGCTTGGCTCACGCTGTTGTTTGCCTTCCCGTTTGTGGGTGTAGCGGCTTATCTGTTGATCGGCGAGCCGAAGCTGGGGCGGTTGCGTGCGGCGCGCCGGGCGGAACTGCATGCTTTCCACGATGAATTTGCCGACCGTTTCCTGCCGCCCGAGGCCGCGCCGGTGGAGGATATTCGATTCAGGCAGTTGGCGCGTTTTGTGCAGGGCAGGTCGGGCTACGCGCCCACCGGCGATAACGGCGTGCGCCTGATGGCTGATTCGGATGAGATTTTGCAGGCCTTCGTGGACGACATTGATGCGGCGCAGCATTGCTGCCTGCTGGAGTTTTATATCGTGGATGGCAGCGGGCGGGTGGAAGCGGTGCTGGAGGCGCTGATGCGTGCGGCAGATCGCGGCGTGCGCTGCCAGCTTTTGGCCGATTCGCTGGGCAGCCAGGGCTTTTGGTTGTCGGACTGGCCGGATTGGCTGCGCGAAGCCGGGGTGGAAGTTACTCCTGCGCTGCCATTTGGGCTGATCAGCTCGCTGTGGGTGCGCGCTGATGTGCGCAACCACCGCAAAATCCTAGTGGTGGACTACCGCATTGCCTACACCGGCAGCTACAACCTGGTTGATCCCAAACTCTTCAAGCAGGGCGCGGGCGTGGGTGAATGGGTGGATGCAGTGCTGCGCTGCGAAGGCGTGGCAGCGCAGGAATTGGCGGCGGTGTTCTACGGCGATTGGGCGGTGGAAAACTCACACAACCTTAATGCCACCTTGGAATACCTGAGCGGCTACCTCACCGGCACACACGAACGCTTTGCCGGCAGCGGCAGCGAAACCCTGCAAGTGCTGCCCTCGCACCCGGGCGGCGATACTTCGCTGGTGTACGATGTGTTGGTGAATGCGCTGAACGTGGCGCAGGAATCCGTAATCATCAGCACGCCTTATTTCGTGCCGGATGAAGCCTTACTCAACACGCTCACTATGACCGCCCAGCGCGGCGTGAAAGTAACCTTAATCCTGCCGCGGCGCAACGATTCACGTCTGGTGCGCTACGCCAGCAGCGCCTACTATCAGCCACTTTTGGATGCGGGCGTGAGGCTGAAAATGTATGGCGGCGGCTTGCTACACACCAAGGCGGTGGTGGTGGATAACCGCTTTGCCCTGTTCGGTACGGTAAACATGGATATGCGCAGTTTCTACCTCAATCTCGAAGTGAGCCTCGCCCTTTATTCGCCCGACACCGTGGCCGCCGTGGCCGCGCTGTTGCAAGGTTACCTGAAAGACTGCGAAGAAGTAGAGCTGAAAAAATGGCAGCAGCGCCCGCGTATCCGCCGCTTTGTCGAACGCTGCGTGCGGCTGGCCAGCCCGTTGTTGTAGAAGCAGCCGGCCAAACCATGGTGTGAAATAATTATAAGTTGGCATCTTTACCAAAGCCGAGGGCTACCTGAAAACTATTTCATATCATTGGGCTTGGGGCGGAAAAACATTTATGTTAAGATAAACACATTCTTTTATAGTGAATGAATGAAAACCGAGACAAAGCGGTGCGCCGCAGGTAGTGCTAAGCAGTGCTAGCAAGGCGGATCAACGCAGTGTCGTTTTTTGTTCATTTACTATAGTAGACACTTCCCTTCAACTTTATAAAGGATCCAACCATGAAGAAAACATCCGTATTCGCCGCTTTGATCGCCGCTTTCGCTTTGACCGCTTGCGGTGACAACCCCGCTCCGGCTGCTGCATCTGATGCCTCTGCCGCTTCCGCAGCTTCTGCTCCGGCTGCTTCCGCACCCGCTGCCAGCGATGCTGCTTCTGCTCCGGCTGCCGCTGCATCTGATGCCTCTGCCGCTGCAGCTGCCGGCGACCACTGGTGTCAGCCTTGGGAAAACAAAATCGAAGAATACCTGGCTAGCGTGAAAGACGAGCAACGTCGCAAAGAGTTTGCCGATATCTACGCTCCCCTGCGCCAGAACATGCGCAACATCCAGGAAAACATGATGAAGACCACTCCCGAACAGCGTAAACAGGAGTGCGATGCTTTGATCAGCCAGCTGGAAAAAGACATTGCTGAAGATATCGAAGACGCTAAAAGTGAATAAGCACGATTGCAGTTGTATTGAAAATACCGCCGGAAAGCCCGGCGGTATTTTTGTTGGCTGGCTGGATTGATGGAGACAAGTTTCAGGTAGCCTTTGTTGTTCTGGAAAGGCTACCTGAAAACATATGGGCTAATGTTGTTTGAGCGGCAGTTTGATATGGGGTTTGGCAGGTTTGGCCGGCGCCTCCGGGGCGGGGGCAGGGGCGGTTTTGAGGCCGAGTTCGATTTGCTGCTCATCGCTGAGCAGGTTGCTCCAGTCGCCGTGTTTATACCATTCGGGGCCGTCGGTTTCGATGGGGTGTTGGATGCGTTCGCAGCCGTTGCCGCACTGCAGGTCTTCGGTGCGGCAGTATTTGTCGCAGCCCCAGCAGATGCGTTCGGGGTGTTTGGGGAAAATGGGAAATTTTTTGGCCATGATGTGTGTCGTTTATTGATATGGTTTAAAGCGTGGCAGCGTGGCTGGAAGCGGGATGCCTGTAGCTGCTGCGTTGCTTGATCAGCTACAGGAATAAACATCCCGTTTTCATTGGCGCTGCACTTTGCGCACCTGCGAAATGGCATATAGGGCGCTGATGATTTGCTCCAGCTGCTCGAGGTTGGATATTTGCAGACGGAAGCTGAATTCGATGAAGCCTTCGCTGTTTTCCTGAGCGGAGCTGAGGGTGTCGACCGATTCGATGTCGGCGCCCTGCCCGGATACGGCTTGTGCCATGGCAGCGAGCAGGCCGTGGGCGCGTTTGGCGGATACGGTGATACTGGTGTGGTAGGTTTTCTTTTGCTCGATACCTTCCCAGTTGGCATCCAGTTGTTGCTCGGGCGGGGCTTTGAGGGTGTTGGGGCAGGTGTCACGGTGAATGATGAGGCCGTGGTCTTTCACCAGCAGGGCTTTGATGTTGTCGCCGGGGATGGGGTGGCAGCAGGAAGCGAGTTGGACGCGGCCGCTGTCGCTGCTGCCCACGCTGATGGGGGCAATTTTTACGCCGTTACTCTCGGGCTGGCGGCCGGCGATTTCGGCAATGTGCATGGCCACGGATACGGGGGCGAGCCTGCCCATGCCCACGTCGTAGAGGATGTCTTCGAAGCTGGTGTTTTTGCGGCTGAGATCGTCGAGATAGCTTTGCTTGAGATCTTCGGACAGCAGGAGTTCTTGGGGCAGCAGGGCGGTGAGGGCGCGTTGCAGCAGCTGTTCGCCCAGGCGCACGGCATCGCCGCGGTCGATATTTTTGAGTTTGTTGCGGATGGCGCTGCGGGCGCGGCCGGAAATCACGAAATTAAGCCAAGCCGGATTGGGGCGGGCGGTGTTGGAAGTGATGATTTCCACGCTGTCGCCGGTGCGCAGGCGGGTGCGCAGGGAAACCATGTTGTTGTTGACGCGGGCGGCAATGCAGCGGTGGCCGATGTCGGTGTGCACGGCATAGGCGAAATCCACCGGCGTGGCACCTTCTGGCAATACGAGGATTTTGCCTTTCGGCGTGAATACATACACTTCGCGCGGGAACAAATCCACTTTCACATGCTCAAGGAATTCGATGGCGTTGTCGCCTTGGGCTTGGAAATCGAGGATGTTTTGCAGCCATTGATGGGTGCGTTGGGCGGCGGGGTCGGTGGCGGGGTTTTTGTAGAGCAGGTGGCTGGCCACGCCTTCTTCGGCCACTTTATCCATTTCGCGGGTGCGGATTTGCACTTCGATGGGCAGGCCGAAGGGGCCGACCAGGGTGGTGTGCAGGCTTTGGTAGCCGTTGGCCTTTGGGATGGCGATGTAGTCTTTGATGTGGCCGGGCTTGGGCTTATAGAGGCTGTGCAGCGCGCCGAGGGCGGCGTAGCAGGCGGGGATGTTGTTAACGATGACGCGGAAGCCGTAAATATCCATTACTTCGGAAAAATGCAGTTTTTTGTCCTGCATTTTCTTGTAGATGCTGTAGAGGTTTTTTTCGCGGCCGCGGATTTTGGCTTCGATGTTGGCGCTCACCAGCCGTTGGCTGAAGGCGCTCAATACCTTGCCCACCACGTCGCGGCGGTTGCGGCGGCTAGCTTGGCGGGCGCGCTCGAGTACAGCGTAGCGGTTGGGCAGCAGGTATTTGAAGGAGAGGTCTTGCAGCTCGCGGTAGGCATGGTTGAGGCCGATGCGGTTGGCGAGTTGGGCGTAGATTTCCAGCGTTTCGCGGGCGATGCGGCGGCGGCTGTCGGGCTTTTTGGCATCCAGCGTGCGCATATTGTGCAGGCGGTCGGAGAGCTTGACGATGATGACGCGGATGTCTTTGGTCATCGCCATGATGAGCTTGCGGAAGCTTTCGGCCTGATGCTCGGCCTGGCTGTCGTATTCGAGTTTTTCCAGCTTGGAGAGGCCGTCCACCATATCGGCAATGGCCTGGCCGAATTCGGCGGCCAGCTCTTCTTTGCTCGTGCCGGTGTCTTCAAGCACGTCGTGCAGCACGCCGGCGCACAGACCTTGGGCATCGATATGCCATTCAGCCAGCTGCTGGGCCACGGCCATGGGGTGGGTGATGTAGGGCACGCCGCTGTTGCGGAATTGGTTTTGGTGGGCGCGGATGCCGAAATCGCAGGCGCGGTTGAGCAGGCTTTGGTCTTCGGTTTTCAGGTAGCCTGCGGCGCGCAGCAGGGATTGGCGGCTGCGTTCGATGATGAGGTGGTATACCTCGTTGATTTGCCGGCGGCACTGGGCAAGCTGGGCTTCTTGGCCGGCTTCGGTATCTGTGTGGATATGGGCGGCGATTTCGGTGCACACTTCGCCGAACGTGGGCTGCAAAAAGGCAGGGTCGGCCTGTGTGCCGAGGTCTTCCATGGCAATTTGCACCAGCACCGCGCACAGGGCGTGTACGCGCTGTTTTTCCTCGGCCAGCGCGGCGGTGAGGCGGAAGGCGCGTTCGAGCCGCTCGGGCTGCCCCTGCTTGGCGGCGGTGTCGTGAATGTAAACGCAGGCGGCTTCGAGCAAGGCCCAGCGTTCCATTTTTTTCAGGTAGCCTGTTTGGGCAAACAGGTGCTCACGCCAGGCGGCAACGGGGGCGGCATAATCGGCGCTGGGGGCAATCATGGTTACTTGCTGCGGGAGAGGATTTCTTCGCCGATTTGGCCGGCGGCGATTTCGCGCAGGGCGGTTACGGTGGGTTTGTTGTTGCGGATGTCGTCCACCAGCGGCATAGAACCGTTGGCCAGCTGGCGGGCGCGGTAGGCGGCAGCCAGGGTGAGGTTGAAGTGGTTGGGGATGCGGGTGATGCAGTCTTCTACGGTAATACGTGCCATGATGTGTTCCTTTATGTTGTGAATTAATGGGATAAATGTTTTCAGGTAGCCTGCGGGCAGCCGGAGGCTACCTGAAAAATAAAATTAAGCGTTGTCGCTGCTGCCGAGCAGTTCGTTGAGGAAGGGCGTTTGGTTTTCCAAGCGGCAACGCTGGGATTTGATGATGTGCAACAAGGCGGCTTCGGCGGCGGTGAGGTCGTCGTTTACCACCAAATAGTCGAACAGGCGCGCCTGCTCGATTTCGTTGCGCGCTTCGGCCAGCCGCACGGCAATCACTTGCGGGGCATCGGCAGCACGCTGGCGCAGGCGCTGCTCCAAGGTGACCAAAGATGGCGGGGCGATGAAGATGCTGTAGGCCTGCGGCAGCAGGCGGCGGATTTGCTCCGCGCCTTGGGTGTCGATTTCGAGGATAACGTCGACGCCTTGGCGGGTGAGGCTTTCCAGGCTTTGGGTGCTGGTGCCGTAGTAGTTGCCGTACACTTTGGCGTATTCCACGAATTGGCCTTCTTCTATCATGCGCTCGAATTCGGGCACGCTGACGAAGTGGTAGTGTTTGCCGTTTTCCTCGCCGCGGCGCGGGGCGCGGGTGGTGTGGGAAACGGACACGCGGATGTCGGAATGGTGCTGCAGCAGCCGGGCGATCAGCGTGGTTTTGCCTGTGCCTGAGGCGGCGGAAATAACAAAAATATTGCCTTGCATGGTGCGGAAATTTTTTAGTTGAAATTCGGGCGTATTATCGCATAGCATTCAGGGCTTTGAAAGGGCGGCGGATCAGGCTTTGCTCTTTGTTGGTGTGCGGTTTTCAGGTAGCCTGCCCGAGTAAAGGCTACCTGAAAACCGAAAATCCCCGCGCTTTTGCTTTTGCGGGAAACGGGGTAAAATTACGCTTTCCAAATCGGGCATTGCATCATGACCAAATTTATTTTCGTAACCGGCGGCGTGGTATCTTCCTTAGGGAAAGGTATCGCCGCCGCTTCTATTGCCGCCATTCTCGAATCGCGCGGGCTGAATGTAACCATGCTCAAGCTGGACCCGTATATCAACGTGGATCCCGGTACGATGAGCCCCTTCCAGCACGGCGAGGTGTTCGTGACCGAAGACGGCGCGGAAACCGACCTCGACCTCGGCCACTACGAACGTTTCATCGACGCCAAGCTCACCCGCGCCAACAGCTTCAGCGCCGGGCAGGTGTATGAAAACGTGATTGCCAAAGAGCGCCGCGGCGACTATTTGGGCGGCACGGTGCAGGTGATTCCGCATATCACCGACGAAATCAAACGCCGCATCCACGAAGGCGCGGCCAATAAAGACGTGGCCATTGTGGAAATCGGCGGCACGGTGGGCGACATTGAATCGCTGCCGTTTTTGGAAGCCATCCGCCAGATGCGCAGCCAGCTCGGCCGCGCCAACACCCTGTTCGTGCACTTAAGCTACGTCCCCTACATCGCCGCTGCCGGCGAAATCAAAACCAAGCCCACCCAGCATTCGGTGAAAGAATTGCGCGAAATCGGCATCCAGCCCGACGTGCTCATCTGCCGCATGGACAGGCCGCTGCCCGAAGAAGAGCGGCGCAAAATCGCCCTCTTCTGCAACGTGGAAGAGCGTGCCGTAATCGGCTGCTACGATGCCGACAGCATCTACAAAATCCCCGAAATGCTGCACGGCCAGGGCATCGACGATGCCATTTGCGAGCAGCTCCAGCTCAACATCCGCCAGGCCGACCTCACCGAATGGCGCAAAATCGTGCATGCCATCGAGCATCCGAAGCACACCGTGCACATCGCCATGGTGGGTAAATATGTAGACCTGACCGAATCCTACAAATCGCTCAGCGAGGCTCTGAAGCACGCCGGCATCCACACCGAAACCGAAGTTCGCATCTCCTACATCGACAGCGAAAACATCGAAACCGAAGGCACGGGCTGCCTGAAAAACTTCGATGCCATCCTCGTGCCCGGCGGCTTCGGCGTGCGCGGCGTGGAAGGCAAAATCGCCGCCGCCCGCTATGCCCGCGAAAACAAAGTGCCCTATTTGGGCATCTGCCTCGGCATGCAGATTGCGCTCATCGAGTTTGCCCGCCACATGGCCGGTATGGGGGGCGCCAACTCCACCGAATTCGATTTGAAAACGCCCTATCCCGTGGTGGCGCTGATTGATGAATGGCAAACCGCCGACGGTGCCGTGGAAAAACGCGACGAACACGCCGATTTGGGCGGCACCATGCGCTTGGGCGCGCAGGAAGTGACGCTCGCCGACGGCAGCCTAGCCGCCGCCATCTACGGCAGCACCAGCATCAAAGAACGCCACCGCCACCGCTATGAAGTAAACAACCATTTCGTACCGGCGCTGGAAAAGGCCGGGTTGGTGATCAGCGGCGTATCCGGCGGGCGCGAACGTTTGGTGGAAACCATCGAGTTGCCGCAGGGCACGCATCCTTGGTTCTTCGCCAGCCAGTTCCACCCCGAATTCACTTCCACTCCGCGCAAAGGGCATCCGCTGTTCACCTCGTTTGTGAAAGCTGCCTTGCAGCATAAAGAGTAAGTTAAGATTGGTATGCTAGAGGCTACCTGAAAAACCGGTTGCAAACGCAGTCGAGCTTTTCAGGTAGCCTTTTATTTGGTCGGCAGGCCGGGCGATTATGCCGATGATTGGCTATGCACAGATGATTGTTCGGCTTGCTACTATTTGCAGCAATCAGGAAAAAACACATGACCGAGCCAGAGTTGTTACGGCGTTTTGACCAAGCATTAACCGATATTGCCCAACTTGCCGAAGCAATTGGCGAGCAGCATTGGAAGCAGGCTTTTTTCGATCGGGCACTGCAGACCTTGGCAAACGAATCGCTGCCGGAGCGCGAATGCTTGCAGCTGGTGTGCGAGCAAACCCATGTATTCGGCGGTATGGGCTCTTGGAACGATTCCCCGCCGTTCTCCGCAGCTGAGTATGGTCTGCTCACTGAATTTGAAACGGCTACCGAGGCGCTGTATGAAATACGTTCGTTGGCCATGGTGCATTTGAGGCGTAAGGGCGGAAAGCGGGGGTAGGGCGTATGCTTGGTGGTGTACGCTCTAGAACCCATTATGGGGATATGGATTGGAATAAAAGGCTACCTGAAAAATTTCAGGTAGCCTTTTGCTTGTCGGATGATGTTTACTTCAGCGGATCCAACAGGCCGCTCAAGTTCAGCAGGAACAGCAGGGTAAACCCGGTGAGGTAGATGAGGCCGATGATGGCGAGGAAGTTCATGCCGGCGGTGAGCTTATGGCGTTTGTCGCCTTTCACGAGGCGGTAGTTGAGCCAGGCAAACACGGGGGCGGATAGGAAGGCGGTGATCATGGCGAATTTGAGCAGTTCGGCCATGGCACTGTTAAACCAGAAAATCACTGCCAATCCGGAGCCGGCCACCCAAGTATTCCAGGCAAAGAGCTCGATATTGCCGGTTTTGTCTTTACCGCGCAGCAGGCGGATGGGTTCGGCGATGGCGCGTGCATAGCCGTCTACCACGGTAATCGTGGTGCCGTACATGCAGGCGAAGGCGATGAAGGCCACCAGCGGTTTCGACCAGCTGCCAATGGTAACGGCATACATATTGATCAGCTGGCTCACGTATTTGCCGCCTGCCATCTGCACTTCTTCGCCGTTGCCGTATTGCACATACGCGCCCAAGGCCAGGAACACCACGGCCAGTACCGCGCTGGTGATGTAGCCGACGTTGAAGTCGAAAATGCCGTCGCGGTAGCTGGAAGGATTGAGCCGTTGTTTTTCGGTTACCCACAGCGAATTGATGGCCGAAATCTCAATCGGCGCCGGCATCCAGCCCATCAGTGCGATTAGGAAGCCTAAGGCGGTGAATGTCCACGGGGTGGGCTCGATAAAGTCCGGCTTCATCTGCATGCCGCGCGACATAGCGATGGCGGCTGCGGCCACGGTGGCGATGGTGAGGCTGACGATGATGATTTTGGAAACATTATCCAAAGCCTTGTAGCGCCCGCTGGCGAGGATAATCAGGCAGGAAGCCATAATCAGCGCGGAGATTGCGCCTACATCCAACGTCAGCGAAGGAATCGCCATTTTGACGATGGCGGCGGTTACGATGGCCACTGCGCCGGCGTTAATCGTGGCCGATGCCACGCACAAAATCAGGAACACCCACAGATAAAAGCGGCTTTTCTCGGCATAGCCCTCAATCAGGCTTTTGCCCATGTCCAATGTGTAGTGTGCGCTGAAGCGGAAAAACGGGTATTTAAACAGGTTGGTGAGGATAATGATCAACGCCAGCTGCCAGCCGTAGAGTGCGCCAGCCTGGGTGGAGGCAATCAGGTGTGAGCCGCCCACCGCTGCCGAGGCCATCATGATTCCGGGGCCAAGCGCGTTGATGCGGCTTTTCCAAGTTGAAGTGTGTGCGTGGTGTTCAGACATAAATTCCCGCCCAGTGGGGCGTCCTTCACGAAAAAAAAGGCGCATTTTAACGTAAATCAAAACGCGCCCTAATAAATATTTGGCTATTTTATATTTTATTTAATCAAAATTATTCTATTTCAAGCAGAAATGGGTGTATTGCAAGCATAATGTGCTATGAAACTTTTTTCAGGTAGCCTGGTATCGCTTTTTGCTTGCTGTTAGCCGTGCCAATAGTAGCGGACGATGTGGAAGAAAATCGGTGCGGCAAAGCAGATGGAGTCCACGCGGTCGAGCATGCCGCCATGGCCGCGTATCATGTTGCCCCAGTCTTTCACGCCGTAGTCGCGCTTGATGGCCGACATCACCAGCCCGCCGAAGAAACCCATCAGGCAGATAGTGAACCCGATGGCGGCAGCCTGGCCGTGGCTAAACGGCGTAATCGGCGACATCAATGCGGCAAGCGCGGTGGCAGACAAAATGCCGCCCACCGTGCCGGATATGGTTTTAGACGGAGAAAGCGACGGCATGATTTTGGCACCGC
>ERZ772764.93-NODE-93-length-61060-cov-30.663159_pt1 | contig 61060 bp, 56 predicted proteins | sample MGYA00512163_ERZ772764 | MGnify/ENA primary metagenome ERZ772764 (study PRJEB29015, sample SAMEA2737903) | human oral metagenome | biome: human oral; feature: human-associated habitat; material: dental | place: China | collected 2094 ... | reverse complement strand
TCCAAGTATGGTCGAGTGCGCTGGGCGGAGGCCGCAGCGCCCCCGAGTCTAGCAGTGGACCAGGATACTGAAGCTGACGCCCGTCGACCGGGCGCTTCCGGACGGACGAACCGGCCACGGGGTGGGGGCGTGTAGGACGGCGGGCCACGGCCGAAGACGAGGCGGTCAGAAACCACCCCAAGACGGGAGCTCGGATCGTTCGAAGACGCGAGGAACCGAAGTGGACGCCTCCCGCCGGGCAGGGCCGTCGACGTTGGGAGGACGGGGCGCACCCCGGGCCGGACGCGGCCTTGAAACCGAAAAGTCCGACCGGTATTTTAACTCTGACCGCTTTACAAAAATACCCCGTAGTCCTAGACTTGGGCCATCATCTCCGATCCTAGGATGCGCCATGGACCTTTCCGTAAAATACGACACCCTCCAGCTGGCCCAGCAGCTACTAGAACGCCAGGCCACCACCCACCTGACCAATATCCAGTCATTCATGGACGAATGGTGCCACATAGATGGCACCCAGGGAGGCGCCGCCGCGATAAGAGTAGAGGCAGCAGAACCAGTCAGCGCCCTAGCGGCCAAAGGTGCGGCCAGGGCTGCGGGCTCAGCCGCCAAAACAGGGAAAGAAGTCGCTAAAGCAGGACAATCGGCCCTCAAAAGAGGCATATCGGTCGCTAAGAAGGGGTTCTCCGCCGCCAATAAGGCGTACGCCGCCGCCAAGCCGGGAATAGCTATGGCCGAAGGGCTGCTTTTCATGCTCTTCATCCCCGTCAACGAAGGCCTCGTTGCCATTGGTGAGAAAGCCGTGGGCCTGTTGATCACCTGCCACCAGGGCGCCGCCGACAAACTCGGCGACACTGTTGACGCCTATGCCACGGTGGACAAAGTGGTATACGAGGCGATCACAGCACTCCTCCAGACCATCGGCATCTCCACCTCCCCCTTTGAGGATCCGCGCGACAACCCCGCCCAACTGGGTGACGCGCGAACGAAGGCCGGCTCCCACTACGGTGGCGGACAACCCCGAGTGGATCAGCAGTGGAAGGAGTACCAGCAGGAAAAGAGCGAACGCCTCAGCAGCCTTGAGGACCGTGCTGCCCAGCGGGCCTCGGACGCCGCCTCCTCGGACCGCTCCATCGCCGAATCCCAGGACGCCAGCACCTACCTGGTCCCCCCCGAGGCCCCGACCAGCGAACTGGAGAACCTGCGCTGGTCAGCGGGTGTCATCGCCGGCAGTGTCGATTGGGTGATTGAGAAGGTCACGGGCGTCTCTTTGCTCAATGACATCGTTTTCAAGTACTTCAACGGCGACTGGCGGACCGTCAACATGGCGGGCACCGCCTGGTCCGAGATCGGCGACGCACTGGTAGCGGTTGGGCAGAACGACTCAGAGGTGCTCCCCGCACTTTCAGAGTGGACCGGGCTAGGTTCCGAAATCGCGAACCGGTTCATCACCGCCTTGGCCAAGGTGACAACAGCGCTGCGCAAAGCCGCTGGCCTCATGTCCACTCTTCTTAAGGCGTTCGCAGCGTTTTTAAAACAGACAGCCAAGGAACTTGGGGAAGCGATCGCGGAGATCGTGAATACCGCCCTCCAGCTTCTCTTAGAAGCCGCTATCCCAGTCGCGGGGTGGGCCACTGCGGCCGTTACCGCTATAGCGAAGATTAACAAGATCATCAAGTATATTCAGATGATCTACGGCATCATCAATTTCATTGTTGACTTCATCCAGAATCTCGCGAACAAGAAAGCTCAGATGACCGAGGTCCAGAACACCGTGTCGAATCTGGCCGAGGCCGCGTCCCGGAGAGCGGCGGCGACAGCATGACGACCGAAGAATACGGGGCGGGCGCCGATCCCGCATTGGACGATATCTACGCGCTCATTGACTCACTGCAAGAGATGACCGACTCGCTCCACCAGGAATTCGAGGACGACTCTGAGGAAGAGACCGATTGGCGCGAGGAGTGGGCGGACTCGGCGCGCCACGGCGACTACGGAGACGATTGGAAGATCGTCCAGCGCAGGATCGACAGGGAGGAGACCACTCTAGACGCGGTACTCTTGGGCGAGGACCAATCTCCCGAGGCCCGGCGAATCAGAGAGACGAGCAAGGAGAACCTGTCCTCGCTTGAGGAAAGCTTAGACGACGAGGACAAGGACCAGCTCGATTCCCTTCGCGACGAGCTTTCAGAAGCTGCTCAAAGCCTCCAGGAACGCATTGAGAACTTAACCCAACAATTGAAAGGACTATGATGGAAGCCGATCTCATGGTGAAGTCCCAGGGTTTTCAGGAGATTATAGATTCCCTCAGCTCTGGATTGACCGATATCAAAAAGGAATTCGACGAAGTCCAGCACTCCCACTCCTCCCTGGGGGCCTCATGGAAAGGCGAAGCGTCTGATGCTGCGCTCACCAGTCTCACTGGACTAGAGGACGAAGGGACTTCGCACACCGATCTTCTACAGAAGGCCATCAAAGCCCTCCAGGACGCGCTTGATAGTTACAACAAGGCCGAGGAGAGCGTCAAGGAACTGTGGGCCCTCTGACCCGCGCATCGTCGTCTCCCGCACTTGTGGTCTGATCGCATAGCCGTCTTCAGGGGCGGGCGCAACGCAGCGCCCGCCCCTGAAGGCGGCGGTTGCTACACTTCCACTGAAGAACAGCTCCGCCGCCCACACCGTGGCGTCGGCGGGTGCCGTCAGCCACGGGCGACTACTGATGGAGTGCATTCATGGCCAAAGGACTGCCCGTCACCCGCTGCACCTACTGCTGGTACGCGCTCTCCTGCCCGCCGGAGGAGGCGCTGGGGCGCGGGATCGACTACTGGCGGTCCCAGGGGTGCCGCACGACGAAGCGCGATGTCAACGCCCGCCTGCTGCCCCTCGGGTGGACTGGAGTGGAGATGCGGGGCGGCTCCAGGGCCGGAGGGTTCTTCGGGGCGACAGGAGAGGGATGCATGGAGGTCTTCCCGCCCGCCGGACTGCCGTTCCTGATGGTGGCCCGCCTGCTGAGGACCGCGTACACGATCAACATCGCCGCCTCCCCCTCCTCCTCGCAGACGGGCGGCGCGGACCTGGTCTTCTTCCGCACGGGCCCCGACCGCATGCGCGATAGCGCCCTGTACGGAGCGGAAGAATTCGTCAAGGCGCGCATGCAGCTCTTCCGCGACCGCGTCGCCCCCTCCGGGCTCCTGATGAGCGGTCCCTGGTTCACCACCGAGCAGGCCCTGCCGGACTCGCACCCGTTGGCGCCCGCCAACTGGCTGAGGAAGGGCTAGCCCCCTGCGCGCACGGACGCCACCTCGTACAGGGCGATCCCCGTGGCGACCGCCGCGTTGAGGGACTCCACGGCGCTGGAGATGGGGATGGACACGATCTGGTCGCAGGTCTGGCGCACCAGGCGCGACAGGCCCGTGCCCTCAGCCCCCGCTACCAGGACCAGGGGCCCGTCCGCCAAGGGGAGGCCGCGCAGCGGGGCGTCCCCTCCCCCGTCGAGTCCGACGACGAAGAAACCCGCCCGCTTGCAGTCCTCCAGGGCCCGCACCAGGTTGGTCGCGCGCGCCACGGGCACGCGGGCGGCCGCGCCCGCCGACACCTTCCACGCGGCAGTGGTCACGCCCGCGCTGCGGCGCTCTGGGATGATGACGCCGTCGCCGCCGAAAGCGCCGGCGGAGCGCAGCACGGCACCCAGGTTGTGGGGGTCGGTGACCTGGTCGAGGGCCACGAGCAGCGGATGGCCCGCCTGCTGGACGGAGCCGGCGATGAGGTCGTCCACGGGCGTGTACTCGTAGCCGCGGACCTCGATCGCGACCCCCTGGTGGGAGGCGCCGTCGGTGGCGACGTCCAGGTCCCGCCTGGTCACTTCGAAGACCGGCGCGCCCAGAGACGAGGCGAGGCGGATGACCTCCTCGACGCGGTCGTCCTTGACGTTGTCGAGCACGAAGACCCGCTCGATGGGCACGCCCGCGCGGGCCGCCTCGGCCACCGGGTTGCGCCCCGCGATGAGCTCGTGGCCCGCGGGGACCCTGATCGAGCTCTTCGCACGGGCGCGGGCGATCGCGGCCTCCTGCGCTTGGCGGGCCTCGCGCCGCACCTTGCGCTTGTGGGCGGGGTGGTAGGGGCGGTCCTCGGCCTTGGGGGTGGGGCCCTTGCCCTCCAGGCGGCGCCGCGAATGGCCGCCGGTGCCGACCTGCGCGCCCTTCTTGGTGCCCCTCTTGCGGATGGCGCCGGGGCGCCCGCTGTCTCCAGCCATGGTGTTCCCTCTTCCCAGTCGCGATGACGAACTGGGACCAGCCTACCGTCAGGGGCCCAGCGCGTCGGCGCAGCCCGGGCGGGGCGCGCCGCCGGGGACCGGCGTCGTCGGCGCGTCCCGTGGAGCAACCCACCCAGAACCTGGCCGATCCGAATCCGTACACTAGTCGTAGCACCATCGGAGCACTGGGAGGAGCAGGAGGACGGCATGGGGTTCTTACGCGCGGAGTTCGGCTGCACGCGGTACTACGAGTACCAGGTGGGCGTCGGTCCCGAAGAGGCCGTGCGGCGGGCTGTCGCGTTCTGGCACTCCCTGGATTGCGAGGTCGCGGACTACAATATGGACAGCCGCCTCAGGGAACTCGGATACACCGGCACTGAAGTACTAGGGGGCGGCGGATTCGAAGCGGCGTTCCAGAACGACCTCCTCGAGCTCCTCCCTGTCGGACTCGTGCTCCTGTTCTCCCGCAAAATACGGCTTTCCAACCCCGGACCCTTCCAGGTCGGCATCGCCGCCCCACTGAATGGCCCGTACGCGAATAGAACCACGCTCGTCTGCTTCCACGCCACTTGGATCGTCCACGAAAAGGGGGTTATCAGTCCGAGGGAGTACACCGAGCTCCAGATGATCGCACTCGGAGAGGAACTGGGGCGCCAAGGCGTCCTGCTGGAGAAGCCCCGCCGTTTCACCCAGAGGGTCTTCCCCGGGGACCACCCCCTCCGTGTGTTCAACTGGTACAAGATCCGCTGCGCCGCGGTCGAAGGGAGCTAGGCTCCGCTCGGGCACGGGCCAGTCCGCGCCGCACGAGGCCGGAGCCGGGCTCGTTCTCCGCCCGGTCCGCCTCCGCGGGGGCGCGCGACGCCCGCCCAGGGAAGCACCGCCCGACGCATTCCAGCAGAACCGGCCGATCCCGAGGAGACCGCCTCGGGGCGCCCCGGCCGGGCGCGGGGCGAAGACCGCGATCGGGCGCGTCAGCCCCGCGACAGCATCGAGGCGATCCGCTCAACAGTCGCGCCGCTGCGGATCGTCACCTGGCGGTAGAAGTCCTCGCGCAGCAGGTGCTTGTGGTACGCGGTCTTGAGGAACTCCGCCTCGTTGAACTTGCCCCAGAAGACGGCGTTCTGGCCGAAGTGGACGGCCTCGTCGCCCAAAGGCATCGCCTCGATGCGCTCGCGCACGTGGGCCCGGTCCAGGCCACGCGTGTAGAACAGCGCGTCGCGGCGCGCGGCATCCCCGTGCCACCACTCGGGCAGGCCGGACAGCTCCGCGAGGTACTCCTGCCCGGACAGGAGCGCCAGGCGGATCGGGAAGGGGTAGTGGCGCCCGAGCACCGACTCGACGCCCTGGGCGGCTTCGTCACGCGGGGCGTCGGCCTCGAAGAGGAGGTTCCCGCTGTTGATGTAGGTGCGCACGTTCCCGTAGCCCTCGGCGGCGATCTGCTCGCGCAGTTCACTCATGACGACCTTGTTCTTCCCTCCGACGTTGATGCCGCGCAGCAGCGCCACGTACTCCATGCCGGTCCTCTCCTTCTCCCGGCGGCTCGCCTATCCGGCGCCCCGCTTCGCCCCATCGCGCCCGTCCGCGACGGCGACGACGAATCGGGACCAGCCTACATTCAGGGGCCCGGCGCACCGGTACGGCCCAGGCGGGGCGCCCCACCGGGCCGTGCGCCATCGGCTCGCGCCGGCCGCGCGACCCGCGCAGGAGGGTCGGCCGCCCCAAGCCCGTACAATAGTCACGGCACCACTGGGGCAATGAGGAAACGGAGGCGGGAATGGGATACTTCCGCGCGATGTTCGGCCCGCGCTCGTACTACGAGTACCGGGTCGGTGTCGGCCCAGAGGAGGCCGTGCGGCGCGCCGTCGCTTTCTGGCGCGGCAAAGGGTGCGAGGTCGAGGAGAACGATATAGGCCGTCGGCTCCGGGAAGCCGGATACACTGGCACCGAGATGTCGGGGGGAAGCAACGCGGGGCTCCTCAAGGACATGCTCCTGCTCGTCTCGGTGGTCGGATGGGCGCTCCTGCTCATCCCCGCGACCCGGCGGGCCCTCCCCCGTCCTTTCACGATCGGGATCGCGGCTTCGCTGGAAGGCACGGAGGCGAACGGGACCACGCTCTTCTGCTTCGACGCCAACGAGGACAACAGTGATAGTCTGTTCAGCCCCCGGGAGCACACGGAGCACCAGATGATCAAACTCGGCCGGGAACTGGCGCGCCAGGGGATCCTGCGGGAGGCTCCCCGCCGCCTCACCAGGCGCGACCTGCCCAAAGGCCACCCCCTCCGGGACTACGACGTCTTCAAGTTGTTGCGGCGATGACCCGCGCGGATCCCCTTGGTGCGGGGTGGTCGGAGGATGCCGGGTCCCCGGGCACGAGAGCGGGCGCCAGGCGCTAGAATCACCACAAGGAGGTCCTCATGGCCCCACCAGAACCGCTCGCCGAGCTCAACCGCTCCATCAGACTCCTTCGACAAGCGACTGCCGCCTCCTGGCTGGTCCCGCCCTTCATGCTCGTCGTGCCGATCGTGTGCTTCATGAACGCACTCGCCGCGCTCGGGAGGACCGACCGCAGCTCCGAGGTGCCGATGACCGTCGTCCTATTCGCCACCTATCTGCTCCCGGGCCTGTTCGCCGCCCGGTGCGCATTCGCAGGGGCGCGCGCGAAACGACTGCTGAGGGACGCGCCCCCCGACACGGTGCGGCACTTCCCCTGTCCCGCGGACGCCTCGGACGCCTTCCGGATATTCACCGCGGTGTCCACAGTGCAGGCCATCATCTTCCCGGCCCCGTAGTCGCTCCCCTAGTCATGGCCGTTTATGCGATGACGCCCTTCGCGGGCACCGCGAGGATCTCGGATTCCGTCTCCTTCGGTTGCTCCCTGGCCGCACTGCTCACCATCCAGACCGTGGGTCTGGCCTGCGCGTCCTTGAACTCGATCGCCAGCGGCATGCTGCCCAGACCGGGTGACGGCTCCCCAACCCCGGCACCGGAGCCCCGGCGCAGGGCCGACGAGGCGGATGTGGGCACGGGCGCGCGCCTCGAGTACTGCGGTCCCCACGCGGAGGCCCCGTGATGAAACCCGTCCTGCCGCCCGAGCTGCGCCCCGCCACGAACTTCGTGCGCGCAATGGTAGTGCTGAACTGGCTAGTGCCGCCAGTGGTGTTGTTCCTGGCCTTCATGAGTTTCGCGGTCGGTATCTCATCCAGCAAAAGACAGGATCCCGGGATGAACCGGGGTTCCGCCCACTTCTTCATACTCGTATTCGTCTTGCTGGCCCTTTCCTACCTGGCGTCGGCCGCGTTCGGGTGGCGGAACCGCATCCGTATCCGGCAGTTCGTCTCCAGCATCACAGGCGGACAACGGGGCGTCTCCGTGCCGGCCCTTTCCGCGCACACTGTTTTCACCGTGTTCTTCGCCCTCCAGGGAGTGTGCGCGGCAGTCGCAGCCCTCACGATGCAGCTGAGCTGGTACGTGCCCCAAGAGGGGCGCTACAACGTCCCCTACTTCTTCGAAGACCCTCTCTCCACTGTCTTCGCGGTCGGCGGCTTCATAGCCCTCGCCGGGCTCTTCTCGACGACCGCCGCGCTCTCCTCCCTGCCCAAGCGCCCGCACTACGAGCTCCCCTGACCGACCGGTACAATCGTGCGGGTAGCATTGCGCCGCGAGCGAGAAAGGGCCCCGCCGTGCTCCACAGATTCAACACCGCCCTTGCCCGCCGCCCCTATTGCCTGTACAGGGTCTCACTGCCGCCCGCCGACGCCGTCCAGCGCGCCGTCGATTTCTGGGCCTCGCGCAAGTGCGCGATCACGAAGCACGACATGGACCCGCAGCTGCGCCAGCACGGGTACACGGGCGTCGAGATGAAGGGGGGCTCCGCGTTGAAGTCCATGGCGAAAGGAGTCCTCGAGGAAACGAGCCCCCTCATCGGCCTCCTCGGCCTGACGAAACCGTTCAGGCGCGTGCTCCCGGATACCTTCACCATTGGGATCGCCGCTTCTCTGACGAGTCCCCGCACCGGAGTCTCAGAGCTCTTTTGCCTCCACACGAGCGACGACGCGCACGACGAGATCTCACAGCCGCGCGACTTCACAGAGCACCAGATGACGGTGCTCGGCAAGGAGCTGGAGCGCGAGGGCCTCCTAGTGGAACCCCCTCGCGCCTTCAATGAAGCGGGCCTGCCCGAGGGGCACGTCCTGTCCAACTCCTCGTGGTTCCGCATGCGGCGCCAGGCGAAGAAGGACCGCAGAAAGCGGGGTTGAACCGGGGGGCGCGCCGTTCGCAATGGCGCTGACCACCAACCCGCGTCGGCGTCAGCCCAGGTAGACGCGCGCCTCCCACGGGCCCAGGGACTCGCAGGGAGCCTTCGCCTCGTCGGCGTTCCCCAGCAGTTGGACCATGCCCCCGCCATCGGCCAGGACGGGCCGCACCGAGTCGCTGGACAGGTTGACGACGACGAGCAGCCGGTCCTCCCCCAGCGCCCTGCGGTAGGCGAACACGCGGGGGTCGCCGGCGTCGAGGCGCTCGAAGGAGCCGAGCGCCACGACCCGCAGGCGGTGGCGGATCGCGATCAGCGCCCGGTAGTAGGAGTGGACGGAGCCAGGATCGCCCACCTGCGCGGCGGCGTTGACCTCCCGGTAATCGGGGGTGACGCCGATCCACGGGGTCCCCGAGGTGAATCCCGCGTTCTCGCTGCCGTCCCACTGCACCGGGGTGCGCGCGTTGTCGCGCCCCATCGCCCGCAGCCCCGCCAGGACGGCGCCCGGGTCCTCCCCGGCGGCGACGGCCCCATCGTAGTGGCGCAGCGCCTCCACGTCGCGCAAGTCCCCCACGGACCCGAAGACCCCGTTCGTCATCCCCAGCTCCTCGCCCTGGTAGATGAAAGGGGTGCCCCGCAGCAGGTGCAGGGCGGTCGCCAGGGCGGTCGCCGAGGCGTACCAGTGCTCCTCGTCGCCGAAACGCGAGACCGCGCGCGGCTGGTCGTGGTTGTCCAGGTACAGGGAGTTCCACCCGTCGTCGGCCAGCGCCTCCTGCCAGGCGCTCAAGCAGTCGGCCAGTTCGCCGGGCCGCAGCGGGCGCGGGCGGAACTTCCCCGCCTCCAGCCCCAGGTCCACGTGGTCGAATTGGAACACCATGTCCAACTCCCGGCGCGCGGCCCCCGAGTAGAGTCGCGCCTTGTCGATGCGGACCCCCGGGGCCTCCCCCACCGCCAGCGGCACGTCGGAGCCGAGGGCGGCGCCGCCGCGCCCGTCGAAGACCTCCCGGCGCATCTCGGCGAGGAACTCGTGCAGGCGGGGCCCCTCGCTGACCAGGGGGAAGCCCTCCCCCCACGCCCGCCCGGGCAGGACCTCGCCGTCGGGCAGGCCGGGGGCCTTGGAGATCAGATTGATGACGTCCATGCGGAAGCCGTCGACGCCCCGGTCCAGCCACCAGTTCATCATCGCGTGCACGGCGGCGCGCACCCGGGGGTTCTCCCAGTTGAGGTCGGGCTGTTTGCGGTGGAAGAGGTGCAGGTAGTACTCGCCGGTCGCCTCGTCCAGGGTCCACGCGGACCCCGAGAAGAAGGACCCCCAGTTGTTCGGCTCCGCGCCGGGCTCTCCGGGAGCGCGCCCGGGCCTGGGCGGCCGCCAGTAGTACCAGTCGCGCTTCGGGTCGTCCTTCGAGGACCGCGAGGCGGCGAACCACGGGTGCTCGTCCGAGGAGTGGTTCACCACCAGGTCCATCACGATTTTCATGCCCCGTGCGTGCGCGTCGCCCAGCAGCGCGTCGAACTCCTCCATCGTCCCGAACAGGGGGTCGATGCTGCGGTAGTCGGAGATGTCGTAGCCGTTGTCCGCCTGCGGACTGCGGTAGACGGGCGACAGCCACAGGACGTCGACCCCCAGCGCCTCCAGGTAGTCGAGGCGGCTCAGGATGCCCCGCAGGTCGCCGACCCCGTCGCCGTCGGAGTCCTGGAAGGAGCGCGGGTAGATCTGGTAGACGACGGCGCCCTTCCACCAGTCGTCGTGGCCCAGGCCGGCGTCGCGGGAGGAGATGAGCTTTTCGGAGAACAACACGGGGCACCTGCCAAGTCGGGGTTCGGTTGGGGGGACGGCCTCAGGCCAGCGACCAGGTGGCGCCGTCGCGCCCGTCCGCCACCAGGACCCCGGCCCCGGCCAGGCGGTCGCGCAGGGTGTCCGCGCGGGACCAGTCCTTGGCGGCGCGCGCCTCGGCCCGTTCGGCGATGAGGGAGCGCACCAGGGCGTCCAGCGCCGCGCGCTCGTCCGCCCCTGCGCCGCCGCCGATGCCGGCCTGGCCGCGCCATTGCGGCGAGGCGGGGTCCAGTCCCAGCACGTCCAGCATGGAGCGCACGAGCACCTGCTCGCGGCGGACCGCCTCCGCGGCCCCGGAGCCGAGGGCGACGTTGCCGGCCTTGAGGTGCTCGTGGGCGACCGCGAGCGCCCCGGCGACGTTGAGGTCGTCGTCCATCGCCTCGCGGAAGGCCGCGGGGAGCCCGTCGGCGGGGATCGCGACCTCCTCGGCCCCCGCCTCGCCGACCGCCTCGATGGCGCGCGACACGAAACCGCTGAACCTCGCCCACGCGGAGGCGGCGTTGTCCAGGGTCTCGGGCCCCCATTCGATCGCGGAGCGGTGGTGGACGGTCGACAGCGCCCACCGCACGGCCACAGCGGGGTGGTCGCGCGTGAGGGCCTCCAGGGAGAGGACGTTGCCCAAAGACTTGGACATCTTCTCGCCCTTGGTGGTGACCCACGCGTTGTGCACCCACATGCGCGCGAAGGCCCATCCGGCGCCGTGGGACTGGGCCTGCTCGTTCTCGTGGTGGGGGAACCGCAGGTCGATGCCCCCGCCGTGGATGTCGAACTCGTCGCCCAGGTAGCGCCTCGACATGGCGGAGCACTCCAGGTGCCATCCGGGCCTCCCCCTCCCCCACGGCGAGTCCCACGAGGCAGTGGCCGGCTCGCCGGGCTTCGTGGCCTTCCACAGGGCGAAGTCGCGGGGGTCGCGCTTGCCGGCCTCGACGGCGGCGTCGATCTGCGCCTCGTCCTCCGTGGTGCGCATGTCCGCGAGGCGCTGGCGGGTGAGGGAGCCGTAGTCGGGCTGGGAGTGGACGTCGAAGTAGACGTTGCCCGCGCCGTCGTCGTAGGCGTGGCCGCGCTCGACGAGACGGCGCACCAGGTCGATCTGGTCGGGGATGTGGCCGGTGGCGCGCGGCTCGTAGGTGGGGGCCTGGACGCCGAGGGCGTCGTAGGCGCTCGTGAACTCGCGTTCGTAGCGGTAGGCCCACGCCCACCAGTCCCAGCCGGCCTGGGCGGACTTGGTCAGGATCTTGTCGTCGATGTCGGTGACGTTGCGGACGTAGGTCACCTGGTACCCGCTGCGGCGCAGCCAGCGGATGAGGGTGTCGAAGGAGACGGCGGCGCGCAGGTGGCCGACGTGGGGGGCTCCCTGCACGGTGGCGCCGCACAGGTAGACGCCCACTTTCCCCGGGATGACGGGCTCCAGGGGGCGGACACTGGCGGTCTTCGAGTCGTACAGGCGCATGGCTGTATCCTACCCGCGCCCCCGGGCCGCCCACGCGGGCGCCCCGCCGCTGGGACTCGGTAACGGGGCCGTGGGGCGGCGGAGCGTGCGGGCCCGCGCGGGGGCGGGGAGGCCGCCCGGCATCGCCGAACGCGGTCCCGTCCACGGGGCCGGAAGCGCCCGTGACGGACGCGGCGGAGGCGGGCCCGCGCGCCGCAGTCATCGAGGCCGCCCGGCGGAGGGTCAGCGCCCGCCCGCGCGCTGGGCGATCAGCTCCTTGAGGGCGTCAACGGAGTTCGCCATGGGCACCACCCGCTGCCCGCCCGCCTCGATCCCGGCGAAACGCCCGGGAACGGGGGGCAGGTGGCCGGTGGCCTCCATGATCGTGTCGGCGAACTTGACGGGCAGCGCGGTCTCCATGACGACGACCGTGCCCGCCAGTTCGCCCCGCGAGGCGAGCTCGCGCGCCGCGTGGACGCCGTCGGCGGTGTGCGGGTCGATGAGGTACCCGGACTCGGCCTCGGTGCGCGCGATCTCGGCGAGGCGGTTCGCGTGCGTGGAGGAGGTGGACACGAACCCGTAGGTTTCGCGCATCGCCTGGAACTCCGGCGTGCCCGACAGGTCGAAGCACCCGTTGCGGACCAGGGCGGTCCCGAAGAGATCCGCTGTGCGCGCGCCGTCGCGGCCCAGCAGGTCGTGGACGAAGCGCTCGAAGTTCGACGCCTTCGAGATGTCCATCGACGGCGAGGAGGTGGCCAGGGTCTGGTCGCTGGAGCGGGGCCGGTAGACGCCTGTGCGGAAGAACTCGTCGAGGACGTCGTTCTCGTTGGTGGCGACCACCAGGGCGTCCAGGGGCACGCCCATCCGCCGCGCGATGTGGGCCGCGCACACGTTGCCGAAGTTCCCGGTGGGGACGACCACGCTCACGCGCTCGGGAGCCACGGTCCCCCGGCGGGCGGAGGCTCCCCGGCGGCATCGACACGGCTTCCCCGTGCGCGGACGTGCGGAGGAGGAGCCCCCGCCGGGGCCCTCCGTGGCGCGCAACCAGGTCGCGACGTAGTAGACCACCTGGGCGAGCAGGCGCGCCCAGTTGATCGAGTTGACGGCGCCCAAGTGCCAGCGGGCCTTGAAGGCGGCGTCCATGTTCACCGCCTTGACCAGGTCCTGGCAGTCGTCGAAGACGCCGTCCACTGCGACGTTGACGATGTTGTCGTCCAGCAGGGAGAACATCTGCGCCCTTTGGAAGGCGGTCATCCGCCCGGCGGGGGTGAGCATGACGACGCTGAGGCCGTCCCTGCCCCGCAGCGCGTACTCGGCCGAGGATCCGGTGTCGCCCGAGGTGGCGCCCACGATGGTGAGCCATTGGCCGCGGCGGCGGAGCTCGTACTCGAAGAGCTCGCCGAGCAGCTGCATCGCCATGTCCTTGAAGGCCGCGGTGGGCCCCAGGGACAGGTGCGCGAGGCGCAGGTCGAATCCGGCGCCCTCCAGCGCGGTGACGGGGACGATGGCGGGGTCGGAGAAGGCGGGGGCGCTGTAGGCGCGCGAGGCCATGGCCGCGATGTCCTCCTCCGGGATGTCGTCGATGTACAGCGCGAGGATCCGGGCGGCCAGGGCGGCGTAGCCCTGCTGGTCGAGGACCAGCCGCAGCTCCTCGAGGTCGTCGGCGCTCAGGCGCGGGTAGCGCTCGGGCACGTAGAGCCCCCCGTCGGGGGCGAGCCCCTCGAGGAGGATGTCGCTGAAAGGACGCGGGGATCCGGTCGTCTGCCGTGTGGAGGTGTAGCGCACGCGTCGATCCTATCGGGCGGGGGGCGCCCAGGCCATGTGGACCGGGCCCCCGGCGGGCATACTGTATGGCATGGCTTCATCCGACGACCAGTGGTCCCCCTATGCCGGTAGCGCCCCCAAGGATCCCGCGGGCTCCGACGGCGGGGGCGACGCGAGGTTCCCCTACGGCCCCGGCAAGGATCTGGCGGCGCCCCCGTTCGAGCCGCAGCCCGGGTACACCGCCCGCGCCGGATCCGCGGGAAAGGGACCCGCCCCATCGGCCGCGGGGTCCGCCTCGTCGGCGCCGTCCTCGTCGGAGGCGGCCCCCTTCGGCCACCAGCCCGGGTACACCGCCCGCGCCGAACTGGGGGGACGGGGGACGGGGCCCGCAGCGCCGAACCATCGGCGGCCGACTGGGACGGCGCAGTCGGGCGCCGGGGCGCGCTCGGCCGGGAGCCGGGCCCGACTGGGCATGGGGAAGGTGAAAGCGTACGCGGCAGCGGCGATCGCCCTCGCCGTCGTCGCCGCGTACGTGCTCGGCCGTTCCGCCCCCACTGCGGAGCCGCCCCGCGAGCAGGGGTACACGGGCTGGGCGCAGGACTCCGGGCACCCCGCGGCCGCGTGGGCGCGGGGCGTGGACGTCGCGTGGCGCATCGATGCCCCCGGCGAGGGGAACACGCGCCCCCGCGGGCGGGTCCTGCGGTATGGGAGCACCGTGATCGCCGTGGACTCGGGGGAGGACCTGGCCGCCCGGGTCACCGCGATCGACGCCTCGGGGGCGCAGCCCGTGACCCTGTGGACCACGAACCCGCGCGACACGGATCTGATGAGCGACGCCTCCCCCTTGGTCGTGGGCGACGAGCTCGTCATGCCGGGCGCCGTCATCGACTTGGCGACCGGGAGCGCGTCCGAGGCGCCCTGGGGCAGGGACGACACCCTCGCCTACGCCAGCGGCGTCCTGGTGACGTGCACGGGGAAGGAGACCTGCTCGGGGTGGACGCGCTCGGAGGCCGTCTGGGAGCGCCAGTGGCGGGTGATCGCCGAGCAGCCCGACTACCGCACGCAACTGTGGGACAGGAACGTCCTGCGGGCGGGCCCCGAGGACGACACGTGGCTGCTCATCTCCAACGACCCCCAGGGGGAGGCGTCCGTCCTGCGCGCCACCACCGGGGAGGTCCGCACCATAGCGCCGGCGCCCGCCAAGGGCGCGTACGCCGTGCGCACCGCCTACGGGGCCTCCGACGGGTGGGTCCTGGTGGACGTCAACACCAAAGAGGCCATCGCGTTCTCGCCCGAGGGGGAGCAGAGCGGGACCTTCCCCGTCACCGAGCCCGTGGGATCCGGCTCCACGACCAGGACGGTCACCGCCGGGGACGGGCGCCCCACGGTCGACGGGGTCAAGCGCTTCCTCACGACCGGCAGGGCCCCGTGGTCCGACGGCACGGTGTGGATGGACGGGGAGGACTGCACGACCGTGAACTTCGCGCCCTCCGAGGACCGCAAGCCCGTCGCGGCCGCTGTCGAGAAGGAGGCCGGGCTGGCCAACGGCTCCTCGGGGGCGTGCACCCTGGTCTTCTCGCACGCGGTCGCCGGAGAGGGCGACTCCGTGCTCTTCGTCCAGCAGGGAGTGGACCCGGACAGGAAGAAGGCGCTGATCGACATGTCCGCAGGGGGCGTCGTCGGGTCGGAGGAGCTCTCGGGCATGGCGACGCCGACGTGGGTGTACGACGACCTCATCGTCGGGATCGACGCCACGGGCATCGTGGCCCTCACCCCGAAGGACGCGTAGGCGCGGGCCGGTGGGCTCCCGGGCGGAGGGGAGCCGGTCCGGCTCGCCGCATCGGGCACGGGGCCGCCCATGCGCTCCCCGGGCGGAGGGGAACCGGGAGCCGGCGGGCGGGCGCCGAAGGGCCGGGGCGCCAGCGGGCGGGCGCCCGGGCACTGAGGACCCGCAGATTTTGAATACTTGAAAAGCATTCCACTTCCGCAACAACCTTGGCATACTTGCGGGTATGGATCCCCTCGACGACGAACCCGCCCCCGCCGACGACGCCCCGGAGGCGCACCCGGGCGGCGCCCAGCAGGACGGCGGCCCGCGCGCCGACGAAGAACCGCTGAGCGCCATCCGCCAGCGCCACCAGCGCGCCCGCAGGAGGCGTGCGCTCGCGATCAGCGGCGCGCTGGTCGTGGTGCTCGTCATCGGCGTCCTCGTCTACCCCCGTTTGAGCGCCAAGCCCCCCACCGGCGCCCAGGAATCGGGGTACGAGAACACCCAGTCCGTACCCGGCGCCCCCGCGCTGGGGCCCGACCTGGACGTCCTGTGGCGCGTGCCCGCGCCCCCCAGCGGCGACGGCGCAGTGAACGCGCGGATCCTGCCGGTGGACGACCTGCTCGTCTTCGTCGCGAAGGAGACCGCCCAGGGCGATATCTGGGTCGCCGCATTGGTGCCCGAACGGGATTCCGCGAGACAGCCCCCGTCCCTGCTATGGGCGAGCACCATAAAAGATCCGGAGGGCCTTGGCGACGCGCCCATAACCGCTTACACGTCTTTCCTCGAATGGAGGGACGTCTGGCAGAATCCCCAGGATCCCAGAGAATCCAAGGTCTTCATCAAAGACTGGGCGGTGGACGCCGGCACCGGCGCCGTTGAACGCGCCCCCTGGGCCGACCCCGATGCGGCGACCCCCGCGCACGCCGTCGGGACTTTCAACGAGACCGTCATCGCCTGCGGAGCCGACTGCTCCGGCTGGACCTACTCCTCCGACAGCGGATGGACCGCCGCGTGGACGCAGAACGCGGTCCGGATACCCCACTCGTACCGGCAGGCCGAGGCCGAGAAGAACCCCAAAGACAAGAACTGGCCGCACACCTGGATCCTCCTGGACCCAGACCAGGACGGCGCACTCCCGATCCTGGACACAGCGACCGGCGAGGTCCGCACCCCCTTCCCGACCGGCACCAGCCCCGACGACGTCTACGCCGAGAAGCACGGATGGACGGTCGTGGAAGAGGACTCCGCCACCGTCACCTCGTACTCCGCCGACGGAAACCGCACCCAAGTAGGGACCCTCGCGCCGGACGCGCGATCCGCAGTGCCGCTGGATGACAGCCACTACCACAACCTGACGGGGATGAGCGGCCCCGAGGACCCCGTAGCCCGGGTCACCGGGGAGGACTGCGACTCCCTCACCATCGGGCGCCCCTCCGACGACCCGCCCGCCGTGCGGGTGCCCGCCCCGACGCGCATCGCCACCCGGACCGGGGACTCCTGCGTTCCGGCATTCGCGCTCTCGTCGCCCCTGCGCTCCGGAGCGCACGAACCAGTAGTGGCGCTCGCAGAGAGAGGGGGGACGGACCCGTCCTCCCTGGTCCTGGCGGCCATGCGGACCGACGAGCGCCCCGATGGCCCGAGGCTCCTGTTCCCGCAAGACGACTCCCCGCCCATGGTGTTCGCCGGGACCGGATCCAGCACCTTCCTAATCGGAGTCGACGAGAACGGGCTCATCGGATTCGTCCCGAAGCTGGAGAAGAAATGACGCACGGATCAGAGCATCGCACGACAGCCGGCGCCCCGGCGGTAGCGCCCTCAGCACGCCAGCGGCGCAGGCGCACGACGGTCCTCGCCGCCCTCGGGGCAGTGGTGGTCCTCGTCGTGGCCCTGGCCCTCGTGCGCGACCACGTGTTCTCCAGCCCGTCCCCCGTGCTCCTGCCGTCCCATCCGCCGCGCGCCCAGGGGTACACGGGCGATCACCAGGACACGGGCAGGCCCGCACCGTCGTGGAGCGGCGGGGTGGACACCGCGTGGAGCATCCGGACCTTCGACGATAATTGGCGGGCCTCGAAGAACGCTATCCGCAGCGCGGAATTCGCCGCCTCCGGCGACGGCCGCGTGTTCACCGCATTCGAGGCCGAGGTGGGCGACGGCTTCCAGGTCGCCTCGATCAATGTGACGGGGCCGGCCCCTGTAGTCGAGTGGATGCACTTCTACCCGCACCACACCGACGACGCCCCTTTGATCACGACGGACGCGGGCCTGGTCATCGCCGACCTCGTCATCGACTCCTCCACGGGCGAGAGCACACCAGCGCCCTGGGCGGACGAGTCCTTCATGGCGACTCCGAGGGCGCACATCAACGGCACGCTCGTCGTCTGCGGCTCGGGTTCCTGCTCCGGCTGGCGCCAGGACGCCGGACCGGGGCAGTGGACGAGGCAGTGGAAGGCGTCCGGCGACGGCCTGAGGCCCACGAGCCCCCTCACCCCCGCCGGATCCGGCGCCAGCACGTGGCTGCTCGTGTCATCGTCGTCCGCGGGCACCGTCACCATCCTGGACCCCTCGACCGGCGAGTTGCGCGACCTCCCGTCGGAGCAGTCATCGGGCGAGTGGGGGGACATGCAGGTGTACGCGGCCTCCGACGGGTGGGCCGTCGTCTCGGCGGACGCGGGACAAGTGCTCACCTACACGCCCGACGGCCAGGCGAGCGGCGCGTACCCTTACAACCCGGATATCGACTCCGGCTCCCACCGCTTCGCCCTCCCCGTCGGCGGCCGGACGCCGACGGCCGGGGAGGTGGCGGCCTTCGTGACGACGGGAACAGCCCCGTGGGCAGACGGGGTCCTCCGCGTGCTCGGAGCCCAGGAGTCGAGGCCGTGCACCACGTACTCGTTCACGCCCACCGCGGAGGGCGCCCCCACGCGGAAGGCCACCGTCAACCACGTCCCCTACGCGGAGCCGGTTGACGGCAAGTGCGCCTTCACCTACCTCCCCCGCCAGGCCCGCGTGAGCGCCGACGGCGCGGTCCTGTTCACCGCCAGCCGCTACGACGGCGCCAGCCTGGTCGACTTGGGAGGCTCGGGCGCTTTCGGCCGCGCTGGCGAGGCCCGCCTCGGGCCGGCCCATTGGCTGTACGACGACCTCGTCGTCAGCGCGGACCCGTACGGCATCGCAGCCTTCGCGCCGAAGGAACCGTAGAAGGCCCCAGGCCACTGGAGGCGCAGCCCCGACGGCCAACCACCGACCACCGACCGCTGACTGGATGGCACCATGTCCCTCGTTGATAAGCACCCCGATCAGGACCCCGACCGCGACGGCGCCCAGGGAGCTGCCTCCCGTGCCAGAAGCGCCTCGCCGATCGTCAGGAAGAGGCCGTCCGAGCTCCTGCGCGAACGGCGCCAGCGCATCCGCCGCAGGCGCCTGACCACAGCCGGAGTCGTGCTCGCACTGGCCCTCGCCGCCTTCTACGTCTGGGGCCCCTTCCACTCCCCCCACAAACCCGAACCACGGTCCCAGGGCTACACCGGGACCCACACCGACACCGGCCGCCCCTCCCCCGACTGGACCAACGGAACCGACATCGCATGGCAACTGGAGGGGAGAGTCCCACTGGCTGATGAAGCAGCTATCGTGAAGAACGGCGACCAAGTGGTCCTCTTCCACGAATGGGACGGACGCAAGAACATCGGAGTCGTCAGCCTCGACGTGTCGGGGACCCAGCCGGTCACCCAGTGGAGGGGCGTGCTCCCGAAGGACGTCTCGCTCCGCCCGGTGATCCATCCGGTCTTGATCGGCGACGACGTCTTCGCCGGGGCGTTCCGCCTCGACCTCGCCACTGGAAGCCGGGCGCTGGCCCCGTGGGCAGAACGGGACCAGGAGGCGAACAGGCCCCCGGCGACCGCGATCACATCGGGCTATGGAGTCGTCATCGCCTGCGGCGAGGACACGTGCTCGGGATGGGCGAAGGACGGCGACCAGTGGACCATGAAGTGGGAGCGCGACTCCACCCCCACCCCCCTGCGGGAATACGAGTACTGCTCGGAGTGCGGGGGCGGGACCTGGGTGCCCCTCAACGACCGGGACATCGTGGAATGGGGGCGCGCCACTGATCCGTTCACTGAATGGGGGACGAGCTCGATCGTGGTCCAATACCCGAAACGCATCATCAACACGGAGACCGGGGAAGTGCGCTCCCTCTGCTTGGACGAGGCCAAGGCCGACCAGTTCGAGATGTACTCCACCGCCGACGGCTGGGTGGTCGCGGACTCCAAGACCGACCAGGCGACCATGTTCGCCCCCGACGGGCGCCCCCTGGAGTCCTTCCTCATCGTCGACTCCGCCGGCGCCGGCGACCACAAGGCAGCGCTCCCCATCACGGGGCAGGCGCCCACGAGCGCGCAGCTTCGCGACTTCCTCACAACCGGGGAAGCCCCATGGGCCGAAGGGATCCTCCGGGTGCTCCCGACAACGGAGGACAACGGAACCAAGACATGCGGGGAACTCTCCTTCACACCGACCGGGTCCACCCATCCCACCCGCAAGACGGCTATCGGAACATCCGGCATCGCCGGTCCGGGCAAGAGGGACTGCGCCATCCGAGCCAGGCGCCCGGCGATCAGCGAGGACCACTCGGCGCTCTTCCTGCGCGGGGACGCTTATGGCGGTGATGACGGACACGACGCAATCGTCGACATGCACGGCACCAGCCTTTTCCACACCTCTGGCACCACTTACCCCGCCGCGGGCGACGCACTGCTCGACGGCGGCAGATCCGTCCGCGTGTACGACGACCTCGTCCTCGTGTTCAGTTACGAGGGCATCACGGCCTTCACTCCCCGGGGGTCCTAAGATGCGCGCGAACACGCTCTGGCTACAGGGACCGGGAGTCCCAGCGCGCCCGCCCCTGCGCAACCGCCCACTGACCGCTGACCACTGACCGCTGACTGGATGGCACCATGTCCCTCGTTGATAAGCACCCCGATCAGGACCCCGACCGCGACGGCGCCCAGGGAGCTGCCTCCCGTGCCAGAAGCGCCTCGCCGATCGTCAGGAAGAGGCCGTCCGAGCTCCTGCGCGAACGGCGCCAGCGCATCCGCCGCAGGCGCCTGACCACAGCCGGAGTCGTGCTCGCACTGGCCCTCGCCGCCTTCTACGTCTGGGGCCCCTTCCACTCCCCCCACAAACCCGAACCACGGTCCCAGGGCTACACCGGGACCCACACCGACACCGGCCGCCCCTCCCCCGACTGGACCAACGGAACCGACATCGCATGGCAACTGGACCATGACATACCGAGTGCTGGCGAGTATGCAGTCATGAAGAACGGCGACCAAGTGTTCATCGTCCACGAACTGTACGAGGTCAGCAGCTCCGATCGCATCGTTCTCAAAGGTTCCGGAGTCGTCAGCCTCGACGTGTCCGGCGCCAAGCCCGCCATCCAGTGGGAGGCCACCCTCCCGCGCGACTCCTCACTCCGTGTCGAGACCCGGCCGGTCCTCGTGGGAGAGGACCTTTTCATCGGGGAGCACCGGCTGGATCCCACCACCGGAGCCGCCTCGCCCGCTCCGTGGGCCGGGCGGAACCGGGACGGGCAGGACAACCCGAACCTGGCGGTGACGATCGTGATCACCTCCCGCGACGGGGTCGTCATCGCCTGCAGCCGCAGGATCTGCTCCGGATGGGAAAAAGAGAACGGCGAGTGGACGATGCGATGGGAACGCGACTCCACCCCCACCCCCCTGGGCGACTACCAGGACTGCCCCGAATGCGGGGAGGGAACATGGGTGATCCTCAACGACCGGCGAGTCTTCAGCTGGGGGCCAGCGCCCGAGGCCGCCCCGCAAGGGGGGCGGCTTCTTGACCCGGTCGCGCAGGAGGGACGCATCATCAACACGCAGACCGGGGAGGTCCGTTCCCTCTACCTCGACGAAACAGCCAAAGACGGCCAGTTGGAGTTGCACTCCACCGCCGACGGGTGGGTGGTGGCGGACTCCGAGACCGACCAGGCGACCGTGTTCGCCTCCGACGGGCGCCCCCTGGAGTCCTTCGCCATCTCCGCCTCCGCGGGGACCGGTGATCACAAGGCAGTGCTCCCCATCGGGGGGCAGACGCCCACGAGCGCGCAGCTGCGTGACTTCCTCACAACCGGCGAGGCCCCGTGGGCCGAAGGACTGCTGCGCACCCGGGCCACGACAACCGACAACGGGGCAACGATCTGCGACACCCTCTCCTTCACACCGACCGGCTCCGACCGTCCGAGCCACGAGAGCGGCAACCCCTGGGGCTACCACATCGTCCAGGAAAAGGACGGGCAGTGCTTCATCGGGGCCATGAACCCAACGATCAGCAAAGATCACTCGATTATTCGCCTCAAATCCGACAATGCGCTCGGAGACGACTTCACCATCGACATGTACGGCACCAGCCTCTTCCACACCTCCGGCAGCTTCAAGTTTCATGGTTCCACCGGTTACGGCACGGAAGCCTCAGCGGTCATCCGCGTGTACGACGACCTCGTCCTCGTGATTCATGACGAGGGCGTCACGGCCTTCACTCCCCGGGGGTCCTGAGATGCGCGCGAACACACCGCAGCCGTGTGCGCGGCACTGGTCATCGTTGTGGCCGTAGCCGTCCCCGCCATGGGGAAGCAGCGGGGACGCCTCGGTGCGGTTCTCCCCGGAGCGCCGCCGCCAAGACCCGGGCGGGGACGGAGGGCTGCGTCTACCCTGGAGCCATGAGCGATTCCCCCGTTCCCTTCCGCGTCGGCCAGGCGCTCGACGTGCACGCCTTCGCCTCCGCTGAGTCCGTCGCCGCCCGGCCCGGCCGAGTCATGATGCTCGCCTGCTTGGAGTGGCCCGGCGAGGTGCCGCTGGAGGGCCATTCGGACGGGGACGTGGCGGCGCACGCCGTGTGCGACGCGGTGCTCGCCGCCACCGGCCTGGGCGAGATGGGCTCCGTGTTCGGCGTGGACCGGCCCGAGTGGGCGGCGGCGTCCGGCGAGGCGTTCCTGCGGGAGGTGGCGCGCCTGGCCGCGGCTGCCGGGTGGCGCATCGGCAACGCCACCGTGCAGGTCGTGGGCAACCGCCCCCGCATGGCGGCGCGCTTGCCCGAGGCGGGCGCGCGGATGAGCGCGGTCCTCGGGGCGCCCGTGTCGGTGTCCGCGACCACCTCGGACCACCTCGGTTTCACGGGCAGGGGCGAGGGACTGGCGGCGCTGGCGAGCGCCCTGGTGGTGCGGCCCGCCTAAAAGATCTATTCATCGACAAGTAGATCTTTAACTGCTACCCTTGGGGGCATGCCCGACGCCCCACTCTACGCCCCCCTGCCCACAACTGAAGGCGGCTTCCAGACCGTCCTGGCCGACCCGCCGTGGCGCTTCGCCAACCGGACCGGCAAAGTCGCCCCCGAGCACCGGCGCCTCGGGCGGTACGAGACCATGGAACTCGAGGACATCCGCGCACTGCCCGTCGGCGACGTGACCGCGCCCAACGCCCACCTCTACCTCTGGGTGCCCAACGCCCTGCTGCCCGAGGGCCTGGCCGTCATGGAGGCCTGGGGGTTCCGCTACGTCTCCAACATCATCTGGGCCAAGCGGCGCAAAGACGGGGGCCCCGACGGGCGCGGCGTCGGCTTCTACTTCCGCAACGTCACCGAGCCCATCCTCTTCGGAGTCAAGGGCTCCATGCGCACGCTCGCGCCCGCGCGCTCCACGGTGAACATGATCGAGACCCGCAAACGCGAGCACAGCCGCAAACCCGACGAGCAGTACGACCTCATCGAGGCCTGCTCCCCCGGGCCCTACCTGGAGATGTTCGCACGCTACGCGCGCGAGGGCTGGAGCGCCTGGGGCAACGAGGCCGACGACGCCGTCGAGCCCCGGGGGCGCGCGTCCAAAGGGTACTCCGGCGGCGAGATCGCCTCACTGCCGTCACTCAGCCCCAACGAGCGCATGAGCCCCTGGCTCGCCAACCGCGTCGCCCACATCCTGGCCGAGGAGTACACGCAGGGGACCTCCATCCAAGAGCTGGCGAACCGCAGCGGCTACTCCATCGCCCGCGTGCGCTCGCTGCTCAAGAAGAGCGGAGTCCCCTTCCGCGACCGGGGGCGCAGGAGGACCGCGACCCCGGCCTAGGCGCGCGCGGCGTTCTCGAACGCCCGCGAGGTGATCGCCACCGCCAGGACGGGGCAGCCCCCGGCGTCCCCCCTGCGCAAACGCGGGAGGAGCTTGTCGATGTTGGTGGTGGTCGTCGTCGCGAGCATCTTCTTGGCCTCGGCCTCGTCCATCCCCTCCGCGAGGCGGACGCGCCGGGCGAAGGACCGCAACTCGTCCTGCGTGCGGGTGACCAGCACCGCCACGTCGATGAAGCCCGCGTCGTAAAGGGACCTGTACGCGGCGATGTCGCGGTCCAGGTTGCCGTCCTTCGCGTTCCACTCCAGGTCCAGCGCCACCCTCCCCTTGAAGTTGTCGACCAGGTAGCCCGGGTTCTCGACGCTCGTCGTCGTCTCCGTGGCGCGCTCCTCCCCCGCCGGGCGGTAGGGCCTGACATGCAGGCGCAGCGTGATCTCCGTGTCCACGCGCGCCTCGCGCCAACCGCGGTCGCGGAACGCCGCGTTGAACCGCTGGGCGAGTCGGCTCTCCTGGCCGCCCGGCCTGACCAGGTCCGCGCGGCGGATCTCGAAGCGGCGGAGCACGTCGACGACCTCGTCGAACTGCTCGCCATCGACTGCCCGCAGGATCGCGCCCGCCTGCCGCGTCTCGTAGAAGTCGAAGCGCCGGACCACGTCCTGCGGGAGAACGCGCTCCCACGACCCCGTCAGTTCCACGCCCTACTCCATGTGGTCCAGGGTCGCCCGGTCCGCTTTGACGGGGATCGTCAGCGCCAGGCCGACCAGCAGGATGAGCATGATGCCGAGGATCCCCCAGTAGGTGTGGTCCTGGCCGGCGGGCGTGATGGCGCTGCCGATCGCCAGGGACACCCAGTACATGGCGGGAGCCAGGAAGGACACGGCCCGGCCGGTGGTGGCGTAGAGGCCGAAGACCTCTCCCTCGCGGCCCTCGGGGATGATGCGCGAGAGGAAGGAGCGCGAGGCGGACTGGGTGGGCCCCACGAAGATGCAGAGCACCAGGCCCAGAGTCCAGAACACGATGGCGCCCCGGCTGTGCAGCGCGAACACGCCGAAGCCGGCCAGGACCATCGCGCTGAGCGAGACGATGATGACCTTCTTCGGGCCGATCCGGTCGTCCAGGAAACCGAAGGCCGCGGTCGCCAGGCCCGCGACGACGTTGGAGGCGATCGCGAAGAGCATGACGTCGCCTGCGCTGAAGCCGAAGGCGCTCTTGGCGAGGACGGCGCCGAAGGTGAACACCCCCGCCAGCCCGTCGCGGAACACGGCGGAGGCGATGAGGAAGAAGAGGCTGTGCGGCGCCTCCCTGCGCAGGGTGACCACGGTCCTCCACAGGAGCCTGTAGGAGTCCACGATGGATTCGCGGGAGCCGTCGTGGCGGGGGTTCTCCGGCAGGGGCGGGCGCAGGATCACGGGCACGGCGAACCCGCCGAACCACAGGCCGGCGACCAGCATCGCGACCCGGATGTTGAGGTGGTCCTCGGTGGGCACCCCCAGCAGGTTGTTCCCGATGAGGCACACGTAGAGCACCAGGAGCAGCACGATGCCCCCGATGTACCCCGCCGCCCAGCCGAAACCGGAGATCCTGCCGCGGTTCTCCTTGGTGCCCAGGTGGTTGAGCATCGCGTTGTAGTTGACCGAGGCGAACTCGAAGAACACGTTGCCCAGGCCCAGCAGGACGATGCCGAGCACGAGCGACCCCTGTGGCCCCAGCGCTGAGGCGGGGTGCACGAAGTACATGGCGAACAGGCACACCACGACTGCCCCGGTGAACCAGCCGAGCCAGACGCCGCCCTTGCCGCGCCGGTCGGCGCGCTGGCCCGTGATGGGGGCCAGGACCGCGATGACCAGGCCCGCGACGGTCATGCCCGCGCTCAGCCACGAGTTGGCGGTCCCGGAGTCGGTGAAGACCCCGTCGGAGGTGAGGTAGGTGGTGAAGACGAAGGTGGTGGCGACCGCGTTGAACGCCGCGCTCCCCCAGTCCCACGCGGCCCATTCGATGACGCTGCGGTTGATGACCCGGGTGCGCTGGGCGGATGGGGCGCTGGTGGCCATGGGGCTCCTCCTCGACTACTGGGCGCCGCCGTCGGGGCGCCCGCGTGGATCATGGGGAAAACCTACCATGGGAGCAGCACTTGTTTTAAATTTTGTAGGGAAAGGCGGGCGGCCGTCACCGGGCGCCCGCCCCGGCACGGGTGGCCAGGTGCTCCGCCACGACCAGATCCTCCGGGCGCGTGATCTTCAGGGCGGCCGGGTCCCCCGCCACCGTGTGGACCACGATCCCCAGCGCCTCGACGAGGCCCGCGTCGTCGGTGGCCGCGGCCCCCTCGTCCGCGGCGCGCGCGGCACCCGCCCTATGGGCGTCGCGCAGAGTGTGCCACGTGAAACCCTGGGGGGTCTGGACCGCCGCCAGGGAACTGCGGTCCGGCGTCCCCTCCACCAGGCCCAGTCCCCCGGCGAGGGGGACGACGACCTTGACCGTGTCCGCGACGGGGACGGTGGGGATGACGGCGTCACAGCCGGAGCGCACCGCGTCGGCGACGCGGCGGATCATCGAGGGCGGCGTGAGCGGCCGGGCGGCGTCGTGGACCAGGACCACGTCATCGGCGTCCAAGGGGGGCAGCGCCCCGAGCCCGTTCGCCACCGAGGCCTGGCGCGAGGCAGCGGACCCCGCGACCACCGCCACCTCGGCTCCGACGCCCTCCAGGGCACTGCGGAACTCTGCGACCGCCTCGGCGGGGGCGGTGACGACGATGGCCGTGGCCCCGGCTTCGACCAGGGCGCGCGCGGCCCACCACAGCAGGGGGCGGTGCGCCAACGGGACGAGCGCCTTGGGCCCCCCGCATCCGAGTCGGGAGCCGGACCCCGCTGCGGTGAGGACGGCGACGAGGCGGCTCACTCGGCGTCGAGGCCCGCCTCGTCGATGCGCCCCTCGGCGAGAATGCCGTCGAGTCGGGCGGCGGCGTCGGCCTTGTCGATGCCGCGGGCGAGGGCGAGCTCGGAGGTGAGGATGCCGCGGGCCTTCGTGAGCATACGCTTCTCACCGGTGGACAGTTTCTTCAAGTCGTCGCGGCGCGTGAGGTCGCGGACCACTTCGGCGACCTTGACGATATCGCCGGTGGCGATCTTCTCCTGGTTGGCCTTGAAGCGCCGGGACCAGTTGGTGGGCTCCTCGACGTAGGGGGCGCGCAGGACGGAGAGGACCTCCTCCAGTCCGTCCTCGTCGACGATGTCGCGCACGCCCACCAGGTCGACGTTGTCGGCGGGGACCTCGATGGTGAGGTCGCCCTGGTTCACACGGAGTTTGAGGTACGTCTTCTCCGCGCCCCGGATCGAACGGGTCGTGATCTCTTCGATAGTGGCAGCACCGTGGTGCGGGTAGACAACCGTCTGGCCGATCTCGAAGGACATGGGCGAACTCCTGCGGTGTGTATGAATAGCGGTCCTATTCTACCAGTTGGCCCCCGCGCGCGCCCCTGCCGCACCGCCGGCGCACGGCGCCGTCCCCGCCCGGGCGGGGCCGACCGAACGGTCGGGATCACACGGGAGGGGCTGGTGCCCGCAAGCCCCGCTCCGGTAGTCTGGGCCCATGATTGTTTGGAGAGGATGGGGTCTGCCCATATTGCTCGTGGCAATGGTCGGCGGAGGCCTCGTGGGCACTCTGGTCGCCAACATCACCGGCGGGACCGCGAACGGGAACACGTGGTCCATCGCCAAGGACGCGCACTTCGCGATAGCGACGATGCTGGCGGTGGCCGGCCTCATCTGCTTCGCCATCGGCTGGCGGCTCAACGTCGTGAGCGCGGAGGCGAGGGCCCGGGCCCACGCCGACGAGGTGCGGGCGCGCCTCGTCACCAGCATGAGCGAGGGGACGCTGCAGGTCTCCCCCGGTGTCGGCCCCTCCTCGCAGGACGAGGCCGAGGCGTTCGTCGAGCGGACCGCCGCCGAGCAGTACGCGGAGGCGCGCTCCGCCCTGCGCAACCGGCACAGCGTGTTCTTCGTGCCCGTCCAGTACATCGGCGCGCTCGGCCTGGCCGGAGCGGTCGTCGTTCTCGTGTACGCGGTCATCAACGCGCTGGTCTGAGCGCGGCGGAGCGGGGAACCCGAACCACAGCAGGGGCGCCCCCGTTTGATCGTATGGACGGTCCCCCGCAGCGGTGCTGCGGGGGACCAGTAGCGCCAGGCCGACCACGTGCGAGGGGCGGGCGCCCCCCAGGTCACTTGCCCTGGTTCGCGACTGCGGCGATCTTCGCCTCGGCCTCGGGATCCAGGTAGGTGCCGCCCTTCTTCACGGGCTTGAGAGTCTCCTCGTCGAGTTCGTACACCAACGGAATGCCGGTGGGGATATTGACCCCGGCGATGTCGCCGTCGGAGATGTCGTCGAGGTGCTTGACGATCGCGCGCAGCGAGTTCCCGTGCGCGGCGATGAGAACGGTCTTCCCCGTCTTGATCGCGGGAACGATGGCGCCCTCCCAGTAGGGCAGCAGGCGCTCGAGGACGTCCTTGAGGCACTCGGTGGCGGGGATGGGCTCGCCGGCGTAACGGGGGTCGGCGTCCTGGGAGAACTCGCTCCCGGCCTCGATGGGCGGCGGAGGCACGTCGTAGGAGCGGCGCCATTGCATGAACTGCTCCTCGCCGTACTCGTCGCGGATCTCCTTCTTGTTCTTCCCCTGCAGGGCGCCGTAGTGGCGCTCGTTGAGGCGCCAGTCGCGCTCGACGGGGATCCAATGGCGGTCGGCGGCGTCGAGGGCCAGGTTCGCGGTCATGATCGCGCGACGCAGCATCGACGTGAACAGGAGGTCGGGGGTGACGCCCGCTTCCTTGAGGAGCTCACCACCGTGGGTAGCCTCCGCGCGGCCCTTGTCCGACAGCGGAACGTCAACCCAACCGGTGAAGAGGTTCTTCGCATTCCATTCGCTCTCGCCGTGGCGGAGCAGCACCAGTTTGTAGGTCATGCCCCGATTCTCCCACATCTTCACCCCCGCTCACACCCGCCGTGACGGCGTTCACGGGACCGATCCCGGCCCCTGTCCCACGATATGGAACGATCCCCCGGGGAAACCCTGAGCCCACCCGAGGTTTGTCCACAACTAACGCTCGTACGCTTACCAGCTGGGATACCCTTCAAGTGCACCTCATCGCACGCCCACCGGAGGAGAGACCATGTCCATTCGCAAGAGCCCCCTCGCAGTCCTCGCCAGCATCTCCATCGCGGCCGCCGCAGGGTTCGCCCTGAGCGCCTGCGGGAGCAACAACGCCACCCCCGCCCAGGACGCGGCCTCGTCCGCGGCGGGCGCCGAGGCCGCCGGCAACGCCGCCAGTTCCGCCGCGGGGGCAGCGGGCGACGCCGCCAGCTCGGCCGCAGGGGCAGCGGGCAACGCGGCCAGCTCCGCCGCAGACTCAGCCGGCAACGCCCTCAGCGGCGACGGCGTCTACACGATCGACGAATCGAACACCACCGTGGCGCTCCCCTCCGGGACGAAGACCGTTGTCGTGAACGCTTCGAACGTCGACGTCACCGGAGGCGACGTCACCGAGATCAAGGTGAACGGGTCGGAGAACGACATCCACGTGAACTCGGCCCAGCGCGTGAGCTTCAGCGGCTCCGACAACGAGATCTACTACGTCCAGGGGCCGGCCCCGCAGGTCGCGTCGGACACCGGCGCGGAGAACACGGTCGAACAGGGCCGCTGACACCGGGGGAGCGCGCACCACCACCCGCACGTCCCGTCGTGCGAACGGCGGCTCCGCGCCGTATTGCGCTTCCCCCCTCGCGCACGGGACAATCCACCTGTCAGCACACCGCTGGGCACTCGGGGGCGACCCCGGGAAGCCCCTCCGCCCGCGCGCACCGTGGCGCCCAACGGGGGATCCGTTGAGACGCGGCGCCAGCGCGGCCAGTCCCATCCGAACACATAGCGCCCTACCCGCTTCCCACTCCCCCTTCCGACGACCAGAGATTGAGGTACCCCTCATGTCCCTCCGCCGTTCGTCCCTCGTGGCCCTCGCCGCCGCGGCCGCACTCGCCGCCGGTTGCTCCGCGGGCAGTCCCTCCTCCCAGTCCCAGGGCCCGGCCCAATCCGGCACCGCGCCCTCGCCGACCACCAGCGCCACCGCCTCGGCGCCGGCCGTACCGGGGTACAAGCCGGGCGAGATCCCGCCCATCCCCCTGTTCACATTGCCCCCGATCGGGGTTTTCGCGCAGAACGCCGACAAGGCCGTCATCGACACCGCGACCGCCATCGCCTCGGTGCCCGGGATCACCGTTGCCCCCGCCGCATGCGACGGGGGCTCGCTGCTGGCCAATGGGGGCAACACGGTCCTCTACGGCGATGGCTCCGGGTACTCCAGGAACGGGGACCAGGGCGTCACCAACTACGGCGACGGATCCGGCACCATCACAGACGGGCCGATCACGCTGGTCTACTACGGCGACGGCTCGGGAAACTACACCAACAGCGACACCAACGAGCAGATCGTCGTCTACCCCGGCGGCAGCGGGAACTACAACTCCCCGGCACTGCAGATCGTCTCCTACGGCGACGGATCGGGATTCTACGTGAACTCGGAGACCGGCGACAATATCACCATCTACACCGGGGGCTCGGGCAACTACTCCAATTCGAAGACCGGCGTCTCCATCGTGAACTACGGCGACGGCGGCGGCACGTACAGCGACAAGACCGGTCTGAGCATCGTGAACTACGGCGACGGAACGGCGCTCGTCAACGGGAAGAGCATCAAGGCGGACCCGGTGCCCGCCGTGGGGAGCATCGGCTCCTTCCCGCCGGTCGGATCGCTCAAGCCGGTGGAGTCGTGCGGGACGACGATCACGCTGCAAGACGGCGTGCTCTTCGACTTCGGCGAGTCCGCTGTGCGCGCCGACGCCGCGGACACCCTGGCCAAACTCGCCAGCGTCCTGGCCGACGCGAAGGTCCCCGCGGCCCACGTCTACGGGCACACCGACTCCATCAGCGACGAGGCCTTCAACCAGACCCTGTCCGAGCAGCGCGCCAAGGCGGTGGTGGACGAGCTCAAGAAGAACGGCGCCACCGCCTCCTTGGACTGGCAGGGCTTCGGCGAGACCAAACCCGTCGCCCCCAACACCAACGACGACGGGACCGACAACCCCGCCGGGCGCCAGGCCAACCGCCGCGTCGAGATCTTCATCCCCACCTTCTAGCCCACGGCCCGGTGCGCGAACTGCGCCGCCCTCATGGAGGGCGCCACTGCGCAAGCGTTATAACGCCCGCACAACGCGGTACTGCCCAAGGGGCCCGCCGCCATGGGAACGGCCCCGCAGAGCCGTCCCCGCCCCCGTTCGGCGCTCCTGCGGAATACACGAAGGGGCGCGGGCCGCCCCGCGCCCCTGTGGCACAGCGTTATCCGCCCGCACTCACTCGTTCGGGTTCGCCTCGAGGTAGGCCTCGACAACCTTCTGCGGAATACGGCCCTTGGGGGACACGGAGTACCCGTTCTCCCCCGCCCACTTGCGCATCTTCGCGTTCGCCATGGAGATGCTCGCCGCTTCCTCGACCTCGCGCTGGGTGCGCTTGCGGCGCTTCTTCAAAGACCGCGGGGCACCGGAGCCGATACGGCGGCCAGCCTTGATCCACGGCTGCAGCGCCTCGGCGAACTCCTCGAAGTGCGCCCGGGTCAGGTCGATCTCGTAGGTCGCCCCATTGAACGCGAAGCGCACGCTCTGATCGGCGGGAGTCCCGTCGAAATCATCGAAAACCTCGGTGATGGTTTTGGTTGTCTTCATCGATGCCTTCCTTTGCCAGGAGTATGCGGGTGAATATCACGTTAACTGTATCCCATTGCCACGCCTCCGCAATGCGCAATGCCGCGAATACCGTATACGCCTTCCCGGGCCGGCGCCCTTCTATTCCATTCCCGCCGCCCCGTCCCCCTCCCCGCTTATTCCCCCTTCCACAGCCGGGCGGAGCGCGGGCCGTTCCGTGTCACAGTCCCGGAACCACTACGAAAAGTTATACTGAGCTGCATCCGCCGCCGTGCGCGCCGCCGCCCGCGGAGAAGCCCCACGAAGGAGAAAACGTGCCCACCACCCCCGCACACTTTTCCAGGAGGGCGCACGCCTGGGAGACGTATTTCACAACAACCGCACGCTTGACAGAACGCATAGAATCAGCCCTCAAACGCGAAGCCCGCCTGTCGATGGCGGAGTACTCGGTGCTGCTCATGACCTCGCGCGCCGCCGACTCCGGGGTGCGGCCCTCGGTCCTGGCGAAACAAGTCGTCTTCTCCCGCTCCCGCCTCACCCACACCCTCAAACGGCTCGAGGCGCGCGGCCTCGTGCGCAGGGAGGCGTGCAAGGGCGACGGGCGCGGCGGCCTCGTCCTGCTCACCGACGAGGGATCCCGCGTGTTCCAGAGCGCCGCCCTGGTCCAGCGCTCCGTCATCCGCGAGCTCTTCCTCGACGGCATATCCGAGGAGGAGATCCGTGTCCTCACCACGCTCTTCACCCGTGTCGCAACGAGATTGGACGGCCGACCCCAGTGACCCCCCCGCCCTCGGAGCCCCGGCGGCCCCGCCCCCCGGCACTCGCGGACACGATCCGCTTCGCCTGCGCCACGGCGCTCACAGGGATCATCGCCGGCCTGGTCGGCCTCGCCTGCATCCACATCCTCCACTCGCTCACCGCACTCGTGTGGGACGCCCACTCGGGGACCCTCCTCGAAGCAGTCGAAGCCGCCCCCTGGTGGAAGCGCGTCGCGGTGCTCGCCGCATCGGGCGCCATCGGGGGGATCTCCTGGACACTGCTGTTCCGCTCCAACAAGGACGTCGTCTCAGTCGCCCGGTGCGTCCAGGGGGAGTCGATGCCCGTCGTCCGCGCCCTGTGGCACGCGCTCACCCAGATCGGGGTCGTCGCCCTCGGCGCCTCGGTGGGACGCGAGGTCGCGCCCCGCGAGGTCGCCGCCTCCCTGAGCGCGTGGATGGGCGACCGCCTGGGCCTGTCCCCCCGGGACCGCCGCATCATCGTCGCCTGCGGCGCCGGAGCGGGGCTGGCGGCCGTCTACTCGATCCCCCTGTCCGGGGCCGTGTACACATTGGAGATCCTGCTGGTCGGGATGTCCGCGCGCGCGTGCGCGGCCGCACTGGCCGCCTCCGGCATCGCCGTCCTGGTCTCCACGGGGTGGGCGCGCCCGGAGCCCTTCTACACAGTCCCCGACCTGTTCCCATCGCTCTCGCTGACCGTGTGGGCGGCGGTCTTCGGCGCCGTCATCGGGTGGCTGGGATGGGCGTTCAAGGGCGCGGTGGCCGCCGCCTCGGGGGCGCGCCCGCGCGGCGCCCGCCTCCTGTGGACCCTGCCCGTGGCGTTCACCGCAGTCGGCGCGCTATCCGTGTGGGTGCCCTCCGTGCTCGGCAACGGGCAGGCCAGCGCCCAGACCCAGTTCGACGCCGCGTGGGCGGGCGGGGCCGGGCTGGCGGTGGCCGCACTCGTGCTCGCCGCGAAGGCCGTGGCCACCCTCGTGACGATCCGGGCGGGCGCGTGGGGCGGCGTCCTCACCCCCGCGGTCGCGCTGGGCGCGGGGTTTGGCGCGCTGTCCGGCCTGGCGTGGTCGCAGGCGTGGCCGGGCTCCCCCGTCGCCGCCCATGTGTTCATCGGGGCCGCCGTCTTCCTCGGCGCCTCCATGGACGCCCCCTTCACGGGGCTGGTCCTGGTCGCCGAGTTCACCCAGCAGGGCGCGGGGATCCTGGTCCCCGCCATCGTGGCCACCGCCTCGGCGACCGCCGCCTCGGCCCTGGCCCGCGCCCTCAGATCCGGGCGAGGGCCTGGTCGAGGTCCGCGATGAGGTCCGCCGCGTCCTCCAGCCCCACCGCCAGGCGCAGCAGCGTCCCGGGGACCCCGCCGACGCCCCCCGCGCGCGTCGAGTGGGTCATGACCGCCGGGTGCTCGATGAGGGACTCCGCGGCCCCCAGCGACGCCGCGAGCGCGAACACGCGCGTGCGGGTGCACAGGACCAGCGCCTGCTCCTCAGTGGCCACCTCGAAGGAGAGCACACCGCCGACCCCGAGGGGGTTCTGGCGCCGGGCGAGGGCGTGGCCGGGATGGCCGGGCAGCCCCGGGTAGTGGACGGCCGCCACCTTCGGATGGGACTGGAGGAACTCGGCGACGCGCTGGGCGCTGGCGCAGTGCCGCTCCACGCGCAGGGCGAGCGTCTTGAGCCCCCTGTGCGCCAGGTGCGCGTCGCGCGGTGATTCGACGGCGCCCACCGTCATCTGCAGCCCCGCCATCTCGGCGGCGGCGTCGCGGTCGCCGAAGAAGGGCTCGATGCGGTCCGGGAGGCGCAGGCCGTCGCGCAGGACCACTGCGCCGCCCACCACGTCCGAGTGGCCGCCCACGTACTTCGTCGTCGAGTGGACGACGGCGTCGGCCCCCAGCTCCAGGGGCCTTTGCAGGACGGGGGTGGCGAAGGTGTTGTCCACGACCAGCAGGCCCCCCGCCCGGTGGGTGAGCTCCGCGACGGCCTCGATGTCGGTGACGGTGAGGAAGGGGTTCGACGGGGTCTCCACCCACACCAGCGCCGGTCGACGCTCCCCGATGGCCCGCGCCGCCCTTTCCGCGTCGGTCAGGTCGACGGCCTCGGAGGAGACGCCCTCGGCGGGCTTGATGACGGAGAAGAGCTTGTGCGTGCCCCCGTACACGTCCGTCGAGTGGATGACGTGGTCGCCCGCGCGCGTGAGCAGGCGGACGAGCGTGTCCTCGGCGCTCATGCCCGACGGGAAGGCGAAACCGTGCTCGGCCCCCTCCAGTGCGGCCAGCGCCCCGGCGAACGCGTTCGTCGTCGGATTGCCGCAGCGCCCGTACTCGAACCCCTCTTTGAGGTCGCCGGGGCTGTTCTGGACGTGGGTGGAGGACACGTGGACCGGGGGGACCACGTCCCCGGTGACGGGATCGGGGTCGAAGCGGGCGTGGACCGCCCGCGTGGCGAACGAGGCGGGCGCCGCGGAACGGGGACAGGGGGAGGGATCGCTGTGGGGAGTCATGCCACGAGGCTAACGCCGGGCCCGCCGGCGCGGGGATCGGTCCGCAGCCCGGTCCGATGTGACAAGAGCGCCGACCGGCCCCGGGCCTACACCCAGCCGGCGACTGCGGTGCGGGCCTGCTCGGCGAGCGCCGACACCGCCCCCTCGGAGTCGTTGCCCCACGGGACGTAGTGGAAACCGGAGCCCCCGGCCCGGGTGAAGGCCTCCCGGTTGAGCTGGTCGATCTCCTCCAGGGTCTCCAGGCAGTCCGCCATGAACCCGGGGCAGATCACGTCGAGCCGGGCGCACCCCCGGGCTCCGAGCCGCGTCACCGTGTCGATCGTGGCGGGCCCCAGCCACGCCGCGGGGCCGAAAACGGACTGGAAGGCGACGGTGAGGGCCCCCCGCGCCAGCCCAAGGCGCGCCTCCAGGGCCGCCACAGTCCCCATGCACTCCGAGCGGTACGGGTCCCCGGCCCGGTCCATCGCCTCGGGGATCGAGTGGAAGGACACGACCACCGCGTCCCCGGCCGCGAAATCGGGGCGCCCGCAGCGGCCCCAGTGCGACTCCAGCGCCGATGCCAGCGCGTCGATGTAGGCGGGGGCGGTGGGGAAGGAGCGCACGAGGCGCAGGTCGAATCCGTCTCGGTTGCGGCGCAGCCACTGGGCGGCCACGTCGTTGAGGGAGGCCACCGTGGTCGCCGAGTACTGCGGGTAGGCGGGCAGCACGGCGACGCGCCTGGTGCCCCGCGCGTGCAGGGCGTCGAGGACGGCGCCCAGGCCGGGTTCGCCGTAGCGCATCGCCGCCTGGACGTCCACGTCGGGCATCCTGCGCCCCAGCAGCTCCGCCTGCCGGAGGGTGTAGCGCATGAGGGGGGAGCCCTGCGGAGTCCAGATGCCCGCGTACTTCTTGGCGACGACCCGCGGGCGCACGCGCAGGACGACGCCCTCCAGGACGGGGCGCCACAGCAGCGGGTGCGTTTCGACCACCCGCCGGTCCGACAGGAACTCGCGCAGGAAGCGCCTGACATGGGAGGGGGTCGGGGCGCTCGGGGTCCCCAGGTTGGCCAGGACCACGGCGGGGCGCCGCGCTCCGTGGCCGTCCCCGGGCGCTGGCGCGCCGTTCGTTCGGTCGTCCGTCATGACCACCACCCTATCGGATGTGACGGCGGTCATTCATGACGCCGTGTCGTGAAAAAGCCGCCCCCGGGGCCCCCCGGGGGCGGCACTGGGCCGCGGGCCCGCGCGTCAGTCCCGCCCGTTCTGGGAGCGGATGAACCACGCCTGCTGCTCGAGGCGGCGGATGTAGTCGTTGAGGATGTCGGCGGAGGCGGAGTCCTCGGCGTCGACCTTCTCGTGCACGTCGCGCATGGTGCCCACGGTCGCGGTGATCGCGGCGACGGCCAGGTCGGCGCCCTCGGAGGTCGTCACCAGGGCCTCGGGCACGGCGGGCAGCGAGTTGCTCTGGGCGACCACGTCCGGGCGCGCGTCGGGGACGGCGAAGACCGCGCGCATGCGCTCGGCGAACTCGTCGGAGGCCTCGCGGGCGATATCGACGACCTCGTCGAGGTACAGGTGGAGCGAGCGGAAGCCCTCGCCGGTGATGTTCCAGTGGAGCTGCTTGCCCACCAGGGACAGGGCGGTGACGTCCACCAGCACCTTCTGCAGTTCGCCGGCGAGGACGTCGGAAGCCTTGAAACCGGTGGATTCAACAGTCATAGCGGATCTCCTTGTCTGGGTTGGCGGGTCCGGAGCCCGCGCCGGGCCGGACCACGGGGAGCGGGGGCCCGCAAGCCCCCCGGACACCCCTCCATCATGGTCCTTAAGTCCCAGAAAAGCGAGCGTACGCGCCCGTTCGTCGGAAGGCTCACGAACGGGCCCCGCAATGGAATAACGCCGTGGCCCTCCGTGTTGCGGCTGCGACCGGCAGCGGCGCGCCCGGTGGGCCGTGGCCGCCCGCGCCCCGGGGCGCAGGCGCGCAGACGGAACCCGCGCCATCGGCGATGGCGCGGGTTCTGGGAGCCGCCTGTGGGAATCGAACCCACGACCTATTCATTACGAGTGAATCGCTCTGCCGACTGAGCTAAGGCGGCGCGCCCCGACCCCGTCAGGGGGAGCTGGGGCAACGGCACAACTCTAATGGCACGGCGCGCCCGAGGCAAACCTGAACGGGCGGCCATCACATGGTTCCCGTCACAGGCGTCCTCACTGGCACATGAGGCCCGACTGGGGGACCGTCCCGTCCACCAGGTACTTCTCGACCGCGTCCACGGCGCACTGGTTGCCGCCCCGCTTGTACGACGTGTGGTCCCACCCCTCGACGGAGACCAGGACCCCGCTGGAGAGCTGGGACGCCAGGGACTGCGCCATCGGGTACGGGGTGGCGGGGTCGTGCGTGGTCCCGACGACCACGATGGGCGCCGCCCCCGCGGCCGTGATCGGGGCGCGTTCGGCGTGGGTGGTCGGCCATACCGCCAGGCCCGCCGACGGGTACCCGCCGTAGGGCCCCATGATCGGCAGCTCCGCCTCGAGGGCGCTGGCCGCCGCCGCCCACTCGTCGACCGTTCCGACCGGCCCGTAATCGAGGTTGTTGACGACCACCAGGGCGTCCAGCGAGTTCCCGCTGTACGTCCCGTCGTCGTTGCGCTCGTTGAGCAGGTCCGCGATCTCCAGCAGGGCGCTGCCGTCGGCGTTCGAGATCGCTTGGCCGACCGCGCTGGTCAGCGTCTGGTACCACGACGTGTCGTACATCGCCCCGTAGATCGCGGAGAGGGCGAGGTTCGAGGTGAGGGGGCGCTGGGGGTCCCGCGTCCGCATGGGCTGCGACTCCAGCGCCTTGATGAAGGACACGAGCGTGGAGACCCCGTCCGCGTGGGACTTGCCCAGCGGGCAGCGGGGCCCGGCCTGGCAGTCGTCGATCCAGTGCTGGATGGCGGCGTCGAGGCCGCGCATCTGCATGGCCGACATCTCGTTGACGTCCACAGCGGGATCGACCGCGCCGTCGAGCACGAAACGGCCCACCTTGTCCGGGAAGAGCCCCGCGTAAGTGGCGCCCAGGAACGTCCCGTAGGAGTACCCGAGCAGGTTGAGGGCGGGCGCCCCCACCAGGGCGCGCACCAGGTCGAAGTCCTTGGCGGCGGACACCGTGTCCACGTGCTTGTACAGTTCCCCGGTCAACCGCTCGCAGCCGGCCGCGAAGTCGGCGGACTCCTGCTCGGCGGCGGCGACGATCTCGTCGGGAGCCAGGTCCGCGGTGTCGGAGCTGCCGTCCCCGCCCGCGTTCTTCTCATCGCGCTCCGAGTCGCTCAGGCACCTCACGGGCGTCGACTGCCCGACGCCCCTGGGATCCAGCGCGACGATGTCGTAGGCCCGGACCACTTTCTTGCCCAGGAGGGACCCCGCGTAGTAGGGGAGGCTCTCGACGACGGCCCCTCCGGGGCCGCCCGGGTTGACGAAGAGGAAGGGGGCGTTCGCCGTCCCCGACCGGCGGACCGCGACGGCGAGCTCGATCGACTCACCGGACGGGGCGTCCCAGTCCAGGGGGGCGCTCACCCTCGCGCACTGGTAGACGGTGGGGTCGTCCGTGTTCTCGCCCTCGTCCTCGTTGAGGGTGACGCCGTCGCAGGAGCCCCACACGAGCTTCTGGGAGTAGTAGCCGTCGGTCCCGTCACCGCGCGGCGTCCAGGAGGCGACCGGCCCCGCTGCCCCCTCCAGTTGGAGCGGGGCGAACCACCCGTAGTAGAACCCCGTGACGCAGACGACGGCGACAACGGCGACGACGGCGACGACCGTCGCCCAGATCTGGCGAGTATTCATGGGGCAATAGTAGCGGCGGCCTACGCCTGGGGCCGCAGGGAGACCACCATCGCCTCCAGGACCAGCAGGACGTTGCCGTTCGCGATGAGCCGTCTGCGCGCCTGCTCTATGTGGTCGATGCGCGCCATGGTCTGCGCGGGGCTGGAGTCGGCTGCGATCCCGTGGACCAGGTCGGACAGGTCCGTGTTGATGAGCTCCTGCCCGGAGTCCAGCTGGACCATGAGCACGTCCCGGTAGATGGCGAGCAGATCCACCAGGGCGCGGTCGAGGGCGTCGGTGAGAGCGCGTTTGGCGCGCCTTTTCTGGTCCTCCTCGAGCTGGCGCAGGAGCGCGCGGGACTGCTTCGTGGCGCGCTCCCCCTCGTCCATGCCGAGCTGGCGCAGCAACTCGGACTTCTCGCGGGCGTTGCGCTCGCCGACCTGCGCGTCCGCCTGGGCCCTCGCGGTCTCCAGCAGGCGCCCTGCGGCGATGACCGCCTCGCCGACGCTGCGCACGCGCGCGGGCGCCGTGATGATCTCACGGCGGCGCTGGCGCATCTGCGGGTCGCGGGCGAGCGCCCTGGCCAGGCCGATGTGCGATTGCGCGGCGCGCGCGGCTTCCAGCGCCGTCTCCGGGTCTGCGACGCCCTCGTCCACCAGCAGGTCGGCGACGGCGCCCGCGCGGGGGATGCGCAGCCCCAGGCAGCGGCAGCGGGAACGGATCGTGGCGATCATGTCCTCCGGGCTCGGCGCGCACAGCAACCACACAGTGTGCGCGGGGGGCTCCTCGATGGCTTTGAGCAGGGCGTTCGCCCCGGACTCGCCCAAACGGTCCGCGTCCTCGACCACGAGGACGCGCCACTTCCCCTGGGAGGGGGAGCTCTGCGCCTGCTGCACCAGGGAGCGCGCGGTGTCGACGGTGATGATCGAGGTCTCGGTGGCCACGAAGACCACGTCGGCGTTGGTCTTCGCCAATGTCGTCCGGCAGCCCGGGCACTGGCCGCAGCCCACGGGCTCGCCCGTGCACTGGAGGGCCGCGGCGAAGGCCGCGGCGGCGACGGAGCGCCCCGATCCGGGCGGGCCCGTGATGAGCCACGCGTGGCTCATGGCCCGCGCCGCATCCCAGTCCCCCGCGGCAGTGGTCGCGCGCGCGGATCCGGCCGCCTCGCGCAGGACGGCGACCGCCGCCTCCTGCCCGATCAGCCCGGAGAAGACACCGTCCATCACAGTTCCCACAGCGCGCCCTGCGCCTCGCCGAGGAGGGGGGCCGGGGCGGAGGGGGCCTCACCGGGAGCGGGGGCCCGGTCCCCGGCGGGCGCCCCTCCCCGGGGGTCGTGGTCCGGCGCGGGGGCGCCCCCGCTGGCGGGCGCCCGGTCGGAGGAGCCGTCGTCCGCGCCCTCGTGGCCCGGGACCGCCCCGTCCCCGGTCCCGTCCTCCTGGGCCGGCGCGCCCCGATCCGGGTCGGAGGCCCGGTCCGGCGCCGACGCTCCTTGATCCGCGTCCGAGGTCTGGTCCGGTGCGGGGCCTCCCCCGCTGGCGGAGGCGGCGCCGGAGACGGGGGCGCTGTCCGCGAAGCGCTCGACGAGGACGCCCCTGATCTCGGAGAACACCTCCTCGCGGGTGCCCACCGCGTCGATGACGACGATCCTGTCGGGCTCGGCGTCCGCCAAGCGCAGGTACTCGCGGCGCACGCGCTCGTGGAAGTCCGCGGACTCGCGCTCCATCCGGTCGGGGGCGTCGGTGCGCCGGCCCGCCCCCACCTCGGGCGGCAAGTCGAGCAGGAAAGTCGTGCGGGGGCTCAGCCCCTCCGTCGCCCACGCCGACATCGCGGCGATCTCGTCCACCCCGAGGCTGCGGGCGGCGCCCTGGTAGGCCAGGGAGGAGTCGATGTAGCGGTCGCCCAGGACCACGGCGCCCCTGGCCAGGGCGGGGCGCACGACAGTGGCGACGTGGTAGGCGCGGTCCGCCGCGTACAGCAGCGCCTCCGTGCGCGGATCGATGTCGTCGGGCCCGTTCTGAACCAGCCGCCGCAGCTCCGCCCCCAGGGGCGTCCCTCCGGGTTCGCAGGTCATCACCACTTCGAAGCCGCGCTCCTCGAACCATTCGCGGGCGTTGCGGATCTGCGTGGTCTTGCCAGCGCCGTCAACGCCCTCGAAGGTGATGAAGACTCCGCGCGGACTCATGGAACTCCCCTTGGTCAGATGCATGGGCTTATCTTCCCACGCCACCGGCCGAAACGCGTGAGCCGCGCAGGACGCGCCCACCCGGGGAGCGCCCGGCGGCTACTCGCCGCCGGCCCCCGTCCCCGGCGCCTTCTCCTTGGGCGCCGTCTTCTTCGCAGTGGCCTTCTTGGCGGTCGTCTTCTTGGCCGCAGTCTTCTTCGTCGCCGTCTTCTTGGCCGCCGTCTTCTTCGCGGCGGTCTTGCGGGTCCGCTTGGGCGCGGGCCCCTTGGCCCGTTTGTCGGCCAACAGCTCGTAGGCGCGCTCGGCGGTCAGGTCCTCGACCGTCTCCGCGCGGGGCACCGTCACATTTGTCTCCCCGTCGGTCACGTAGGGGCCGAAGCGCCCGTCCTTGACGGTGACCTTCTTGCCGGAGATCGGGTCCTCGCCGAACTCGCGCAGCGGCGGCCGGGCCACGCCTCGGCCCCGCGTCTTGGGCTGGGCGTAGACCGCCAGCGCCTCGTCGAGCGTGATCGTCAGGAGCTGGTCCTCGCTGGCCAGGGTGCGCGAGTCCGTCCCCTTCTTCAGGTAGGGGCCGTAGCGGCCGTTCTGCGCGGTGATCGCCTCGCCCGTGGCCGGATCGACCCCCACCTCGCGCGGCAGGGAGAGCAGCTGGAGCGCGTCGGCCAGCGTCACAGTGGAGATGTCCATCGTCTTGAACAGGGACGCGGTCCTGGGCTTGGCGGCGTTCTTCTTCACCTTCGTGCCCTCCCGGCCCTCGGACTCGGGCAGCACCTCGGTGACGTAGGGGCCGTATCGCCCGTCCTTCACGATGATCGTATGGCCGGTGCCGGGGTCAACGCCCAGCTCGCGCCCGTCGTCGGCTGCGCGGGCGAAGAGCTGGTCCACCAGCTGGTCGTCCAACTCGTCGGGGGCCACCTCCGGCGGGACGTTCGCGCGGGCGCCGTTCGCCTTCTCCAAGTACGGCCCGTAGCGGCCCACGCGCAGGGTCACCCCGCGCCCCAGGTCGATCGAGTTCACGGCGCGCGCGTCGATGTCGTCCCCCAGGGAGGCCACGTCGTGCCGCAGGCCTCCGGTCTCGCCCGAGCCGTCGGGGCCGAAGAAGAAGCCGGAGAGGAACTCCGCGCCGTTCTCCTCCCCCGCTGCGATGCGGTCCAGGTCCCCCTCCATGGAGGCCGTGAAGTCGTAGTCCACCAGGTTCGCCAGGTTCTCCTCGAGCAGGCGGGTCACGGAGAAAGCCAGCCACGTGGGGACCAGGTACTGGCCGCGGTGCGTCACGTAGCCGCGGTCGCCGATCGTCTGGATGGTGGCCGCGTAGGTGGAGGGGCGCCCGATGCCGAGCTCCTCCATGGTCTTCACCAGCGTGGCCTCCGTGTAGCGCCCCGGGGGCTGCGTCTCGTGCCCGTCGGGCGTCGCCCGGGAGAGGGAGGCGGCGTCGCCCTCGGCGACGTCGGGCAGGGTCTTCTCCGAGTCGGAGTCCGCCTTCTCCGCGTCGTAGCGGCCCTGGTCGCGCCCCTCCTGGTAGGCGAGGCGGAAGCCCGGCGCGGTGATCACCGTGCCCGAGGCGGAGGACACCACGCCGTGGCGCTCGCCATCGACGTCGATGCCCGTGAGCACGCGGATCGTCGCCGTGTACCCGCGCGCATCGGCCATCTGGGAGGCGACCGTGCGCTTCCAGATCAGGTCGTACAGGGCCAGCTGCTGCTTGGACAGGGACGAGGCCACCTCGCCCGGCGTGCGGAAGTGGTCCCCGGCGGGACGGATCGCCTCGTGGGCCTCCTGCGCGCCCTTCGACGCCGTCCCGTACGTGCGCGGGGCGTCGGCCACGGCCTCGGCTCCGTAGAGCTGGGTGGCCTGCTCGCGTGCGGCGTGGATGGCCTGCCCCGACAGCGCCGTGGAGTCGGTGCGCATGTACGTGATGTAGCCGGACTCGTAGAGGGACTGGGCGGTGCGCATGGTCGACGACGCGTTCCAGTGCAGTTTGCGCGAGGCCTCCTGCTGCAGGGTCGACGTCGTGAAGGGGGCGGCCGGGCGGCGCCGGTACGGCTTGCGGGTCACGGAGTCGACGACCGAGGCCGGGGCGTCAGTCAGCGCCTGCGCGTAGGAGCGGGCCGTGGCCTCGTCCAGGTGGAGGACGCCGGCCTTGACGGCTTTGGCGCTCAGCCCGCCCTTCTCGCTGAAGTCCGAGCCCGTCGCGATCGCCGCCCCGTCGACGGAGGCCACGCGGGCACTGAAGGCCTGACCGGCGCAGGTGAAGGCGGTGTTGATCGACCAGTACTCGGCGCTCACGTGGGCCATGCGGTCGCGCTCGCGGTCGACGACCAGGCGCGTCGCCACCGACTGGACGCGGCCCGCCGACAGGGAGGGCCGGATCTTGCGCCACAGCAGGGGGGAGACCTCGTAGCCGTAGAGCCGGTCGAGGATGCGGCGCGTCTCCTGCGCGTCCACCAGGTCCGTGTCCAGGTCGCGCGTGTTGTCGAGGGCCCGCTGGATGGCCTCCTTCGTGATCTCGTGGAACACCATGCGCTTGACGGGGACCTTGGGCTTGAGGACCTGCAGCAGGTGCCAGGCGATGGCCTCCCCCTCGCGGTCCTCATCAGTGGCCAGGTAGAGCTCGTCGGCCTCCTTGAGGAGCCTGCGCAGTTCCGCGACCTTCTTCTTCTTGTCGGGGTTGACCATGTAGTAGGGCTTGAACCCGTCCTCGACGTTGACGGCGAAGCGCCCGTAGGGGCCCTTCTTCATGGTGTCGGGGAGTTCCTTGGGCTGGGGCAGGTCGCGGATGTGCCCGATGGAGGCCGTCACATGGTAGTCGGGGCCCAGGTAGCCCTCAATCGTCTGGGCTTTCGCGGGGGACTCCACGATCACCAGCTTGCTCGCCGCCATGCTCGTCCTTCCGTGCGCTCGGGGTGGGTGGTTGTGCGGGGTGGGTGGTTATGAGTGGCGCCCGCGGCTCGGTGGCCGCTGGGCGCTACGCAGACCTTACAACGCCCGTGAAGCATTTGTGTACTGTGACGTCCACCCTCCTCCCCCTCGGCGGCCCGGCCCGGGCCCGGGAGCGGGGCCCCGCCCCGCCTCCTTTCCGTATAATGATCGCCAGACGACCGCCCCCTGCCCGGACGCCCTGCGGGCACGTTCCGAAGAATCGAGACCATGAGCTCCACCACCTCCATGAACCTGGTGGGCGTTGGCATCCCCATCGTCCTCATCGCCGCCGTCATCATCGGAGTGCTCTTGTGGCGCGCCCACCTCAAGCGCAAGTTCGGGCCCCTGCCGCCGGTGCCCGACGACGTCAGGGCGGCGGGTGACACGAAGGAATGGGCTTCCCTCAACCGGCACCACATGCCGGTGTGGACATCGGATCCCGCCCACTTCACCCCCGCCGCGCACCACCGCCTCATCGCGATCACCGCCCCCTACGCGTTGTGCCACCACGACCCGTGGGAGCTCCTCGACCTCTCCGATCCCGATGACAACCGCACCATGATCGAGCGCGACTGGGGGATCTCGTCGCGCGCCGAACTGATCGAGCAGTTGCACAGCCTGCTGACCGAAGGGCACCGCTCCACCTTCGCGGCCGAACGCGACCGCTGGTCGGACCCGCAGCTGGCCGAGGCGGACGCGGCGAGGTTCCGCCTCGACGCCGCCACGTCGCAGCCGCACGCCGAGGCCCTGTGGCGCGTGGAGCGGATGCGCAACAACGAGCGGAACATCCGCAACATCGACTACACCGCGTGGGACCTCATCCGCGCCGCCATGCTCGCCCGCAACGGGGCGGTATTCGGTTGGCTGACCTCCGAGCAGGCGTGGGACACCCTCGCCCTCATCGACTGGGCGCTGCGCCAGCAGTACTCCAGTTGGGCGCAGCTGTGGGAGGCGTTCCGCGTCACGCGGTGGTGGTGGATCTCCGAGGGCGGCGAGACCGAGCGGTGGAACGACCTCCACGACCGCAACCGCGGCCTCGCCCTGCTGAGCCCGGGCCGGCCCTGGGCGGTGGTCCCGTGGGACATGCCCGTGCCCGGCCCGCAGCTCTTGATCGTGGACGACATGATCGCCCTGGACGGGGCCGAGCCGATGGGCCCGCAGGCACGCGAGTACGCGACCGGTTGGGAGCGCTGGATCGACGACCAGATCCGCGCCCGCACCACGAAGAGGCCCGGGACCCACAGGTTCAACAACAAGCTCGACTGAGGAGGGGGCACCGGTGCCGGTTCCCGCACCAGGCGGGGCCACCAGCTCCAAGCGCCGGGACCGGCCGACAAGGGCTGGCGGCGGCGCTGCCCTCCTCCGCCCTCAGTGACCCATGGACCGCCAACCCGCCTCCGCACCGTTGCACTCGAAACGAGAAGCCCAAGAGCGCTATAACACTTGCGGCGTGGTATCGGTGTGAAAGCAGGGGCGCCACTGTGAAACCAGGGACGCCACTGTGAAACCAGGGGCGCTACTGTGAAAACGGAGCCCGCCGTGTCGGTATCGCTGTGAAAACGCGCCCCGATGGGCACCGGACCCTCGGACGGCCGGGTCACACTGGCGGTATCGCTGTGAGAACAGACCCGACAGTCGCCTTGTCCTCTACCGCGGCGCGGCCCCTTCCCAGGCGCGGCGGGGCGACCTAGACCGCGCAGAAGCGTCCTCTGCCACAGCCCAGTCAGGCACTCCGGATCGGTCAGATCGGGGAATACGCATTGGGGCACGAAAACACCCATTGGGGCAGGTAATTAGCCTGCCCCAATGCACCGTTTCCTGCCCCAATAGCCCGTTTCCTGCCCCAATGCCAGTCCATGCCCACCCCAATGCCGGTCCGCGCCTGCCCCAGTAACCCGTTTCCTGCCCCAATGCCAGTCCATGCCCACCCCAATGCCGGTCCGCGCCTGCCCCAGTAACCCGTTTCCTGCCCCAATGCCGGTCCATGCCCACCCCAATGCGGGGCGCTGCGACCGCACCGGCTGACAACGGCCCCGCCCCGCCACGTCCTCGCCCCACCCACAAGACCCGGCCGACCACACTGCCCGGCCCACCACACCCCCGCCTCGCCCACTGTCCGAGACGCGCCCCACATCCCCGAACCGCGTTCCCGCTTGCGCACAGGCATCTCTCCTCCTATGGTTGTAATCAACTGATTACAACCATAGGAGGAGAGATGCGCATCCTAGCCATCCAGGGCAGCCCCGACCCGGAGAGTTTCTCCGCACAGCTGACCCGCGCCTACACAACGGCCGCGCGCGAACACGGCCACGACATCGAGACCATCGACCTGTCCGCGGAGGACTTCGACCCCGTGCTCCGCTACGGCTACCGGCGGCACATGGACGACGAGTCCGCCCCGAAGCACTACCAGGAGATGATCCGCCGGGCCGACCACCTCACCTTCCTCTTCCCCATCTGGTGGTCCGCCGAGCCCGCGGTCCTCAAGGGCTTCCTCGACCGCGTCCTCACCCCCGGGTTCTCCTACAGCTACGACCCCAAACCCCATGGGCTCCTCAAGGGGAAGACCGCGTCCCTCATCGTCACCAGCCGCGCGCCCGCGGCGGTCTACCGCATCTACGGCGGACCGCTGTCGCGGTGGAAGCACATGGTCCTGGCCTTCAACGGCATCCGCCCGAAGGGCGCCCTCATCCTGGGCAACATGGACACCCAGAAGGACACCCCCGAGCGGCGGGCGGCCTTCACCGCCCGGGTCCGTGCCCACGCCCAGCACTGAGCCGCCCCGCCCCCCCTCCCACTAGGATCCGCACCAGGACCCCCGCAGACCTGGAGACCACTATGCCGCCCCCCGCACCGAAGCGCCTCCCCGCGCCGCAACGGCGCCGCCTCATGCTCGAGGCGGCCGTCCACGTGTTCGGGGAGCACGGGTACGCGGGCGCCACGACCGACGCCATCGCCCGTGAGGCCGGGGTCTCCCAGGCTTACGTGGTGCGGACCTTCGGGTCGAAGGAGTCGCTGTACTCCGAGGCGGCCGCCTACACCTTCGACGCCGTGCGCGAGGCGTTCCGCTCGGCGCCCGTCCCTCCCGGCGCCTCGTCGGAGCAGATCCGGTGCGCGCTGGGGGACGCCTACCTGGAACTCGTCGCCGACCGCTCCAAGCTCCTCATGACGATGAGCCTCTACACGATGGGCGCCCACCCGGTTTTCGGACCGCTCGCCAGGGAGGGCTTCGACTCGATCTACCGCGTCCTGCGCCACGAGCGCGGACTCGCGGCGGACGAGGCAGCCCTCTTCCTCGCGCGGGGCATGCTCATCAACACCGTCCTCGGACTGAGGCTGTGGGAGGGGGAAGGGCGGGAGAACGCCTCGGAACTGCTGTCCTTCCTGTTGGACGAGGACGCGGAGCACGTCCTCGCGGCCGCCGCTGCCCCCCGACCGGAACTGTAGCGCCCGGGACCGGGCGGCGCTGCGCGCCACCGGAGGGCGCAGGACGTAGCGCGGCCCTGGGCGCGCCCTCCCCCGGCGGACGGCCTGCCCTCCGCGGGCGCAGGACGTAGAATGGGGTGTCAGTCCTGGTACGCGAACCGCACAGTCCAGTGGGAAGTCTGGACGATGCCCCGCATCCGTCGCTGCCCCGCGCAGAATCCGGCGTCATCAGGTCCACTTCGGTGCACCTGGAGACACATGATGAAGACGGAGTCCACACTGTATTTCGACGGCCGGTTCTGGGTCGTCGTCATCGAGCGCCACGAGGCGGGCCGCGTCCGAGCGGTTCGGACCGTGTTCGGTGCCCAGCCCTCGGACGCGGAACTCTACGAATTCCTGCTCGCCCGCGCCAGCGCGCTCGCGCGCCGCCTCGACGAGGCCGCGGCCGTCCCCGTCGGCCCCGAGCGCCAGCCGAAGCGGCCCAATCCCAAGCGCGCGCAGCGCCAGGCGTCCCGCCTCGCCCGCCAGGCGCGCCCATCGACTGCGTCTCAAGCGGCGATCCACGCGGACCGCGAGCGCTCGTCGCAGCGCCGGGCCGCAGGCGCCAAGCAGAAGAAGCGGGAGGTGGCGGATGAGAGACGCCGACTCGAGCGCGAGAAAGCGAAAGCTCGCCACCGCGGCCACTGACGGCCGCCCCCGGCCGCAGCGCCCCACTCAGGCGCCGTCCGCGCCCGACGATTCCGCCAGGCCGCGCGCCCGGCTCCGCGAGGTCATGGCCGCCCCCTGTTCCGCGCGGCCGTGGCGCGGCAGAGGGGCCCACGCCTCGAACCCGCTTCCACCAGCCCTGTACCACGCGGCCGTGGCGCGGTAGCATTCCCCTGCACTCCGCCGGGGACTCCACTCGCACCACGTCATTCCACAGGAGAGGGCAATATGAGCTACGACTACATCCTCCACGTTTCAGATGTCGCCCGCTGGCCCGCGGCGCTGTCGAACCTCGGCAACCTCACGCAACTCGGCCTGGCGAAGGGGATCGCCGTGATCGTCAACGGCACGGGCGTCTACGCACTCCAGGGCGCGAACGACTGGACCGCGCAAATGGAGGCGGCGGCCCGCGCTGGCGTGGACTTCTTCGCCTGCGCCAGGTCGCTGGCCAACCACGAGTTCGTCGAGGGCACGCTGCCCGAGTGGCTGGGGCAAGTGCCCGCCGCCATCCCCGCGATCCGCGAGTGGACGAAGGACGGGGCCACGTACATCAAGTCGTGACGCCCTGGAATCCCAGGATTCTCACGGCTTCTTCAACCCGTTCCCCAAGGTTCGCCCCCTAGAGTCGATGCTGTCAGACAGAGAAGGCGGGAAAGCCCGCTGAGGCGGACGGAGGAACCGTTTGGAAGCACCAGGAGCGCATTGACACCGCGGGAGCACCGCCCGAGACAGACGAAGGAGTCATTTGGAAGCAGCTCACCCATGTTCACGGGGCGGGGAGGAGGCCAGCACGGTCCCCTCCCCGCCCTTCCCTGTGTAGATTCACGCACAACGCCCTCATGAGGACGATGACCCACTCCGGGGCGCGCTACACCGAAGTCCTCGACCAAGCCGTCAGCGGCCGCAAGGGAATCGGGAAGCCCGAGTCCCCCGCGCAACGGGTTCGCTGGATTCCGGTCCAGACGCATCGACAGCCGCCACCGCCTCGTCCACTGGACCGCCAGTGACGCGCAATCCGTCCACGGCGTCTCCTGCCGCTACCACTACGGCGCATAGTGGCGCCGTCGGCCCAGACGCGGAGGCAGGGGTGGGGCCGCAACCCCGGCCAGCCCCCGCGCTCCCGGCTGACACTGGTCCAAAATGCGTCTGAGTCTCGGGCGACAACGGACTCCCTCCGAGCGTGTGGTCCAAAATGCGTCTGAGTCCACCCAAAATCGGGGAAAACAGCCCAAAACCGTCACACTCAGACGCATTTTGGACCACTCCGCCCCACAGCCGCAGAAAAACTCCGGAACTCAGACGCATTTTGGAACACTGCGCGTCCTGTTCCCGGTATGATCGGTGCATGGCCTCCTGACATGACGCCCCGTCTCCCCTCCCCTCCTCCCATAGGTGCGCCATGTCCACGGTCCTCTTCTCCCACGTCTCCTTTTCCTACGGAGCGACGCCCGTCCTCGGCAATGTCTCCTTCGCATGCGGGCCCGGCGACTGCTTGGCCGTCGTCGGCCCGAACGGGGTCGGCAAGTCGACGCTGCTCGCCCTGGCGGCCGGCCTGCTCGAGCCGGACTCCGGAACGGTCAGCGCCCCGCCTGTCCCTCCGGCCGCGGCGTTCCTGACGGCACTGCCGCCCGCAGCGGCTCCTCCGCCCACAACGGCTCCACCGTCGGCAGCACCCCCTCCGCCCTCGCCGACGGGGTCCACGCCGCTCCCCCCGTCCGCAGAGGCGCACGGGGCGCGCACCGTCGCGTGCTTCATCGAGGCCGCGACCTCCGGCACCCGCGCACTGGCGGCGCGCTTCGACGCCCTCACCGAGCGCCTCGCCCAGGGCGCCTCCCCGCGCGACGAGGCGGAGTACGACCGCGTCCTGGCTGCGATGACCGCGCGGGACGCGTGGACCATCGACGCGCGCCTCGAGCAGACACTGGAGGCCCTCGGCCTGGGCGGCGTCGACCGCTCCCGCGCCCTCGCCTCCCTCTCCCCGGGGCAGCGCGCCCGCCTGCGCCTGGCCCTCGTCCTCGTCGAGCGCCCGGACGCCCTCGTCCTGGACGAGCCCACGAACCACCTGGACGCGGACGGGCGCGAGCACCTGGCGCGCGCCATCGACGACTGGCAGGGGCCGGTCCTCATGACCAGCCACGACCGGGCCTTCATCGAGCGCACGGCGACGGCGCTGCTCGACCTGGATCCGGCGCCGTGGCGGGCGCTCGCGGTCGCCGACGGGGAGCCCGCGGACTTCGGGGCGTACCGGGTGGGCGGGTCCTACTCGGACTACCTGCGGGACAAGGCGGCCGCGCGCTCGCGGCACGCCGCCGTCCACGCGGAGCAGCAGGCCGCGAAACGCCGGCTCGCGGCGCACCGGCGGGACTCGGCGGTGGTGGGGCACGCGCGCTTCAAGCCCCGCACGGAGACGAGGATGGCGCAGAAGTACTACGCCGACCGCGCCCAGGCCGTCTCGACGCGGCGCATCAACGACGACTCCCGGAGGCTGGCCGCCCTGGCGGCCCGCGAAGTCCCCAAGCCCCGTTACGACGAGGCGGTGTTCGCCTTCCCCCGCCCGTCGGAGTCCACCGCCGGCGGGCCGCCGCCGCTCCCGCGCTCGGGGGGCATCGCCCTGTCCGTCCGCGGAGCGTCGGTGGAGGGCCGCCTCGCGCCGACCTCCTTCGAGGTGCGCCACGGCGAGCACCTGCTCATCACCGGCCCCAACGGGTCGGGCAAGACCACCCTGCTGGAGTGGATCGCGCGCGGAGCCCCCGCCGGGGCGCACGGACGCGTCAACGCCGCCCCCGGGGCCGTCCTCGTGCCCCAGGAACCACCCCGGCCCGGCGACCCCCTGGTCCCCGAGGACGCGTGGCGCCTGGGCGTCGGAGAGGCCGGAAGGGGATTCGTTCCCCCTGCCCTGTGGAACAGGCCGCTCGGCGGGCTCTCCGCGGGGAACCAGCGCAGGGCGCAGCTGGCCTGGGCGGCGCGCGCCGACCCACGCGTCCTCGTGATCGACGAGCCCACGAACTACCTGGACCTGGACGCGCTGGAGTCCCTCGAGGAGTCCCTGCGGCAGTGGGGAGGCACCCTGGTGGCCTCCACGCACGACGAGTGGCTGATCGCCAAGTGGTGGGGCAACATCCTCCGGCTGGAGGGGGCGCATGGGCGCTGAGTCCGTCCGCGGCCCCGTGGGCGGACCCGCGGACGCCTGGGGCGGGGTGCGCAGGGCGCGCAGCGCCGTGGCAAGGGCACTGGCCCGGGCCCGGATCCCATTGTCCGGCCCCGGCTCCCGTCGGCCAGCCCCCGCGGACCGAGGTCCGCGGGCAGCCCGTCAGAAGGTGAGGAACCCCCACCGGATGAGTTCGGCCAGCGGCGCCCGCGCCTCGTCCCACACGTCGTCGGCCTCGCGGTCGGTCAGGGCCGCCACCGCGGCGACGATCTGGCCGACCGTGAGAGCGCCGTCGGACGCCCCCACGATGGCCGAGACCGCGGGGGAGACGGGGACGGACCGCCCCAGGCCCGCGCCCTGGTGGAGGACGAGCAGACAGGGGTCGGGCGAGCCGGGCACGTAATGCCTCTCCTCGCGCACATCCGGGGCGCGCGTGAGCGCCAGGTCCCAGGTCCGCGGGGCGCGAAGCGAGCGCAGCGCCCAGGCCACGTCCACTCCGCGCGGGGCGCGCCCCTCCAGGGCGAGGTCGAAGGCCGCCCTGCCGCCCCCGGGAAGCCACTGACTGCCCCCGGCGCCCTGGTCGGGACCGCCCGGCGCCCGCTCCCCCTCCCCGGGCTCCGGGCGCCTCACGGCGAGGAATCCCATTCCGATGGCGCCGACCCCCGCGGCTGTGAAATCCCGGAGCCACGCGGCGTAACCGCGTTCGAACGCTTCGTGGGACATGCGGTGGCCGCCCGAGTCCCGGATCCACATCTCCGCGTACTGCGCGGGGTCGAGCGCGTCGCGCTGGACGACCCACGCGTCGACCCCCAGCCCCGACAACCAGTCCTCGACGCGCGGGGACCAGTGCCCATCGGGGTCGGCACCCGCGGGGATCTCCCAGTTCGCCAGTATCTGCAGCGTGCCCCCAGGGGCGAGGTGGTCGGGCGCGGACCGGATGAGGGCGCCCACCAGCTCGTCGCGCTGCATACCGCCGTCGCGGTACTCGTGGAAGCCCGCGCCCGCGCGCACGGTGTCCGGGGTGATGACGAAGGGAGGGTTGGACACGATGAGGTCGAAGGACTCCCCCGACACCGGTTCGAACAGGGAGCCGACGCGCACGTCGATCGGCGCGCCGTTGAGCGCCGCGTTGAATTGGGTGAGCGCCCCGGCCCTGGCCGAAAGGTCGGTGGCGACGACGCGCCCGCAGTGGGTCGCCAGGTACAGGGCCTGGATGCCGCAGCCGCACCCCAGGTCGAGGGCGGAGCCGACGCGCTCGCGGATCGTCTGCCCGAGCAGGCTGAGGGACGCCCCGCCGATGCCGAGCACGTGGTCCTCGTCCAGGGGCCGTCCCGTCACGTCCTCTCCGAGGTCCGAGGCGACCCACCACTGGTGCTCGCGCTGGGCGCCCGGGTCGTCGGGGTCGGGCAGGGAGGCGGAGTGGGGCCGCAGGTCGAAGAGGGCGGCGAGGCGCGGGGGCGCACCCTCCTCGGCTCCGCCGGGGGCCTCGTCCGCCGGGTGGGCGCCGGCCCCGTCCGCAGCGGCGTCCCCAGCGCGGCCGGGCGCCCCTTCCGCAGTACCCGCCGCTGCCCTGTCCTTGCCGTCGGCCCCCGGGGCGCCGCCATCGGCCCCGCTCCCCCCGGTCGGACTCGGAGCGCTGGCGCGGGGCGCGCCCTCCTCCCCCGCCGGGCCCGCCAGCCCGAGGCGGACGAGACCGCGCGCCCCGAGGGAGGGCAGCGCCGCGTCGAGGACGTCGGACGCCTCGTCGGCGCCGAGCATGAAGAACCGGGTGAGGACGGCAGCGGGGTCGCGCGATCCCGCCAGTTCCAGCAGGGCGGGGACGCGCATCCCGCGCATCATGGCGTCTGTGGCGGTGGCGCTGAGCGCCGCGTTGATGCGGTCCACCGTCCACTCCGAGGCGCCGAGGTCGGCGCGCAGGGAGTCGATGAGGTCGATGTCGAGCACGGGGACTGGCGTCGAGGAGTGAGTCATGCCTCCAGACTAGGACCAGGCCGCCGCGGCTCAAAGCCGACGTCCCCGCAGCCCGGGGCGGAGATCCGGCGTCCCCGGGCCTGCCCCTGCGGTTCCCGGGACGCGGAGGCCCGCGGTTCCGGGGCTCTCGTCCCACGAGCGCCTGTCTGCTGCTGGGCGCGGGCGCGCCGGTATAATCACCCCGACCCGGCGCGCACTGCGCCCGTTGGCGCTGCGGGCTCCAACGCGCCCGCTCGCGCGACCGGCCCGACCCGATGGGAGGACCCCCATGCCCAGTGGCCTTGTGGCGCTTCTAGACGACATCGCGACACTCGCGAAGGCGACCGCGTCGTCGTTGGACGACATCGCAGCGGGCGCTGTCAAGGCGTCGTCGAAGGCGGTGGGCGTCGTCATCGACGACACCGCGGTCACCCCGCAGTACGTGCAGGGCCTCTCCCCGGACCGGGAGTTGCCCATCATCGGGCGGATAGCGAAGGGCTCGCTGATCAACAAGCTCTTCATCGTCCTGCCGGTCGCGCTGGCGCTCACGTGGTTGGCACCGTGGGCGCTGCCCATCCTGTTGATCGCGGGGGGCTCCTACCTGTGCTTCGAGGGAGGGGAGAAGGTCCTGTCCGCCCTGGGGTGGCTCCCCCACCACCAGGCGGGGGCCGGTTCGGAGGAGGGCCCGGAGACAGCGCCGCAGGAGGTGGAGAGGAGGATCGTCGCCTCGGCGACGCGCACCGACCTCATCCTCTCCTCGGAGATCATGCTCGTGTCGATGGCGGGACTGGCCGGCGAGTCGGCGCCGAGGCGGGTGGCGATCCTCATCGCGGTGGCGTTCTTCATGACTTTCTTCGTCTACGGGCTCGTGGCGCTGCTGGTGAAGATGGACGATTTCGGGCTGCGACTGGCGCGCGCGGGAGCGCCGGAGGGCGCGGCGGCCGATCCGATGGAGAACCGGCCCGGCCCCGTGGACAACGTGGGCCGCCTGATCGTCAGGGCCATGCCGCGGGTGTTCCGGGTGATCGGCGTCGTGGGGACGGTCGCGATGCTGTGGGTCGGCGGCCACCTGGTCATCGAGAGCCTCGCGGAGCTGGGGGCCACCGGCCCCCACCACGTGGTGGCGGCCGCCGAGCACGCGGTCGCAGGGGCGGGCGGCTTCGCCCAGTGGTGCGCCGAGTCGTTCCTGTCGGGGGTGTTCGGCCTGGCGCTGGGCGGGTTCCTCGCCCTCGTCTGGGCGGTGGCGCGGCGCCTGGTGCGCCGGAAGCGCTGATGCGGGCGGGAGCGCCGGTGCGCAATAGCGCCCTGCATCACAGTCCTCTGGACGGCGGGCACCGGCCGGACGGCAACCGGGTGCGGAACGGGCACCACATCTTATGACCTGCCGCACTAGCCACTCCCAATTCCGGGACTAAAGTACTAGGCTAGGGCCAAGGACAACGCATAAGGAGCACCATGCCCGTTTACACCCTGCCCGACCTGCCCTACGACTACGCCGCCCTGGAGCCCTACATCTCGAGCACCATCATGGAGCTGCACCACGACAAGCACCACGCGAACTACGTGGCGGGCGCCAACGCCGCCCTCGAGAAGCTCGAGGCCGCCCGCGAGTCCGGCGATTTCGCCGCCATCAACCTCCTCGAGAAGAACCTGGCCTTCAACCTCGGCGGCCACGTGAACCACTCGATCTTCTGGACGAACATGACCGGCGAGGGCGCCTCGCGCCCCGAGGGCGAGCTCGCCGCCGCCATCGACGAGTTCTTCGGCTCCTTCGAGAAGTTCCAGGCGCAGTTCGCGGCCGCGGCCCTGGGCCTGCAGGGCTCGGGCTGGGCGGTCCTCGCGTGGGACACCGTCGGCAAGCGCCTGGTCACCCTGCAACTCACCGACCAGCAGGGAAACATCCCCGTCGCCACCGTCCCGTTGCTCATGATCGACATGTGGGAGCACGCCTTCTACCTCGACTACAGCAACGTCAAGGCCGACTACGTCAAGGCCTGGTGGAACGTCGTCAACTGGGCGAACGCCGAGGAGCGCTTCAACGGCGCCCGACTGGCCTCCCGGCTGGTCAACGCCCACGAGGCCCTGGCCGGCCTGGGCGCGCAGGCCGTCGACACCGTCAAGGGCTGGTGGCAGAGCTGACGCCCGCACCGCCTCGGCGGCGAGTGAGGGGGCGGAGCCGCTGGGCGCCGCCCCCCCTCGCTGTTGCCCTCCCCTGTCCGGCGGCTCGCACCGCGCCTCTGCCCTATCCCGGCCCAACGGTCGGCGTTACACTGGGTCCATCCGGTCCATCTGGGATAGGGGCTGTTGTGCTGTACTTCCTCTGGGCGTTCGGCGGGGACTCCGACGGCGGGCCCGACGACGTTCCCGCGCTACTCGCGGATTTGGCGAACACCGACGACGAGCACGTCGACGTCAGTTTCAGCAAAGGCGACATCGCGGTCTCGGTGAGCCGTTCCCTGTGGCTGTCCATCGAGGACGTCGAGGCGGACACCCTGCCGCCGCGGAGCTTCCACGCCCCCGACGAGGCAACGGTCGTCGAGATCGCGCGCCTGCTGGACGAGGACCGCGTGGACGAGATCCTGGAGCGATACCCCTGGGTGGACGGCTACCCGCAGCCGGACCGCGACGAGCTGCTGCGCACCCTCACCGGAGGGGTCTTGGGGTCGGCGCCCGAGGCGCCACAGGGGCGCCCGGAGGGCACCGGCCATTGCGATGCGGCCGACTCGCGCGGATGACGCCGGACCACGCAGCGAACGCGCAGCTCCTCGTCATCGCGCTCGGGATCGACGCGGCACACCGCCTCCTCGCCATGCGAGGGCGCGGGGCGGGCCGCGCGATACGGGCCCGCGCGCGAGTCATTGCCGACAGACGGGGCCCAGCGGAGCGCGTCATAGCCGCCAGGCGCCGGCCAAGCCCCACGGTGCGTGTCATAACCGTCGGCACAGGCTAAGCCCCACGGTGCGTGTCATAGCCATCGGCACAGGCTCGCATTGGGGTAGGCTACGCCGCATTGGGGTAGGCAATTTACCTGCCCCAATACTTGGTTCCCTGCCCCAATGCCCTTTTCCCTGCCCCACCGCGACACTCCAATGCCCATTTCCCTGCCCCGCTACGGCTTCTCCCTCCCCGAGGCAGACCCCCGCACTTGGGAGCACGCCAATTCCGCTGCCGGTCCGGTCGCTGGATACAGGAGCAGGCTGTGGCGGCGCGACGGATTCCGTTCTCACTGGGATGCCGTTGCTGGCACGGCGAAACCACCTGGCCCATGAGCGCCCGAGTCCGGGCGCCGCGCACGACAGGCCCGTTTTCACAGCGCTACCACGATCCGCGCGAGCGACTCCGCGGGGCTGTCCCGCGCAGCGGCTCAGCTTCGCTCGCAAAACAGCTCGACCGCCGCCCCGACCGGCTCGCTTTGCAGTACAAAACTCCACCAGAAGGGCATAAAGGGCAATATTCCGCCGAACACCCAGTGGCCCCACCCGAGCCGCCCCACTTTCAAACTCCACCCAACAGCCCAGTCAGCCCGCGCGTCGGCCGCGATTCCAGCTGCCCCGCTCGAACGACCGCGCGCCGGCCTGCGGCCACGGCCGTCAAGCGAACAGCGACTACTCCTGAACCAAGAACGCCCCCCGACTCCAACTTTCCGTTGGAACCAGGGGGCTTCCCGTGGCGGTAGCGCTGGGATTTGAACCCAGGGTGGCTGTTACACCACACAGCATTTCGAGTGCTGCACCTTCGGCCGCTCGGACACGCTACCTTACCCGGCCATATTAGCGTAAACGGGTCATGGTCGCGCAAGTCGGGCCGGGAGCTGCGACCCTTCGCACACACCGGCACCGCCTCCCGCATACCGCCCCCGCGCATACCGCCCCCGCGCTGCCAGAATCCGCGCCCCGCCTTAGGCTGGCCTGGCATACCATCCGTGCAGTGAAAGGAAACTCCGTGTCCGCGCCACAGGCGGGCCGCCCGGCCCCACTCGAAGCACCGGCCCCGCTCAAAGAACTCACCATCCGCGGCATCGTGATCGGCGGCATCATCACCCTCGTCTTCACCGCCGCGAACGTCTACCTGGGGTTGAAGGTCGGCCTCACCTTCGCCACCTCGATCCCTGCGGCCGTCATCTCGATGGCGGTCCTGCGCCTGTGGAGCGACCACACGGTCCAGGAGAACAACATCGTCCAGACCATCGCCTCGGCCGCTGGAACACTGTCGGCCGTGATCTTCGTGCTGCCGGGCCTGGTGATCGTGGGGTGGTGGAACGGCTTCCCCTACTGGCAGACCATGCTGGTGTGCGCCCTGGGCGGCTCCCTGGGCGTCATGTACTCGATCCCCCTGCGCCGCGCCCTGGTCACCGGTTCCGAATTGCCCTACCCGGAGGGCGTCGCGGGCGCCGAGATCCTCAAAGTCGGCGACGCCCACGGGGCCGGGGAGGACAACAGGCGGGGACTCCTCGCCATCGTTCTCGGGGCCCTCGCCTCGTCCCTCATGAGCCTGCTGTCGAACCTCAAGATCGCGGCGAGCGGCGTCTCGGCCGCGTTCCGGCTGGGCGGAACGGGCACGATGCTGGGATCGTCGTTGTCAATGGCGCTCATCGGCGTCGGCCACTTGGTGGGCATGACGGTCGGCGTCGCGATGCTGGTCGGCATGCTCCTGTCCTACGGGGTGCTGCTCCCCTACTTCGCCTCGGGCTCCTTGGACGGGGGTGACGGCCTGGAGGACGCCCTGGGCGCGGTTTTCCGCTCCGACGTGCGTTTCATCGGCGCGGGGGTCATGGCGGTGGCCGCCGTGTGGACCCTCGTGAAGATCATGGTCCCGATCGTGCGCGGCATGCGCGAGTCGGTGGCCGCCTCGCGCGCGAGGCACGGGGGCGGCAGCGTGGCGCGCACGGAGAGGGACATCCCCGCGGGCGTGGTCGTGGCCTCGATCCTGGCGTCGATGCTCCCCATCGGCGGCCTGTTGTGGTTCTTCGCGTCGGGCACGGCCATCGCGCACAACACGGGAGCACTGATCGCCGTTTCCGTGGTCTTCATCCTGGCCGCGGGCCTGCTGGTGGCGGCGGTGTGCGGCTACATGGCGGGCTTGATCGGCTCGTCGAACTCCCCGGTCTCCGGCGTGGGCATCCTGGTGGTCGTCCTCACCGCGCTGGCGGTCCTGCTGGTCCACGGGACGGGCTCGTCCGCCGAGGAGACGACGGCGCTGGTCGCCTACACGCTGTTCACCGCGGCCATCGTCTTCTGCATCGCAACGATCGCGAACGACAACCTGCAGGACCTCAAGACCGGCCAACTGGTGGAGGCGACGCCGTGGAAGCAGCAGGTCGCTCTGGTGATCGGCGTCGTCTTCGGCGCCCTGGTGATCCCCCCGGTCCTGGGCCTCATGCAGACGAGCTTCGGTTTCCAGGGGACGCCGGGCGCGGGGGAGAGCGCGCTCGCCGCGCCCCAGGCCTCGCTCATCGCCTCGCTGGCGCAGGGGGTGCTCGGCGGCGGGATCGACTGGGGCCTGCTCGGCCTGGGAGCCGTCATCGGCGCCGTGGTGATCGGCATCGACGAGGCGCTGCGCCCCCTGTCGAGGGGGAGGCTGGCCCTGCCGCCCCTGGCGGTGGGCATGGGCATCTACCTGCCGTCGTCGCTCACGGTCCTGATCCCCGTCGGGGGGCTCATCGGGTTCTTCTACAACCGGTGGGCGGACGGGCGCCCGGAGCCGGGCCGGGCGCGCCGTTTCGGCACTCTGGCGGCCACGGGGCTGATCGTCGGGGAGTCCCTTTTCGGCGTGGTCTTCGCGGGCGTCGCCGGGGCCACGGGTTCGGAGGCGCCGCTGGCGCTGCCTTTCATCGGCGACGGGTACGCCCCTGTGGGGCAGGTGGTCGGCGTCGTGTTCTTCGCGGGCGCCATCGCGCTGCTGTACCGGTGGACGCGCCGCACGAGCGCCGAGGCGGAAGGGGCTGACGGGGCCTGAGCCCCTGTTGCCCCACTACAGCGAGTACCGCGCGCCAGGGCGGAGGGAGCCGACGGGGCCTGAGCCCTGCCACTCCCCCTGGCGGGGACGCGCCCGTCGGCCGGGCGGCCCGGTCGCGCGCCGAGCGGCCGCCCCTGCCATCGCCTGGCGGCCGCACCGGGCGGGGACCCGCGGCACCCGGGTGGGACCCACCCGGGTGCCGCGTCCGCCTCGGCGCCGCCTACTGGGGACCGGCCTTGGCGCGGCGGACCGACATCCGCGCTGCGGCGAAGACCCCGAAGAGCAGTCCTGAGATGGGGAAGAGCACCCACGACTTGTCCCACTGGTCGAAGACGGCCCCCCACACGAAGTAGGCGACGACGACGCACGGCCAGTAGACGCTGGCGACGATCCCGATGACGGGGTCGCGGTAGTCCTCCTCGTCGTAGTCGTACCCTTGGCGGCCCTGGCGGATGAGGGTCTGCTGGGTTTGCGCGGCCCAGTTGGCGGGCAGGAAGACCCACAGGCCGAGCGCCACGAGCGCCACCGACAGCGCCAGGGCGAGTTCGGACAGGTCGCCGCCGTTGAGCGTCCCGTTGTCGGCGCCCGCCGGCACGGCCATGCCGATGCCGATGGGCGGCAGCGCTCGGACGAGCGCGGGTGGCAGTGCCGCGCAGATCCACAGTCCGACGGCGATGGCGAGGCGCCGCATGCGCCGGTCCTCGTGCTCGAGGCGCAGCCTGGCCGCCCACGCCGTGACGATGGGGTCGGTCGTGAACTCCAGGTTCACCAGGTGCTTGACGTTGGCGAACAACCGGGACCTGGACAGCAGTATGATGACGCCGAGGGCGGCGAGGACCAGGTCCACGCCCAGGGCCAGGAAGGTGGCCGTGTCGTCATTGAAGGGGACGAGGCCGACTTCCGAGAGCCCCTGGAGCGCGAATATGGGGATGCCCGTCGAGACCAGGATGGCGACGCTGAGGCCCAGGCTGGCGGCCCCGCGCCTGCGCGCCTCAGCGAGTTCTTGCGCCTCGGGCAGCGTGACGCGGGGGCGGCGCGGGGTCCCGGCCCCGTCGGTCCCGGCCCACGCGGGGGCGGCCTCCGGCTGGGGCGCCGCCTTAGCGGCGGTGAGGTCGTCGGCGATGCCGAGGACGGGGGCGATCTCCTGGAGGTTCCCGAAGTCGGTGATGACGCGGCCGACCGCCTCGTTGTGCGTCATGCCGGAGGCGATGGCGTCGGCGTAGGCGTCCTCCATCATGGCGCGCAGTTCGGCTTTGGCGTCGGCCAGGCGCGTCGAGGCCGGGTAGGGGGCGAACATGGCGTCGAGGAAACTGTCGATGGTGTCCATCATTCTCTTCCTTCCACGAAGCGGTCGACGAGGTCCTTGGTGTCGGCCCATTCCGCGATCTTGTCGTTGAGGTAGGCCTGGCCGGTGGGGCTCAGGCGGTAGTAGGTGCGAGTTTTGCCCGATTCTGAGACGTCTTGGAAGGACTCGGTGACCCCTTGCCCTTCCAGGCGCTTGAGCGCTGAGTAGAGGGTCGTCTGTTTGATGGCGTACTGCCCTTGGGACACCCGGTTGATCGTCTTGGCCAGCTCGTAGGCGTAGGACGGGCGCTCGCGCAGCAGCCCCAGCACGATGAGGTCGACGTACCCTCTGATCGCGTCGGCGCTGATCATCGTTCCCTCCTTCCTTCCACGAGGCGGTGGCCGGCCGGCCCCAACCACACGACAAACGTACCACGTCTGTCGTAGTACGTCTATAGAAACAGTTGAGCAGGATAACCGCACCCGGACCAGCGGGCGGTTGAGCTTGTGATCCGGGGCGCGCTGTCCGCGATACGGGTGCGGGTTGTCTGCGATGTGGGTACGGGTTGTCCGTGATGCGGATCTGGTCGTGCGTGGTGTTCGTCTCTTATGGTGGGTGTTGTTCGTGGTCGGGGCGGTGGGGCGGGGCGCGGGCGGTGAATGAGATCACGACCCAGGAGTGCGTGGCGGCGCTGGGCGTGGACAACGAGGCCGCCGCGGGCTACACCGGGAAAGGCGTGGGCATCGCCGTCATCGACGGGGCGTGTTCAATTGTCTGTGTATCCCCTTGATTTGAAAGGATCGATACGTGATGACTGATGATGTGATGGCTCGTGTTGGCGGGCGCGGGTGTGGTGGAGCAGTTGCGTTCCTCTGGGGCGTTGGACGGCTTGTTCGAGCGGATCGATTCGGGTGGGGCCGGTGATCACTGGGACCGGTGGCCTGCTGCCCGCTTCGCTCGAAGAGCGGCCCCGGGAACGCGGGCTGGCCGCTGAGCTGACCGATCATCAGGGATTCTGGGAGGAGCCGGGTCGGCTCCGTCGGCGCGTCCCAACACGAGGAACGGGAGTGCGGCCAAGGACCGTTGATCCGCAGGTGGGGCCCTCCGGGACCGGTGGCCGCCGGGGGGCCGGGCGGGCTCGCTCGCCCGGCGGCGGCTAGCGCAAGGGGACGGCGCCGGCCCGGGAGGCCAGATCGTAGAGGCGGGAGCCGCTGCCGGGGAGCGGGGCGCGCGGGGGAATGCGACGGGCTCACCGGCCCGCCACGGAGGCGGCCCGTGGCC
>ERZ772764.89-NODE-89-length-61735-cov-42.249125_pt1 | contig 61735 bp, 50 predicted proteins | sample MGYA00512163_ERZ772764 | MGnify/ENA primary metagenome ERZ772764 (study PRJEB29015, sample SAMEA2737903) | human oral metagenome | biome: human oral; feature: human-associated habitat; material: dental | place: China | collected 2094 ... | reverse complement strand
GGCGGCCGGGCGCACCGGCGGGGCCGAACGGGCCGCCTGGCTCTCCGGTTCGCCGGCTCGATCCCGGCCCCCGGCCCCCGCCCGGGAGCCGGTTGCGCCGCCCGAGGGGGTTCGGGGCGCCGCCCCGGCGTCCGGCGCCTGCGAGGCCGGCGAGCCTCCGGTCGGGCCGGCCTCGGCCAGAAGCAGCCTCGCGCACAAGAGCTCGAGCTGGAGGCGCGGCGAGGTCGCGCCGACCATCCCCTTGAGCGCGTCGTTGGTCAGGTCCGCCGCCCGCGAGGCGCCGCGCGCCCCCAGGTGCTCGGCCTGGACGAGCATCCGCTCGTACTGGTCGCGGGGAACCGAGGTGAGGACGTCGTCGGCCTGCTCGCCCGCCAGGGAGACCACGATGAGGTCGCGCAACCGCTGCAGCAGGTCCTCGACGAATCGGCGCGGATCGTGCCCGGACTGGACGACCCTTTCGACCACGGCGAACAGGCTCGCCCCGTCGCGGGCGGCGACGGCATCCACCGCGTCGTCGAGGAGGGAGGCGTCGGTGAAGCCCAGGAGGGCGATCGCCTGGTCGTAGGCGAGCATCCGCTCTTCGGATCCGCCGATCAGCTGGTCGAGAACGGAGAGGGAATCGCGCACGGAGCCGCCGCCGGCCCGCACGACGAGCGGCAGGACTCCCGCGCCGATCTCGATGCCCTCGTCAGCGCAGATGCCGGACATGAACGCTTCGAGGGTCTCGGGCGGGACGAGCCGGAAGGGGTAGTGGTGGGTGCGCGAGCGGATCGTGCCGATGACCTTCTCGGGCTCCGTCGTGGCGAAGACGAATTTGACGTGGTCGGGGGGTTCCTCGACGAGCTTGAGGAGGGCGTTGAACCCCTGGTTGGAGACCATGTGGGCTTCGTCGATGATGAAGATCTTGTAGCCGTCCCGTGCGGGGGCGAAGGCGGCGCGTTCGATGAGCTCGCGGGCGTCGTCCACTCCGCCGTGGCTCGCGGCGTCCATCTCGACCACGTCGAGGCTCCCTCCCCCGGCCAGGGAGAGCTCGCGGCAGGATTCGCATTCGCCGCACGGGGTGTCCGTGGGGGCCTGCGCGCAGTTCAGGCAGCGCGCGAGGATCCGCGCAGACGTGGTCTTCCCGCAGCCGCGCGGGCCGGAGAAGAGGTAGGCGTGTGCCGTTCTGCCAGCCCGCAGGGCCGCCATGATGGGCCTCGTGACGTGTTCCTGGCCGATCACGTCCTGGAATCTCTGCGGGCGGTATCGCCGGTACAGTGCCATGCTCACGCCACCAGTCTACGGGCAGGCGCCGGCGTTCTCACCGGCTTCGACGCCGTACCGCGCACCGCCCCGCCTCACCGATCGACATCGCGATCATCATTCGACTGCAATGACGACGATGCTGATATAGGATCGATGTGTCAGCATGATGCAGTCATTCGCTTCTACGAAAAGGAGAGCGGGAATGTCCCAAGGTTCCTATGATCTGGTTTTCAATTCGGATTCCGTGACGGTGGTGGCAGATACCGTCTCGGCGGACAGCCAGGTTTACAACAACATTTCGGCCGGCATCGGGAAGATGACGGACGACGTCGACTCCACGATCCTGCTTCTTCCAATCGATCAGATTGGGGAGGGAAGTCACACCCGCAACGAGGGAACCAACGAGTTGAAGCATACGCTGGAGCACATCGTCACCATGATGAAACATACCACGCATGAGCTGTCGGACGCCTGTGCCCTTGTCGGCTTGGGCGTCAAAGGCGCCGTTGAGGACTTCGATTCTACGGAGTCGAACATCACCCAGAAATTCAAGTTCATGATGTCCAGCAAACCGGTTCAGTGAACGGTTTTCCATCGAAAATTTGCGGCTTGGAAGATGCGAAGCCGATTCCACCGGGCAGCCGGTATGAGAGCTGCACAAGGCGCATGGCAAGGGCTTCGGAATCGTATGGCTCCCGTGCATCCTCGGACCCCTTCGCGGTTTTGAACCCGTTTCGGGCTCATTGTGAGCGAAGGGGTGGCGGTAATAAGATACGTCTATGAAAAAACAATGGGCGAAGCTATGGTGTTCTGCGATCGCATCGGTCGTCTTTCTGGCGGCGGCGGGATGTACCGGCCAGTCCAAGCCAGCCGAGTCGGCTTCAAGCACGACGCCGTCGCCGAGTACGAGTTCGTCGCCGACGCCATTCGTCAAAGGCACGCGGATGAGGATTCCGGGCAAGCTCTCAATCGTGGTCCCCGATGGATACATCGCCTACACAGCCGAACAGACTCGTCGATCCTTCCATCCCATCGTTATCGTACCTCGAGGAACCCCGATTGAAAAAGCCGACAGAACTCCACAGCGTTTAGAAATACTTACATACTTCACTAAAGAAAAAGGGGAAAAAAGTCGAGATAATATTTTCAATGAATATACCCATTGGAAACAAATTAGCGAATTAAGGAAAGAAAATGCTATAAAAATTGATAATAGCATTTTATATGGAATATATTACAAACGGACAGACGCAATAGGAACAGTATCACGTCAAACTTGGTATAGAACCATAGGAAATAGCGGATGGAAAATCGACATTATCGGACCCGATAATGCTGAAAATATTCCACAAGAGCTTCTCGACGCCATGCGAACAATAGAATTCGCTAAGCAAAAGCAAACCGATTCCGACTAATGCCCATCCCGAGTGGCATCCTTCCGGCTTTGTTCAGCAGTCCGCAGTAAGTCGTCGATCTTCTTGCTCGCTTCGCCGAATGCCTTCCCCTGGCCGGACATCAAGCCTTGATCGCTGCCCATCCAATCCTCGTATTCTGATTTTGCTACCGAATTCATCTTCACGTAAGGCTTGAGAGATCCGTCCGTATTGAGCGGAGAATCACTTTGTCCGGCTCTCGCACCCCACCTCTGCTGTGGTGTCTCGGCTCCGGAAGGCCAGGTATTGGCTTCGGAAGCCGCCGCGAGGAACTGACTCTTCATCGTCAGAGCCACACCGTTATGAGCATCGACAACTGTATAGTGGGCAGTCGCCGCATTAGACGTCGGCAGCATAGTTTCCAAAATCTTGGGAAGACCCCAATCTTTCCCCGCATTTATATTCAGCATTGTTCCGGCTTTCCGCCAGTCAGGAAGACCGGTTATGGGAACTAAATTACCGAATGGAACAATCGATACGCCTTTAGATACTAAAGACTGAATATATCCATTATTTTGATCTAAAACTTTTTTCATATTTTCGTTTGCATTGTGTGGAGCCACCGTCAAAGTCTCCAAAGTGTCCGTCCATGAGGCCACAGTCGTTTTGAGTCCAATGTAGTTGCGATCACGCATGTTTTTTACCATGTCAACATGCATTTGAGCCATAGAATGATTTATCATGGTTTTAGAAGCTTGTTTGTCAATGGAGACATCAACAAGAACGCCATCAAGCCCTTTTAGTCTTGATATATCATATGCGCTTACTCTTAGCATGTATTCACCTGGACGATCCGGATATTCGCTGTAATGTAAAAGATCCGCTTTGCTAGATTGCATTTGGTAAGCTATATCATGCATATACGGTCCAAGTATTGCCCCTGATATCCTCCTCAGGTGGGAATGACTATAGCCGAATCTGCTCTGTCCTTTGTTAAAACCTCCAGCGTCCATGGCTTCTTTATAACCGTCAATGTATTCATGCAGTACTGTAAAATTTTCTTTATGTCGGCGTGCATCAGGCATGGATGTCACTTCATAAACCATTTTGCCAAGATGTTCGCCTTTGTCAGGATATTGAATTTCTCCCCCAGATAACTTATAACGTCCTCCAACTAAATATTTAGTCACATTTTGATCGTTTTCACCTTCAATTCCTACATTTGACGACAAAAATGTTCTATTCATCTGTGGATCGCCGTCCATACCGTGCAGAACATTAGCAACTGGATCCCATGTACCTAAAGGCGGCTTACCATAGGATATAAACGGTACACCTGTATTATTAGTATCATGCATACCGCTCGCCTTGTAATCACGCAGATAATTTCTACTGTACTGTGCTTTTTGCTCGTAATCCCATTTAAGTAGATCATGCATCACATTATGTTTGCCATTGACGAATTCTCGTGAAAATGTCAACTCAGGGTGTTCACAAGCCCCAAGTCCCCAAGCTTGAGCAAGAAATACATAGCCACGTGATTCTTTCTTCACCGTGCTTGAACTATAAACTCCTAAATTGTGAAATGGTTTTGCATCGAAGCTACTACGTCCTATTTTTTTGATTTGTTCTAAATATCCCTCTTGCCATTCAGAAAGGGATTTATGGATGATTTTCCCATTTTCTCCCTCTACTTTTACTTCCATTGTCGAGCCATAAGATCGCCAGGCATTCCACATTGCTACGCGCTCTCGTTGGTGAGGATCCGATGAATTCGCATCCAAATCGCGAGGAATCGATCCCGTGGCCAGCATCGTCCCACTGCCCATCGCGGATAGCGCCTTTCCTACGGCTTGACGCTGCGCCGAATCCGGATCCAAACGATCCGCGTTCGCAGCGAACGATGCGATTTTACCTGGACCGTATTTCATAGCAAATGCATTTGCCAGAAACGGATCCGTACCCAACCGCTTAGCATATCGGGAATTGAATTCATCCAAGCTTTCCTTTCGAGTGTTGCCATTTTTGTCTACATCCGACAATAATTTCACTGCATCGTCTGCATCTCTGTTCGCATCGGTCACACGCGTTTGAGTGGCGATAAACCCTCCACCGTCACCGAACATGGCAACACCCACATTGCGCCGAACATCAGCATCATTATGCCCTGTAGTCTTGGAAGATGGCAGAAATTCCTCCAATTTCTTTTTCAATTCCACCGCCGTTGCTGCAGCTAAAGCGTCTAAGGCCCTAATGTCCTTATTGTATGCCTTTGCAATTCTTTTCTGAGCGGAGTCGAGTTCATTTTCAACATCTTCCGCCTTAGGATAGCAAATGTTCTTATCTATAGCCTGACCAGGCTTCGGAACTAAAGCCATTCTATTATCGTGAGTACTTTTTGCTTGATCCCAATCACTTTGATGTTTTTTAATTTTATTTTGAGTGTTCGAATAAGCTTCATTATAATTTTCTAACTTTTCATGAATGAATTGTTCTATTCCAGCTGCTTTATGCGCGGCTGATTTAATCAATGAGGCTTCTCGTGCGTACGCTTCCTTAGCGCGACCACTCCATACGTCGGACTGAGAGCCAATCCTCCCCGAAACCGTGCTGCCATCACGAGCGACGTCCGTCTCGAGGATAGCCCCGGCCAAGTTTTTGAATGCGATGGCCAGTCCGTGGATATCCGCTTTGTCCAAAGACGGCAACTCGTCGGCACCGCCGGTAAATGACACATATGCCATCGTGAATACCTCGTTTCTCCGCCGGATCCAGAGGATTCGGAAGGTTCAGGAAATTTTCTGCATAAGGCTACTTCCCTGTGTACCACTTCGGTGAGTTGCATTTCAATATTCCAGCACTTTCGATTTCCAAACTAATTCGATCACATTTTCGATTCAATGTTTTGAATGTCATTCAATTTCATTGATATATCGGGTTTCGATTGCTACAAAACAGTTCGGCAGCTTTCTGGGATAACTTTCATCGGTAAGGTGGCTGCGCAGGAACCAGTTTGAATTTCCGCGAAACGAGTCTTGCGGCGGATATGACTTTCGCTTACGCTCATAGTTCGCATCTTCGTTCGATCCGATCGCACTCAGGCCGGTTTCGGCGCTCCTCTCCCAAAGCTTTTCGCAGCCCAAGGCGGCCCCGAAAGCGGAAGGAAAAGGGTAGGCGAAGGAAATGAAAAGGACTTCCCACGCACCCGCCAGAGCCCGCATACCCTTGCTGCCTTCCAGCCCTGGGGGAGTTTTGCGGGATGACGCCGCGTGGGAAGCCACGTCCAGATTACCCGACCGGCCAGCGGCCCGCCAGCCGCACCGGTCCCTCCGCGGCCTGGTTCTGCCGGCCAGCGGACATTCGGCTCCGCGTCACGCGTCTGCGTCCTAGAGTGGGGGCATGAGCATCGACATCCCTGGCATGGGCACGGCGGATTGGCTCGGCGCCCTCGACAATCTCGATCTTCTGGCCGTCCCGGTGGCCGCGTCCCTCACGGCCGTCGCGGAGCGCGAGCCGGATCTGGCGGCGCAGGCCGTGGTGGCCGCGATCGATCCGGAGTTCGCCGACACCGACGCGATGACGGCGCGCTACGCCATGGATCTGCGCCTCTCGTGCAACTGCGTGCTCGTGGCGGGCAAGCGCGAGGGGCAGGAGCGCATTGCGGCGGCCGTCGTCCGCGCGACGACGAAGGCCGACGTCAACCACGTCATCAAGAAGCTCCTGAATGTGCGCAAGGCCTCCTTCTGGCCGCAGGAACGGGCCGTGGAGGCCTCGGGGATGGAGTACGGCGGGATCACCCCCGTCGGGGTGCCGGAGGGCTGGCGTCTGCTGCTCGACACGCGCGTCGTAGAAGGCTTCGCCGTGATCGGCTCGGGGCTGCGCTCCTCCAAGCTGGCGCTGCCCGGCGAACTCCTGGCGAGGCTGCCCGGCGCCGAAGTGGTCGAAGGCCTGGCCGCCGAGTAGGCCGCCGGCAAACCGAGTAGGCCGCCGGCAATCGGCGCCTGCCGGCACAGCCGGTCGGCTCCTTTACGCAGTAAGGTAAAGGTGCTTCGAATCGCGCCTGGAGCCCGGCTACGCCTCTTCGCTCAAGGCGAGGCCTTCGCGAGCGCACTCGGGCACTACAGCCGGCTAGCGGGCTCCTTACAGCCGACTAGCCTTCCGTTCGCTCCCGCTTCCCAGCCGCGGGAAGGGCCGGAGCGAGAACACGACCTCAACGGGCACGTCGAAGTATTCGGCGATCTGCAGGGCGAGGCTGAGCGAGGGCGAGTACTCGCCCCGCTCCAGGTAGCCGATCGTCTGGTAGTGGACTCCCAGGGCCTCGGCGAGTTCGCGACGCGACGTGCCGCGCTCGGCCCGCAGCATGGCGATGCGATTGTGTATCGCCACTCAGTACCCCCTGGCCAGGAAGCGCTCCCGGGCGGCGGCCACCGAACTCCCGGAGACCCCGCGGATCATCTTGCGCATGAGGATCGGGGCGAGCACCAGCCCGGCCACCGCCCACGCGCCGAGCACCGCCAGGGATTCGAGGGTGTGCCATGACTCCCCCGCTTCCAGCGCCACCGCTTGCCCGGGCAGGAAGGCGGACCGCATCCCCAGCCCCAGCCAATAGACCGGGAAGGCCTTCGCGATCGCCTGGACCCATCCGGCCATGCCGACCACCGGGCTGAAGATCCCCGATATGATCATCAGGCCGTACAGGAAAACGATCGGGATCACGAGGGCGACGGAGCTGCTGATCAGGCACCCGATCACTGCGCCGATCGGAATGGAGCACACCAGGCCCAGCGCGCACCAGCCGAAGGCCGCCAACCATCTCAGCGGCTCGGAGGGGACCAGGCCTCCCAGGGCGAGGGCTCCCACGGCCAGGCTGACGAGGAAGCACAGCATGTTGGCGACGCACTGGTAGAAGGTCTTGCCGACGACGTATCCGGTGATCCCCCTCGGGACGGCTTTCATCCGGACGAGCGAGCCGTCCTCCTTCTCCGCGAGGATCTCGCCGGCGACCCCGGCGAACCCGCCTATCACGAGGCCGAAACCGAGCAGCCCCGGGAAGGAGTATCCCATGCCCGTCAGGGTGAAGCCGCTGTCGGTCTCCTGGCCCGGGGCCAGGAAAAAAACGACGATGAGCATGACGGGGATCGTCATCAGGCTCACCATCGTGCCGCCGGTCATGGAGTTGCGCAGGTCGATCAGGCCCTGGCGCATGCCGCAGCGCAGCACGCCGATGGCGGTTGTCACGCGGGTATTCGCATTCACGCGAGGCTCCCTTCCCCCGCCGCGTCCAGTATGGCGAGCGTGTTCCTCTGCACGTCCGTCGCTGTGCCGCCTTCGGCCTGCCGGACCAGGCCGATGTAGGCGTCTTCGAGCGTGGCCCGCCGGACTTCCAGATCCTCGACGCGGCCGTCCCCGGCCAGCAGCTCGCGGAGGAAGCCCGTGGCGTCGGGTGTGGCGTGGACGTGCCGCTGGGCTCCGTCGGACCAGCGGACCTCGGCCTGCCCGAAGTCGAGGCGGCGCAGCTGGTCCGGCGAGCCGTCCGCGATGATCCGGTGTTCGGCCAGAATGAGGATCCGGCTGGCCACCTCCTCTGCCTCGCCGAGGTCGTGGGTGGTCATGAGGATCGTCGTGCGATCGTCGGCCAGGGATTCGATGATGTCGTGGAAGCCGCGGCGGGCCAGCGGGTCGAATCCCGCGGTCGGCTCGTCGAGGAAGAGGATCTCCGGCCTGCCCACGAGCCCGGCGGCGACGTCGAGACGGCGCCGTTTGCCGCCCGACAGCTGCCCGATCCTCTTCGACTCCTCCTCGGCCAGGCCGACGGTGCGAAGCAGGTCCGGAGTCGGCCACGGGCGCGGAACCTCGGCGGTGGAGAAGGGCCGGTAGTAGGAGCCCAGGTAGTCGAGGAATTCGCCGACCCGCCATTTCGCGTGGTCGCGCCAGGACTGCAGGACGGCCCCGACCCTGGCCCGCCAGACTTCGCCGGCCTCCCACGGGGTGGCGCCCAATACCTTCACCCTCCCGGAAGAGGGCGTGCGCAGGCCTTCGAATATCTCGATCGCGGTGGTCTTGCCCGCACCGTTGGGGCCTAGGAGGACGACCACTTCGCCCCGGAGAACCGTGAGGTTCAGGCCGTCGAGGACGAGGTTGTCTCCGTAGGCGACGCACAGATCGGCGACCTCGACGGCCTTGACGGCGCCTGCATCGGGTCCGGTGCCCGGACCAGTGCCGGGCCCGGGGCCCGGCTGAAGGCCTACAGCAGTCATAGTCCGGAATATAGTAGAGGTACTACATCCTGTCAATGGACTGCTCCGCCGGAACGTGTACTCGAGGTCGGCCATGCGATCGGGCGATGCCGGCCGGATGCTCAAGCGAGACCAGACAGATGCTCGGGTAAGGCCGGACAGATGCTCAGGCGAGACTGGCCGAACGGCAGGCGAAAGCGAGGCCGGAGATTGCCGGATTCCGCGCCATCGGCTACCATGGATCAGCGCAATCTTTGCGCCTCAGGAGGATTCGCCTAGTGGCCTATGGCGCACGCTTGGAAAGCGTGTTGGGTGCAAGCCCTCGGGGGTTCGAATCCCCCATCCTCCGCTACAGTCGACTTATACAGACCCTAGTCATAAAGTGACCAGAGGTCGTTTGTTGCGGAGCTGGCCGGGATTGTGTTGCCTTTTTCCTTGATGCTACTTATGCAGAGCCAGACTTTCAAGTAGCGAAATAGGCGTAAGAAAGTGGCGGGAAGGCGTCTTGGGATATATTTTCTGGCTTGGCGTCTTCAGGCACGAGTAGCGTGTAAAGGCACGTGCTCACCTCTGCCGCCGGGGGAGTTGGGCAGTCTTTAGTCGTGGCATGCTGCGTAGTTCAAGATTCCCGTTTGCAGTTACTCGTCGGCCAATGGCAGAGAGCGCTATACGGGCGCACCAGGAAGACGTGGCGACGTGCGCGTGTGATGGCGACTCGTAGCAATCGACGTGCGCTTTCACGCTCCGAAGATAAGGCCTCCGCGCGGAAGAAGGCGTCAGCGCGGAAGAAGGCGTCAGCGCTCTTCGGGTAGCCGTCGACGATTACGACTCCGTCGAACTCTTTTCCTTTCGCCTTGTGCACCGTCATCAGAGAGCAGCCGACGGGTTCGCGATAATCTGATTGGAGAGACTGCATGCTAAGTGGCCGACGAAGCAGACGAGAGGCGTTGATGTAGTTGCCGTGTTTATCCCACAGATCACTCAAACAGCCGCCTATCTGATCCGATGCCCTGAACAATCGAACAAACTTTACATCACCAAACGCAACGTTCAGCTCGTCGGTTTTTATATCTAATAAATCACGAGCCCTTCGCCAATCGTCTGCTGGACGGCCGGTAAACGGTAACTCACTGTCGTAGGCCTTCTCAAAGTGTTTCGTCACCTTATACTTTAGTTTACCGCCAGCTTTAAGGCTCTTTGCCTCGTCCGAAAGTCTTTTAGAAGATTTCTGGGCATACTTAACCCCTTTAGGGTTTGACGCGTTCTTCATGTCGAAGTATTCAGCAATCAGCTCGAATGTTTGAGCCAAAGCATCCTCCTTGGGAAGTGCCGTCCACTCCAAAATAGACGCGACAACCAGAGAGGCAGCGATTGTCAGGTTGGCATCCCAGAGGACGTCGTGCACAATCGGCTCCATCGGGTAGCCGCAGAACTCGTGATCTTGAGTTAGACAGTCGGACACCTTCGCCACCATTGCATTGGTTCGCGCAAGAACCGCTACAGAAGGCCGCTCAATTCCTTCCTCTTGTAGTCCCGATAGTGTTTTCAAAACAGCCAGATGCATAATTGTGCCAAAGTCATCTGAATTGTAACACGACGTTTTGACCTCAGGAACAGCAGGAAGAGCTTTATTGTGGAGGACTGCGTTGGCGTAGGCGAGGATTCCCGAGTTCGGGCTGCGATGGTTATCACCTCCCAAGTCGAACTCGGCGGGTCTGAGATAGTCGCGAAGATGTTGAAGCCGCTCAGTGCTCACATGTTTGTCGTAGTCAAAAATACGCTGATCAGGATCAGCAAGGAACACCATGCGTGACCGTAGAGACAAAGTCTTAACCAACTCCCACTGAAAGTTGTTGGTGTCCTGAAACTCATCAAGGATAACAACTGGATACTTGTCTGCGATGAGCTTTGCGACCGCCTTTGACCCGACGAGGAGCTTGTTTGCCGCCGATGCGAACTCGCCGAAAACGTAACGGCCTTCCTCTGTGGCCAAGCGCTTGGCTTCCTCTTCCCAAGGTCCGGAGTGACGTGATTTAAGAAGTGTCTCCTCGCTTGGATACAGAATCCGCGGAGGAGTGCCGTTGAGCAATTTGCCGTGTGTTTTCAGGACATCAAGGGCAAATGAGTGGTAGGTGCGCACTTCAATTGGTCGCCGCTCTTCTGCGTTCAACAGGTCACGACATCTGATCTCAACCTGTCGAACGGCGGCCCGAGAAAAACTCAGAAACAGAATCGCTTGTTCAGGAGCAAGCTCCGGGACATACGACTTCGCCTTCAGCAGTGACAGGGTGGTCTTGCCGGAACCGGGGCCGCCAAGCACCAGCATAGGACATTCACTCTGTAAGGCGTTCTCGGCGGTATCTGATAACTTCATGCCGGCAGGCCCACCGTCATTCATTGTCAGGGTGCCCATCTGAAGCAGTCTCGGATGACACCGTCGTCTCACCTTCGGATTGAATAGAACTATTTTGTGTCGAAGACCTTAGATATCTATCGATGTAAAGCAGCGCATCGCGAATGAACGAAGGCAGTTCATCTTCGCTCCGGCATTGCTCAATCAGGATCGCGGCATAACCATACCCGTACGAGTCGCCTTTTCGTACTTTTAACACCTTTTGAGCAAGATTCTTTGGCTCCTCTCCTTCCATTGACACGTTATACTCACAGTTTGCCGGATAGTCAGTACGACGCGATACTTCTTTAAGGAAACTGTGCAGGGCTTTTTCAGGCACCTGGTTCACTAGGATGCGTTCGACTCCTGATTCCGGTGACTCCCAGAACTCGTCATATGCATCAATCATGTCTCCAGTGCCGGACTGATCTGAGCGGTTAGGATTGTCTCGCATGCCGAAGACCGGTTTCCCAAGCGCCTTAAAGATCGGTCCATACGTTGGAGCTTCCTGGTCGCCTCCAGCATCGAAAAGTGACACGCCAGATAGATCGATGTGAGAGTAGCCGGCATGGAATCTTTCGAGCGCTGTTGATGCAGCATTGATGGCGACCACTTCAGTCGCTCCTTCGACAACGAAAACTGCTCGACTGAGAATGGCCTCTGCAAATTGCCGACGTTGAGTGCGATACTTTTTGGGTTTGATGACGTTATGGTCGATTGGTTTGCCGAAAAAACAGTTCTTACTATTACGATCAAGGATGACGACGTTTTCGGCTTCATATTGTTCGATGATGTAAGATGAGTGTGACGTGACGATAGATTGCCCCATCTCCTGAAGCACATACTTCACTACCCGGCGCTGGATGTGGGGTGGCAAGGCGATCTCGGGCTCTTCCATTACAAATATGGCTGAGTTCTCCTCCTTCAAATCGGCGATCATCGTCAACAGGGCAAACACAAGCAAGTTAACTGATCCAGTTCCCTGTCGGCTGAAGGGGATGGGGTAGTTGCTCGGCCAAGTCGCGACAAATAGTTTCACAACTTCGCGCAGATTATCACGAGTTAAGTCGGAGGCATAGAAGGAGGTCTGGTCGCCTTCAGAAGCGAGATTGATGAAACGGCTAAGGCGCTCTTGCAGCAGATTGCGGATCGATTCAAGTTGTTTTATCTCTCCAATTGCTGGGTTGAGCTCTTTGAGCGAGTCAAGTGCTGTAGGCCACATGTTTGCATTGCTCTCTTCGCCAAGCCGAAGAATCGTGTCCAGCAATGAGCCGCGTTGTAAGCTTAACGCCCGGGAGCCGGTGCGCAGCGCGCGTAGATAGATGAATCCGCAGTCCCGCTTGTGAGCCCGAGTGAACACAGAACGCCCTTGCCCCAATGAGGCTTTTGCCTCATCGCTGAGGTCATCTGGATGATCTGTCGGATGGTCAAAGAAGGTGTCGCCGACGAAATCATCCTCTTCAGGGTCGTATCGACCAATGAAAACGACTGGAAGGGCCCAGTCGACGTTTGGGTCATCGGCGTGGGAGATGCCGCCTGCTTCTTCGTCGGCAAACGTCAGCTGATCCTTATCCCAACGACGAAGATGTTGGCCGAAGCGTCGTTGCTGCTTACGATTTAAATCCGTTAAAACGACACGACTAACGATTTCAAGAGAAGAACCATCGTCTTTTTGATATTTACCACGGTAAAAGTCATGTTCATCAATGATTGGTCGACGATAAAGGCGCTCGGGCCCCAGAACCAGCTCTAGGGCCTCGCATACGGTTGACTTACCAATATTGTTGCCTCCAACAAGGAGTGAATGCTTCTGGAATACTACGTGTCCATTAGCGATGCCACGAAAGTTTTCGATATCTAGTGTTTGAATACGCATTTGTTTATTGGTATGATGGATGGTGAGACTGAGTGCACCTTTTGCAAATTGTACTCCAACGAGACCTAAAGCGCCACCTTTTTCTACGAGGTCTAGGCGCAACAGGGCTGTCGGAAGCGGCGCCTTAGCCCTGTTGTCACTTCAGTTCATCAATAAATTTGCTATTGATTTTGAAATATTTTTAATATCAGTAACAAAAATATAAATTGTCGTATTATCATATTTATAATTATTAAATATTATTATTTAACTAATTAACTAATAAACTATAGTTTGATAAATTTTTATATAATTTTTAATTATTAATATAATAATATATGAAAAGATACTGAACAGCTCATAACCCATGACAGATCGCAATTCGGCTCCGAAAGCTCGAAACCGCGCCGCGCTCTTGAATGCCGCATGCCGGTTAGAATCCGAGTGTGAGCGGCATGCGATCTGCGGCATCCTCCCGGGCCCCGGCAGGGGCACCCTCCGGCGGAACCCGACCGGAGGCTCCCTCCTGTGCGGCAACCTCCCGCGGTCTGGCGCAGGCCCCGGAATCGCGGATCGCCCGGTGGGAGCGGATCACCGAGTGGCCGCTGACCTTCGCCGCGGTCCTGTTCCTGGCCGTCTACTCGGTGGAGGTGATCGGCGATCTGCGCGGACGCGGCCATCTCGCGGCGGAGACCGCCATCGACATCGTGTGGGCCGTCTTCGCCGCCGACTACGCTGTCCGGCTCCGCCTGGCCCCCGATCGGGGGCGCTGGTTCGCCCACCACCTGCTCGACCTGGCCGTCGTCGCCCTTCCCCTGCTCCGACCCCTGCGCCTCCTGCGCCTGGCCACCCCGATCAGCGTCCTGCAGCGGACCGCGGGCCTTGCCCTGCGCGGGCAGATCGCCGTGTACACGGCGGGAGCGGCGATCCTCCTGACCTACGTGGGGGCTTTGGCGACGCTCGACGCGGAGAAGCACGCGCCCGGGGCGACGATCACGAGCTTCCCCAAGGCCCTGTGGTGGGCATTCGTCACCATCACCTCGGTCGGCTACGGCGACCACATCCCCACGACGGGAACCGGACGCACCGTCGCCGCCCTCCTCATGATCGCCGGGATCGCCGTGATCGGCACCGTCACGGCGACGCTCGCATCCTGGATCGTCAGCCGAGTCGCCGAGGAGACCGCCGAAGAGGAGGCGGCCACCCGCCAGCAGGTCGCCGCGCTGCAACGCCAGGTCGTCGACCTGACCGGCCGGATCGCCGCTTTGCAGGCGAGCGTGGGCCCGCCTCCGGGCGGTTCGGCGGGCCCCGGCGGCCAGACGGACCCTGGCGGTTCGGAAGGCCCTGGCGGTTCGGAAGGCCCTGGCGGCTCGGAAGGCCCTGGCGGCTCGGCAAACCCTGACGGCTGGGCGGATCCGAGTACCCCAGCGGATTCGGGCAGTTTGATGAATTCGGGCGGCACTGCACCGGGCTCAAGCAGTCTGACAGTTCCGCATGGCACGCCGCCGGGCCCGGCAGGCAGGCCGTCGGCACCGGACGCCTCGGCCGCTGTCGGCGGCGCAGGCCGACCATAAGGGCCCAACCATGCAGGCCGGATTCGCAGAGGCTGAGAGGTTGCACTCGGAGAGGATGACCGCGCCCTCGTATAGGGTCCGCTCCGCAGGCCGGGCGGCTTCCCGAGGACTCGGACGATCGCGGGGCGGATGCACACGCGGGCCGTGGCGCACCCATCGGCGAACGCCGGGACGGATCCACGGACAGGCGAAGATCGCACTCGGGCAGGTCTCGCCGCTCGGCCCCTTCTAGATGGCCCGCGGGCAGGCGGAGATCGCCCCGCCGTCGGGCATGCAGACTCCAGCCCTCTCGACTACCGTAGAGGCTGTGAACGAAGGAACCTCCGCACGCGACGACTACCGTCGCAAGATTCAGCAGCGCCAAACCGTCCTCTTCGGCACGATCTCCGCCGTCCTGGCGCTCCTCATGGTCCTTGCGATGCTCGTGTGGACCGGGATTCTTCCCTTTCCCTTCAAGCAGAAGTTCTCCGAAGCCCCCGACCCGAACAAGGTCATCACGCCCTGTATCTCCTCCGACGCGAAAGCCACCGAACTCAACGCCATCACGGTCAAGGTGTTCAACTCGACGAATCGCACGGGGCTGGCCGGAGCCGTCGGGCAGGAGCTGACGGCTCGGGGCGTGAGCGTGGCGCAGACCGAGAATTGGAAGGGCGGCTCGAAATTCACCGCCTCCGCGCGGATCGCCACCGGGCCGCGGGGCATCAACGCCGCCTACACCATCGCGCAGTACTTCCCGAAGTCGGTGATCCAGTACGATTCCTCGATGTCCGACGAGATCATCTCCATCGTGGTGGGTGACGGATACCAGGACGTCCTGACCGCCGACCAGGTCAAGAAGGACAACCCCGAGGGGAAGCTGAAGTCGGCCCCGGGCTGCGTCAACGTCTCGAAGGCCGGAGCCAACTGACGCCGACGCCGGTTGCCGCGGGAACCGGCTGGCCTCAGCCTAGTCAACCGACCGCGTCGGGGCCGGACGCCGATTGCCGACTGATGACGCCCATCGCCGACTGATTGAGCGCCGCGGCAGTTGGGCTTGACTGGCCCGGCGTCGGGACCGCGGTCCCGACGCCTCTCCAGGCCCTCCGCTTTCCAGGCTTTCTGTTACTCCTCGTCGGTTTGCCCCGGGGTCGCGGCTTCGCCGCTCTTCGTCGGCTTTCCGCCTTCCGCGGCCTCTTCGGCCGGGGCCTCTGGAGCCTCGCCTTCTGCGGCCTCGCCTTGCGCAGCCCGAGCGTCCTCGTGTGTTTCGGAGGCGTCCTCGCGGGCTTCGGGGTGTGCGCGTTTTGCTGCGCTCCGGCGGCCCTTCCGTTCGTCCGCGCGTGAATGGAGCACGTCGAAGAATTCGACGACGATGTCGCCGTCCGGGTCGTAGTCGATGCCCAGGTCCTGGCACTCCTGGGCGAAGAAATCCTCGTGGGCGGCCTTCCAGGATTCGAAGGGGCCCTCGCCTTCGGCGTCGGAGATCTCGCTGTCGGCCTCCTGGAAGCCGATGACGCGGACCTCGCTGTTGCGCAGGAGGGCCAGCGGTTCGCCGCGTCCGTCGCACATGATCGCCAGGTCGCCCCGCTCGGGCAGGTCGATGCCTTCGGCCTCGTAGCTCGCGCGCCACCCCGACGTGGCGGTCTTCTCTCCGTCCAGCACGAGCTTGGCGAGCCTGTCCGCCAGTTCGGGCGTGTTTCCGAAGGAGAAGGCGGGCGGGCACAGGGAGGAGACGTCGTCCTGGCCGAGCACGGCCTCCAGCGGAGCGATGTGGCAGAGGTTGCGGGCGCGCACCCAGAACGCCTCTAAGGATTTCCGATCGGGGTCGGGGATCGTGGAGCCGACGGCCTCATCCGGCTCGGCTTCATTCGGCCCGGTTTCGCCAGGCTCGGCCTCGTCCGAGTGGGCCTTCTCCGGTTCAGCCTCGTCCGGATGGGCTGCCCCGGCGCCGGGCGCGTCGGCCGCGTCCGGCTCGGCGCTTCCGGGCGCGCCGCCGCCCTCCGGGCTGGCGTGCTCAGTGCTCGCGCGCTCGGTTTCCCGCTCGCACTTTTCCTCCCGGTCGCGCTCTTCGCCGTCGCGCATGGTCGTCTCCTCGCTCATGGCCTTCCTTTCGCCGTCGTCTGGCTCGATCGCCGTCACCGTCTGCCGCCCTCGCGTCCCCGGTCGCCGGGTGCGGCCGGCGATGCGGGCTCCTGTTGCGCGTCGGCGGGCCCGCCGGCTGCCGAGCCGCTGCCGCGTGCGGGATCGCCATCCGTGGAGTCGGCGGGCTCACCACCCGCGGGTTCGCCGGAGGTCGCAAGCTCGCCGGCTGCGTTTTCGCCGGGGTCGGTCGGATCGCCGCCGGCGCCCTGGTCGCCCTCTTCGCCCTCTTCGTCGCGGGCGGTCACGGACAGGCCCTCGATCCTCAGCGCCGCCTGGATCCACTGGGTGGTGAGGATCCGGGTGACCGCGTTGACCGCGAGTCCGCCGCCGAGGATCGACAGGAGCTTGCCGCGGGGCCGGCCCCATGAGCGCACCCCCGCCGCGAACGCCAGGACGCCGACGCCCGCCTGGACGGACGCCACGACCTCGGTGACGCGGGGATGCTCCAGGTAGACCTTGCGGTAGGCCCTGATCAGGTTCGACGCCGAGGCTCCCTCCCCCGCCACCGCGTGGGCGACGCTCGACTGCAGGCGGGCCGCGAACGGCTTGGGCTCGAAGAGCACCGCGCCCGGGATGACGCGCGGAACCAGCAGGCCGTGCAGGCAGTCGGCGACCTCTCCCGGCAGTCCGAAGACCCTGACGAGCAGCTCCGGGGCCTTCTGGGTGTCTCCGGCGAGGATGGCGCGGATCGCAGCCGGGTCGACGGGCAGGAACCTGGCGATCCTCCCGGCGAAGGCGCCGGCCCCGAGTTCGTCGGCCGCGAAGGAGCGCGCGGCGGGCTCGGCCGCCAGCCACGGCAGGTCCTCCAGATCGTCGCTCCACGTCCAGGTCAGGCGCGTTCCGTCGGTGCGCACGGTGAGGATCGGGGTGTCCAGCCCCGTCGGGTCGACGCTCAGGACGAGCGCGAAGTCGGCGCTGGCCCCCGGCGCGTTCGAGCGGGCGGGCTTGGCTTCGGCGACGACCGCCGTCAACCCGTTGATCCGGAAGGCGGCCAGCTCGGTGTCCAGGCTCGCCGCCGCGCCGGGCAGCGCGCCGAAGGAGACGTCCGAGACGACGAGCAGCGGACCGTCGCCGAAGTCGGGGAGTTCGCCTTCGATCCCGTCGTCCTGCGCGTCCGGGCCGTCGAAGCCGCCCGCGGGGCCTCCGACGGTTCCGGCGGTGCCGGGCGAACCGCCTGCTCCGGAGGTTCCGTCGGGTGAGGTGGCGCCTGTCCCGGCGGTTCCAGGGGTTCCGGAGGCTCTAGCGGTTCCAGGGGTTCCGGCGATTGAGAAGGTTCCGCCGGTCCCGGAGCCGCTGCCGGTCGGGGGTCGGTCTGCGGGGGCGCCGGCGGCCTGGCCGGCTCGCCGACCCGCGGCAGTCTCCGGGGCCGGGGTTCGATCCGCGTCCGTCTCCGCGCCCCGATACTCGGCGGGCTCAGCGCCCGCCTCCGGGGCCGCAGGGCCCTCGCCAGGTTGGCCGAGCTCGACGGCTTGGAGGACGAGGCGGGGGTCGACGTCGTCTCCTTCGACGTCGACTTCACCGAGGTCGATGGCCCCCCAGGCGATCACCCCGCCGATGTCGATCTGCAGTTTGCGCAGGGCGTCGTCCATCGTCTCGACCAGCTCGGACAGCGAGGGCCCGGCGGCCACCTCGCCGTCCTCGGTCAGCGTGGCGACGCGGCGGCGCCGGCCGGTCACGGCCAGCTCGACCCGGTAGCCGTCCTCGCCGGACGCGGCGCCGCGGGCGATGATCCGGCGCTCGGCGAAGAAATCTTCGATCTGTTCGACGGAGGCGAGTGTGGGATCGAGCCGGGTGATCGATCCGCTTACCGGACGCCAGATGGCCATGGGGACTCCTAACTCCTGTCGTCTGCGGCCACGCGTGGCTCGACCGCAGGTGCCTGGCCGGCCGCGCGCGGTTCGGCGGCCGCGCGCAGGCGGTCGATCTGGTAGAGGGCGATGCCGGTCGCGACGGCGGCGTTGAGCGACTCCAGGTCGGCGTCGATCGGGATGGAGGCGATCACGTCGCAGGTCTGGCGGGTCAGGCGCGCCAGACCCTTGCCCTCCGAGCCGGTGACCAGGACGAGGGGCGCGTCGGCGAAGCCCAGGCCGTCGATGCGCGCCTGGCCGCCGGCGTCGAGGCCGACCGCGAAGTATCCGGCCTTCTTCAGGGCGCCGAGGGCGTTGACGAGATTGGGCACCCGCGCCACCGGGACGCGCGCGGCCGCGCCCGCCGAGACCTTCCACACCGCGGCGGTCACGCCCGCCGAGCGGCGTTCGGGGACGACCACTCCGTCCGCCCCGAAAGCGCTCGCCGAGCGCAGGACCGCGCCCAGGTTGTGCGGGTCGGTCACCGAGTCGAGGGCGACGATCAGCCCCGCGCGCCCGGCTCGAGGGCCCGCCCCCGCCCGTTCGACGAGGTCGTCGAGGCCGGCGTACTCGTGAGGGGGCACGTCGATGGCCACCCCCTGATGGACCGCGCCGTCGGTCATGCGGTCGAGTTCGGCGCGCGAGACCTCCACGAGAGGGGCCCCCAGCGCGGTCGCGGTGCGAACGACCTCGCCCAGGCGCTCGTCGCCGGCGAGCGCCCCGGACATGAAGACCCGGGTGAGGGGGATGCCGCTGCGGACCGCCTCGACCACCGGGTTGCGCCCGACTATGAGCTCATGCCCCCGGTCGAGCTGGAGCGCGGCGCGCAGAGCCGTCCTGTGCCGCGCCTCCTCCGCCCGGCGCCGTTCGGCTTCGGCCTGCAGCTTGCGTTTGTGGGCGGGATGGTAGACGCGGTCCTCGGCTTTGGGGGTGGGCCCTTTGCCTTCGAGCCTGCGGCGCCCCATGCCGCCCGAGCCTCCGGCCGGGCCCTTCTTCCCCCGGGGGCGGCGGGTCATCCGGTTTCCCGACATCAGCGTCCTTCCACGTGCCAGCGAACGCCCTGGGGCGAGTCTTCGACGGCTATGCCCGCGCCGGCCAGGGCGTCGCGGACGGCGTCGGCGGTCGCCCAGTCCTTGGCCGCGCGCGCCTGGGAGCGCCGTTCGAGCATCCCCTCCACGAGGGAGGTCAAGGCCGCGTGCTCGGCGGTCGAACCGCCCGGAGCGCGCCACTGCTCGCAGAGCGGGTCCAGGCCCAGCACGTCGAGCATGGAGCGGACTTCCAGCTGGGAGCGGCGGGCGGCGTCGGCGTCGCGGGAGGCCAGGGCCGTGTTCCCGCGGGTCACGGCCTCGTGGACGACGGCCAGGGCCCCCGAGACGTTGACGTCGTCGTCCATGGCGGAGACGAATCCGGGCGGGAGCTCCTCGACGGGCAGGTGCGCGACGTCCTCGAGCGGGACCTCGCCGACCATGTCGGCGGAGCGGGTCGCGAAGCCGGAGAGCCGCTCCCAGACGGCCGCGGCTTCGGCGAGCGTCGCCGGGGAGTAGGCGACGGTCGAACGGTAGTGGACCGTGCCGAGGGCCAGGCGCAGGACGACGGGCGGGACCTCGCGCGCCACGGCCCGGACGGTGAGCGAGTTCCCGAGCGATTTGCTCATCTTCTCGCCTTCGATGGTCACCCAGGCGTTGTGCATCCAGTAGCGGGCGAAGCCGCGCCCGGCGGCGTGGGACTGGGCCTGTTCGTTCTCATGATGCGGGAAGCGCAGGTCGATGCCCCCGCCGTGGACGTCGAAGACGTCGCCGAGGTAGCGGCCGGCCATCGCCGAGCACTCCAGGTGCCAGCCGGGCCGTCCGCGGCCCCAGGGCGAGTCCCATGAGGCGGTGGCCGGTTCGCCCGGTTTCGGGGCCTTCCACAGGGCGAAGTCGTGGGGGCCGCGCTTGTCGGGCTCGGCCTCCGATTCGTCGACGGACATGTTGGCCAGCTCCTGACGGGTCAGCGAGCCGTAGTCCGGCAGGGAGGCGACGTCGAAGTACACGTTGCCCGGGTCGCCGGCGTAGGCGTGCCCGGCCTCGACGATCCGGGCGATGAGCTCGATCATGTCGGTGACGTGGCCGGTGGCGCGCGGCTCGTAGGTGGGGGGCAGGATGCCGAGCGTCCGGTAGGCTTCGGAGAACTCGTTCTCGTGCCGGTAGGCCCACGCCCACCACGGCCACCCCGCTCGCGCGGATTTGTCGAGGATTTTGTCGTCGATGTCGGTGACGTTGCGGACCGTGCGCACCTCGTAGCCCGAGCGTCGCAGCCAGCGGGCGAAGACGTCGAAGGCGAGGGCGGAGCGCATGTGCCCGATGTGGGGCGAGCCCTGGACCGTCGCGCCGCACAGGTATATCCCCACCTGGCCGGCGACGAGGGGCTGGAAGTCGCGCAGGGAGCGGGTCGCGGAATCGTAGATCTTCAAGCTCACGCCAGTAAGCCTATCGAATGCGGGCCGGCCCGAGTCCAGGGCGCTCCACAGGGCAGGACGCGACCTCATCGATACGGCTTCGCACCCCGGCGCCCTGCGAGGCGGATAGGGGCGCTGGTGCCGGGGGCGGATCGGCCAAGGCCCGCGAGACGGAACGCTCCTGCCCGCCTTGCGCCCGGATCGGGAGGCGACTCGAACCGGAGGAGGCCGCCCTCCGCGGCGTTCTCGCGATGCGGAGGGTTTCGCCCGGGCAGCTACGGAGCCGTAAGGTATGTGGCATGTCTACCCAGAACGCTTCGGACGCCGCGGTCGCCGGCGACCGCCACGGCGACCCGCGCCCTGACGAGGCGTCGCCCTCCCGCGCCGGGTCGACGCCCGCCGGCCGGCAGGGCTTCCTCACGAAGAGGGTGATGGCCTGGGCTGCGTGGGACGTGGGCTCGTCCAGCTTCGACGCGGTCGTCGTGACCTTCGTCTTCTCGGTGTACCTGACCAAGCCGGAGATCTTCGGGCCGTCGGCCAACGCCGACCTCGGCTGGACGACGGCCGTGGCCGGCCTCCTCGTGGCGTTGGTCGCCCCGGCCGTCGGGCAGTGGACGGACCGCACCGGCAAATCCCGGACCGTGCTGGCCGTCTCGACCGTCGGCGTCATCGCCGCGATGGCCGCCCTGTTCTTCGTCGAACCGGGCGAGGGCTATCTGTGGCTCGGGCTCACCCTTCTGGCTCTGGGCAATTTCATCTTCGAGACGGGAACCGTCGTGTACAACTCGATGGTCAACGACATCGCCACGCCGTCGACCGTGGGCCGGGTCTCCGGCTTCGGCTGGGGCATGGGGTATCTCGGGAGCATCGTGCTGCTGGCCGTTCTCCTGGTGTGCTTCATCAATCCGGACCCCGGGCTGTTCGGGGTCACCCACGAGGACGCCCTGCACATCCGCGTGTCGATGGTGGTGTGCGCCGCGTGGATGCTCGTGTTCACGCTGCCGATCCTGGTGCTGTCGCGCAACCGCGCCCCGACGGGCGCCCCGTCCCGCGGCGTGTTCGGCGCCTACGCCGACCTCGTCCGCTCGGTCAGGCGGCTGTGGGCGACCGATCGCTCCGTCGTGTGGTTCCTGGTCTCCTCGGCGGTCTTCCGCGACGGACTGGCCGGGATCTTCGCCTTCGGCGGCGTGCTGGCCGGCGTCGCCTTCGGTTTCTCCGAGTCCATGGTCCTGGCCTTCGGAGTGGCGGCGAACCTCGTGGCGGGCCTGGCCACGGTGGCCTTCGGCCAGGTCGATGACAGGGTCGGCTCGCGCAAGGTGATCGTCGGCTCCCTTGTGGCCATGTGCTCGCTCGGGCTCGTCGTGTTCCTCGGCAAGCCCCTCGGGCCGGCGACGTTCTGGATCTTCGGCCTGGCGCTGTGCGTCTTCGTCGGTCCGGTGCAGGCGGCGTCGCGCAGCTATCTGGCCCGCATCACGCCGAGGGGATCCGAGGGGGAGATGTTCGGTCTGTACGCCACGACGGGCCGCGCCGTCTCCTTCCTGGCGCCCTTCATGTACTCCTCGGCGATCACCCTCGCCCACGCGGTCAGCGGCAGGCCGAAGGACGACGTGGCGATCTTCGGCATCCTCGGCCTCGTCGCGGTCCTGCTGGCGGGCCTCTTCGCCTTCCTGCCCGTCAAGGCGCAGGCGGCCCAGGCGCGCGACGACGGCGATCGGGCCCGCTGACGGATCGGGCCCGCTGACGGGTGGCTCTCTCGATCCCAAGCGGCTCGGGGCCGCTGACGGGGGCTCGCGAGCCTGACGGTCGGGGGCCGTCGCGATGACGCTCAGCCGCGGCGGATCAGGGCCGTCGCGATGGCGGCGATCCCTTCGCCGCGGCCGGTGAACCCCAGGCGGTCGGTTGTCGTGGCGCTCACCGCCACGGGCGCTCCGACGGCGGCGCTCATCGCCGCTTCCGCCTCAATCCTGCGCGGGGCGAAGCGCGGGCGCTGGCCGATGATTTGAACGGACACGTTCGCAACGTCCCAGCCAACGGCGCGCACGAGCCTGACGGACTCGGCGAGGAGCGCCGCGCCCGAGGCGCCGGCCCATTCGGGCCGCTCGGTGCCGAAGGCCGTGCCCAGGTCGCCGGCGCCCGCCGGGATGAGTATGGCGTCGCAGGCGGCGTGTGCGGCGACGTCGGCGTCCGAGTGTCCCTCCAGCCCTCGCTCCCTCGGCCATCGGAGGCAGGCCAGGTGGAGGGGGCGGCCGGCCTCGGTGCTGTAGGCGTGCACGTCCACGCCGGTTCCGACACGAAAGTCCATGATGCAAGCCTAGCTTCGGGTTCGGCCGCCGGGGTTGGGCGGTGGCGTTCCCGACGGGCTAACAGAGGGCCGGGTCGGCCAGCAGCAGCTCGGCGATGCGCAGGTCGAACGGCCGGGTTATCTTCATGGCGCGCTCGTTGCCGCGGACCAGGACGACCGGGATCCCCGCGGCTTCGGCGAGTGCGGCGTCGTCGGGGGCGGCGTTCAGCTCGCTTGCGGCGCGGTCGGCGAACGCCGAGTGGGCCCGTCTGATCGCCTCGAGGGCGAAGCCCTGCGGGGTCTGCATGGCGCGCAGGGCAGAGCGGTTCAGGGTGGTCTCGACGCGTTCGACCCGGAAGTCCGAGGGGCCGTCCCGGAGGCTTGCGGGTTCGCCGAATCCCTCGGCCGCTTCGGCGGCCGCGACCGCGGCCTGCGCATCGGAGGCCGTGATCCGCTTGATCGTGTCCGTGACGGGAAGAGCGGGGACCACCGCGGGATGCCCTCGGCGCAGCGCGGAGACGACTCGGCGGACGATCTGGGAGGGCACGAGCGGGCGGGCGGCGTCGTGGATCAGCACGTGATCCGCCGTTCCAGCGGCGTTGAGCCCTGCCGCCACGGAGGCCTGCCGCGTGATCCCTCCGGCGACGACGGCCGCCTGGATTCCGGCCGCCGTCAGAATGCCGTCGAAAAGGCGGACGTGGGCGGACGGCGCCGTCACGACGATCGAATCGACCGCCCCCGAGCCGCGTATCGCCCGGGCGGCGTGCACGAGCAGCGGCTCACCGGCCAGGTCGACCAGGGCCTTCGGGCCGCCGGTGCCCAGCCGCGTGCCCTGGCCGGCCGCGGCGATGATCGCAACGACGCTCACGGATGCGTTAGGCCACCGACTCGGCGAGGATCTCGTCGAGGAGCTCCAAGGCGTCGTCCTCGGAGACCTGGCGCGCGAGCGCGACCTCCGAGCCGAGGACCTGGCGTGCCTGGGACAGCATGCGCTTCTCCCCGGCGGACAGATGGCGGTCGGCGTCGCGGCGGGTCAGGTCGCGAACGACCTCCGCCACCTTCACGACGTCGCCCGAGGCCAGCTTCTCGGAATTCGCCTTGTAGCGGCGCGACCAGTTCGCGGGTTCCTCGATCTGCTCGGCGCGCAGCACGGTGAAGACGTGTTCGAGCTGCTGATCGTCGGACACATCCCTGACGCCGACGTCCTCGAGCATGTCGGCGGGAACCTGGATCTCAAGATCGCCTTGCATGACGCGGAGCTTGAAGTAGGTTTTCTCCACTCCGCGGATTTTGCGTGTATAGATATCCTCAATGCGTGCGGCACCGTGGTGCGGATAGACGACAGTCTCCCCAATCGTGTAACTCATGCTGGCACAATCCCCTTCAATCCGGCTACGTCCACTGGACATTCTACCATGATCGGTATACGCTCGACTCTTTTGCTAGAGTAATCACACTCGACAATCGGGGCCTCGACGGGGCGGCCCGCGCAGTACGCGAATTTCCCAGTGAATCGCATGAAAAGGCTTGAGACATTCATAAAGGCTTCGAATTCGCCGGTTCGACCTCACAGTCCCCGACTCGACCTCGCAGACGATCGGAAATGCAGGAAAGCGGTGGGGCGTCGCATTCGCGCCCCACCGCACATTCATTTCCGACCTTCAGGAAGCTCGGAATACCATCGGAATGTCACTTGCCCTGATTGGCCACTGCGGCGATCTTCGCCTCGGCCTCGGGATCGAGGTAGGTGCCGCCCTTCTTGACGGGTTTGAGGGTCTTCTCGTCGAGCTCGTAGACGAGCGGGATCCCCGTGGGGATGTTGACGCCGGCGATGTCCGCGTCGGAGATGTCGTCCAGATGCTTGACGATGGCGCGCAGCGAATTCCCGTGGGCGGCGATCAGAACCGTCTTGCCGGTCTTGACCTCCGGGACGATCGTGGACTGCCAGTACGGCAGCAGGCGCTCTAGGACGTCCTTGAGGCATTCGGTCCTGGGGATCGGCTCGCCCGCGTAGCGCGGGTCGGAGTCCTGGGAGAATTCGGAGCCGAGTTCGATCTCCGGCGGCGGCACGTCGTAGGAGCGGCGCCAGAGCATGAACTGCTCCTCGCCGTACTCGTCGCGGATCTCCTTCTTGTTCTTGCCCTGGAGCGCCCCGTAGTGGCGTTCGTTGAGGCGCCAATGCCGTTCGACGGGGATCCAGTGGCGGTCTGCGGCGTCGAGCGCCAGATTGGCCGTCATAATGGCGCGTCGCAGCATCGACGTGAAGAGCTTTTCGGGAAGCACTCCCGCTTCCTTGAGGAGCTCGCCGCCGTGGGTTGCCTCTGCGCGACCCTTTTCCGACAGCGGCACGTCGACCCATCCGGTGAAGAGGTTCTTTGCATTCCATTCGCTCTCGCCATGGCGGAGCAGTACGAGGGTGTAAGGCATAGTGCGATTTTCCCACGCCACACCGCGAAACCGCCAGCCCGTTCGTCCCATGGGCGCCCGCCGGGAAGCTTCGAGCGGCAGAGCGGGCGGCGCCTGCGACCGGCCCCGTCGGACGGCTTCGGGCCCGAGTGCCGGTTCCCTCCCGGGTCCACCCGCGCCGCGCACCGCCCCGCGTAAGCCGCCCGCGCCGCCCAATCGTCCGGCATCATCCCGATCGACGCGTCGCGGTCTATCCTCGCCGTGCACCGCCCGCCGGGTTGCCAACGAACCGCCTGGCGCGGCTACCGTATATGGAACGGACCGAAAGCCGAGCTCCCAGGCAGGCGAGGCTCCGTATGCCCAGATCCAGAGGCGCCGGGCGCCCGCATGGCCGGCGGGGATGAGGACCGGAGACTCGGCGGAATCGCCCTCGGCGCAGGGCGCCCCGCCCGGGGCGGGGATGAGACAGGGCGGATGCCCACGACAGGAGGACCGATGGAGGAGATGAAGGACGCGCCTTCTCCGGCGTCGCCCGCGGCGACGCACGACAGGGGCGACGCCGGATACGACAAGGGGCTCAAGCCCCGCCACATTCAGATGATCGCCATCGGGGGATCCATCGGAACGGGGCTGTTCCTCGGCGCGGGCGGGCGGCTGGCCGAGGGCGGGCCCGGCCTGGTCATCGCCTACGGAATATGCGGAGTCTTCGCCTTCCTCATGGTCCGCGCGCTCGGAGAGCTGGCGATCCGCCGCCCCTCCTCGGGGGCCTTCGTCTCCTACGCCCGCGAGTTCACGGGCGAGAAGGGCGCCTACGTCGCGGGCTGGATGTTCTTCCTCGACTGGGCGGTGACCGTCATGGCGGACATCACGGCCGTCGCCGTGTACATGCACTATTGGACGGCGTTCCAAGGCATCCCCCAGTGGATCATCGCGCTCGTCGCCCTTGCCCTGGTCTTCATCCTCAACATGCTCAGCGTCAAGATGTTCGGCGAGGCGGAATTCTGGTTCGCCGCGATCAAGGTGGCCACGATCCTCGGATTCATGGCGATCGCCATCTGGGCGATCGCCGCGGGGCACACAGTCGCCGACCACGCGCCGGGATTCCACAACATCTCCGAGCACGGCGGCCTCTTCCCCGAGGGCCTCCTCCCGGCGCTGGCGCTGATCCTCGGCGTCGTCTTCGCCTTCGGCGGCACCGAGATGGTCGGAGTGGCCGCGGGCGAGGCGAAGGAGGCGGAGAGGGTCCTGCCGAAGGCCATCAACTCGATGATCGTCCGCATCTTCGTCTTCTACGTGGGCGCCGTGGCGCTCATGACGCTGGTCCTGCCCTACACCGCGTACTCGAAGAGCGAATCCCCCTTCGTCACCTTCTTCGAGGGCATCGGCGTCGCACATGCGGGCGACGTCATCCAAGTCGTGGTCCTCACCGCGGCGCTCTCCTCCCTCAACGCCGGGCTCTACGCGACGGGCCGCACCCTGCGATCCCTGGCCGTGGCCGGCTCCGGCCCACGCTTCGCCGTCCGCATGAACCGGCACCACGTGCCCTACGGGGCGATCATCATCACCTCGGCCCTCGGCCTCATCGGCGTGCTCCTCAACGCCGTCCTGGGAAAGGAGGCCTTCGACGTCGTCATGAACCTCGCGGGCATCGGCATCGCGGGAACGTGGGCCTCGATTCTGGTGACCCATCTCGTCTTCCTCAAACGGGTGGACGAGGGGAAGGAGACCCGCCCCGCCTACCGGATGCCGGGCGCGCCGGTGACGAACTATCTGGCCCTGGCCTTCTTCGCCGTGGTGGTCGCCTCGAACCTCACGAGCGTCCAGGGCCGGTGGACCCTCGCCCTGTTCGTCCCCGTGGTGGCGATGATGGTGGGCGGCTGGTACTACGTCCGCGGACGGGTCGACGGCACCCTCATGGACGGCGTGCTCGACGAAGCCGGCGACGGGCCCGAGGCCGGCGACGGCGCCCGCGGAACCGACCACGCGCCCGAACCCGAGAACGGGGCGACGGACTGACGGGAGCCGGCGCCGTCCCGCGGCAGAGCCGGGCGACGGCGGGCATCCCGGCGGCCCCGGGGAAGGACGACATGCGCATACACGTCACGTACACGGGCGGAACCATCGGCATGGTGGACTCCCCCAACGGGCTCGTGCCCGGCGCCGACCTCAAGGGGTGGCTCCGCGCCCTGGTCGCGGGGACCGAGCTCGACGGGAAGGTGAGCCTGACGGAGCTCGATCCGCTCATCGACTCCTCGAACGCCACGCCCGAATCGTGGCAGGCGATCGTCGACGACCTGCGCGCCCACGCCGAGCGGGCGGACGCCTTCGTCGTGCTCCACGGAACCGACACCATGAGCTACTCGAGCGCGGCGCTCTCCTACGCCATGGCCGGCTTCGGCAAGCCCGTGGTCTTCACGGGCTCGCAATACCCTCTGGGCGACGTCGGCTCCGACGCGACCGCGAACGTGACGGGCGCTCTGCGGGCTGCCGCCTCCGGGCGCGCTCAGGGCGTGAGCCTCTTCTTCGGCCACCACTTGCTGGCGGGCAACCGCGTGACGAAGACCAGCTCGTGGGCCTTCGAGGGCTTCGCCTCGCCGTCGGTCCCTCCGCTCGCGCGCACGGGCGCGCCCTGGCGATGGTATGCGCCCGCCGACCGAGCCCAGCCGGCTCTCCGGGCAGAGGCCGCCGGAGGCTTTCCGCCCGCGGACGCCGCGACGGCCGAATCCGGACCGGCCACGGCGGTCGGGCATGCGATCGACGGCGACGCCTCCTCGAGCTCCGCCGCCCCGGGATCCGATGCGCGCGCCCCGCGCGGGGCGGCGCTCCCGGGCGGCCGCAGCAGCCAAGGCCCCCGCGTTCCCGCGCCGTATGCGCGGCACGACGTCGTCGTGCTGGACCTCGCCCCCGGCATCTCGGCCTCCCGTCTCCAGGCCCTTCTCACGCCTCGCCCGGAGGCGGTCCTGCTGCGCGCCTACGGCGTGGGCAACGTCCCGTCGGCCGAACCCGGGCTGGCCGCGGTGATCGAGCGTGCGATCGGCGACGGCGTCCCGGTGGTCGTCGCCTCCCAGTGCCACCAGGCGCAGGTCCTCCTGGGCCACTATGAGGCGGGCGACGCCGTCGCCCGGGCCGGGGCGGTCGGCGCCTGCGACATGACCCTCGAGGCCGTCTACGCCAAGATCGTCTTCCTCCTCTGCCAGGGCCTGCGCGGCGCCGACCTGGCCGCGTGGGTCGAGCGGCCGATAGCCGGCGAGCTCACGCCGCCGGCGCCGTGAAGGCCGCGGCGAGCGCCGGGCGGAGCCGAGGCTGATGCAGGCGGCGGCATGCGTCCCGGAGCCGAGCAGCGAGAGGTGGGCCTAGAAGGGTCGCCGCAGCGAGCAGCAGGAGCCGAGGCTCCCGGCGAGTCGCCGGTCAGCTCGGCACGACCGCCACTTTCAGGCCCGCGCGCTGGCGCACGGCCGCGATCGCGGCGTCGATCTCGGCCAGCGGGAACCGGTGGGTCACCAGGCTCGCCACGTCGAGGGCCCCGCTGGAGAGCAGCTCCACCGCCCGGCGCACGTCGGCTCTGCGCGCGTTCGACCCGCCGGTCACCTGGAGCTCGCGGTAGTGGATGACGTTCGGCTCCATGAGGGCCGTCGATCCCTTGGGGAAACCCGCGAAGTAGTTGACCCTTCCGCCGATGGCCGCGATCTGGAGCGCCTGGTCGGCCAGGGCGGGGTCGCCCACGGCGACGACGGCCACGTCGGCCCCGCCTCCCGTCAGGCGGAGGACCTCGCGGGTCAGATCCTCGCCCTGCGCCGAAAGCGCGTGCGTCGCGCCGAGCTCGACGGCGGGGTCGAGGCGGCCCGGGCGCCCGACGGCTACGATCCGCGTGGCTCCCGCGAGCTTCGCGAGTGCGACGTGAAGCAGCCCGATCGGCCCTGTCCCCAGGACGGCGACGGAATCGCCCGGGCGCACGCGGAACTGCCGAGCTCCGTTGAGGCAGCAGCTGACGGGTTCGGCCAGCGCCAGCGTCGTGGGTTCGAGCTCGCGGGGCGCCAGCACGAGGTTTCCGCGTTCCATCGCCTCCCGCGGCACGAGGAGGTACTCGGCCATTCCGCCGTCGATCTCGTATCCGAAGAGCCGGAGGCTCTCGCACAGGTGCTCGCGGCCGGCCAGACATCGGACGCAGCGGCCGCAGGAGAGGACGATCGAGCACGTCGCCTGCACGCCGACGTCCACTCCCTCGACGCCATCGCCGACGGCGGCGACCCTTCCGGCGAATTCGTGGCCCATGATCACGCCGGGGCGGACCCCCGCGGTTTTGGCGCCCGAGATGATCCGCAGGTCGGTGCCGCAGATCGTGTTCGCCTCGACTTTGAGGAGGACCTCGCCCGGCCCGGGCTCAGGGCGCGGTACACGCCGCAGCGAGAGGTCGCCGACTCCGCGGAGGACGGCCGCTGTCATATCCATGGGCCAAGCCTACGGCAGCGCGAGCCCTGCAGCGCAACCGGATTGTCCCGCAGGGACGGCAACCTCCGACCTCAGGGCCGCCGAGGGCGCGGGGATCGAGGGCGCGGGCACCGAATCTGCGTCCGGGCGGGGCGGCGGAGCATGAACCCTCCGGAGATTCCGGAGGGTTCATCGGACCTGCGCCCGCGCGGGGCGGCGCCTCACGGACGATCCGAGCGTGATCGGCCGGGCATAGCCGACGTCCGGGTGGAGTTCGACTTCTCCGATCCGCGGGAGGTCGGCCGGCGCCGCGGTATCGCCCGGTCTTCGCCTCGCCGTCGTCTCCGCCACGGCGAGGGCCCGCTTGTTGTGCCGATCCCGTTTCCCTGCCTAGGATCGTAGGACCGCGGCGGTCCACCGTCACGCCTGGGCCGCCTCCATTCTGTTCCGAAAGGTACGCAATGACGCGACTAGTCAACAATCCTGCCGATTTCCCCGCAGAGTCCCTGCGAGGATTCGTCTTAGCCAACAAAAGGTACGTCAAACCCGTCTACGGAGGCGTCGTGCGCTCCACCGCCACGCCGGACGGCAAGGTCGCCGTGGTCTACGGCGGCGGGTCCGGCCACTATCCGGCCTTCGCGGGCTGGGTCGGCGTGGGCGTCGCCGACGGAGCCGTGTGCGGCAACATCTTCTCCTCCCCCTCCGGGGCGCAGGCCTACTCCGTGATGAAGGCGGCCGAGCGCGGCGCGGGGGTCCTCATGGGCTTCGGCAACTACGCCGGCGACGTCCTGCACTTCGGGCAGGCCATCGAGCGCCTGCGCTCCGAGGGGATCCAGGCGGACACCCTGGTGGTCACCGACGACATCGCCTCGGGGGCCAAGGACGAACTCGACAAGCGCCGCGGGATCGCGGGGGACTTCCCCATCTTCAAGATCGCGGGCGCCGCCGCCGAGGCGGGCAAGGACTTCGAGGAGGTCAAGCGCGTCTTCGCCAAGGCCAACGCCGCCACGAGGTCCTTCGGCGTAGCCTTCTCCGGCTGCACGCTCCCCGGCGCCGACGGCCCGCTCTTCACCGTGCCCGAAGGCAAGATGGGCATCGGCTTGGGCATCCACGGCGAGCCGGGAGTCGACGAAGCCCGCCTGGGCACCGCCGACGAGGTCGCCCGGACCCTCGTCGAGGGCCTGCTCGAGGACCGTCCCGCCGATGCGGGCGGTCGCGTGATCGCGATCGTCAACGGCCTGGGGGCCACGAAGTACGAGGAGCTCTTCGTCGTGGTCGGCAGCGTCGTCGACCGACTGGAGGCCGCGGGGGTCGAATGCGTCGACGTCGAATCCGGCGAGTTCGTCACGAGCCTGGACATGGCGGGGATCTCCCTGACGCTCGTGTGGGTGGACGACGAGCTCCTCTCCTACTGGGACGCCCCCTGCGACACCCCGGCCTACCGCAAGGGCTCGGTCGGCGACGTCCAGCGCGACGAGACCGCGTTGAACACCGAGGCGACGGCCGTGACCGTCGCGGCCAAGGGCTCGGCCGCCTCCCAGGCGGCGGCCGGAACGATCGCCGGTCTCCTCGAGGCCGTCGCCGACATGCTCGAAGCCGAGAAGGACGAGCTCGGCAAGCTCGACTCCGTCGCGGGCGACGGCGACCACGGCATCGGCATGGCCAACGGCTCGCGGGCCGCGGCCGCCGCGGCGAAGAGGCTGGTGGGCGAGGGCGCCGGAGCGAGCACGACTCTCGCCGCCGCAGGCGACGCGTGGTCGGATCGCGCCGGGGGCACGTCGGGGGCCCTGTGGGGTTCGCTGCTCACGGCGATCGGCTCGCGGCTCGGCGATCAAGACGCACCGGACGAAAAGGCCGTCGGCGAGGCCCTGGTGGCCGCGCGTGACGCCGTGCAGCGGCTCGGCGGCGCCCAGGTCGGCGACAAGACCCTCGTCGACGCCCTCGTGCCGCTCGTCGACGCCTTCCTCTCCGCCGACGGCGATCTCAAGGCCAAGGGCGAGGCCGCCGTCGCGGCGGGCGACGCCGGAGCCCGGTCCACTCGGGATCTCGTGGCCAAGCTCGGCCGGGCGCGTCCGCTCGGCCAGAAGTCCGTGGGGACTCCCGATCCCGGGGCCGTCTCCCTGGTCAAGGTCGCCGCGGTGGTCGTCGAGAGGATCTGAGGGTCCGCGTGAGAGGGTGCCCGCGGCGGACTGTCGCCGCCGTCCGCCGCGGGCCGCTCTCCCATCCCCCTCGTCGCTCCGCTCCCAGCAGCAGCCAGGCCAGGTAGACCCCTCCCAGCACCCCGGTCACCAGGCCCACCGGGATCTGGAAGGGGCTCAGCAGCCGCTGGGCCAGGAAGTCGCTGCACATGAGCAGCACGGCGCCGGTCGCCATGGCGGGCAGGATCGCGATTCCCGGCGAGCGCGCCAGGCGCCGCGAGAGTTGCGGGGCGACGAGGGCCACGAAGCCGATCGGGCCGGCCGTCGCCACGGCTACGGCGGCCAGGAAGACGCCCATGCACATGGCGAGGGTGCGCGCACGGCCGATCGAGACGCCCACTCCGGCGGCGGCTTCCTCGCCCAGCTCTAGGAAGCGCAGGTCCCGCGAGCAGGCCAGCGCGGCCGGGACGAGTACCGCGGCGGCGACGGCCAGTGGAACGACGGCCTGCCAGGAGACGGCGTTGAGGCTGCCGTGCTGCCATGCCTTCACCTTTTCCGCGGCTTCGATCTCGGCCCGGCTGATGAGGTAGTCGTTCGTCGAGGAGAGCATGGCGGCCACGGCGATTCCGCCGACGATGAGCCGCTGGCCCGTCCCCGCGCCCGCGCGTCCGATGAGCATGACGGCCGTGGCCGCCGCGAATCCGCCGAAGAACGTGCCCGCGACGAGTGCGGACTGCGACCCTTCGCCGGCCAGGAGGATGATGAGGATCCCGCCGGTGGCCGCGCCGGTCGTGAAGCCGATGAGGTCGGGGCTGCCCAGCGGGTTGCGCGACGTGGTCTGGAAGATCGCGCCCGAGGCCGCCAGGCAGGCTCCCACGGCCGCCGCGGCGACGACCCGGGGAAGGCGCTGCTCGAGCAGGAGGTAGGCCTCGGTGCCGGTGCGGTCTCCGGCGAGGATGCGGGCGATGCGGCCCGGGGAGATCTTATATGGGCCCGTCGTCAAAGTGGCGATGGCGACGAGGAAGGCGACCCCCAGCAGCCCGACGGCCACCGCGAGGGAGCGGCGGTGCACGAGCAGCGAGCGTCCGCCGGGCAGCGCGATCCTGCCGTATCCGGCGGGCCGGGCGCGCACAGGCGTCTGTCCCGGCCATTCCGGCTCGGTGCATTCCGACTCCGCGCGCTCCGGCTCCGCAGGCTCGTCTCCGGTTGACGCAGGCGACCCGTCCGGCGCATCCTCGTGGCAGCGGGGAGTTCCCTCGCCTCCGGCTGGCAGGGGCAGCCCGGGCCGGGCGCTCATGCCGCCGCCCCGCACAGGGTTCCCGTTCCATCCCCACGCGGGGTTCGCATGGCAGTCCCGAGCGGGGGTTCCGTCGCCGCCTCGCACGGTGCCGTCATGTCGCGGCCTTTCTCACGAGGATGGCGATGAGGACGGGGGCTCCGAGGAAGGCCGTGACGATCCCGACCTCCAGCTCCCCGGATACGGCGACCCGGCCGATGACGTCAGCGGCCAGCATGAAGCAGGGCCCCGCGATGAGGGCCAACCCGAGGATCGTCCGCTGGTCGACGCCGACGAGGAGCCGGAGGATGTGCGGGATCGCCAGGCCCACGAAGCCGATGGGGCCCGACGCGGCGGTCGCCGCCCCGCACAGCAGGGTGACGGCCAGCAGGACGACGGCCCGGACTAGCCCCAGCCGTACGCCGAGCGCCTGGGCCTGTTCCTCGCCGAGCATCATCGCGTTGAGCGACGGTCCGGCGAGCAGGGCGAGCAGGCAGCCGGCGGCGAAGAAGGGCAGGAGCGGGGCGAGGATGCCGTAGCCGCGGTCCGCCAGGGAGCCGATGACCCAGAAACGGTAGGAGTCGAAGGCCTCTTTGTCGAACATCGTGATGATCCCGGTGCACGAGCCCAGAGCCGCGCTGACGGCGGCCCCGACGAGGACGAGGTGGGCATGGCCGCTCGTCCGGCCCCGCCGCGCGCTCACGACGTAGATGAAACTCGCCGCCAGGGCCGAGCCCGCGAAGGCGAACCACACGTAGTCGTCGACGCTCGTCGCCCCGAAGGCGGAGATGGCGAGGGCGACGGCGAAGGCCGCTCCCGAGTTCACCCCCAGCAGCCCGGGCTCGGCCAGCGGGTTGCGCGTCAGCGCCTGCATGGCGACTCCCGCGAGGGCGAGGCTCGCCCCGACGACGACGGTCAGCGCCGTGCGCGGCATGCGCGTCTGCCAGACGATGACGGCCTCGGGGACCTCCCGCCTGTCCCGTCCGGTGGCGGTCAGCCCGCTCCACACTTCGCCGAGCGTGAGCGGTTTGGCTCCGATGGCGATGCCGACCACGGCCAGCCCGGCGAGCACGGCCAGGCCTGCGATCCCGACGGCGATGGCGCGCCTGCGCCGGAGGGCGCGGTCGTGTCCCGCCGACGCCTCGTCCACCGGCGCTTCGTCCGGCCGGGCCGACGCGTGCGCCGACCCGCCGGGCGGGAGCGGGGATGCACCCTTCCCCTCGCCGGGCGGCCCGCCCCCATCGGGAGATCCCTCTTCGCCGTCGCGGGACGGTCCGTTTTCGCCGGGTGATCCGCCCCTGCCGGAAGGCGCGCCGTCGCGAGGCGGTCCGCCGACGGCGGGAGCTCGGCGCCGCACGCCGCGTGAGTGAGAAGAGGCATATCGCACCCGTACACCCTATCGGCCTCCGTTTTGATTTGGGTAGCCTTCCCTTATGAGAATACGCCTCGCACACACATTCCTCCTCGCCGGCGGCCTCGCCCTCGCCCTGTCGGGCGTGACGGCCTGCGGAAAGGACGATTCGTCGTCCTCGCCCTCCTCGACGGCCTCCACCTCGGCCAAGGGGGACGCAGTGCGCGCCGCGCCCCGGACGATCGCCGCCGGTAAGGGAAGCGGCAAGGCGGACGGCCAGTTCCCCCGGACCGTCAAGCACTTCAAGGGCGAGACGACCGTCAGCGCCCAGCCGCAGCGAGTCGTGGCCGTCTCCACGGGCCAGTCCGACGCCCTTCTGACGCTCGGGATCGCTCCGGTGGGGGTCGGTTCGCCGGACGGGACCGAGACGGTCCCCCAGTACCTCAAGGACGCCTTCCCCGACAAGGCCTCCGAGCTCCAGAAGACCGTCAGCATCGGGAGCCGCACCGAGCCGTCCGTCGAGGAGATCGCCAAGCTCAAGCCCGACCTCATCCTCGTCAACAAGGCGGGCAAGGGGGACTCCGCCGCCCTCTACAAGTCCCTGTCGGCCATCGCGCCCACCGTCGTCACCGAGGGGACCGGCGTCAACTGGAAGTCCGACTTCCTCCTTCTGGCCGATGCGCTCGGCAAGCGCGACGCCGCCCAACAGAGGCTCGACGCCTTCCACGCCTCGGCCAAGGCCTTGGCCAGGAAGGTCACGCCCAAGCAGACCGTCTCCTTCCTCAATCAGAGCGGCCAGCGCACGCGCGTCTACGGGGTGTCCTCGTTCGCCGGATCGATCGCCGAGGACGCGGGAGTCGCCCGGCCCGCGGCGCAGAGCTTCAAGGGCAAAACCTCGCGCGACATCAGCTCCGAGGAACTGGACAAGGCCGACGCCGCCTGGATCTTCTACGGCGTCAAAGGCGGGAAGAACTCCAAGCTCGAATCCCTGCCTCTGTGGAAGACGCTCACGGCTGTGAAGAACGAGCACGCCGTCGCCGTCGACAACGATCCGTTCTACCTCAACGCGGGGCCGACGGCCGCGAACCACGTCCTTTCCACGTTGAGCAAGCGCCTTGTCGGCTGACATCGCGGGCCCGGCCGTCGCGTCTGCGCCTGCGTCCGGCCCGCTCCAGGCGCAGGACGTGCGCCTGGCCTATCCGCGCTCGCAGACCGAGGTGCTGCACGGCGTCTCCGTCTCCATCGAACCGGAGGCGATGACGGCGATCATCGGCCCCAACGCGTGCGGGAAGTCCACGCTGCTCAAAACGTTCGGCAGGATCCTCCAGGCGTACGAGGGGCACACGACGCTCGGCGGCAGGCCGGTGCGCGAATACGGCGCCAAGGAATTCGCGCGGCTGGTGGGGATGCTCCCCCAGTCGGCGACGGCTCCCGCCGGCATCACCGTCGCGGATCTCGTCTCCCGCGGCCGCTACCCGCATCAGGGGCTCATGCGGCAGTGGAGCGGGCGGGACGAAGCCGCGGTGGCCGAGGCGATGGAGCGCACCGGCACGCGGGAGATCGCCGGCCGCCCGGTCGCGTCGCTGTCCGGCGGGCAGCGCCAGCGCGTCTGGATCGCGATGGTCCTCGCCCAGCAGACCGGAATCCTCCTGCTCGACGAGCCGACGACCTTCCTCGATCTGACCCATCAGATCGACGTCCTCGAACTGTGCCGGGAACTCGTCGACGGCTACGGGACGACGATCGTCGCCGTGCTGCACGACCTCAACCAGGCCGGCCGCTACGCCGATCGCATCGTCGCCATGCGCGACGGCCAGCTGGTGGCCTCGGGCACGCCCACGGAGGTCATCACGGCGGAGACCGTGAAGGCCGTGTTCGACCTCGACTGCCGGATCATCCCCGACCCCGAGGCCGGGACTCCGCTGGTCGTCCCCAAGGCCGGAGCGCACTCGGGGCCGGTCGGTCGCACGGCGGCGCCCTGAGCCCAGCCGGCCTATCCGTTCGCCGATCCTCGCCTGGCCGGCGGCTGCCCCGCCTCGCCCTCCCCGCGCCGACGGGTCACTGGGCGAAGAAGTTCTGCAAGCCGTTGTACAGGTAGACGTAGGTGTTGGAGACGGAGTGCCGGTTTCCGTCCACCACGTAGTAGGTCAGGTTGCCCTCGGCGAAGCTCTTCTCCGTATAGCTGAAGGCCGAGGTCTGCCTGCGCATCTGTTGGATCTGCGAGGTCAGGCCCGCGTACAGGTCGTCCTTGGTGCCGGTGGCGGCGAAGATGAAGTAGTCGCGTTGGCTCAGCCCCGAGTCTTTGGCGATCTTGGCGAGGGTCTGGGCCCTTTCCTCGGCCGACGGCCTCCTGGCGCGCCTGCCGTCCCAGAACTCGCCGCTCATGGGGAGGAAGAACTCGAAGGAGGCGAGGTCGTGCTGGAAGACCGACCATGTCGCTCCCCCGCCGAGGGAGAAGCCGCCGAAGGCTCTGTGGCTGCGTGACGCCGCGAAGCCCTGGGGGGTCGTGTTCTCGGCGTACGTGCGGTACTTCCCCTCGACCAGGGGCATGATGGCCTTCTCCAGTTCGGTGTGGAAGGCCGGGAAGGTCGAGGTGAAGCGGTCCTTTCCGCGGTCGATCTTCGGCATGACGACGATCGTCGGCTCGATGCGCCCGTCCTGGATCATGTGGTCGACCATGTGCTTGAACTCGGTGGGTTTGGACTGCGTGCCCATCCAGGTCCGCTCCGATCCGGCAGCCCCGTGCATGAGGTAGAAGACGTTGTAGCGCTGGGATGGGTTCGCGCCGTACCCGTGGGGGAGGTAGACGACGGCGCGCTTGGTGACCGTGGACCCTTCGTTCTCCGGGTCGTCCGTCCGGTACTCGACTTCTTCGAGCCGTCCCTGCCGGCTCGCCTTCTTGTAGTAGGCCTCCGGTACCTTCGTGAAAGCGAAGGCTTTGAACGACCCCTTGCCCGACAACGGAGGGGACTCCGATCCCGCGGGAAGAGACGTCGCGGCCCCCGGGTCGCCAGTGGATCCCGATCCGCTGCTCGACGCGACCCCCGAGCATCCGGCCATGGCCAGACTCACGAGCCCAGCCACCATCGCAGTGCCGATGCGTCTCATCGTGCGCTCCTCTCGCTCGTCCAGCGCGTAACCCCCGTCGCGTCGCGGCTTTCGCCCGCTCCGCGAGAGCGGACCCTCTACCCGGCGGGCGGCTCTTTCGGCGAAAGCACGCGGCGCGAAGCGCATGCTGTGGAATTTCCGGCTCATCTTGTCACGGCTCGCCGTCGCCCGTTGCGCGTTTTCGCGGAAGGGGGAAGTCGCCGCGTCGATCCACGGCCTTGACAACCGCGCTCGAGCGTGGAACCATTGTGGGCGGTTAATTGTGCCCGCCAAGGCCCCGGCAGGGGATGTCTTGGCGGGCACAATGCTGTCCGGGCGCTGTCGCGCGATCGGCCTCACCCCGCCGCGGACCTCCCCGCCAGAGCACACCGCGCCTCCCGCACGCTCCTCTTGCCGCCAAGCTCCACCGCCGGCTCCGGCCACCCGGTTCCACCGCCGAAATCCCATCCTTCGGGCGCGCCGCACCTCTTGCGCGCCGGCTTGCCGTCGCCTTTCGACCGAGCGCGACTGCGGCAACACCACGCCCACCGCCGGGCTAACCGTGCGACGGTCCGCCGTCATCCCGTTGCGCGTCCGACCTCCCCGGCCGCCGGCGAGAGGGCGGACGAGCGTCGGAAACGCCGTCGACCGAATCCTCGCCGATCTCACCGCCAACCCGCCACCTCGAAAATCCACAGAGCGAATACGGCGCACGGGGATCCCTCGCATATTCATGCGAGGGATCCCCGTGCGCTCGGCATGGCGTCGAACACCCCGCCTCCATGCCGAAGAATGCGACATCCACGTCGCAGGCCGGCCACGCACCCAGACGTGGCCGGCCTTTCCTCACCTCTCTGGGCATTTCGACAGACGAAGGGAAACACCATGAGATTCGGAAACGACGCCATCGCGTGGGCGAGAAACCGCCTCGGCTCGCACGCCTATGACGGACTGTGCGAACGATTCGTGCGCTCAGCCTACGGCTTCGGCCCCGACTACGGAAGCGCGAAGCAGGCGTGGAACGCCGCCGGCGCCAAGCACGCCGGTGAGACGAGTCCTCCGCCGGCCGTGCCCGTGTTCTGGAATCTGGCCGGACCGAACTCCGCCTACGGGCACGTGGCTCTCTCGATCGGCGGCGGGCGCGCCATCTCCACGTCGAACGAGCGCGGGTACCCGGGCGTGTGCATCATTTCGATCGCGGGGTTCACGGATCGCAGCGCGCCCTTCTTGGGCTGGGCCGAGATATACCACGGCACGCGCGTCTACACCGCATCCAAGACGACCGCCGCCTGGTACGACCGCGCCATCGACGGGGAATTCGGGGCGGCGTCGGTCACGGGACTGCAGAGGTTCCTGGCGCACCACGGCTTCTACCGGGGAACCGTCGACGGGACCTGGGGGCCCATGACATGGGTCGCGCTTCAGCGTTGGCTGGCATCGGGCCGTTATTACACACGCGCGATCGACGGTGCAGGCGGCCCCTATACGATCCGTGCGCTACAGAATTTCCTCAAACAGACCCGGGACTATCCGGCCGACCGCCTGGTCGACGGGGTCTTCGGCGTCGAGACCAAGAAGGCCCTTCAGCGGTACCTCGCCAAAGGCGAGTGATCGCTGGGTCCGCTGGCCGGGCGCGCTAGCGGACGCCTCGCCCGCGGGGGCCGTCGGCCGGATCGCCGACGGGCGGAGAGGGACCGGCGCGCATACCCCATCCGCGTTCGGTCCCTCTGCGCCACGCTTCGACCATCCGCTGCGTCACTCCCAGTTCCGCGGCCAATGCCGCGGGGCGATAGCCGTAGACCCGTTCCGCCAATGCGTACTCGATCGGTGAAATCAGGAGTTTCGCGGCCAGTTCGTCCACCAGATCCTCGACGTGGGACGGTTGGGGGCCGCTGTCGCCCCTGCGGGCGTGGATCGTCTCGTGAGCCAGGGCGGCCAGCTGACCGGCCCTGGTCTGGCGGGAGTCGATCACGATGAGGCCCTCGTCGTGCCAGTAGGCCCCGGCGAGCCGATAGGGCAGGTAGACGACGTGGACGCCCATGCCGGCGAGTTCTTGGATGAGATCGTTCTCGGTCACACGACAAGGCTAGGTGTGGGCTCCGACACGGTTCAGTCGGCAGGCTCGTACGGGTCGCCGTCGCGTGGGCTCGCCGCCGGAGCGTAGTCCCGAGCCGTGACCTCGTCCAATTTGGCGAATGCCGCCTCCGCGTAGGCGGCGGGTGAGGCGGGCGTCTCCGCCCCGCCGGCGGGCTCCGCCCCTCGTGCGCTCGGCGCCTCCGCCCGCCGCACCACACGCCAAGCCGTCAACTCCAGTGCGCCGCAGAATGCGGTCAATTCGTCCACATTCAAGGGGCGCTCGCCCACCAGGGTGCCGTGCGTGCGCGTGCGCGGAATGCCCGACCGCTCCGCGAGCTGCCGGACCGACCACCCTCGCGCGCCGAGCTCCTCGCGGAGGATCGCCACGAGAGCGGCGTTCAATCGGCCGGGCTCGATCCTTCTCATCCCCATACCCGAATAGTCGCATTTCCGGACACACGACCGCAAGCGCCTTGACTTCGTCCCGAAATGCGAACACAATGGAGCTCCTCGCACGTTCGTAATTTCGGACAGCATGGCTGAAGGGGGATCGATGAGCGTCACCATGGCATCCGAGCCGAAGTAGGGCGCCCGCCCGCCGAGACGGCGGCCGCATGGCTCACCCGGCGCCGCCCGCTCCTCACTTCGTCGCGACGGATCCACCGCCGGTCGTCGATGCGGCGGAAAACCCGGGACCGGAAACCAGGCGGTGCGCATCGCGCCGTCATCCCGCCTATGAAGCACTCACCCCCATTCGCAAAGGAATCACATTGGCTGTCTCCCCAATCGTCGTGCGTTCCGCCCTCGACGAGGTCATCCGCCTCACCGCGACGCTGCCCGACCCGCACGAGTCCCTCCTCTACGTCAAAGCCGTCCCCGTCGACGCGATGCAGCGGGCCGGAGGGTCGCGGCCGCTCGACGGGCTGCCCTTCCGCCTGGGGGCCGTCCTCGACGACTGGGACGGCGGCACACCGCGGACGAGGGCCTCCATCGCCTCGTGGGCCGCGACGTGGGCCGCCTCCTGGTGCCGCTGGCGCCACGAGGACCCAGGCGTCCGCCCCGACGGCAACGCTTTAGCGTGGCTGGCCGACAACCTCGAGTGGGCCCAGGAGAACTGGCCCGCCATGGACGAGTTCGCCGAGGAACTCGGCGAAGTCCGCAGACGGCTGCGCGAAGCGCACGGGCTGGATCCCATCTCCTCCGGGCGTCCCTGCCCCGTCTGCGACGGCACACTCGTCCACGAAGTCACCGACGACGGCGTCCGCCCCGATTACGTCTGCCCTCGTTGCGGCGGCGTGTACACGGAACAAGGCCTCGCCGAACTCGCCAGGCTCCGGCTCTGCTCGGCCGACGCGAATCTCACGCGGCGCGACGTCGCCCGCATCCTCGACGTCAGCGCCGCACGAATTCGCAAGTGGATCCATCGCGGGCAGATCGTGGAGGCCGACGGCAGGATCAGCCTGGCCGAAGCCAGGAGGCTCCGCGACGCATCCTCCTCGGCCCACCGGCCTTGACGCATCCCATGACCCACCCGGCGGCCTTGACGCGTCCGGCGCCCGGCCGGGGCGAGGCGACGTCGCGATATCCGCGGGAAGCCCGCCGGATTCGACGGAAGTGCGCGCAGCCTGTGCGCGGCGAACGGGCTACGCGACCCTGAGCTTCATCAGCAGATCGGTTTGGTCGTCGTCGCCGACTGTGAACACGTGCGATCCGAATACCGCGAAGCCCATGTGCTCGTAGAATGCCAGCGCCTGTCGGTTGTGCTCCCAGACGCCGAGCCAGACGGTGCCCAGTCCGCGGGTTCTCGCCTCGTCGATGGCTTTCTCGATCATCGCCCGCCCTATGCCCAAGCCTTTGAACTTGCGCAGGATGTAAACGCGCTCGACCTCCAGCGCATCCGGGCCCATGGCCTCGTTCTGCGCCTCCTCCGTGTTCACCTTGAGGTATCCGGCCGTTTCGTCGCCGACGCGGGCGAAGAAAAAATGTGATTTCGGATTGGCCAGTTCTCCCGCGAGCACGTCCGGGGTGAATGCCCGCCGTATGTAGGAGTCGAGGTTCTCCGCACTGTTGTACTCAGCATGGGTCTCCGTGAAAGTCGCGGCGCCTATGGCGTTCAGCTCTTCGACGTCGTCGATCGTGCAGGGAATCAGGTCAACGGCCACCGCGGCGTCCTCCGGCTGCGGTGCCGGCACTCGCGCGGCGTCGTTCGAACGCATGGCGTCACCGTATCAGAAGCGCTCAGCCCGGACTCGTCTCGGTTCGATGTCCGGTCGAAGACGAGTGGGAATTGTGGCGTAGACTATACTCATGAAAACAGAATCCTCACCTCGCCCTGTTTACCGCCGCTGGTGGTTCATTCTCATTGTCGCCATTATCGCCATCGTCGTCGTCAATAAAATAATGGATGACAATAAAAACAAGGTTTCAACTCCCGCTTCGGAAAAGGAGACGTCTGAAGCAAGTTCAGCGCCTTCCGTCGATGTCGACGCAGCGACGCTGATTAAAGCCTACAAAGAGAATGAACTAGGGGCCGATAAACAGTACAAAGGAAAATCACTCAAAATATCCGGAACATTCGATCACACATCTGATGTTCTCAACCACAAAGTGGTGTGGATAAGCGACGGATCAGAGTTTCCCGTCACGCAAATAGCCTGTACTATTAGCGATTCCCAGGTAGACAAAGCTGCAGCCCTCAAAAAGGGCCAGCCGATCACCGTAACCGGAAAGGGTGGAGGCTTCGACGGATTGTCCGTTGACGTCAAAAACTGCGCGCTCAACTGAGCGCAACGCTGACCGACTCTGATATCGCATCGTTCAGCCCCGGGTTTCCTCCCGGGGCTGAACGCTTCACAGCGGCACGGTCAACGCCTAGCCATCGGCCGGACGGATCGGCACAAGCGGATGACCAAGATCAGCGACTACGAGGATCACCTCATTGCCCCACTACTGCCCGAACAAGAGGCAATCGCCGCCTAAACTGGTAGCCGAGGGCAAAACTGGAGATCATCCTAGAGCACTGCCCCGACGGCGATCCGGGGGATGAGTTCGGATCATGCACACGAATTTCAGCACGGCGGGCATCGACCGATCCACCATGATCTGTGACCTGCGTCATATGGCGCACGAATGCGTCACTGCGTTAAGCTGACACTACGACGAACCACCGTTGTGGGGCGTTGTCTGCCGGGGCCCTGAGGGGCCCCGAGCTTTTTCACGGAATCCATTTTCTCTCATGGTAAAGCGGGCCGAAGTCGCGGAGGATGGCCGACGCTGCTCGGGCAGCCCGTGGCGAGTGGCCAGGCTGTGGTTCTTTGACTCGGCGGTATATGTAAGCAAGAAGGTCTGCGGCTTGAATCCCGCGATTGTCCTGCGAATCATTCCAGGCAATCGGTTGGCTTATCCGCTCCAAACGACTCGATCGGTAACCCGGGGTTCCTGCTCGCGTATACCCCTCGATCGCCTCCTGAAAATCACGATGTCGGTCAATCAAGTCGGCGGTGATGTTACACGACTCTTTCCCTAACTGGTACGTTAGATCGTCGATTCTTTCCAGAAGATGCCTCAATGTGATCTCATAAGGCGGATCAGGATATTTGTACCGTCGCTTTAGCCGAACCACGTCCAAGCCTTCCACCAGAAGATAGGCGCCGCACTGTCTGATCGCACGAGCCGCGGCACGATACAAAGCGACCGCCTCGTGGACCTGCCCGCGAAAGCACTCCCATGGGGCCAGCCCGTGCATCATCCTATGAGCATGCAATTCCGTTGTGATGGGAATATTGAACTTTTTATGTGCATGCGCAATAATAGACTCCAGATTTCTCATCAAAATATTATATTGTTGATCTTCAAGAACTATAGCGGCTATATAGTAATCGTTTTTCCCATAACTTTCATCGAGAAATGCGTGAAAACGATTTTTTATCATGGTATTTATGGTACCACACATAGATAATTTTCTATGCGAGCAAAAATTCTCTCTGAGGAATAAATATTTTTAACGAACCACGCTATCGGCTTGACAGTTGCCCAGTATCTTTCCGTCACGGGTGAGACTCGGGCGGAGCTCGGGGAGCTTCTGGGTATTGCCGGGGCGAATGTTTCCAGTCGGCTTCATGGTAAGGCGAGGTGGACGGCGGAGGATCTGTTCCGGATCGCCGATCATTTCGGCGTGTGCGTCGATGATGTGAGGCCGGCCGCGAATGGCGATGGGACGTGGGTGCCGGCGCCGTTCCGGCTGGGGGTAGGTCGGTCTGGTGCGGCGGGTGTGGGGGTGTCGAGCCACCTGAGAGAATCGAACTCTCGACCTATTCATTACGAGTGAATCGCTCTGCCGACTGAGCTAAGGTGGCGCGTCGCTCTCGCGACCTCGGATATCCTATCGAGGCAGCCGCTCGCCCGCAAACCTGGAGCAGCGGGGCTGAAGCCGGGCATCGCGGCAGCCGGCGGACTAGGCTGGGCAGGTCAGGCCGTCTTTGGGGGCTCTGCCCGTCAGCAGATACCGGTCGAGCGGTTTTTGAATGCACGCTCCGGCCCGCGAATAGGCGGTGTGCCCTTCGCCCTCCCACGTCACGAGGACCGAGTTCTCCAGGTCTCTGTGAAGGGCCTTGGCCCAGGCGTACGGCGTGGCCGGGTCGTTGCGGGTTCCCACCACGACGATCGACGCCGAGCCCTTCGCCTTGTACGGCCCGACGGCCTTCTTCGGGCGATAGGGCCACAGGGAGCACAGGTCCGTCCCCTCGGTGAGCGACGAACCGAACACGGGGGCATTCGCCTTCGCCTGCTCGGACAGCTTCTTGTACTCGTCCGGCGAGCTGGCGGGATAGTCGGCGCAGTTGATGGCCCGGTTCGCCTCGGAGGAGTTGTCGGAGAAGGAGCCGTCCGGTTCGCGGCTGTTGTACAGGTCCGCAACCCGCTGGAACACTGCGCCGTTGTCCCTCTGTATCACCTGTTCGAAGGCCTGGGTCAGAGTCGGCCACGTGGCGTTGCTGTAGAGCATGCCGATGATCCCGGTGAAGAGCATCGAGTCGTTGAGGGGGCGTGCGGGATCCGTCGTCTTGAACGGGGTTTTCTTGGCGGTCTCCAAAAGCGAGCGGACTTTCTGGCGGGCCTGGTCGACGGTCGAGCCGAGCACGCATCTGCCCGAATCGACGCAGGATTTGGCGTAGCGCTTGAGGACGGTCTCGAAGCCGAGGGTCTGGTCATAGGCGTGCTGCGCTCCGGAGCGTGTGACGTCGACCGCGCCGTCGAGGATCATACGGCCGACATTCTTGGGGAAGAGCTCGGCGTACTGGCCGCCGAGGGAGGTGCCGTAGGAGAAGCCCACGTAGTTGAATTTGGGATCGCCGACGAGCTGGCGCATGACGTCCATGTCGCGCGCCGCCGACTCCGTGCCGACGAAGGGCAGGAGTTCGCCGGATTTCTCCTCGCAGGCCTTGGCGAACGCCTTGAGCGCGACCTGTTCCTTCTTGGCCTGCTCGGGGTCGGACAGGTCGAAGGAGGAGTCGAGGAACTTGCCGAGGTCGTCGTCGTCATAGCACTGTACCGCGGTGGACTCGCCGACCCCTCGGGGGTCGAACCCCACGATGTCGTACTTCTCCCGGATGCCATCGCTGAAATAGGTGTTGGCCCGGCCGGCCATGTCTATTCCGGAGGCGCCGGGCCCTCCGGGGTTGACGAAGAGCGTCCCCATCGGCTTCTTGCCCGTGGCGGGCATCTTCGCCATCGCGATGGTGATCGTCTTGCCCTTCGGCTTCGTGTAGTCGAGGGGGACCTTGACCTGTGCGCATCGCAAGTCGCCGTTCTTGCCCTTCTTGCACGATTTCCAGGTTACCTTCTGCTTGTAGAAGGCATCGAGGCCCTTCGGGATCGCCGGCCCTCCGGAGGCCCAGTCCTCATTCGACGAGGACGACGACAGCGAGCAGCCCGACACGACGAGAGCCGTCACAGCCACAAGGGCTGTGCATGGTTTGAAGAATCTCACCCTCTAAAACTAGCCGAAGCGTCCGCTCCGCGCACGACGAGGCGGCGTCCGGCGTCGCTACGTGGACATCGACCGGAGGCGGTCCGCTCCGGGCACAACGCGGCGGCGTGTTCTCGAACCGATGGCTGCCATAGCGTGCCGGACCGGCCTGCTCCGCGGGGCGGCCGGCGTGGGCCCCGGGGGCGAGGGATTCCTCACGTCGCCGCGGTCGAGGGGAGGGGCGAACGCCCCTATGGCGATGGCCCGACTGGCCTGACTCGCGCGCTCCCCGCAACGAACGCCCCCTATCCCTGGGGGCGAAGGGCGACCATCATCGCCTCGAGCACGAGCAGGGGGGCGACGTTTCCGCCCAGGCGCGTGCGCGCCTGGGCTATGGCGTCCATCCGCCGCACGGACTGCCCCGGGTCCGATTCGGCGGCGACGGCGCGGATCCCCTCGTCGAAATCCTGGTTGACGAGATCGACGCCCGCGCCGAGCTGGACCGTGAGGACGTCGCGGTAGAGGGAGAGGAGATCGATCATCGCCCGGTCGAGTTCGTCTCGCTGGGCGCGAGTGGTGCGCCTTTTCTGGTTCTCCGCCAGCTCTCGCAGCTGAGCGCGGGCGGCGGGCGGGATCCTCGCGCCCTCGCCGATGCCGAGGGTCCGTTTGAGCTCGGCCTCCTCGCGTTCGAAGCGATCCCCCGTCGCCTTCTTCGCCGCTGCGACGGCTTGGGCGTGCACGCGGTGAGCGGCGAGGACGGCGTCCGCGGTCCCCCGGATCGCGAGCGCCTCGCTGATGAGCAGATCCCGTTCCCGGCGCACGGCCGAGTCGGTGGCCAACGCGCGGGCCCGGCCGACGTGGGACTGAGCGGCTCGGGCGACGCGCAGGGCCTCCTCGGGTGCGACGCCGTCGCGGCGGACCAGCAGCGCGGCGACGTCGGAGGCGGGCGGCACGGTCAGCGCGACGCCCCTGCACCGGGAGCGGATCGTCGTCATGACGTCTTCGGGAGAGGGCGTGCACAGCATCCACACGGTGAACGGCGGCGGCTCTTCGATGGCTTTCAGGAGGACGTTGGTCGTGCGTTCGGCCATGCGATCGGCGTCCTCGACGATGACGACCCGCCAAGCGCCCGATCCGGGCGAGACGAACGACCGGCCGACGAGGTCGCGGGTCTGGTCGACCGTGATGACGACGCCCTCGGTGGCCACGTGTTCGACGTCGGGGTGCTTGCCTTCCATCACGGTGCGGCAGGCTCGGCACCGCCCGCACCCGGGTGCGGGACCGGTGCACTGGAGCGCGGCGGCGAAGGCCCGAGCTGCCAGCGAACGCCCCGAGCCCGGGGGGCCGGTGATGAGCCAGGCCTGGCTCATGGCCGAGTCGCGGTCCGCTTCGCCGTCCGTCGTTCGTTCGGCGAGGTCGCGCGCCGCGATAGCCGCGCGTTCGAGCTGTGCGCGGACGGCCGCCTGGCCGACGAGATCGTCGAAGACGCTCATCACGGCGCCCTCCGCCCTCCGGCCGCTTCGCCGCCGAGCAGCCGGGCGGCCACGCGCTCGCGGACGATCCCGGCGATCTCGTCGATACCCTTCCGAGCGTCGACGACGAGCCACCGTTCGGGTTCGGCCTCGGCGAAGGCTCGGTATTCGCGGCGGACGGCCTCGTGGAACTCCGGCCCGGCGGCCTCGATCCGGTCGGCGGTGCCCCCCAGGCGCCCGGCGATGTCCCCGGTGGGCAGGTCGAGGAAGACGGTCAGGTCCGGGATCAGGGATTCGGTCGCCCACATCGACAGTTCGCGCACTTCGTCCTTCCCGAGCGAGCGAGCGGCCCCCTGGTAGGCGACCGAGGAGTCGACGTACCTGTCCGCGACTACGACGTCGCCGCGGTCGAGGGCCGGGCGGATGACCGTGGCCACGTCGTGGGCGCGGTCGGCGGCGTACAGGAGCGCTTCGGCTCTGGGTGACACTTCGCCTCCGTGCAGCAGCAGGCGGCGGATGTGGCGTCCGAGCTCGGTGCCGCCGGGCTCGCGCGTCTCCACGACGCCGTGGCCTCGCTCGCGCAGCCACTCGGCGAGGAGCCGCACCTGGGTCGTCTTGCCGGCGCCGTCGCCGCCCTCGAAGGTCACGAAGAGGCCCATGTCAGGCATCCGCATCCGAGCCGGGCCCGGCCTCAGGCGCCGCCGGAGAAGAGGAGCCCGAAGAAGACGGGCTCGAAGGGGTCGAGGCCTTCTTCGCCTGGGACGACGCCGCCGATGGCTTCTTTTTGGCGGACTTCTTCTTGGCGGGCTGCTTCTCGGCCGCTTCCCCCGCAGTCGCAGAGGCGGCTTTAGAGGAGGCGGCCTTGGATGCCTCGGAACCTGTCTTCGCCGAGGAGGCGGAACCGCCGGATTTCCCCTCCCCCGCCTTCTTCGCGGACGCCTTCTTCGCGGAGGCTTTCTTCGTGGAGGCTTTCTTGGCTGCGGTCTTCCTCTTCTTCGCCGGCCCCTTGGCGCGACGATCGGCCAGGAGCTCGAAGGCGCGCTCGGGGGTGATCGTGAGCGGGTCGTCGTCCCGGCGCAACGAGGCGTTGGTCGTCCCGTCGGTCACATACGGGCCGAAGCGGCCGTCTTTGAGCAGGACGGTGACCCCTGTGACCGGATCGGCGCCCAGCTCGCGCAGGGGCTCCTTCTGGGCGGCGCCGCGCCGCCGCTTCGGCTGGGCGAACAGCTCTTGCGCCTCCTGGAGGGTGACGGTGAAGATCTGCGCCTCGCTCTCCAGCGACCGCGAATCCTTGCCGCGCTTGAGGTAGGGACCGTAGCGGCCGTTGTTCGCCAGGACCGGCTCATCGCCGTCGTAGCCGACCGTGCGCGGCAGGGACAGGAGCTTGAGCGCGTCGTCGAGCGTCACGGTCTCAAGGCTCATGGACGACAGCAGTGAGGCGGTCCGCGGTTTGGGCGGCCTCTTCGACGGGCGGCCCGTCGGGGTCAACGCCACCTCGCCCTCCCGGACGACGTCGGTGACGTAGGGCCCGAAACGGCCGGCCTTCGCCAGAACCCTGCGCCCGGTCTCGGGGTCGACGCCGAGCTCGCGGCCGTCGAAGCTGCTGGCTGCCAGAAGCTCCCTCGCCCTGTCGGGCGTCAGCTCGTCGGGGGCCAGGGAGTCGGGAACCGAGGCGTTGCGCGGTTCGCCGTCGCCGGACGCCTGGAGGTACGGTCCGTAGCGGCCGACCCGCAGGACGATCCCCTCCCCCAGGTCGATCGAGTTGACGGCTTTGGCGTCGATGTCCTCCAGGCTGCCGACCTGGCCCTCCAGCCCCATCCGCTGCCCGTCTCCCCGCCAGAATCGGGACAGGTAGTCGACCCTGTCCTCCCGGCCGGAGGCGATGCGGTCCAGTTCGGTCTCCATGGCGGCGGTGAAGTCGAAGTCGACGAGCTCGGGCAGATTCTCCTCCAGCAGGCGCACCACGGAGAACGCCGTCCACGTCGGCACGAGCGCCTGGCCGCGATGGTCGACGTAGCCGCGGTCGCCGATCGTGGCGATCGTCGTGGCGTAGGTCGAGGGGCGGCCGATGCCCAGGTCCTCCATCTTCTTCACGAGCGAGGCCTCCGTGTACCGCGGCGGGGGCTGGGTCTCGTGGCCGTCGGCGTCCGCCTGGGAGACTCCGAGGCCTTCGTCGCGCTCGAGGTCGGGGAGGCGGGCGTCCTGGGAGCCGTCCTCGTAGCGCTTGGCGTCGCGGGATTCCTGGTAGGCGGCCATGAAGCCGGGGAAGGTGATGATCGTCCCGGAGGCGGCGAACTGGACGGCCGCCGCCCCGGCCGCCCCGCCGACGGGGACGTCCACCCGCACGGAGGCCGTCCGGCCGCGGGCGTCGGCCATCTGCGAGGCGACGGTCCGCTTCCAGATGAGCTCGTACAGGGCGAATTGGCGGTCGTTGAGCGAGGACTTGACAGTGGCGGGCGTGCGGAAGTGATCGCCCGCGGGCCGGATCGCCTCGTGGGCCTCCTGCGCGCCCTTCGAGGTGGTCGAGTACAGCCGGGGCTTGGCCGGAAGGTAGTCTTCGCCGAATATCTCGCCGATCTGGGTGCGCGCCGCCTCGACCGCCTGGTCGGACAGGTTCGTCGAGTCCGTCCGCATGTACGTGATGTAGCCGTTCTCGTAGAGCGCCTGGGCCGTGCGCATCGCGTCGCGGGCGCCCATCCGCAGCTTGCGCGACGCCTCCTGCTGGAGGGTGGACGTCGTGAACGGCGGGGCCGGCCGGCGCGTGTACGGTTTGGACTCGACGGAGGCGACCGTGGCCGCGGCGTCCGCGACCGCGCCGGCGATCGCCTCGGCCTCGGCCTGGCCGAGGGCCCGCGCGTCCTTCTTGACCAGGGCGCCGCGGTCGTCGAAGTCCTTCCCCGTGGCGATGCGGGTCCCGTCCACGGACACGAGCTTGGCGTCGAAGCCCTCCGCGCCCTTGACGAACGTGGCCGTCACATCCCAGTAGGAAGCCGCCTGGAAGGCCATGCGCTCGCGCTCGCGCTGGACGACGAGGCGGGTGGCCACGGACTGGACTCGGCCCGCCGACAGGCCCGGTGCCACCTTGCGCCACAGGAGCGGGGAGACTTCATAGCCGACGAGACGGTCGAGGATGCGCCGCGACTCTTGCGCGTCGACCAGCTTCATGTCGATCTGGCGCGGATTGTCCAGGGCGCGGGCTATGGCTTCGGGAGTGATCTCATGGAAGGCCATTCGCTTGACCGGGACCTTGGGCTTGAGCACCTCGTACAGGTGCCAGGCGATCGCCTCCCCCTCGCGGTCCTCGTCGGTGGCCAGGAGGAGCTCGTCGGAGGACTTCAGGAGTCTGCGCAGCTCGGCGACGATCTTCTTCTTGTCCGAATCGACGACGTAGTAGGGCTCGAAGCCGTTGTCCACGTCCACCGAGAACTTGCCGAACGGGCCCTTCTTCATGTCGGCGGGCAGCTCGGAGGGCTGCGGCAGATCCCGGATATGACCGATCGAGGCCTCGACGGCATAGCCCGCCCCGAGATAGCCGCCGATCGTGCGCGCCTTGGCAGGGGATTCGACAATCACGAGTTTGGTCACGCTGGGTCCTTAACTACTGTGAGGGTTCGGGGTCACCATACGCCGTGGAAAGGTTCCGTGCCATTTTCGTGCTCACAGTGTCCACGGCGATGCCCGGCCCGCGAACCCGCCTCCGGCTCCTGCCGGGCTGCGCCACCGGCGACACGGCGGCGGCGGGCTGGTGCGCCCGCCCGTTTGTGAGGTTGGGCCGAGCGTGCATTAAGGTTGGGTGCGGCATAGCGACATCGTCATATCCGCAGGGGAGCAATGACCGATTTATCAGGGCAAACGGACGCGACACGCGAAGGCGTAGTCCTCGTGGCACTCGGCAGTCCGGTTGCCCCGACCGAGGAGGCCATCGGCGACTTCCTCTCGGAGTTCCTCTCCGACCCACGCGTCGTGGACCTTCCGCGGGCGTTGTGGCTGCCCATCCTGAACGGCCCGGTCCTCAGGAGACGCCCCGCCAGGGTCCTCGGGCAGTACGAGGGAATCTGGACGGAGGAGGGCTCTCCGCTGCGCGTCCACACGCGGGCCCAGGGCGAGGCTCTGGCCCGCCTGCTGCCCGGACGCGACGTGCGCGTCGCCTACCAGTACGGGTCGCCGAACGTGGCCGACGTCTTCCTGGACCTCGCGCGCAGCTGCGACGTCGTCACCGTCCTGCCCGCCTACCCGCATTTCGCTCCGGCGACGGTGGGGTCCATCGCCGACCGCGTCCGCGAGTGCGCCGGCCTGGCCGCCGCCGAGGGGCACAGGCCGCGCATCAGGGCCGCCCGCTCCTGGCCGAGTCTGGCCGGCTACGTCGACTGGCACGCCGGGCGGATCCTCGAGGAGGTCTCCCGGGAGGGCGTCGACCTCGTCGTCTTCTCATGGCACGGCGTCCCCCTGCGCAAGGCCCACGGGGCCGCTCGGTACCGAGCGGAGTGCCACGCCACGGCCTCGGCAGTCATGGAACGGGTCGAGGCGCAGGGGTGCACGGTGGCCTGGGAGGAGACCTTCCAGTCGAAGTTCGGCCCCGGACGCTGGCTGGCCCCCGCGACGATCGACACGATGGCTGCGCTCCCAGGGCGGGGCGTGCGCAGCGTCCTCGTGACCAATCCGGGATTCCTGGCCGACTGCCTGGAGACGGTCTACGAGATGGACGTCTTGAACGCCGGCGTCTTCCGACAGGCCGGCGGAGTGTCCTTCCGCCGCATCGCGCCGCCCGACGCCGAGTCCGCAGCCCGCTTCCTCGCCCAGGTGCGCGGCGCTCTCACGCCCGCCTCAGGACGCCCAGCCCGATGAGCTCCCGGAGGGCCGGGAAGACCTCGTCGCGCACCGACGAGGGATCCTGCTCGAGGAGGTCGGCGACCGTGTCGATGAGGATGCCGACGCTCAGCTCCCCGTCGCACGCCCCCACGACGGCGGCGACCGCGCTGGTGACCTGGAGCTCGGAGGCGAAACCGCCCGTCTGGGCGAGCTTGAGCATGAACGGGCTGTCCTTGCCCGGCGTGTGGAGGCGGTGCTCGATCCCCCTGGCCACGAGGTGCTTGCGCGCGAGCTCGGCGTCAGAGCACATCATCAGCTCGCGATTGGCCCACACCAGTTCGGCGAACGCGTTGAGGTTGGCGGGGGCCGGTCCGGTGACTTCCTCGAAGCGCCGCCACGGACCCCGCGGCAGGCCGTCGTCGTTGCCGACGCACATGTAGCCGAGCCCGACGCCGGTCACCCCGCGCCTGGCGAAGTCGGCCAGCCAGGCCTCGTAGACGGGCTCGTAGACGACGTCGCGGGCCAGGATGCCGCCGTCGCGCAGCCACATCTCGATGTACTCGGGCGGGTCGAGCCGTTCGCGCTGGATCACCCACGCGTCGAGCTTCCCCTGATCCAGCCAGGCTGCCGGGCTCTCGGACCATTCCCCGCGGATCTCCCAGTTGCCCAGGATCCAGGCGCGCCCGCCGAGGGCGAGGACCCGGTCGAGGCCGCCGACGAGCTCGGCGAGCATCGCGTCCCCCACGCGGCCGTTGTCGCGGTAGTCGTAGCGTTCCAGGCGCACGTTCTGCGGAGTGATGACGAACGGAGGATTGGACACGACGACGTCGTAGCGCCCGTCGGCCGGCTCGAGCAGGGAGCCTTCGCGCAGGTCGAGGGAGACGCCGGCCAGGGCCGCATTGAACTCGGCGTAGGAGAGGGCCTTCTTCGACACGTCCGTGGCGGTGACGCGCGCGCCCGACAGGGCCGCGAAGATGGCGTGGACGCCGCAGCCGGTGCCCACGTCCAGCACCCGCGACCCCGGCCAGTAGGTGGCCAGGGAGGCGAGGGTCCGCGTCGCCCCGCCCACGTGCATGACGTGATCGGGCCTGGGCGTCACGCCCGCGAGCTCGCCCCAGTCGGAGGCGATGAGCACGTCCTGTCGGCCGGCGTCCTTGCCGACGAGCGCGGGGATCGGCAGGTGCGACGGGATCGCCGTGGGCACGACCTGGAAACGCGCCCGGCCGCCTTTGAGCAGTTCGTCACGCAGGGCGGCGCTGGCGGACACGGACGGCAGAGCCTCGTCGATGAGCTCGGCCTCGACCTCGTCTCCCAGGAGGAACAGCCGGACGTGGACGGCCAGGCGGGCCTTCCTCCCTCCCGAGCGCGAGACCTCGCGAGCCTTGACGAGGCCCGGCACCCGCCGCTCCCGGCGCACGGCCCCCATCGCGGCGGGACCCAACAGCTCCTCCACCGCCGCGAGGGTGTACTCCGCGAGGTCCGCGCGGAGAGCGGGCGCGAGCTCTGCCGTCAGGAGAAAGGCCATGCATCAAGGTTACGTGAAAGCCGCGACGCCGCGCCCGGCGGATTCGGCCGAACCGGCATACACTTGCAGACGTGCCCCATGCCCCTCGCGATACCCGCTCCCGCATCCTGGCGGTCCTGCTCTCAGCCCTGTTCATGTCCCTCCTGTCGGTCAGCATCGTCAACGTGGCCCTCCCGTCGATCCAGACGAGCCTGAACGCCTCGAACTCGGCGATCCAATGGGCGCTCTCGGGGTACTCGCTCGCCCTGGGCGTCATCATGGTGGCGGCCGGCCGGGCCGGCGACATCCTCGGCCGCGGCCGGATCTTCCTGGCCGGGGTGGTCGTCTTCGGCCTCGCCTCGGCCGTCTCCGCGCTCGCGCCGGACGCGACGGTCCTCGACGTCGGCCGTTTCTTCATGGGCTTCGGAGCAGGCCTGTTCACACCGCAGGTCGGCGGCCTCATCCAAGAGCACTTCCGGGGATTCGAACGGGCGCGCGCCTTCGGCGCCTTCGGAGCCGTCGTCGGGGTCGCCGTGGGGATCGGCCCCACGTTCGGAGGGTTCCTCATCGGCGCCCTCCCCGGCGAGCTCGGGTGGCGGATGACCGTGGGAGTCAACGTGCCCGTGGCGGTCGCGGTCGTCGTCCTCGGCTGTATGTGGATCCCCCGCGACGACGGCGATCGCAACCGAGAGCATCTCCTGCGCAGGCTCGACCCGGTGGGGGCCGCGCTCCTGGGCGTCGCGATCGTCGGCGTCATGCTGCCGTTCATGCTCGCCTCGCAGAAGCCGTGGGCCTGGTGGTTCCTGCCGGGAGGCCTGGCGACGCTGGCCGTGTGGTGGGGCTGGGAGCTCGCACTGTCGCATCGCGGGCGGGGCGAGGCTATGGTCGATCCGAGCCTGTTCCGCATCCCGAGCTTCACCCTGGGGTCGGCGATGATCACCGTGTTCTTCGCGGGGATGACATCGGTCATGGTGATCGAGGCGCTCTTCATCCAGCGAGGCCTCGGCCGGTCCGCGCTCGTCTCCGGGCTCGTGGTCCTGCCGGCCGCCCTGGCGCAGGTCTACTCCGCGCCGCTCGCGGGCAGGCTCGTGCGGACGTGGGGCCGGAAGGTCGTCGTGTGGGGCCTGTGGATCAACGTCCTCGGCCTGGCGTTGATCGGGGCGGTGGCGCTGCTCCTGACGGACGGGGGAAGCGTGTGGTGGCTGGTCCCGGCCTCGTTGCCCCTGGGCTTCGGGAACGGATGGGTGGCCTCGCCGAATCAGGCGCTGACGCTGCGCGAGGTGCCGGTGTCCACGGGAGGGACCGCCTCGGGCATCATGCAGACGGGGCAGCGCATCGCGACCGCGGTGGGGAGCGCGGCGGTGACCGGCATCTTCTTCCACAACGTCTCCGACGGGTATCCTCGCGCCTTAGTCTTGAGCTTCACGGTCATCTGCGGATTCATGGTCGCGGCGCTCGCGCTCTCCTATGTGGACGAGCGGCTCGCTCGAGGCACCTCCCTCTTCGACGACGTCGGCGACGGCGGTTTGGACGGCAAGGACTAGGCAGGGGCCTTGCGCCTGGATCCGTCGATTCCGGACGTCCCCATTTTCCGCAGGGTTGCGGGCCCGGCTGGGAAGAGGGTTTCGCCCGGGACCTCAGCGCAGTCCGTACAGCCAGGCCGCGACGATCAGGCGCTGGGCGCAGTCGAGATCGCCTCCGTACGCGTCCTCGAGCGCCGCAGCGTAGGCCTCCTGTTGGAAGGTGCCGTACGCGCCGGGGCCGGCCGCTGTCAGGGCGGCGGGAACGTGGGCCCTGAGCCTCGCCGCGGCGGCATCCACGTCGAACCCTCGGTGCGTGGCGATCTCAGCGCGTTGAAGATGCCGGGTCAGGCATTCCAGCGAGTGGGATCGGCAGGCTACGGCGTCCTCCGCCGCCGCGACGAGTTTGCCGACGGGCTGAGCGAGCATGACCCGCTCGGGGAAGGAGACAGCGTCCGGGTACGGCAGGCCGGCCAGCAGGGCGTGATAGCGGGCTTCGTCATGCATCGAGATCACCCACGATCGAGGCGACGACGCGGTCCACGGCCACACGCTGGCCTTCGATCGCCCGCGCGATGGGGCCGACGACGCGTTTGCACAGCGGTCCGACGGTGTAGACGCGCCGTCCCAGTTCGCAGTTCCGGCGCGGTCCGGCCCCCACCGTCACGCCGAGGCCGACGACGTCGGCCTCGGGGACGAGCCCGAAGCAGGGAACGATCATGTCGTGGTCGATCCCCTCGCGCCGGCCGTCCCTGTCGAGGCAGGCGACGCCGCCGGCGTCGACCAGGCGGGCCCGGTTGAGGATGTCCAGCCGTCCCCGGGCCTCGTAGGCCTCCAGCTTGTGGCGGAATTCGTGGATCACACTCGGCGCGAAGTCGAAGCGCGGATCCTCCGGGTGGTCGGCGTAGGCCAGTCGCCCCGACGGTTCGAAGAGGTCGGCGGTGAAATCGAGGCATTGGAAGTGCAGCTCGTCCGCCGGATACGCCAGGGTCACCCGCTTGCCCCGACGGAGCAGGGCGAGGGCCAGGGTCGCTGCGGACTGGCCGCCGCCGACCACGAGAACCCGCTCGGCTTCGGAGGAGAGCGCCGCATCGCCGTCCCATCGGACGACACGGGGGTCTCCGGTCTGCACGGCCGACGTCCCCTCGCCGGTGGCGAGGACCACCGCCCGGGCCCGGACGTTCCGGCCGGAGGAGAGCGCCGCGGCGAATCCGCCGCCGCTCTCGTCCACGGATTCCACGCGGTCGACGACGTGGCGTCCGTCCAGGCCGTGCGCGGCCACGGTGTGCCGGAGGTGTCCCTCGAAGACGTCCATGGGGACGATGGCGCGCAGGCCCGCCGTCGCCAAGCGGACCTGATCGCGCTCGTAGTCCTCGAGGACGTGCCAGTGGAGTTTGGCGAAGTCGAGCATGTCGAGGTCCGAGCTGGACTGGCACCCGACGTAGTGGGCGTAGGGCGAGCGCAGGGTCGTCTGACCGATCGCCCCGGTACGTTGGAGGAATCGCCGGCCGAGGTGCCGGGCAGGGTCGACGAGGAGGAAATCGATCCCGAGGTGGAAGAGGTGGGAGCCGAGGCTGACCCCCGCCAGGCCCCCGCCGACGATGAGCACGTCGGTGTCGCGGGGCGTGGCTTTGCCTTCCAGTTCCGGCCACGAGGCCACCGAGAGCCGGCGTCCCCGGGGGCTGTCGAGCAGATAGGAGGGCGGGACGAAGCGGTCGGAGAGCGCCGAGCCGCATCTAAAGTCGCGTTTCGACGGAGATGTAGACATCGTGAGCTGGGTCGAGGGCATAACCGTTCTCTATTTCGTCGAGGAAGTCGGATTCCGTGGGCAGCGAGATCGCCGATCGAGGGCGTCCGTGGCTGATGCGCAGCTGACGGCCCGAGATGCGGACGGCGTACTGCGCGAGGAAGGATTCGCCGGGGAACACTCGGCCTTCACGGAAGCCGAGGCGACAACGGTCAGAGCTCACGGCGCTTGCGGAGAATTGCGCGGAAACGCACGGACATTCGACGTCGTCTGCGAAACTGCCCTCCTTGTCTATGCTCATCGTCCACATCCCCCACACGATGCCGGAGAGATTGGTCTTCGTCTCAACGATTCTCCACGTGCCTCCGGCCGGGAGGACGAGCGTGGCCGTTACGGCCGCACTCGCGTCCATAGCGCCGGAGACGAACACGGTCCGCGTCTGCGGGAAAGCGGCCGCCGTCATCGGGACGTCCCGCGCGAGGACGCGTTCCGGGACTCCGAACGGGGAGGTGAGAATCGCCGCGTTTTGTTCCGTTTGTTCCGTCATTGCCGTGCCTTTCTCGATGCCTTCGAAGGCGCTTCCACCATATACACGCCGCACGGACCGCTCCGGGAGGACATCCGAACAGTGAGACGAAGGAGTGAGAACGTCTCAAATAGTGAGGCCCATCGTGTAGATGCCCTGGTGTATCTGAGACGGACTTCTGTGAAATCCGGGACTACCGGCATCCAACCCCGTGATGTCGCCGTTTCAACGGCGTGACCCGCCCCCGCGCGGCCCGCGCTTCTTGGCGGGCCGGTAGGCGGAGACGGTCGGGTCGTCGGCGATCCAGAACCGCCATGGGAAAGCCCGTCCATCGCCCCCGGGGCCGGCGACGCCGACCCTCGGACCGCAGCGCACACGGTCGGGACCGGGAACGTCGCCGCTCGAGCAGACGGCCAAGTGCAGCCGATCGCCCGGGCCGCCCAGACGGGAGCCGTCGTCTTCGCGGTCCAGGCCGAGGGCGGCTGCCAGGCGCGCAGGGCCGCGGGCCAGATCCCGGTCTTTGCGCGCCGCAGGCCGGCGACCGCGAGCCAAGTCCAGGCCTTCGACGACTTCCCCGGCCCGCAGGAGGACCGCGCGCGAGACGCCCGGACGCCCGCACACGATGTTGACGCAGTAGTGCATCCCGTAGGTGAAGTAGACGTAGACCGTCCCCGCCGCCTCGAACATCGACGCGTTGCGGGCCGTACGCCCGCGGAAGGCGTGCGATCCGGGGTCTGCCTCTCCGCAGTAGGCCTCGACTTCGCTCAGTCGCACGCCGACGGCCCCCTCGGGGGACGTGACGGTGAGCGTCGCGCCCAGCAGGCCGGGGGCGACCACGCGCGGGTCGTCTTCCAGAAGCCGGAGAAGGTCGGACGGGGACATCGCCGTCATTCTACGACGGACGATCCGCCTCCCGGCGCATCCCCTATCCCCACCGGTGAGCGGGCTCCACCCCGCGGGCGAGTCGTTGCCGACACCTACCCAGAAGCGCCGCCGGAGTCGTGGACCGGCAGTGGCGAATCCGAGCGCCAACCGCCGGTGCACTCGGCCCGCAAGCCGAAGCCGGACCCGCCCCGACGGCGGAGTGGGCCCGGCCGAATCTCGGCCGGGCCCACTCTCATTCGCCTTCCGGGAGGCATCGCCTGCCGTCAGGCTTCGCCGTCACCGCTCTTGCGGCCTCGGCGGACGGCGACGACCACGCCGCCGGCAGCGGCCAAACCGAGCGCGACGACGCCGAGCAGGCGCACGTCCGCACCGGTCCTGGGCAGCTTCGGCTTGGGCTTAGCCGTCTTGGGTGTGACAGGCGTCGACTTGGACGGCGTGGGCTCGCCCGGATGCGAAGGCGTCGGCTTGGGCGTCGGATCCGGAGAGCGATGGGCATGGTAGCCGTCGCTGTCGGTGACTCCCGTGCCGCTCACGAATCCCGTTCCGGTGACCGTCGCCGTGTCGGCGTGCTTCTTGCCCGCTTCCACGCCGGTCAGCTTGGCCGTACAGGTGAAAGAGCCGCCGATTGCGAGCCTGGCCGGGTTCTGGGCAGCGAAGGACGCTTCCCACCGTGTGCCCTTCGTCCCGTCCGGGAAGGTGCACGTCAGGTCGGAGACCTTGCCGGAACCCGTCGCCTTGTCGGTGACCTCGATCGCGCGCAGCGATTCATTGCCGGTGTTGACGATCGTGAACACCAGGTCGGTCTTGCCCTGGGGAAGGAGGACCGATTCGGCGACGGTGTCCGCGTCGTTTCCCTTGGCGTCCACCTTCTCGATGTCCACGTTCGGCTTGCCCGGCACGCGCGCGTTGTACGGGTTCTCGTCGCTCACGGACTTGCCCGAGCCGATTCCCACGCCCGCGATCGTCGCGTCGTCCGTGTGGACGTCGCCGGTAACGCCGCTCAGATGGGCGGTGCACTTGAAGGAGGCGCCTATCGCGAAGGAGCTCGGTTTCTGGGCAGCGAAGGAGGCGTCCCACTTGACCGTCCACTTCTTGGCCTTGGCGTCGTAGACGCCGGCGGTCGGAGCCTTCTCCCCCGGGAACGTGCAGGCCATCGACTCCACCGTCCCCGAGGAGGTCGTCGTCGTGTCCGTCACGACCACCTGCTTGAGGGCTTCGCCGCCGTTGTTGACGACGGTGAAGTCGAGGTCGACCGCTCCCTTGCCCGTCTTCCCATCGGGGGCGAGAACGGCGGCGTCGGCGGCCTTGTCCGCGTCACGGCCTTTCACGTCCTTCTTGACGATCTCGACGTTGGGGTTCTTGGGCAAGGCGTTGTACGGGTTCTCTCCCGTCACGCCCTTCGCGGAGATCGAGCCGGTGCCGGTCACCTTGGCGGTGTCCGTGTGGTAGACCTTCGTGACGCCGGTCAGCTTGGCCGTGCAGGCGAAGGAATCCGAAATGCGGAAGAGCGTCGGCTTGTCGCCGAAGGAGGCGGCCCACTTGACCGTCCACTTCTTGGACCCCGCATCGTAGACGCCCTTCGTCGGAGCGTTCTCACCAGGGAACGTGCAGGCCATCGACTCGACCTTTCCGGAGCCGGCGACGGTCTCGTCCGTCACGACGATCTCGCGCAGCGGCTCGCCGCCGTTGTTGACGACCTTGAACTTCAGATCGGTCTGACCGGTCTCCAGGACGGGGGCGTCGGCCAGTGTGTCACCGCCGTTGCCCTTAGCGTCGGACTTGTCGATGCTCGTGTGGGGCGTGGGCGGGACGGCATTGTAAGGGTTCTCGTCCTTGACGGTCTTTCCGCTGCCGTAACCCGCGCCTTCCACGGTCGAGGTGTCGGTGTGCAGCGTCTGGGTGACGCCGGTGAGCTTGGCCGTGCACGGGAAGCTCGCCCCGGCGGCGAAGGCGGCCGGATCGGCGTCCTTCCACGAGGCGTCCCACTTGACCGTCCACTTCTTGGACGCCGCGTCGTAGACGCCGGCGGTCGGAGCCTTCTCCCCCGGGAACGTGCAGGCCATCGACTCCACCGTGCCGGAATCCGTGGAGGTCGTATCCGTCACCACGACTTTCTTGAGGTCCTCGGTGCCCGGATTGGTCACCGTGAACTTGAGGTCGGCCGTGCCGGAGGCGAGCCTGACGGGATCGTGGGGATCGTCGGCGTCGTTGCCCGCCGCGTCCTTCTTGACGATGGACACCTTGGGCGAAGGCGGCTTGGCGTTGTAAGGATTCTCATCCTTGACGCCCTTGCCCGACAACGCACCCGTAGCCGAGGCGATCGCCTTGTCGGTGTGGAGCTTCTCAGTGACGCCGGTGAGTTTGGCCGTGCACGAATAGGATTGGCCGATGGCCAGCGTCTTGGGGCTTTGCCCGAAGGAGGCAGCCCACTTGACCGTCCACTTCTTGGCCTTGGCGTCGTAGACGCCGGCGGTCGGAGCGTTCTCACCCGGGAACGTGCACTGCATCGACTCCACCGTGCCGGAATCGGTCGTGGTCTCATCGACCACTTCGACTTCCTTGAGCGGGTCGGCGCCCGAATTCCTCACTGTGAATGCGAGTTCGGCCTGGGCGCGCGGCAGGACTGGAGCGGTGTCGGCCGTGTCGGCGGCATTGCCCGCTTTGTCCTTCTTGTCCACCGAGATACCGGGTTTGGGCGGAAGCCCGTTGTAGGGGTTGTCGTCGTGGACGCCGAGCGTGCTCACCGCGCCCTTGCCGTCCACGGCCGCTGTGTCGGTGTGGACGGTTGCGGCGACGCCGGTCAGGCGGGCGGTGCAGCCGAAGCTGCCTCCCACCGCGAAGGTCTTGGGGTTCTGCCCGAAGGAGGCGGCCCACTTGACCGTCCACTTCTTGGACCCCGCATCGTAGACGCCCTTCGTCGGAGCGTTCTCACCCGGGAACGTGCACTGCATCGACTCCACCGTGCCGGACTCCGTAGATGTCGTGTCGGACACGACGATATCGTGGAGGGCTTCCGGGCCGGGGTTCCTCACGTCGAAGACCAAGTCGGTCTGACCGCCCGGTAGGGCGACCGCGTCCTTCTCGGTGTCCGCGTCGTTGCCCGCCGCGTCCTTCTTGACGATCTTCACCTTGGGTTCGGGTGGGCGGTGTGCGTTGTAGGGATCGGTGTCAGAAGTGTGCAGACCCG